>Ga0326728_10024122_pt1 | contig 11057 bp, 13 predicted proteins | sample MB3enrmetagenome_FD_207602 | JGI IMG/M metagenome (GOLD analysis project Ga0326728, IMG submission 207602) | Lab enriched peat soil microbial communities from McLean, Ithaca, NY, United States - MB31MN | ecosystem: Environmental > Terrestrial > Soil > Wetlands > Peat | place: USA: New York... | reverse complement strand
GAAATCAACGAGCAAGACGCAACAACAACACATGAAGCTACCGTCGGAAAAATCGGGGAAGACCAAGTCTTCTACTTAATGTCAAGAGGACTCTCAGAACAAGACGCACTCAGCATGATCGTCATGGGATTCATGGAACCCTTCACAAAGGAACTGCCGATGGAATACGCCATCGAACTAAATCGCCTCATCCAAATGGAGATGGCTGGATCGGTCGGCTGACCTTAGCCGACATATTCTTGATCTGGTTCTAGCTCTATCAGATAGTTCGAATAAGCAATGTCAAGTCAGGTAAGCAAACATGTCATCGCTACGTGATGTCTTTGAACGAGAATCAATGAAATCGGGAGCGTTCTGCCAGCTAGTCGAGGAGCAAGTTAAGTCAGAACTGGAAAAGTCTCAAATCAAGTTTACCGAAACCCAGCCTACCGATATTGCTCATGTGATTTTGCCCTTCAGTGAGATTCGATTACGGCAGTACCAATCCACTGAAGATCGATTTGCAAGAGATGTTGCCAAGGTTGCAGCAGCCAAAGCAATAGTAGATCGAGTAACTTCTCTGGAAAGGGTTACAGTGGAAATAGGACGAGATATTTGGCATGTATCGTTCAACCTCGTTATCGCGATGTTCAGAAACGATAAGTGAATAGTACACTGACTCAGGGTAACGCTCATCCGAAGACAGGTAACAGCCTCACGAGAAACCGCGAACCGACATGAAGGTAACAGAAGTCTGCAATGAGCCGACAGTTAACACGAAACAAGCCGCGAGATTTTTTTGAGCATGAGCCGTGAACTTTAACGTTACCTCTTTCCGTCTTCTGGATCAATAGCGGAAGTCGCAGTCAAGCACCTGTTATTGAGCTCGGCAGACATAGAACGCAACTGCGAAATACCGATATCGCGCAATGACTATGACCAAACGTTGGAAGTTCATGAAGGCATTGTGAGCAGGCTGATTGAGCAAGGGGAAAGACTCAAGGGCAACGAGAAATGTCCGAAATGCGGACACTTCAATCCGGAACTCAAAGTTCTACTTGACGCAATTGACAAGCTGTCCAGACTGCAAAACGATGTAACCAAGCAAGGCGTAGAGCGCATGATAGAGTCGGACAGAGCGCGCGTTTGATAGATGGATGCTGCGGAGGCGATACTATTGAGTGAAGAATCCGACGAGGACAACGAAAAACAGCGTGAGGAAGAGCAGGAAGAAGATCAGAGAGAGGAGGAAGATGAGCAAGACTTGGAACGGGAAGGCGCTGATGAGAGCGCCGAAGAGGAAAGGGACGAGGATAGACGGGAGCTGGATACGGAAGAACGTGAACCGCAAGAAACACGACTGAAGGGCCGACAACCAGAGAAAGACAAGAAACCAAAGAGAAACTCAACATGAACGCAGAAACACTACCCTACGGCTGGAATCGCAAATTCCTAGCTGCGTGAGATAATTGCCTCAAACTCAAGAGAAAAAGACGAGAAGAAGAACGACGAGAGCTCACAACTAAGACCAAGGGTTGTCGAACTAGGGTTCGAGGATATCGTTTTGTGTGCTTATATAGCACGGATGACATGTATGTTACTTGAGGTAACAGCTGGAGACCATGTGGCAAAGGGCCACACGATCCTGAGGCGCTCTAAGACCAGGCCCCCGATTCTAGATCGAGGCAGTTACCTCAGGCATAGAAATTACAATTTGATGATCGATTATGTCAATGTGCTCCTCCAACAACAAAGAAGCACGCCCAAACAAAGTGGCAGAACCTGAGACTTCACCTGAGGAGAAGACCAAACTTGAGGAAACATACCTCAACCAGCTCAAATACGCCCGAGCTGATCTTGAAAACCTTCAGAAACATATGCAGAGCCGCATAGATGAAGGAGTGGCGAGGGAAAAAGAAAGGATGATCGTACAAATGTTGCCCGTCGCTGAGGAGGTTGATCTTGCGCTAGATGAGGCGAAGAAAACGGGGGATCCCGCTATCCTAGAAGGCATGGAGATGGTAACGAAAAAACTCTGGAAGGCGCTCAGTTGCGAAGGGTTATCCCCCATTGAAGCCGTCGGAAAACCCTTTGACCCACACATGCATGAAGCCGTACAGAAAGTCGGAACAAGCGACTACCCTGACGGGACGGTTGTACAGGAAGTTAGAAGGGGTTACCTCTTGAACGGCAAAGTGCTTAGACCCAGCTTGGTGAAAGTAGCAAGTCATCGGAATTCTGAAATTAAAAAAGTGAATGAAAAATGAGTAGCGAAAAAAGAGAGAGAATATTAGGAATCGACCTCGGAACCACAAATTCAGCCGCGGCCGTGGTCATAGGTGGAAAACCAACCATAATCCCGAGCGCTGAGGGATCAACCGTCGCGGGAAAAATGTTCCCGTCTATCGTCGCGCTTACCAGGGACGGACAGCTGCTTGTCGGCGAACCCGCAAGAAGACAAGCTGTTACCAACCCGGAAGGGACGATACGAGAAATCAAACGAAAAATGGGTACGGATTATAAGCTTAAGATTTTTGGGAAAGAGTATACACCGCAGCAAATCTCAGCATTGATCCTACAGAAGATTCTGCGCGATTCTGAAACTTATCTTGGCGAGAAGATCACAAAGGCAGTGATAACAGTCCCCGCGCATTTCAACGACAACCAACGCCAAGCAACCATTGACGCTGGCGAAATTGCAGGCTTGAAAGTAACGAGAGTTGTGAATGAGCCGACGGCAGCAGCCCTCGCCTACGGTCTGGACAAGGCCAGTCAGGAACTGAAAATCCTGGTCTTCAGTTTCGGCGGTGGCACAAACGACACCACGGTCATGGACTTCGGCAAAGGCGTTTTTCAAGTTCTAGCCACAAGTGGAGACACAAAAACGGGTGGAGCAGACCTCGATCAGGCCGTAGTGGAATATGTCGTTTCAGAATTCAAGCGCGAAACAGGAATTGATCTCAAAGGAGATGTGAAAGCTATGGCACGCTTGAAGGACGCTGCCGAGACTGCTAAGATTGAGCTATCAAGCATCATAACCACTGACATAGATCTCCCATACATCACCACTGACGCTACAGGCCCAAAGAATCTTCACATGACTGTGACAAGAGCAAAACTCGAACAACTAACCAGACCAATAGTGGAGAGGATCAGGGAGCCTATCCTGAGGACCCTATCGGATGCAAAGTTGACCCCAGCGCAGGTCGATAAAGTCATCCTCATGGGCGGACAAACAAAGATGCCGTTCGTTCAGCAATTCATCGAAGACGTAATAGGCAAAAAACCTGAAAGAGGCATTGATCCTATGGAATGCGTGGCCATCGGCGCCGCCATTCAAGGGGCGGTAATGACAGGAGAAATATCAGATATAGTGCTCCTTGACGTGACACCTCTTTCTCTGGGAGTCGAAACCTTGGGAGCCGTCTTTTCAAAGATCATCGAGCGAAACACAACAATACCCGTCAAGCAGAGCCAGACCTTTACGACAGCTGCCGACTTGCAAACGGCGGTCACGATACATGTGCTACAAGGGGAACGCTCAATGGCTAAAGACGATATCAGCCTGGGTCAATTCAACCTTACAGACATTCCGCCTGCACCTCGAGGTGTCCCGCAGATTGAGGTAACATTCGACATCAATACTGATGGCGTCCTCAACGTTTCTGCGAAAGACTTGGGTACCGGCAAGCAGGTGGGAATCAAAATAACCGCGTCAACCAAGCTTAGCCAAACAGAGAAAAATCGAATGATAAGAGAGGCAGAACAGTTCGCGGAGCAGGATAAACGCGCTAAGGAGGAAGCCGAAATTCGAAACACTGCCGATTCTCTGGTTTACACGACCGAGAGAACGTTAGGCGAGATTGGCAGCAAACTCAGCCCTGAGCATAAGACGAAGACCCAAGAGGCTCTTCAGGGTCTGAAGGACGCGTTGAAGTCGGGAGGATTAGCGGAAATCAGTGCTAAGGTCGAAGAGTTACGAAGGGTAGTTCAGGAGGCAGGCGCAACAGTCTATCAGCAGACAACATCTCAAAAACCTCAACAAGCCAGTCAGGAAGCTCCGCCAACAGGAGAAGAGCAACAGGGAAAGAAAACTGTTGATGCAGAGTATAAGGTCGTGGACGAGGATAAGAAATAACTTCTTTCACTTACCGTCTATGACGTATTAAGATGATTGTCTAACTTGGCGAAGCTGGATTACTACGATCTATTAGGGCTCAATCGGGACGCGTCCCAAGAAGAAATTAAGGGCGCGTTCCGCAAGCTCGCCTTCAAGTATCATCCAGACAGAAACAAGAGGCCTGACGCTGAGGAGAAATTCAAGGAGGTTTCAGAGGCTTACGCCGTGCTCTCCGACCCCGAGAAGAGGCGCCAGTACGATGCCTCAGGGTTCGAAGGAATAAACAAGCAATACAAGCAGGAGGACATCTTCAACCGTAAGAACTTCCAAGAGGTTTTTTCAGAATTTGGCTTCGATACTAACGATCTCCTCAATCGATTGTTCGGCGGAGACTTCACATTTCACCAAGCTCAGCCTGAGTCTCCTCGCGGCCGCGACTTAGAGGCCCAACTTGAGATCACGTTCGAACAAGCTGCTTTCGGAACTGAACTGGAGGTAACTCTGCCGAGAATGAAGAAGTGCACTAGATGCGGTGGTTCAGGCGTTGAGCCAGGGAGTCATTTGACGACTTGCCCAAAATGCCAAGGCTCAGGAAGAATCGAGCACGAGGCTGTCTCGGGTTTCGGGCAAGTGATCGTCTCCTGCAACAACTGCAATGGCAGAGGAAAGGTAGCTCAGAAGCACTGCAGGAGATGTGGAGGCAATGGACTCGAAGAAAGGAGCGTGCGGCTTAAGGTCAAAGTGCCCGCTGGTATTGACAATGGTGACCATTTGGCCATTCGAGGACAGGGCGAAGATGGCCCTTATGACGGCCCACCAGGAGACACCTACGTGACGATAAGAATCAAACCCCACCCGTATCTAATCAGGAGAGGCTTAGATTTCGTGTATGAGGCTAAGGTCAATTTTGCTCAAGCTACTCTGGGTGCTGAGATAAGAGTTCCGACATTAAAAAGCGAAGCAATAGTCCGAGTACCGCCAGGAACGCAAAGCGGCACCACACTCCGACTAAGAGGAGCAGGGATAAAAAGCAGCTCAGGGCAAGGAGACGAACTCGTCCACATAAACGTGCAAACTCCTGGGACGCTTACGCCTAAGGAAAGAGAATTGATCGAGGAACTGTCAAAAGCGTTCGAGGCTGACAAGCCTCAGCGGTTGCATCCTTAGATTGACCGCTAGATCCACACGCACAAATTGACTCCTGGCGCTTCCATGCTGCTTTTCACTATTGCCTGTTAGGGCCTGCTTGTTCGGGCAGTCTATTCACACACAATTATTGCGGCCCAAAAAAAGAGGGAGGATAGGAATAGGGTTTTGCCTGTTTAGTCTAAGCTGTAACCGTTAGTTTGTTCTGGACTTCTGACACGCCGGGAGCACAATAGGCGGCGTATTCGGCTTCTTCATAGTCTGCCCAGGAGCCTACGCTGCCATGTAGAATCACCTTGCTACCTGAAATTTCCACCCGAATCTTGTCGGCATCTCGAAGCAATCTGGCATTGCGTTTAAGTGCGCCTTCGATTCCGTCCTTTACCTCCAACGCCTTCACCGTCGGCACCGGTGGTTTGATGGTGATCCTGTCGGTGACTCCCCGAACTCCTATCATGTCACGTACGGCATCCTTCGCACACACTTCTTGGTACCACCAATCCACATCGCCACTCAGAGTGATCCAACCATTCTGCACCATCACCTTGACGCGGTCACGCGGTACCCAAGAATTCCAGTTTAGAATGTCTGCCGCCGACCGAGCAATATCTTCGTCGCTACGCTTGTAAGAGCTAGGCAGCGTGACCTTGATCTCTCCAGCTAATCCTTTGACGCCTGAAACCCGTCTGACAGCGCGCTCGGCAGCCCACCTCATACTGTAAGTGTCAACTTCGCCGCTCAGCGTCACCACTCCATCCTTGACAGCAACACCAATCTCCGCCGAATGAATGGTCGGCTCCCACTTGAGCTCAGTCATAACATCCCGTTGCAATTCTGAATCCGTCTTCACAACAATTCACCTCCCTCATCGCATATCTGTATCCGTAGAGTAAGAGAAAAGGACCTAAACAATTAGGCCTCAGACCAAGAGTAAATCATGAATTATTTTCTTGCTTCAAGTATCTTTCTTCTTCTCGCTTCCCCTGTCTCCTTTTCTCTTTGTCTTTCTCGCTTCTCTTCTCTGTCCTCTTCTACTGCCTTTTCTCTTCTCTCCTTTTCTCCTTTCTTGTCTCTTTTCTCTTCTTTCTCCGCTTCTGCCCTCTCTTTTCTTCTCCTTTCGCTTTTCTCTTTTAGTCTCCCTTCTTCTCTCCCCTTTTCTCCCATCGTCTTTAATCTCTCGCCGTAAAAGTGACAAGCTACTTCTAGAACGTCTTCGATTCTTTCGCTCAGAAACTTGCTGTCTTCAATTCCTCTCTCAAGGGCTGCAACACGATCGGTGAGCTCTTCCGTCTCTACCTTTTCCTTCAGTTTCTCCGTTGCTTGCGCCCTATTCGACACCAGGTCTTGGATAGCTTTGATGTAGCGATCCTTTTCTTCTTGGTGTTGAGTGGCTTCGAAGATAGCCTTATCCACTGTGGACCTGTATAATCTGATTGCTTCTTCATAGTCTTCATCCTTGACGCATTTCTCTGCAGCCTCGATGAGCATCCCGAGGTCCTCCTTGGGCAAGCCAGCTATAGGATCCAAATACAGGCTACTTGAGAGAACATCATATAACCTCACATCGCCTTTACATAGCTGCTGTAACCAACTTTCCTCGTTCTTCTCTTCTCCACTCATAAGGAATCGCTCCACTACATAGTAAGACTCGAATCTTTCATATTCTCTTTGCGCTTTCATGAATTCGAAAGGCGCAGAACTGCGGAGAGATGCTGTTGTTAGTTTCGTATCGAGACAGGGGTCTCACGCTTCGTTTCGCAGGTTTTCTCGTAGTAGTGTGGGATCCTAAGTGGGCCCACGCAATCCTCACGGCTTCAAGTCGCCAAAGGTTTTCAGAAGTTTTCTTAGGAAGCTCCACTAGCGTACGCTGTTCTAAAGAGTGAGTCGTTCTGTTCTATAGTAGTTCTGTCCACTTCTCCGGTTTCTCCAGGATTTTGACTTCGCTGACCGTTCGCATCATCCTTGACTTTTGAGGTCTTGTCTGGTCGATCATGTCCCAAGTCTGGCGAGTCCATTGCGCTAAAGCCGCGCAGTCACGCAACTTGTCTAAGGAGGCCCAGTCTGGCGCAGACCACCAATCCTCAGCATCATAATCGCCAAAGCCATGAATCGTGGTGTAGGTGTTAAGGTACTTGACTCCAGTTTCCTTCGCTATTTGAGAAGCCAATAGCTTCGCCTCGTCTGAGTTCAGCCATTTTATGTATTCCTTAACTTTCCCTGGTTTTCCATAATAACTCCATACCCAATATATCGAAATATTTCCCTCCTCAAGGTAGTTGGTCGAGGCATGATGTAATTAAGGATGCTTGGTTCGTGGGCGCGCACACATTAAAATCCGCTGCAACCCCTCTCCCTGCCAAGAATCTCTTCACAAGGATTACATCAAGATGACTTGTCTGAAAGGACGCTGAGGCAGAGTTATTCTTCTCAGGAATCGCCATTGAACGCGATGGCGCTTAGGAAGTAGTCCGAGATTCTTCTCCTGCTGTCCGGATCCTCTCATTCTTCCTTCTTTCGACAAGCCGTTGATGAACCGCCGAAGGACGCCACCCGCCCGAAGGAACACCCTTGATTACCCGTCGAGCTTCCTCCAACCCCGCAACGTAGCCTTGCATGTATTGTTCGTCCCTTTTGTATTCCTCGTATGGCAGACTATTTTTTTCCGCTTCCCTCTTAGCAATTAGATTCTCAATTTTCATCAATAGAGTTCTCTTTCGAAAACTGTCTTTCTCACGCAAAAGTCACACAGATGAAAGAGAGCTCGGCGCGATATGAAAACACTCCATCCAAATCGCATAAACCACTTTGGACCCCTTACATTCCGGCGTAGACTGTCTGCTGATTCATCGTTTAGCAACGCCCACCAGGCGATAACCCACCTATCTCCTTAAGAGAGGCCGGGGATGTTCCGGCGTGGCCAGCGTATACTGGCGGCGATTCCGAGCCCTGCCCTAGAGCCTGTTACATGAAGAAAAAGAATGGTTGGAAAATTGCAGAAGATCCACTCGAAACCAAAACCAAGGCCGCCTGTCTATTGGACTGCAGGAACTTTCGTATGGTACCGACGCTACAACCGAGATGCAAAACAGGAGAACTAGGCAATTCGTTTCGCTTTGCGCCCATTGTCTAAAAACTAGTTGATACCGATGCTCGAACTCACCCGATTCAACGGAAATCCCATCCTTAGTCCAAGAGAGGGCCAAGCTTGGGAAGCTGACGGAGTCTTTAATCCAGGTGCGGTTATGGCAAAGGGCGCGATCCATTTACTCTACCGCGCAGTTGACGCCAACCGAGTTTCGCGTATGGGATATGCACGCACAACAAACGGAACGGACATCACCTTTCGTTCTTCGAGCCCCGTGCTTGAACCTTCGGCCGAATGGGAGGAGTTCGGTTGCGAGGATCCACGCATTACTCCTATCGATGGATCTTTCTTCGTTACGTACACGGCTTTTTCGCGTCGAGGGACACGCCTTGCGTTAGCTTCAACGAAAGACTTCATGTCTTTCGAGAAACATGGACTGGTTGGGCCTGACCTAGATGACAAAGACTTTGTACTCTTCCCCGAGTCCGTGAATGGCAAGTTTGCGATGCTCCACCGACTCGATTCGAAAATTCAGATCGCGTACTTCGACAGCCTAGATGCACTTACCGATTCTCAGGAATTCTGGAGCAAGTATGTGACTCACGTTAATTCGTTTGAAGTGCTTAGCCCCAAATATCATTGGGAAGAATGGAAAGTAGGGATGGGGCCTCCACCGATTAAGACGGATCGTGGGTGGCTCGTGTTTTATCATGGGGTGAACGCGCAACGCATCTATCGTGTAGGGGCAGCTCTGCTTGATTTGGACGACCCCACCAAGACTCTGGCCCGGACCACTGAGCCGATTCTAGAGCCTGAAATGGACTTTGAGAAACGAGGCATCGTTCCGAATGTAGTCTTCCCATCCGGAGCAGTCATCCTCGACGGAGACCTGCTGGTCTACTACGGTGGGGCCGACAGGATTACTTGCGTGACTAAGACGCCGATCGACAACTTCCTAGACGAATTAGAAAAAGCGTCGTAGGCATCATAGCCTTACCCCCGAAAACTATCGACGGTTGCTCGTCCTTTCGTTGTAGTTTCCGGAGCTTCCACGAAGGCGATGGTCAACTTGATCCTAAACGTTTGTAGGACGCGTCTACCATAGAGGTAATAAGAACCAGAAAACCAAATCGGCCCTCGATTTTGTCGAACTGGTTCCTGGCGACATCTAGTGGGGGATCATCTGTGAAAGGAAAGGAGAGAAGTAGAGTCAGAAGAATGAAGGAGGTCCGTCGCAGAAAGGAAGAGAGTAGAAGGGACAGAAAACAGAGAAGGATAGAAAGAGAGCTACTAAATCCTATAACAAAAAGGAATTGCGAAAAAGAATCGCAAATTCCTAGCTGCGTGACATAATTGCCTCAAACTCAAGAAAATAAGACGAGGAGAAGAAAAAGAAGAAAAACGACCAGAACTCACAAGTAAAGCCAAGTGTTGCTCCGAGCGATGCGATACGGGAAATGGGGGAGGCCACTCCCGTTTGGAACAGCATGTGGGCGTTCGAGAAAAATCAGTCCCTGAAAGAGCTTGAGAACAAACTCCTATGGGTTAATATAGCGCGGATGACATACATGTTACTAGAGGTAACAGCCTGAAACCATGTGGTATACGGGCCATACAATCTCGAGGTTCTCTAAGAACAGACCTCTGATTCTAGGGCGAGGGTGTTACCTCACGCATTAAGTGTCAGTTTCAAAATGCTCGGTGAACTTTCCTCATTTCGCCGCGTCGAGAAATCTGTGTAAAGGAAAGCCGCTCGGCCATTATGCGACAGAGCGCCCGAATAACCTGAACCAACTTTTCCACGGTGCAGTGTCGTCAGGAACGTTCCTTAGACCCATGGACAGTCTGAGACTCTTCCGAGATGATATCGAGTTTTGCTTAGCTCACCCTGCGTCTCCCTTTTCCGCTCCCTGCTGCCATTTTCTATCATCATTTTTGCTTCGTGAGGCCTCTCCTCGGGGAATCGTGAACGATTCTCGGCATTGATCTGAACAGAAAACGTATCCCTTGAAATTGATGGGTTTCTCGACTTTCTTACCGCAGTTCGAACAATACTTCCTATGCGCTTCATTGGCTCTTTCGGTCAACCTTCTCCACCCCCATTCTCATTGTTACTTTTCATACTATTAGTCTCAGCTCACATATGGAAGGATCGGATTCACTCCTCGGCGCCTTGTCTTTCCGCACTGTAGAATTCCAAGTAACGGCACTTCATACACACGAATACCTCTACTGCAAGGCTAGCATTGACGTCAACGCCACGGTCATGTCGCAGTCTTGGTATCGCATGAAAGGGCTTTGTCTCGCTCATGGGGTCGTTGCATTTGGGGCAGAATTTGACCTTGACTTTCGAATCTCTCTCGCTCAAACTCGCCACATGTATCTCATCATCTTTCATTTACTAATGAAGATAAGCCCTACCGCTATCCAAAAGCGCGAATTCGGTCGGTGCGTTCAGAATTATACGAAGTTGAGTTTGGTCCCTTTTTCCTGGCTCATTGGTTCGTGGCGCTCAACGGAAGACCCTTTATATGAGTTACCATAGGTAACATGTTTAATGATCTAATATGTCCTCACAAGGAATGCAAGTAATGATTCTAAGGGAAGGTTCCCAACGTACTACTGGGAAAGATGCGCAGCGAAACAACATACTCGCCGCGAAAGTCATCACTGAAACCATCAAGACCACACTCGGCCCGGAAGGGATGGATAAGATGCTGGTTTCGG
>Ga0326728_10024121_pt1 | contig 11057 bp, 10 predicted proteins | sample MB3enrmetagenome_FD_207602 | JGI IMG/M metagenome (GOLD analysis project Ga0326728, IMG submission 207602) | Lab enriched peat soil microbial communities from McLean, Ithaca, NY, United States - MB31MN | ecosystem: Environmental > Terrestrial > Soil > Wetlands > Peat | place: USA: New York... | reverse complement strand
CTTCCAGAAAACCCCAGGCTTTCAAGCCTGGGGATGAATGGTGCCCGGAGCGAAGCGGAGTAATCCGGCGAAGCCGGGGAGCCTGGAAGAAACCCTGGCCTTCAGGCCAGGGAGTTTCATTTGATTTTGGTACAAAAATTGCCTTTGGTATTGAGATTGGTCGGCCGATTTTGTCAAAAGCGGTATCGTTGCTTCAGACCGGAAACCAAGATCCAGCCTCATTCCGGACTGGAAAAGAAACGAATGGAGCGTTTCATTATACCTTCAACAGAGGAAGGGAGGCCTTTATGTTTGAGTCTATACGGCAAAGGATTTTTTATGGAATCATAGCAGGGATATTGTTCAGCCTGCTTTCATCTAACAGTATAGGCGCTGATAAACCATTAACGTTCGAAGACGATCTTCTTTTGACCGCAATGAAGTATGAACTTGAAAGGGCCCAGAAAAATCTTAAACTACCCGACCAGCCTTCGCCCTACTTTATCAGTTTTTGGGTTCAGGAAAGTGCGTCCGCCTCTATGGCCGGAAATAATGGAGGGATAACTTACTCCTTCCCCAATCTCCATCCTTATCGAGTCGCTTCGGTTCAGGTTAGAGTAGGAACCTATGAATTTGACAATACCAACCTTCCCTCGAGCTCACGTCTTGACCAGGATGATTTTGAAGATTCGTACGAAGACGGTTGGCAATCCACCCGCGTACCCATAGAAGGGAAAGACGCATCTTTAAGATCAAGCCTCTGGCTTCTGAGCGACAAGGCCTACAAAAAAGCCATTACGGATTACAACAAGAAGAAGATGTTGCAAATCACCACCGGTAAGAAAGATAGAATCAGTGATTTTTTTCAGAAAAGCCCCGAGATATTCATCGGCCCGATAAAGGGGATCTCCTTTGACGAGAATGCTTGGGCTGACTCAATCCGCAAGGTCACGGGCTACCTTTCATCCAAGCCGGAAATGATGGAGCCCAGTATGAGTGTTACGGCGCAGCGAATCGTCGATTATTACGTGAATACGGAAGGAACGATTCTCCGGACATCCGAAGCATTCTATACGGTTGATATCCAGGCGTGGGCAAGGACGCCGGATGGCATGAGGGTGAAGAATTTCCGAAACTTCTTTGTCCGCGATCCCAAAGAGCTTCCTGACAGGGAACGTCTGATTTCAGAGACTGAGGCTTTATACAAAGAGCTCATTGGGATTCGCGAGGCAGAGGAATTCAAGCCCTTTACGGGCCCGGCAATTTTGGGACCGGATGTGGCAGGAGTATTTTTCCACGAGGCACTGGGCCACAGGCTTGAAGGAGAGCGTCAAAGGATGGAAGAGTCGGGACAGACATTCAAGGGGAAGATTGGCGAGAAGATTCTTCCCGAGTTCTTAACCATTATCGACGACCCGATGATGGATAGATATCATGGAAGAACATTAACCGGCTCCTATACATACGACAGCGAAGGAGTGGCGGCTCAAAAGGTAGCATTGGTTGAAAAAGGGGTTCTCAAGAATTATCTGTTGTCGCGAACACCCGTTGAGGGATTCAACAGGTCCAATGGTCACGGCCGTAGTCAGGGACCGAAAATGTGGGGCTCGGAGCGTACCGTCGGAAGAATGGCTAATTTCATCGTGTTGTCAGAAAAGAGACTCCCATGGCGCAAACTCAAATCGATGCTGATCGATGAAGCAAAAAGACAAGGGAAGCCATACGGGCTTATCATCAGACGCGCCAGGTCTGGAGAGACCAATACGGGAGCTCCAAAGAAATTTTATGGTGAGGCTTTTCAGGCATTCAGGGCGACTCCCGTCCTTGTTTATTCTGTGAATGCGGAGACAGGACAGGAAAAACTCGTACGCGGCGTCGAACTGGTTGGTACACCATTGGTCAGTCTTGAAAAGGTAGTCGCCACAGGTGATGACGAAGAGGTATTCAATGGCAGCTGTGGAGCAGAGTCAGGTCAGGTTCCTGTGTCTGTTGTCTCACCCTCTATTCTCACCTCCCAGGTTGAACTCCAGAGAGTCGGCGGAAAGCCCAAGAGCCCTCCGATCCTTCCTTCCCCGTTTCGTCAATGATCGAACAAACATTTGCAAGAATTCCTTAGACGTTTTCCATCTCTTTTCGGAACATTCTTAGGTCCTGGACCGGACCGCTTTCGATTTTCCTATCTCCCCGTTATAATGTTAAATGTGAGGATAAAGGAGATCTTTGCCAAGACCATTCTGACCAAGACAGCCATCTCTGGTCTTGATTTCTGTATCAACCCTTATGTTGGGTGTGGACATGGGTGCCGGTACTGCTATGCCAGCTTCATGAAGCGTTTCACCGGTCATCTGGAACCATCTGGGGTGAGAGGGGTGAGAAAGGATTGGGGTCTGCCCTTGACACAGGACAAAAATGGCGAGACCAGTAAAATAGTTTGTATCTCTAATTATTATTGATTCAGAATATAAGAACCGCCCCCCAAGATACAAGGAGAATTTGGGGGCGTGAAAAAATAGGGGCAGGAGCTCCAGGAGGGTAATTCATATGTCTTATGAAGCCATTCTGTACGAGGTTGGGGATGAGGTGGCAACAGTGACCCTCAATCGTCCGTCCAAACTCAACGCGTATACACCAAAGATGGGCGATGAACTGGTTGACGCATTCAGCCGTGCGGATACGGACCCCGCGGTTCGGGTGATCATTCTCACGGGTGCGGGGCGTGCTTTTTGCGCGGGTGCCGACATCGGCAGTTTTGCCGAAGATATCGACACACGGGCATCCGGCGGAACGGCCCAGCATAATACTTCGCGAATTGGGGAATTTCCCCGCCTGATGCAGAATCTGACCAAGCCTGTGATCGCAGCCATAAACGGGTTTGCCCTCGGAATCGGGTGCACAATCACCTTCTTGTGTGATGTACGTGTCGCCGCCGAGGGAGCGAAAATGGGGCTTATTTTCCCACGCGTCGGGCTCATGATGGAACTCGGCTCGACCTTTCTATTGCCCCGCATGATCGGATCGTCGATTGCGGCCGAGATGATGCTGACCGGGCGGCAATTCACGGCGCAGGAGTGCTATCGCATGGGTCTGCTGAGCCACGTTGTTCCCGGAGAAAACCTGATGGCCAAGGCCCGGGAGATCGCGGGGGAGATGCTTCAATGCTCTGCGACTTCGTTGGCCCTGACGCGCCAGGCGCTTTACGGCGGCATGAAAGGCACGGTCGAGAATGCTTGGGAATTCGAGAAAGACGGCATGGAGCGCTGTTATCGTAGTCCCGAGCATAAAGAATACGTGACCGCGTTCATGGAAAAGCGCAAACCCGATTTCCGCCGCGGGAAAAAATAGGCCGCCCACCAAGTGTGTGGTGAAGTGTTAGGGAGGGGATGAACACTTCGAAAAAAGATGCCGTAATTATTCGGTTTGATAATACGGTGACAGAGTGCAGTAGTACAATCATTATTCCAGAAAGAGCTATAACCGAGGCTGGATATATAAGGACCATGACGACACATGTCAACGCAGATTCAAAACATGAATTCCATGCGATGGCCCAGATCGCTTTCTCTCGATTTCAGGACGGCGAATTGGACATTGAAGCTGTACATGGACCTCTCACAGTTGAGTGGAAAAATGAACTTGAAACAATAGTTGCTGGACTGGTGGTCTTTCTTGACTCACAAGGGAATTTCCATCTTATTGCTCATCCGGGTCAGGACGCAAAAAAACTTCTGCAAGCCGCCCATCGGTTCTTCACCCGCTGGGTTCGTTTGGATATCTGATCGATCCACCTCTGTTACGTCTTTCTCTCTGAAAGTTTCGGTTGACCAGTTTTCATAAAATAGATATATTGCAACCAGCAATCTTCTCATAGGATGTTCGATGATCAAAGGAAAACAAATAACCATATCCCCATTCTCTCTGCTCGCATTATTTTTCTTAGTCCTCTGCTGGCAGATAACCTCTAACGCGAGCGAAAGTACTGGCGATCGTAATAGTTCTATAGAGGTTGCCGGGCTGCGACGCACTTACCGCGTTCACATTCCGCCTTCGCATAATGAAACTAAACCAGTACCTCTTCTGATTGCTTTGCACGGAGGCGGAGGAACTGGTGAACATATGGTGAAACTGACGCTCGGAGGCTTCAATAAACTATCGGACAAAGAAGGCTTCATTGTGGTCTACCCGGATGGAATCGATAAACATTGGAATGACGGGAGAAGTAAAGAAGAAACAAGATATCGTGCGCATAGGGAATATATTGATGATACCGGTTTTATCTCGGCGTTGATTGATTATTCTATAAAGCAAAACAATATAAACCCGAAAAGGGTTTATGTGACCGGAATGTCAAACGGAGCCATCATGTCTTACCGTCTCGCCTGCGAGTTAAGTGACAAAATAGCCGCCATCGCTCCAGTCGACGGAAATCTCTCACAGGATTTTTTCCCAATGTGTTCGCCCTCAGAACCAATTTGCGTATTAGCCATTAATAATGTGAAAGATCCGCTGGTGCCCTGGAATGGCGGAGACGTCACAGGGCCCTTTGGTGTGAAAAAGCTGGGCAAGGTCTTATCGGTTAGTCAAACCATCGAATATTGGGTAAAGCACAATGGATGTGCTCTCTCTCCAACGATTACACAAGAACCACATAAAGACCCGACGGATGGGACAAGAGTTCGCCGGGAAGAATACAGCGGAGGAAAAGGAGGGACAGAAGTTATTCTTTATGCAATCGAAGGTGGAGGACATACCTGGCCGGGAGGTTATCAATACTTACCCGCCAGCATCATCGGCAAAACAAGCAAGGACATCAATGCGAACGAGGTGATATGGAATTTTTTTAAGAGGCATTCGAAAAACTAATTTTTCCTTTATAAAGAAGCCTAAAGGGGAATCATGAAAGTTATTGCACTGAATGGAAGCGCGAGGGGGAAGAAAGGGGTAACGTGGAGATTGCTGGATTCGTTTTTGAAGGGGCTCTCGGAGGGAGGTGCTACCGTAAAGGATTTCCAGCTCAAGGAAATGAATATCTTACACTGCCGGGCGTGCCTTATGTGTATGCATAAAACACCAGGTCAATGTGCTCAACGGGATGACATGGACGGGCTCTATCCATTCCTGAAGGAGTCGGATCTCTTTGTTATGGGTACGCCCGTGTATACAGACAATATGAGTGCCCAGATGAAGACCGTAATGGACCGCTGCATCTGCGGTATGGATCCATTTTTGCGGCTCGACCCTGCAAACCGGGTGAGGCACCCCTACAGTTGGACCATGCCTTCAAAATTCTTCCTCGTCTCAACGTCGGGATTCCCGGAGATGGAGACTTTCCAGCCCCTGATCATGACGTTCAGGGCCCAGGCAGCGAACTTTGGTTGCGAATCCATCGGCGAGATCTGCATACCTGGATCACTTGCTCTACAGATGGCGCCGCAACTTCTCGAACCTCGCCTTGATAAGATTCAACGGGCGGGGGAAATGCTTGCCCTCCATGAGAAAGTAGAGTCGAACCTTTTGGAGGAGATTAGCAGACCGATCATGACAAGGGAGCAATACCTGGAAATCTCGGCGAAATACGAAGCCTGGGCCAGAAAGAGCCGAGGTCAGACCACATAGTCTCCTATCCCACAGATAACCTATAGGCGGGGACGGGGGACATGGTTAAGATCTTTAAACAACGTACTCTTGACAAAACACAAAGGCGGCAAATCACATAACGTAATCAATTACGGGCCTCACGTCCGACTCCAGGCAAAGTCAAAGATAAAGATTCGGCCCCACCAACCCCTGAAAGTTTCGGTTGACCAATCTTCATAAAATATGTATATTGCAATCAGAAATCCAGAGGGTGGCGGTGCAGATATCTCTTCGTCTCCCGCAGAAAAGATATTAATCACTGCTTAATCAACTTTCATTAAAGGCTATTTCGCCGCAGCAATATAAGAACAAGGATTAGAGCACATAGAAAGGCTTGGTGTCAGCTTAAGGAATCAAGTCTTTGTTGATTGCTGAGACCTGACCCTTATAACTTAGTCTAATGAAAAAGCGGATCATTATTTTTACCAAGACTGTTTTGTTAATCTTGTGTCTTCTAATTGTTGGGTCCATTTCTATTGCTGAAGAACAATTTATAAACCCCACTGATGCCGAAAAATATGTAGGAAAGGAAAAAACAGTCTGCGGGATGGTTGTGAGTGCCACTTACGCAAGTGGAACCAAAGGCCAGCCTACTTTTCTCCATCTTGACCGACCATACCCCAATCAGGTTTTTACAGTTGTAATATGGGGAATGGATAGAAAAACATTTAATAGTCCACCAGAAGTGTTTTATAAAGGGAAAACCATTTGTGTTACAGGCAAGATTAAATCCTATAAAGTAGGGCCAGAAATTATGGTAAACGATCCATCTCAAATAAAAGTCAAGTCTAATCCTACGTCATCTGAATAAGTTTAGGGGGGGTAAAACAACCTTTACCACAAACATAGAGCGGGATATTTCTTCGTTTTCAGGGGAAAAAGCCTGGGGTCAAAAGGAAAGGTTCGATTCCAGGGCGATTGTATTATTGCAAGACCTGACCCCAAACCCAACAGATATTTTTGAATTGGGCTTTTGAGCCACAGCCCCCTTTAATGGGTGACCCCAGATCACCAGTGCTTCTTTGCGAATACAGCACCACGAATTCCCTCCCCTATCTCTGGTTAAAGCGTCTTCCCAACATCGCACCGGCGATATTGATCCGTTGCATCTGCACGGTGCCGCCCGCCACGGCCCAGCCGCGGCTGTCGCGTAACATCCGTTCGACCGGGTACTCTTTGGAATAGCCGTATCCTCCGAAGACTTGCATCGCCATGTCCGTTACCTCTTTCGCCATTTCGTTCGAGAAGCACTTGGCGACCGACGATTCAAAAATGGACGGCATACCCTTGCCGGCGTTGGTCACAGCACGGTAGATCAGAAGCCTAGCCGCTTCGACCTTCATGGCCATATCCGCCAGCAGGAACTGAACCGCCTGGAATTCGCAGATGGGCTTTCCAAAAGCCTTCCTTTCCTTCGCGTATTTTTTGGCCGCCTCCAGGGCACCCCAGGCAATCCCCAGAGATTGGGTAGCGTTTCCGCAGCGCTCGATATCGAAGACCTGCATCAGTTGGGCAAAGCCGCCTTCTGGGATAATCAGGTTTTCCTTCGGGACCACGCAATCCTCAAAGATCAGGTCACAACTGGGCATGCCGCGAAGACCCATAAACTCTTCCTGCTCCCCGAAGGAGAAACCGGGCGAACCCTTCTCAACGACGATCCCTCCGATCCCCGCTGCCCCCCTCTTGTCGCTCAAACGCACATAAACCATGTACATATCCGAGTGGCCGCCGCCGGAAACGAACCGTTTCTGGCCGTTGATCACGTAATGATCCCCCTTCAGGACGGCGCAAGTGGACAGATCCGTCAGGGCCGAGCCCGCGCCGGGCTCCGTCATCCCGATCGCCATGAATTTTTCCCCTTTGGCGCAGGGGGGAACGAAACGCTTCTTCTGTCCCTTGGTCCCAAACTTCTCCACCACCCGAATCGGGCCGAAGCAGCTCTCGAACACAGGTCCGGAGGCGATCGGGCTGACTCTCGCCAGCTCTTCCATGGCCAGGACGGCGTCAAATGCCATCATGCCGCCGCCGCCATATTCCTCGGGAAGCGTCATTCCGATGAGTCCCATTTCCCGATACAGAGGGATGATTTCCTCGACAGGAAATCTGCCTGTCTTCTCCACTTCATCCATCAGGGGGGCGATCCGCTGATCGGCAAAGTCGTGCACCGATTTTTTGATAAGCGCCTGTTCTTCCGTGAGTTGAAAATCCATCATCGTCTCCTTTTCTTGAGGATTAAGTCGTTTGAAACTGCTCGATTAATTTTCCCTTGATCACCTTGCCTCCCGGGTTTCTCGGGAGGTCAGGAACGAAAAATATTCTTTGCGGAACCTTATAGGATGCAAGCTGGTCACGGCAGAATGCCTGAACCTCCTCCGCCGTAATCTGCTCTGTATCCGGCCTGGATACGATCGCACACGCCACGATGCTGCCCATGACCGGATCGGGAAGACCGAATACCGAGACGTCAAGAATTTTGGGGTGCAAATGAAGCACATTTTCCACCTCGACCGGATAGACGTTTTCCCCCCCTCGATTGATCATCTCCCGCGTCCGTCCGACGACATAGATGAACCCGTCACCATCTCGATAGGCCATATCCCCGGTGTAAAACCATCCCTTCCGGTAAAACGAGGTTGTCTCTTCAGGAGATTTGTAATATCCCTTGGAGACAAGGGCGCCGCGAACTGCAAGTTCTCCCACACCATCCGGCCCCAGCTCTTTTCCGGTTAAGGGATCCTCGATTTTCACCTCGGAGCATAAATGGGGTTGCCCGACTGAGGTAGGATGAGATTCGCAATAGCGGTCATGAAGCAGGCTGATGACAGAGGCTTCGGTCAATCCATAGCCGTTCATGCATAAAGCGCCGGGAAAGGTTCGGCGAATATCCATCAGCAGATCCGGCGGCATCGGCGCGCCGCCATACCCGATACTTCGCACACTGTCGGGCTTGGCCTCGCGCAGGGGCGTTTTGTTGAGCAGCAGCCAGTACATGGTCGGCGTGCCCACGAGGTTCGTGACTCGGTTCACTTTGAACAGTTCGAGAAACGCTTTTGGCTCAAAGACCGGCATCAAAATGCAAGCCTGACCCAGAAAAACCGCCGGGATCAACTGTTCCTGAATGGCCAAGACATGGAAGAGCGGGGCGGCGATCAAGCAGGTCAGGGGGCCGATTTCATGTAAATCCTCAATTTGAGAGGACACGCATCCCACCTTGAAGGCGCTGGTAATGAGATTGCGGTGAGTGATCATGACTCCCTTGGGCACGCCGACCGTTCCGGACGTGAAGAGGATCAGGGCGGTTTCATCTTCATCGACTTCAACGGCCGGGGCCGATCTCCGCGCCTGAGGAAGGTCGCTCTTCCAGTCCTCTCCAAGAACGATGTGCCTGAACGGCCGGCCATCGGAAGGCGCTTCCTGTACTCTGCTTGACAGGGTCGGAGTGAAAAGCAGCGCCTTTAAATCGGAGAACAGAAGCTGCCGCTTCAGTTCCGAGGGCGCAAGGCGGGTATTGAAAACCACGGCCACGGCGCCCAATTCCTGAATCGCCCAGAACACAATCACGAACCGAACCGTATTTTCCATCAGAAGTCCGACATGATCGCCTTTGCCCACCCCAGCCTCTTTGCGGAGCAGCTCCGCCATGCCCGCGGCCAGCTCCGCCGTATCCCCGTACGTGAACCGATGATCCCCCTCGATCAGGTACAAGTTCTTCTCATGAGCGGCGACACTTTCCGAGAACATCTGCCGGAGATTTCGGTACCGCTTCTTGAATGTCTGGACGGGAATTCCGTTTACTTCAACCGTTTCGATGGTAAAATCTTCGATTAGCATCGTATACTTCTTTATTTTAATGGCAATCTCTTCGATTCCCGGATAACGAACATAATCTTTCGGACGGATACAGTTCTGGAATCAAAAATCGGATCGATGTTTTTCCGTATTCCAGGGTCAGTCCTCATTTCTCTCCCGGCGATTTCTGCTCGAAAATTCCATCCAGCCGGCCGCATTCGCTAGATGCTCTCTGATAAGAACTCCCTTTTGTACGGTTGGAGTATATGTTGAAGAAATCTTGTATGTCAAGACACCCGTGAATTTGCTGAAATGGTCCACTCCAAAACACTTGCCCACCGTCAACTTTTCCTGTCTTGAGGGGGAGGATGCCTGAGCGGTAGTGAGCGAAAAATGTTGGCTATAGGCAGGGCCTTGATGAGAGATCCGGAATGGCTGCTATTTGATGAGCCATCCAGCCCATCTTCTGAGTTCATTATTTCAAAAAGTTTCGGTTGACCAATTTTCATAAAATTTATATACTCCAATCATAGGGTGGCCGAGAAAATAAGGATCTGCCGTTGATACATGGCAAACATTGCGAGACCAATAAAATAGTTTGTATCTAATTGTTATTGGATCAGAATATAAGAACCATCTCCGAGATAGTCCCCGAGATACAGGTAAATGTTTGCTGCCGTAAGGGAATTCTACCGCAAAAGGTATGCCGCAAAGGAACCTACTTGACTTTATCTGGCTAAATCGTATGATAAATCATCAAATCTCTCGAATAGTAAAAAGACCAAAGGGATATGACAATTCATATCGTGAGGCAGCGTGTCACGGAAAAAGAGACAAATGAAATGCTGGAAGAACCTAAGACCTATATCAAACTGGCCGTCGACGTGGAACGCGACATACTCGCAGGAGGAGGCGAGTATCATGCCGATTGCGAAGAGGTGCTGCTTGAAGACGGGAGCCGACAGGAAGACATCTGGGGGGGCTGATTGGTATCCTGAGTATCGCAAAGTGGAATTCGGGGCATTGATCAATATCCGTCCGCGTCAGGGAAACCGATCAATGGAAATTGAAGACCTGAAGCTGCGAGCGAAGATCGAAACGATGATACGCAGATTGTTAGAGGTGGAGTCCGCGTGAGAGATCTAAAAAGAATGCGTGAACGTTTTATTCGGGACCGGAGCCCTATCCGTATAGGCAATCTGGCATCTGATCTGCTGCGCCTTAGCAAATGGATCCAGGCGGGGCACAACGATGAGGCAATCGTTGATTTGATGCGTGAGATTGCCTGGCTCATGGAATGGAGTGGAGATCTGGCATCCCCAGAACTGGCTGATATGCAACGGGAGATTTGTCGATGGCGTCGCGTCTGGCCAGTTGAACAAGCGCGGAGCATCCTCGCGTTTCGGGCACTTCAGATGTCGAACCGGATCTTGGAATGGTCAGGGCTTCTTGAAAAGACTACACCCGGGCCGAAAAGACTGGATTCCCCCGTATCAAGTACCCCGTGTCAAGCACAGGGCAGGCTAAGGCAGACTTATCGAGTCCGGAATGACAAATGAAACTCCCTGGCCTGAAGGCCAGGGTTTCTTCCAGGCTCCCCGGCTTCGCCGGATTACTCCGCTTCGCTCCGGGCACCATTCATCCCCAGGCTTGAA
>Ga0326728_10024119_pt1 | contig 11057 bp, 11 predicted proteins | sample MB3enrmetagenome_FD_207602 | JGI IMG/M metagenome (GOLD analysis project Ga0326728, IMG submission 207602) | Lab enriched peat soil microbial communities from McLean, Ithaca, NY, United States - MB31MN | ecosystem: Environmental > Terrestrial > Soil > Wetlands > Peat | place: USA: New York... | reverse complement strand
CAGCGGCTCCAAACGCCACGCTTCTCGATCGCAGAAAGCCCAAACCGCATCCCTGGTCTCATGCCAACACCACCTTTGCAGAGCAGATTTACATCAGATGGTGTTGCATCGACCTATCGAATGCACCACCGTAATCGGAAAAGTGAAGTACTGGGACGGCCAAAGAGATCGCCTGGAGATCACCAAATAGGTTGCCCGCGGTGCATTGACCGAAACAGACGATTGCGGCAAAGGAGCGCACCTCAGGCCGAGAAGACGAAAAGAATACTTGGAGTCGCTAACAAGGGCGCGTGAGAAATGCTGCGACATCTAGTTTCCCATTCAAGGAGGCACACCTCACGAGTCGAGACACGTGGCGGTGTCTGGGTCTACTGGGGCTGTGGCGGATGCGACGACATGTCGCAAGTTTGGAATCTGAGCCCAGGCGGTCTGTTTATTGAGGCGCGAGGGTCAGGAAGCGTGGGTGAAAAGATCAAACTTGAGTTTCTGGTCCAAGAAGGACAGATCCGGGCCGAGGCCGTAGTGCGACATGTACAGCCTGGTCGTGGCGTGGGCCTGAAATTCACGGCGGTGAGGAATGAAGACCGTCTAAATCTGACCTCCTTGTTGAACCGGCTGCGACGTGCGTCCTGATTTTGGGGTTGCGAAGAGGCAAACTTGCGTCAGGCTATGGGAACGAGACTATCTAGGGTGGAGACCAGCTGGGGAGTGCTAACCCTTCCAGACGTACTTGCCGCAGGGGCAGGGGACCGTCTCCGAGGGATGTTTCCTTTCCAAGAGTTTCCGACAAGCCAGACGGTTTCTCTGCCACATATTCAAACCTGGCTTTCCTCCTACGAATAGGCCCGCTAACAGAAGAAGGTTCGTAAGCCAGGGTTCGCCTATCTATTTCTTTCTGCGCACATGTTCCATTCCCGACGCGCTCGCCCGCCCAAGTGCCTGATAAACACTCACCGGAAAAGTGGGGACTGGTCACAACCTTTCACTTAGAGGGCTACTCGGCGGATTGGATTGTTGAGGGCTCCAGCTTTCTGATTTCCCTGCAAATGAAATCTTCGATCTCGGTGTCCGATAGGTGTTCGAACCAAACGCCCCTCAGATATCCAACAGCCGATGCATGATCCTTCAATGTGATCTCGCCTCTTTCGTAGAGCTTCCTGATATCGATTCTTGCCCGTGCTTCGAGTCTTGCTTGTTTTTCGTCTGCCATAGAAATTCCCTTGAGCGACTGGTTGCCCGACCTAATACCAACCTACGCTTCTCGACAAACAGGAAGCAAGTCACTCATGGCCACTGATGCGCCTGTCGCCAGCAAACTTGGGCGGAATAGCGCGATTTGTTGGGAGTTAGGCTCAGTACCTGGTAAACGCCGTGGCCATGAGGCCCGCATCAGGATGCGCGGGCGAGCCGGTCGTATTCGACGCCGCCCTGATCGGACAGCAGGACCCAGAGCGTGTAGATGCCGAGGGCAGTGCCGAAAGGAGGATGGAGCAGCGAGACGATCCCGAGCACGATCGCCGCTATGCGCGCCCAGGACTGATGCTTGAGCAACCCCCAACCGACAAGAATACCGCCAACAGCAACAAGGAAAAGCGAGCCGCCGATAATCGACAACACGAGCGGGGCGGCGACACGGGCAACGCTTTCCGTGGCTGGGATGGCGGTGCGGACAATGCTGCTGATTGTCATGAGAACGAGACCCGGGATAACGAAGAGCGCACCAGCAACAACCCAGAGGATGCCGAGAGTTCGGAGGTGCCGATCAAGACGGCCGGGCAGGGTGATGGCTACGCCAGTGGGAATCGGGCGCCGACAATTCGGGCAGACAGTAAACTCGGGTTGAATTTGGGCTCCGCAGGAGCTACAGAACATATGCACCCCCTTGGGAATATGCCTTCCTGACATTCCAGAGTATGTTCAGCAAGCGGTTGCCGCAAGGGCAGACATCACGTGCGCCAGTTCGTGAAACATCGCGAAAATAGCCACAACCCTCGAGTCAGTAGGTCACTTGACAGGTCGGCAGCGCGCAGGCAATCCCGAAAAAGGACACTTCAACCGCCCAAGTCCCGATTATAACGCGGTTCCCGGACAAGTGGGTTTTAGTACGAACATGTACGGTAAGCCGTGCGAGTTCAACCGGTCGATGCAACACTGTGTAATCACCTGATCCGACAATGCTTTCCCTAGAGAACCGATCTGTCCTGCTGTACTCAATCAGAACTAGACAGGGCAGTGTTCCGATTGATTCAACGCTCGCGAACGATTTTAGCTTGTAAGACTCCAGCAAGCAGACTTCGAGCTAGTGTTGCGTCGACCCATTGAGACCACCCGACTTACCGGGCACTTAAAACGTGAGCGGACGCACGTCCTGAAGTCAGGTCTTTAGCAAGCGGCAGGAGTCAGACTCTTCGTCGAAAGGTACATCTGGCTCTGGGGGATCGGTTTCAGGGATCGTTGCGATGGGGCGCCCCTCCGCGGCTGGCTCGGGCGCTGGGGGCTCTGGGAGAGCCGGACTTCTTTCGTTGACGAGGGGCGTGAGCCAGGGACTCTGCAGTGCGGCTAAGGCAAGCTCTTCTTCGAGGTCGTTGTAGAGCGAATCTGCCAACTCCTGTCGTGCTCTGTCCACGTAGTTTTCCCCATGCTTTCTTCGGAGTGACTCAAAGATGGACCGTGCGGTTGTTGCGCCCACCTTTGCTTCGATGAGGTTTCGGGGTTTGCCGGACTTATAAGTCCTGAGTGCGTTGCGGAACGCGAGCAGTGAATCGCCTTGGCGCTCATCGAGGCCTTCGGCCAATGCTTGCACAAACTGCATTTGAAAATCGGATCGATCTTTGAGATTCTGCTCGAGTTCTGCGAACTGTGCTGTCAGCGTTTCTTTCAGCTTCTTGACATCGGCCGCATTGGAATCCCACAGTTTCTGGACTTCCTTGGCTAAAGCCCGTGCGTATTCGTTGCGCATTTGAACAGTGGCTCCGGCCGTAGCGGTTTTTGTCTGTTCGTCGATCGTTTTCAGGCTGAATCTGGCAACAAGGACAAACACGCCTGTCAGGATCAGTCCCATGATTCCCAGTGTCCACATTTGCGTGTTGAGGACTTTTTGGTAGTAAGACTCGTACTGCTTCTGCGTACGCGTGATGTAGTCCTTTTCCATCACTGCGCTGCTTGCGGCTTTTTCGGCGGCATCGGCGCGCTCCTCGAGCTTCTTGAGGCGGTCTTCCTGGGTGGGGCGCGAGGCTTTTTGTGGCTGCTCAGGTCGAAGGGCGGGGCTGAAAAAAGCGAGAACCGCAGCCAGAACCAGGATGCGTTGGCGTATGGTAGTCACGGGTCCGACTCCTAGCTGGGCCTCCAAATCTAGTTGCTGGGGGGTGTGGTGTCACTGTTTGGAGCCGGGAGCGGTGTCCGAAGGGATACCGGCCGGAAGGGCTGGGCGTTTCGATTGGCGATGGCCTCGAGTGTTCTCAACTCCTGATTAACACCGTAACCGCCGAAGTGGGTACTGGCCTCCACGTGAACGGTTAGGAAACCCGTTGTACCCTGGGTCCACATGGCGATTGTCCACCCAGACATTGGTGAGTCCCGCAGCGCGCGTACTTTTGATTGCTTTTTGGAATTCTTCTAGGCTGATGCAGCGGTTGATCTCCTCGTATTCCGTGTTTGACACCTTTCCGCCGGGATAATACTGTCCCATCAGATTGACGAAGGTGTTGGGACTCAACTCCAGTGCAACCCACCGCATGATTTCCTGAGTGCTGGCGATACCGCCCGGCATCACAAGGTGCCGCAGGAGGACGCCACGCATCGCCAACCCCTTTTCATCGAAGCTGAGGGTGCCAACCTGCTCGTGCATGGCTTTGATCGTCCGACGCGCGACTTCCGGATAATCTGGGGCCTTCAAGTAGCGACGCGCCAGGGCCGCATCCCAAAACTTGAAATCGGGCATATAGATGTCCACGACGCCGTTAAGTAAGCGAAGAGAATCGAGTGAATCATAAGCGCCAGTGTTGTAAACCAGTGGCAGGCGCAACCCTTTCTGAATGGCCAGCGGCAGAGCCTCTAGAATCTGAGGAACGACGTGCTCCGGCGTGACCAGGTTGATGTTGTGGCAGCCTTGCTCCTGGAGCCTGGTCATCATCGCGGCCAGAGCCTCGGGCGGCACGCGGCGGCCGCCACCCTCCCAACTAATGTCATAGTTTTGGCAAAAGACACACCGCAAGTTACACCAGCAAAAGAATATTGTGCCGGAACCGCGCCAGCCGCGCAGGCAGTCTTCTTCTCCCGTGTGAGGGAAGAAGTTGCTCACTACCGCGTAACGTCCTGTCTTGCACACGGCGAACTTGTCAACTAGACGGTTCACACGGCATACGCGCGGGCAAAGGGTGCACTTTGCAAGTAGATCGAGCCCCTGCTCGACACGGTGCCGAAGCTCTCCGGAGTTGTAGAGAGCCAGGTAGGCAGGTTCAAACTCGCTGCGCCGAAGGCAGGTCATGCCTTGAATCTCCAACCTCTCTCGAAGCGACCAGTTTAGCCGAGCAGAGCGATTCAGGGGGCTTCTTCATCATTTCTCTCCCGCACGACCGCATCGCTGGTGAAAGCGGCGCGCGGTTTGCAATCATACGCTCGTTTGTGCGGATTTAAGTTTCTGCAGACGCGCGAGAAGAGTACCAATGAAGGCGCACTTCGCGCAAAAAGACCCGTGCCGTTACCGGGCCCACGTTTTTGAATTCCTGAAGCTTTGCAGACAGCTCGCGCGGGGTCTTTGATTGGGCGACGAGATTGCTTACATTCCCATAACGGCGCTCCAGTTCTCTTGAAAACTCGAGAAGTTTTGTCGCCGTGGAAAAGTCATAACGCACATAGTGTGCCGCGTCTAACAGGCGAACTAGCTCATCCCAGCCTGCTCTGAGGATGGAGTCGGGATTGGAAAGGCCTGCCGCGATGATGTGCCGATAGGCTTGCTCGGCAATGCCAGTTTGGATTGGCTTGCCAAAAAGCAAACAGGCCAAAAGCCACTTGAAGAGCTCTTCGTCTTTCTTTGAGGCCAGATCTATTCCTAGATCAGCCGCACTGGTCTTTCGCTTCATTAGTGCCTGCCGGCTCAGAAGAGTGCCGCAAGAGTCTGGCGGCGGCAGTTCTAACCATAGGCGGGCTCGTCGATTTCATTGAGCCCTCACAAAGCATTGTAAGGCTTTTACGGCGGGGCGCGCGGACAAGCGCGAACCGGAGGTGGACCTGTGCGCGTTCTACGTTTCGTTTCGCAACGGGCGCGGGCAGATCGTGACGGTCGTCGTCGTGACGGTAGTGTGATTCCGCGCTCGTGGTCCTCGTGAATGATTTGAAAGGATGGACTGCTAGCGGCCCGGAGGCAAACCCGCCCGATGGAGTACTAGGAGCCTCTTGTCCGCTAAGCGCTAACCAGAAAAGTGGAGGCTAGTACGCTGACACACTACTCGACTGAAAGACATCCTGGGACTCACTCGGGTACAATCTCAGTTCAATATGGACAGATGTGGAGTGGTCAATTCACTATTCGGGGTGCCACGGGCGCTTATCGGCGTCATACACGTCGGCGCCCTTCCTGGGACTCCAGCCAGCCAGAAAAGCGTCTCGGCGATTGCAGACGATGCGGTTCGTGAAGCTCGTGTTTACGAAGCGGCGGGTTTTCACGGTCTGGCGATTGAGAATACGCATGACCGCCCTTATCTGAAGGGCTCCGTGGGGCCGGAGATCGGTGCGGCGATGGCGGTGATCGGTTCCGAGGTACGACGGGCAGTTTCAATCCCGTTGGGGATCCAGGTTCTCGCAGGAGCTAATTTGTGGGCCATCGCTATCGCACATGCGTGCAACGCGCTCTTTGTTCGAGTGGAAGGATTTGTTTTTGCCCATGTGGCGGACGAAGGTTTGATTGAATCGACCGCTGGATCGGTGTTGCGGTACCGCCGGGCGATTGGTGCGGATAATGTCCGCGTCTTCGCCGATATTAAGAAGAAGCACTCGGCGCATGCCATCACCGCAGACGTAGACATCGTCGAGACCGCAAAAGCTGCTGAGTTTTTCCAAGCAGACGGCGTAATTGTCACGGGCGTATCTACTGGCCAACCAACGGACGCCGGCGAAGTAGAGGCCGTCAGCAAGGCCGTGTCAATTCCCACTCTGATTGGTTCGGGTATCACGCCGGAGAACATCGGAAATTATTCGTCCGCAGCCGCTTTTATCGTTGGTTCTTCCGTCAAACAGGATGGCCGGTGGGAAAATCAACTTGACGAAAGCCGAGTTCGGGCCGTGGTGCGAGCGTTTCAAAGATTACCAACTCCGTGTTAGCTGGCGCTGGTCAATTCCTGATTAACGCAGCGGTTATCGGTAAAGAAGGTACTGGTGGCCAGTTATATTTCCAGGTTGCTGCTCCGGAGGGTCTTCGATGAAGATCACAAAGTCGTTTCTGACTGCTTCGGTTCTCCTTGTCTCTTCCGTGTTTGTCGGTGGAGTAAGTTCCCGGGACGAATCGGCGTCCCAGAAACAGATCAGCGGCACTCTCCACCAGATGTATGAAGCTGAAAAGCGCAAGGACTTGCATTTTGTGCTGTCCCACCTCTCCGATGATTTTGCGGAGGTGGCCGGCGATGGCAAGGTGTATCACCGCTCGGACATCGAGGCGGGCTGGTCTGATGTCACTTTGAAGGACTACAAACTGTCGGACTGCATCTTCAAGTTGATGACCCGTGATGTGGCCTACTTGAGCTGCATGATGGAAGTAGACGCGACGTACAAAGGCCAGCCATTTCCACAGCATTTCCGTGTGACCACGGTGTGGACCCAGCGGAAAGGCGCGTGGCTCATACGCTTCGAGCAGGGGACGATCATCCCAGAACAGAAGAAGGACAGCCCGGCAAAGCAGAACTAGCCGCCTTACGGGCCGAACAATGCGGCGAAGCTAGGCACCACATGGGGCAACGCAGTCAAGTCCTGGTTAACGCGGTTACCGTACAAGCGGGTCCCGGTACCCAAGTTACCGGTTTGCCGACAAACCAGGACTTAGCAAGCCAGAATGTCCCAACGGGCCTTCTAACTCGGGATAACTTCCGGTTAGCCCGTGACTCGGGCTCCATCCCGAGATGCTTCCTAAAGCTGGTGTGAAGCGGTCACCTCGACGAGTACCTCGCTACGCATCCAGTGGATACAGCTTGTCGGCTCGCACAATGATGTGAAAAAGACTCAGTTGTCTCTACCTCACGCTTGCGATAAGAGCGCGGGTCGCCGAACGCTCATACTTAGAGTTAGCGAAGCCTCTCAATCCACAACCTACTGATCGTTTCGATCGTCACCTAGCGGGCGTATGGCGTGCCTCGCGACGAAATTCGCCACGTTCCTACCCAGCGTGTTGCCAAGGTCGCAGGAAGTGCGGAAATGGATGCCGCCGAAGACACGAGCGTCAGCGATTTCTGCAACGGCGCTGGAGAAACTGGAGAACGAACGAGTGCCGGGACGCGATTCGGAGGTAACGGTGAAGGAGGTGTTGTCTCCGAAAGTGGAGGCAAGGATGAACGCCGCGGAGCCGCTAATTGAGGAGTGGGCTGAGGGATACTCCGGAAAGGCAGGAGTGCCGGGTGGAAAGAAGTCGAGCCAAGGCTCCCAGGTGGGGTCGGCATCGGCTGGGGTGAGACCTTCCTGGATCGCGGTAATCGGTCGCCAGAAGCTGTAGCGGTATTTGGAATCCCAGCAGGCGATGACGGCGTCAGCCATGGTGACATTCAACAAGGCAAAGAGGTAAACGTTCTCGTGGAATGAGAGACCGCGCTCCGCGGAAATCTGAGCCGCGACCCGGTTCCAGGTGAGCGGCGTATTGCTTTGCCAAAAAAGCGCGAGTTCGGATTGATCCGCTGTCCGCGGAGAGCCGGAAAAGGCACCCCAGGTTTTCGTTTCATTCAGATCCGCTGCGTACTGGGCGCTGTCAAGGGAGTAAGGAGGCGGCAGGCGGAACTGGGAGGGCCGCACGAGAACCCAAGGAGTCATGGTCGCTAACTGAGTACCGGCTCCTGGCGCATTGGGCGGAGGAGTGGGACGCCAGTAGCCGATGGCGGCAGAGGTTCCGACAATGCCGAGGACGCCTTCAAAGGGAGGCGGCGGTGGCGCAAACCCGTCCGTTTGTCTCCAGGCCCAGATGGCGTCGGCGACGGTTTGTCCCCAAGCGACCCCGGCGGCGATGGAATGCGCACTTTCGGTCAGAGCCAGCGTGGACAAGGATGCATTAAGCTGCGTGGTGAGCGCTGAGACCTGGGCCGGATAGGCATCAGCAAGAATCACATACGCGGCTTGAATCGCAGCAGCGCGTTGCGAAGCACCATCTGGCGCATTCGGCGGCACATGGATCGGCCGGTAGCGCGGATCAATGCCGTTGACGGCATCGAAAACCGAGGCGGATACCATCGCGGCGATGCGAGAGGTAAAAAACGGGGGAGTACCGCCCGCAAGCACCGTGTCGTTCATGATGCCGATCCATTGCAGGACCGGGTCGGGCGTCGCGGCTAGCGCGGACGGGCGTGAAGCCCCAAACAAAAACACGAGGACTAATACAGTTACGACGAAACGTGTGACTGCTCTCATTCTGCTCATGGCCATTCCTCCAGTGCTGTCGGTCACTTCAAGTGCGTCGTTGCCGGGGGAGAAAGCAGTACTGCTTACCTCGGCGACTTTTTCGAACACTCGCCGCAGCGCGCCGACAGTGGCTCGACCTGCTCTCGCGCGCAATGGCGAGGAGGTGGCCCGCCTCTGTTTTGTTTCTGATCGTCTAGGTCATTGAATTAAAGCACGTTGCGCACAAACGGCCCGAGCTGTTACTTTTGCAATGATTGATGATAAGCTAGCGCCACGTTCATGGAACCCTCGCGTGGAACCTTCGGCCCAAGCCGCCAGGATGTGCTTCGGTCCCTTCGAAGCGGACTTGCGGTCGGGTGAGTTGCGCAAACACGGCGTCCGCCTGAAACTTCAGGACCAACCCTTCCAGGTGCTTGCGCTGTTGCTGGCGCATGCCGGCGATCTCGTTACGCGCGAAGAACTCCGCCAGCGGCTCTGGCCCGCGGACACCTTCGTCGATTTCGATACCGGCCTGAACAGCGCCGTAAAGAAGCTGCGCGACGTGCTCGCGGATTCGGCCGACGAACCCCGCTACATTGAAACCATTCCCCGGCGTGGTTACCGGTTCATAGCTCCTCTAGTTGACCCGAATCCCGCCACAGTGCCTTCGTCAGCGCCCCACCCCGCACACGAAACTGCCTCCTCTCAGCCAGCCGGTTCAGTCGTAACGTCAGCAGAGAGTTTCTTTCTTACACGCTTGAGGTTGCTATTCGGTGCAGCGGCGCTCCTGCTGCTTCTCGTCGCCGGCTTCCTGGTGTACCGCAATACCAGCGCCGGAGGCACAAAGCAGCCAGCAATCAAGTCCCTCGCTGTGTTGCCTCTCAAAAACCTCTCTGGCGACGCGTCGCAGGACTATCTCGCCGACGGAATGACCGAGGCTCTGATCGGAACCCTTTCGGGGATACACAATCTCCGCGTGACATCCCGCACCTCCGTGATGCGCTTCAAGGACACACACTTATCGGTGCCAGAGATTGCCAGAACCCTTCAGGTTGATGCCATCGTCGAAGGCTCCGTAATCCGTGAGGGTAGCCGCATCCGCGTTCACGCTCAGTTGATTCGCGCCGCAACCGACGAACACTTCTGGTCGGAGGCTTATGATCGCGAGCTGCGGGACGTGCTCAGCCTGCAGAGCGACGTGGCGCAATCTATCGCGCGAAAAGTTGAAGTCACGGTCACTGGAGAGGAACACGCGAGTCTTAGCTCCGCGCGCACGGTAGACCCGGAAGCGTATGAAGCCTACTTGAAAGGCCGTTATTACTGGAACAAGCGGGCCGCCGACAGCATGCCCAAAGCGGCGCTTTATTTCGAACAAGCAATAAGTAAAGATCCGGGCTACGGCGCCGCCTACTCGGGATTAGCCGATTGCAACAGTGGACTGGCCTGGCACGGGTTTATGTCCCCGGCGGAGGTGCTTCCGAAGGCATACGCAGCAGCTCAAAAGGCGGTTGAAATCGCTCCGCAATCTGCTGAGGCTCACGCCTCACTAGCTCTGGTTCTTGATCACAAGTGGGATTGGGCTGGAGCGGAGGTTGAGTTCAAGCGCGCATTGGAGTTGAACCCTCAATACGCCAATGTGCACCACTGGTACGGCGATTATCTGTCGATCCAGGGGCGGCATGATGAAGCTCTGGTTGAGGCCAAACGCGCACTCGAACTCGATCCGCTAAATCTCATGATCGGGACTTGGGTCGGTTTACGCTACTACCTCGCGCGCAGATATGACGGCGCAATCGAACAAAGCCAGAACACAGTCGACTTAGATCCGAACTTTGCAGCCGCCCACCTCATCCTCGGCGAAAGCTACGTACAACAGGGGAAGCACAAGGAAGGTCTCGACGAGCTGCAGAAAGCCGCCAGCCTATCCGGAGGTAGCCCACTTTACATGGCCCAGGTCGGAGTGAGTCTAGCTCTGGCCGGAGAAAGAAAGGAAGCCCTTCGCGTCATTCGTGAGCTGCAAGACATTGCTGGCAAACGCTATGTTTCGCCATACGGCGTCGCACAGATCTACGCCGCCCTCAATGATAAAGAGCAGACGTACAAATGGCTTGAGACTGCCTATCGTGATCGTGCTGTCTGGATGTCGTATCTCGCCGTGGATCCAGTGTTTGATTCGATTCGCTCGGAAGAGCGCTTCCGGGATTTGCTTCAGCGCGTTGGTTTGCCAAGAGTTGGGAACATCATGGGAACAGTAGCTGCCCCAGCTTTGCATCCGTCCCCGGTTTTCCCTCGCGCTACAAAGTCGCGCTAACTTCCGAGTGGTCGGCAACCCGGAAACAATCCTGAAAGTCACAAATTAAGCGGAGGATGCCCCACGTTTAGTTGAAACTTGAGAACAAGAAGCAGCGGCTCTCGCCCGAACTCGGATAGAGTTCGGGTTGAGAATCCCTTTTTAAAGGAGAGAGCCGCCGTGAGAAACAATTATCAGA
>Ga0326728_10024118_pt1 | contig 11059 bp, 11 predicted proteins | sample MB3enrmetagenome_FD_207602 | JGI IMG/M metagenome (GOLD analysis project Ga0326728, IMG submission 207602) | Lab enriched peat soil microbial communities from McLean, Ithaca, NY, United States - MB31MN | ecosystem: Environmental > Terrestrial > Soil > Wetlands > Peat | place: USA: New York... | reverse complement strand
CGCTTTCCGACTCGTGCTTGAGCTTTTCGATTTCGTCTTTAAGCTGGAGTTTCTTGCGTTTCAATTCATGGAGCTTCAAATCGTCGGCTGACGGGTGCGCTTCCTCCAGCTCGATCGCCGTTTCGATCGCCTGGTGACGGCGCACGAGTTCCGTCAAATGCGATTCGAGGGACATGGGCAGACTCCGTTTCCTTATCGACGACGAAAGTGTGACACATCGGGCGCGCCATGCAAGCCCGAATTTGAGCGCTTGCCGATCAATTCATAGCCGCTGTCGCGGGCAATTTAGCGGCGCCGCGGGCAGGGTCGCCGCGGCCTGTCGCGGCGGCCTTGCGAACTTGCGCTTGGGATCGCATATTCGCGCCGCCGCCGGCCTAGCGGGCGCGGCCGATTCGGGCGAAACAAGCATGGCGCAACAGAATTTGAGCGACGAAGAGCGCGCCGTTCTGTCGGGTCAATTGGAGCGGCTGCGCGAAGAGCAGCGCGACCTCGACGCCGCCATCGACGCGTTGCGCGGGGCCGGCGAGGGCGACCGGTTGCAGTTGCAACGGCTGAAGAAGCGCAAGCTCGCGTTGCGCGACCGATTGACGCAACTCGAGGACGCGCTGACGCCGGACATCATCGCCTGAGGGGGGGGCGCCGTTTTCCGGCGCGACTCAATCTTCTCAATCGGTTGCGTGACGTTTTTCCGCCGTTTCGGCCGGCGCGGGCAGGGCCAGAGCGGGCGCGTCGGCGGCGAGCGCCGGCGTCACGACGCCGTTCGAGTCGGCGGTCGCGCGCGGCAAGCCTTGATAGCGATCGAGTTCGCCGACGATGCGCAGCACGCGGTCGAGCGCGTGCATATTTCCCTGCATCATCGCGGCGTGCGCGACCATCATCGCGTCGCTGAGGCGGCCGATCTGCAACTGGACGAAGCCGGCGGGCGGATCGACCTCGCGCCGCGCCAGCATCTCCTGAACGAGTTCGCGCGCGCGTCTGATCGACATTCCCTCCTGCAAGGCGATCTCATTCATCGGCACGCCGGCCTTCAGCAGGTTGAACAGCCGCACATTGCGCGCCGCCTTCGCCCGCCGCGCCTCGATGCGGCCGACGCGCGCGCGGGCGTTGGGACGTTTCTGTGCGGCTTCGGGGGTGGCGGCTTTCTTGGACAAGGAGGCGGCTCCAAGGGCGAACGGGTGGCCAACTCGTAGGATAGCATGAATCTCGATTTTCAGAAAGCAAAATGTCGTAATGTTTTGAAATATCGGAAGAAAAGGGGTGCGGCGCCGCTGGCGCGGCCTCTCGCAATCGGCCCTCGCCGCCAAGGCCGGCGTCGGAAAAGGCTATCTCTCGGACATCGAAAACCGCCGCCGGGCGGCGCGCCGGAGACTTTGCAACGGTTAGCGCGGGCGCTCGATGCGCCGGTGAAGTGGGTGGGATAGGGAAGGCGGGCGAGTTAAGTTGCTGGCGCAAATCGTATCTCTATGAAGAAACGCCATCGCACGAACGACCAAAACGCACAATCAGTGTAACCAAGACTATCTCAAGCCAGGAAGCAACCGACAAGGAAGATGGAATTCGGGAATTTTGGCGAGCACACAATCCTCACCGGAGCGGGATCGACCGTCGCCGCCGAGACCGAACCGATAAAAGGAATCGCGAAGGTGAGCGGCAAAGGCGCTGTGCGACCGAATGACATGGGCGTCTCCCGCGAAGCTTGAACTTCCGATCGATTTCGTATTGCGTCAGCGTGAGGGTGGAGTCGTTAGAAACGTGCTATCGGACGTATTCCCCCCGGCATGTACAACAAACGGCTTATCCACAGCCGTATCCCAGAAGAACGAGAAACCCTTACGCGAGACAACGCGGCGTGCTTCCCTGAACGCGTCGATAGCATCGGCGCAAACAAGAAACGCGAAGAACTGCGTCTTTGGATCGGAATCCCTGATTAACCGCGCCAGTACGCCGCCGTCTCGCAGCGCTGCTTGGAGCGGCTCGCCATCCTTGACGCGGGAAATCTCAACCGCCTGGATGTTATTGCCGGACCCGTCTCTCACGTAACCCCTTTTAGTAATCGCAAAATACGCATCAGCAATCGGCACCACTTGGTTTCCAACCAACAGAATCTGAATAGGTTTCTTCCCCTTTTCGGGGACGAGTATTGGAACCCCAGGGTTAGTCTTAGGTGGAGGAGCTGGGGGGGGTGTAACCAATGCGTCCGCTTTTTTTTGGAGATCCGCCGCCTCTTGAAGAGCGAGTTTGAGTCTGTCTTTCAACTCATTGGTTGTCCCGGCAACCAGCGGCTGTTTCTGGCCATCCTGTGCCTGCGTTAGGGTTCCCAACTCCGCCTGCGCCTCGGCCAACTTAGCGTAGGCCGCGGCGAGCGCGGCCTCGGCAGGTTCGTCAAACTGTCCGAACGTCGCCCTTCCTTTCGCGGTACGCGAAGCCACGTCGGACAAGGCCGCCACATAGGGCAGCAAGGTTGGGTCGAACCGCGCGCCCGCCGGATCGCCCCCGGCGGCAGGGTCGCCCACGCCTGAACGCAGGTTGTCGCCTACTGCGTTCGGGCTGGCGAGACAGTACAGCAACAGGGCGGCCGGCAGCACGAGATGAAGACAAAGTCCGATCCGCCTACGCGCCCTGATCATCGTACAGGCGCTCCTGATTTCGAGGCCTTCGCCAAAGACTCTTGCAGACGCTGCTCCAAAGAATCCAGATCGTTTGCCCCATCACGCAGTTTGGGCAGCAAGGAATTGAGCCTTTCCTCCAAAGCAGAAGCATCGGGGCGAGGGGGGTCAGGCGGCGCCGGCGCACGCTGCGCCACGGGTTGCAGAGGATGCAGCAACATGAACCCGGCCGCCAAAGCGAAAATGATGTCCGCCAGGACAACGAATCCACGGAACGACAGAGTTGGCGCAGAGCGTCGTCGCATGCCTCGCTATCCTCAAATCGGAAGATACGCCTTGATGGGCTCGCTATCCTTGATCGGAAACACTGCGCGGCCGACCTTGGCGTCGCCGCCGAGTTCGCGGAAAATGCGTGGCCGGAGCTTATCGAAGCTGTTGTTCAACCACCCGTCCGGGCGGATGGCGATAGCCACAAAACCGGCCTGTCGGACCTGCGACATGAGTTTTTCGAAGTCGGAGTCGGAAGGCTGACTCGCAATGCGCCAGCCACCCGGATATACGATGGCGTAATCGTTCTTGCATTCCAGCAACACGTACGGGCCAGTGTACGTGCCGAATCCCGCGTCTGCAGGCATCGGCGGGGGCAGGGATGGCTTCGGCGGCGCCGAATCCTTCGCTTTGATCCGCTCCTGCAAGCTGCGCACGTTCGCCTCCGCCGCTTCGACTTTTTGCGCGAGCGAAATCTTCTCTTTCGACTCCCCAATGGCGTCCTTGACGTCCTGGGTCTCTCGCTGTGCTACAACGAAGCTCCCTTTGCGGACCAGCACTGCTTGCTCGAGCGACAGTTGCTCCGCCGTGGCTACGAGCTGCTGCAACTGTTCCGGCCTCGGGTCAGGCGGCGGCGCACAGCATGGGGGCGGCGGCGGGTTGTCCGCCAATGCAAACAGCCCGACGACGGCTGCGAGCAGGCAGAAGAGCAACGGCAACGCGATCAGGTCGATGCTGACCCCGTCAACGCGTCGCGCCGACCGAACCATCGCTGGCTCCCCCCCCAGATCGAGGTCCTGACGCGTTTAATCTCCCCGGTGGGTCCGGGGCGTCCGTAACGATTATGCTGCGAGGCTGCCGCAAGGCGGTCGTCAAGCCGCGGACGAGTTCGCGATTGCGCTGCGTTATCGCCCTTTTCAGTGCGTTCAGCAGCCTGATGTGCGCCCGATCTCGGTCACGCAGCGCCTTCTTGATCGTCCGTTCAAGTTCGGCCTGCGTTGTGGCGCGCCCTTCGAAGTCCTTGGCTAGATCGACGAGCGCCGAGGCTATGCCAGTTTGTTCCTGGACGGCGTTCGCCAACGTGACGCTGGCCGCCCTCATCACTTCCTTCAAGGCTTCGACGCGATGCACGACCAGGGGCAGAACCTCCGCCAGACGCAGACTGCTCTGCTGCAGCGTATCCAACCCCCGTTCGAGTTGAGCCGTCCCCTCCGCCATGAAAGGCTCGGCCAAACAGAGTGCTTGGAGAGCTTCGTTGCCCAAATTCTCAATCCTGGCGCTTATCGACTCATCCATCTTGCGCACCAGGCTCGTAACTGCGAACAGAACGATGGTCAGCGCCAGACCGAGCAGCGTATTGTCGAACGCGATTGCGATAGCGCTTGCGAAGCTACGTGTGGTGGAATCTCCCTGCACCAGGAAAGCGTTGTAAAGTCCGATGCTGAGGCCAAACACCGTCCCAAAAAAGCCGATGAGCGGCAGCAGTTGTGTGATGTCGGTGGGAACGCGATAGCCCGCGTCGATCTCGGAGGCTTCCCGTTCCTTCAAGGCGCCGAGATAAACACCCAGTGCGGCCCTGTTGGAGATGGATCGCGCCTCGATAACACGTCGCCAACGGGGCGGCGCAGAGGCGGCGCCCAAAGCGGAGCGGGCTAAGTCAACCCGGCGAGCGAACGCTAGGTTCCTCCGCAGTTCGGGAAGCCTGCGGACGACCCCCAGCAATCCGATGAAAAACGTGAAAATCAGGACCCACTGAACAAAGCGCCGGTTGAAAAAGAAGTCGTGGAGCCAGCTTCCCGCGACAGCATACCTGTCGACAATGACTGCGACGCCGAAGGTCAGCGCCGCCGCGGTCACAACGAAGAATAGCGCTGAGCGCCACAACCCGGGCAAGAGCGTGTTTGCACTTCGACCGGGGCGAGGCCTGGCATTCGCGCCGGCCTGCCCCCCTGAAACGTCTGACTGAGATACGCTCGCGTTCGACATGCTGTCTCATCCAGGGCGACGCATCCGTTTAGGCGCGCCGAGGAGGCCGTTGACATAATCATGACTCCAGGCAGGCAATCTGTCTACGGACGATCGGCGAAATTGCCGCTTCGCGGCTCAGGAGTCGTCTGACGCTGGCGAGCGCGCGACGCCGAGCAAGGCGATGGCGGGCGGCCCCATGAGCCCGCGCGCAATTGCCGATAACGCCGTCTCCAGTGTAACGCTCGGATGGCGGCGCGCGTCGGCAAGCGCCCGGCCCGGAGTTGATCGTGACGCATCCGAATGAACCGCCGCCTGACGAGGTCCGCGGACCGCCGCAGCCGGACGAGTCCTCGGAAGGGGAGAATCGCGACTTCGCCAACCTCGTCGCCCTGGTCTTCGTCGTCGCGCTGGCGCTCGGCGCCCTCTGGCTGTTCGAGGAGATCGAGCGCCATAACGAAATCCTCAATTGCGTCGCCTCCGGCCGGCGCAATTGCGACGCGCTCCTCCATCCCGACGCGCCGGCGCCTTGAGCGCCGCCGAAGGCGAAAATGGCGATGTGTCGGCGCGCCAAATCGCCAGGGCGGCGGTCCAGCGCCGCTGCGAAAGGATCGGCGATTTCTGGGAGGGGCGGGGACAGAGCCGTTTCCGATTGAATTGAATCGACGCCGTCATGGCGAGGAGCCCCAACGGGGCGACAAAACGATCCAGAAGGGGAAAGGGCTGTCGCCGCGGCATGGATGGCTTCGTCGCTGCGCTCCTCGCCATGACGGATCAGGCCGATCGGAAACTGCCTGACGCGACCAAGCCGCCCTCACTCGCAATCCGGCTCTTCCCGGCAAGGAACCATCCTGTATTCGGTGTGGGAGATCCCGAGGACCCAGCGACGCCGCACGTCGGCGTACGGCGCCTGCGTCAGCGCGAGCATCGGCGTGACCCGGAGCCGCACGCGGCTCCCGTCCCGGTCGATATCGACGACGAGCGCCCGCCCGCCGCTCGCCGCCAAGGCGACGTCGAGATCGGCGTAACCGCCGATCGTCCCGCCGTTGATCGCGACGATGACGTCGCCGGCGCGAAGCCCGGCGCGCGCGGCGGGGGTGTCGGCGATCACCTCTTCGACCCGCGCGCCGGACGCGAACGATTGTCGTTGCGCCGGCGTCGAGTCGAACGCCCTTGCCGCGCTCAGGGCGGGGACGCCCGGAGCCGCGGCGAGGCTCAGCGCCAATAGCGCGGCGCCGGCCGGCAAGACCCGCTTCATCGCGATTTCCCCTCGAAGAATCGATCAGCCGTCCCTCGAATTCGCCGGCAGGCGAACGGCGCGCGCCGCCGCCGATCATAGGCGCGTTACGGGACGCCGCATCCCTTGCCGCCGTATTTGCCGACAGGCCATGAGGGCGAGCGCGCCCCGTCTTGCGCGCCGGGCGCCGTTCCTTTAATCGCAGCGGACAGGTTCCGAACCCTCCTTCTCGCCCGAGCGCGCCCATGACCGCCCCTCAAAAGCCCGTCGCGATCATCATGGGCTCGCAGTCCGACTGGGCGACGATGCGGCGCACGGCCGAGACGCTCGACGAGCTTGGCCTCGGCTGGGACGCGCGCATCGTCTCGGCCCATCGCACCCCCGACCGGGCGGTCGCCTTCGCCAAGGGGGCGCGCGCGGCCGGCTTCAAGGTCATCATCGCCGGGGCGGGCGGGGCGGCGCATCTGGCCGGCGTGACGGCGGCGTTCACCACGCTCCCCGTGTTCGGCGTGCCGATGGAGACCCGGGCGCTCGGCGGCCAGGACAGCCTCTACTCGATCGTGCAGATGCCGGCGGGCGTGCCGGTCGGGACGCTGGCGATCGGCGCGGCGGGGGCGGTCAACGCGGCGCTGATCGCGGCGGAAGTGCTGGCGCTCGCCGACCCCTCGCTCGCCGAGCGGCTGGAGGCCTGGCGCGCGGCGCGCGCGAGCGCCGTTCCGGAGACGCCGACCGACGACGGCGCGCGCTGATTCCGGCGCGAAAACTCGGCCCGCGCCGCCGCGTCGACGCGGCCGATCGGCTGGACAACGCGACGCGATTCTGGTAGGGCAAGCGGCAATGCAGCGCGCCGCTCAATCGAGCCGGCGCCCCTGTCGTTTTCGCAAATTCACCGGTTTCGTCGAGGCTCGGCCTCTCAAGACAGGATCGCCCGTGCAAGTTCTCGTCCGCGACAACAATGTCGATCAGGCCCTCAAAGCGCTCAAGAAGAAGATGCAGCGCGAGGGAATTTTCCGCGAAATGAAGCTTCGCGGGCATTACGAGAAGCCATCGGAAAAGCGCGCGCGTGAGAAGGCCGAGGCGGTGCGCCGCGCCCGCAAGCTGGCGCGCAAGAAGTTGCAGCGCGAAGGCCTGCTGCCGATGAAGCCGAAGGTCATGCCGGGGGCGCCGCGCTCCGCCGGGTGAGGGGCCCTGCGCCGCAACGCGGGCGCGTTCGCGGCCGCTCGATTTTCGCCGCTATTCTCGCGCATGCGTTCGGCGGGCGACAGAGTTCGAGGTCCGCCCGATGGGCGGCGGGCGGAGGTTTGGGATCATGCAGATGACGGCGCGCTCCCCTCGCGCGGCGGCCGGATGGTGGCTGGCGCTGTCGCTGGCGGCGCTGGCTCTCGCGGCCTGCAGCGAGACTCTCGGCTCGCTTGCCCCTTCGCCCAGCCGGGTCGCCGAGGTCGACGCCGACGCGTCGGGCGCCAACGGCGGCAACATCGCCTCGCTGAGCGACGTCATCGAACGCCATCCCGACGATTCGGTCGCCTACAACACCCGCGGCATCGCCTACGCCAAGAGCGGCGGCTATCAGAAAGCGATCGACGACTTCACGCTCGCGATCCAAATCGATCCGAAATTCGCCGCCGCCTACACCAATCGCGCGCTCGCCTATCGGCAAATCGGCAAGGACGGCCCGGCGCTCGCCGATTTCAACGCCGCCATTGCCGCCAACCCCAACGACGCGTCGGCCTATCTCGGGCGCGGCAATCTGTTGCGCGCGCACAGCCATTTCCCCGAAGCGTTGGCCGACCTCGACGCGGCGATCCGGCTCAATCCCGAGGGCGCGCAGGCCTATCACGCGCGCGGGCTGATCTATCAGCGCCAGGGCAATCACCTGCAGGCGATCACCGATTTCAACAACGCGATCGATCGCGATCCGTTCGCCGGGGCGCCGTATCAGGCGCGCGGCCAGAGCTTGCTCGCCACCGGCAAGTACGACGCCGCCGTCGAGGACTTCAACGCCGCGCTCAACGTCGACGCCAACAACGCCGACGCCTGGGCCGGTCTCGGCCTCGCCTACGAAAAGCAGGGCAACAAGCCCAAGGCGGTCGAATCCTACCAGCGCGCGATGGAGGTGAGCCCCAACAACGCCATCGCCCGCGCCGGGCTGCAACGGCTGGCGTGAAACGCGGCGCGGCGCGCTGAGCGCGCTACCGTTTCAGCCAATTCAAACTATGCTCTGCGCGTTATGTAGCGGAACAATAAGCTAAAAGTGGCGACTATTTGAACAATTTTGATTGTGCTACTGCCTCTGCTGGCCCCATGTCGACTGTCTCCGAATTCTTTCTCACTGGATAAGCTCCGTCATAACTTGAGAGTTCACTTTGACCAGGCACTCTTATCCTAACAAACGGCCGCCCCTGATATTCGGCATGGTCAATCGTCGTGATAATTTGTGTTCTTAGGGGCTCCGACAACGGAAGTTTGGAGATTTCCAAAATTAGCGTCTTAATGTATTGCTCGAAATTGACCCCTATTATGTTTAAATCGTGGGCCAAGCCAATGAAGTACGCGTCTCCAATTTTTATTGGTTGCGTGCCAAATAGCTCTTGTACCCTTCTGATCGCACTCTCCTTGTCGGCAACGCCAAGATAGATGAACCCGTCGTGACCAGGATTTGTATTAGCAATCGCGGCAGCAGTCCTCGCAATTTTAGAAACCATCCCTTTGTCCAATGCCGGCGTGTTACTGAGGTCACAAAGTCCAAGCTTAAACTCGTACCTACTGGCTTCATAACGAGCCCGACGCAACGAGTTTTCTAAATCTACCACCAGCGCGTGAGCGGACCCGAAAGCTCCCACGTCCTTTTTGACGAAGTGTTTTTGGATAAGCCCAGTGATCACCGCTATATTGCGCGCTCGATCAACCGTCGTTGCATAATGCGCCGATCTGATCATATCCTTTTGAACGTTTGTTAGGGCCCTTCGGATTCCGTCAAAGTCGTCTGGGAACATTCCATTCTTGAACATGAGGTCGTGAAACGACATGAACACAGCAAAGAAAGTAGTCCTTGCGGGATTTCGCGGCTCTTCGTGGACGCAATTGCGAAACGAGAGAAATTCGCCGGTCTCAAACGCCGATCGTATTGCGCCAATTGTGGCCAAAATTTCACCCTTGAGCCGATCCGACCCATAAGCTTTTAAGGCAGCGTGAATGTTGGCGAATTCGTCCGAGGTGCGTTCAAAATAGGTGTCAAACACCTCGCGACTGGCGTTTAGCGGTACGCCGTTCAGCAGCGAAATTGAAATATCGGAAATTATCTGTTCGTCTTCGCTTCGAGCCAACTCATTTGGAGGTATAATTCCATGTTTGCACCAAAAAACGTCAGATGCGTCAATGCCATACCTCTGCCGTTCTTTCGGTGTGTTAAAGCTCACCTCGGGCATCTTGTTAAGAAGCAAAATGTCAGGGGAGGAGTCGCCTCTTAGTTCTAGCGCAAGCCGTCTGACCAACTCGGAAAACTCAGATACGAGTCCGGCTTGGCGTTGTTCCTGAGGGCTCAGTCGACGTCCGCCGCTGTTGATACGACCAAAGACTTCGTTTATTCGTTCCTCGTTGCCCTCGGTATCGATAGTCACCGCCAATTGATACTCAAGGAACTTCGCGCACTCCTCAGGTGCAAGCCGCTTTATGTCGGCGGGGTATTCTTCGAAAACTCCAACGCCTCGAACAAGTTTCGCTCTGGCGAACTGGTCGACGTCAAAACATTTGTTCGCTTCATCTAAGAATTGATGTTCAACGAATGAAAAAATAGCGTTCAAACGCTGCATACCATCAATTATTTCGAAGCTGTCGGGATACCATTTGCTCTTGGCAAGCATGAACAATGGAATTGGTAGCTCTTTCTCTATTGAGTCAATTAGATACCGCTTTTCGGCTTCGGACCATACCAATTTTCTCTGATAGCGCCGGTTTACGGTAAGCCTTCCGTCGGCGTAAAGACGATACGCCTCCTGAATGCTCATACCACGGGGTGATAAGGACATTCCTCGGTTCTCCCTCGGAAGAAAGCGTTAGGGCGAGGATGACAGTGCATTCGACAGAAAACAAGAGCAGACCAACTGCTGTGATAGGCTCGCGATGGTATTAGCGCCGCGGGCTGTTGAGCACGCGGCCCTTCGCCGCGGCAAGCACCTTAGCGACCTCGAAGGCGGTTTGTGATCGGTGTTGGCGGTGGATCGCGGCGCGCTAGGCGCTGAAGGGTTTCTTCGGAGGTGCCGGGTCTCGAAATCGCGCCGCGCCGCGTCCCGGTCAGCTTGGTCGTGCTTGGGGCGGTCGAAAGCGCACGAACGGGGCACAATCCGGGGAGCCGCGAGCGCCCGCCCGCGGGCGTCGCGCCGCTCGGCGCGGGATCCGGCGCAGGCGATCTTGCGCGCAATCGAAACGCGAAGGCCAACCGTCGTCAGGGCGGCCCTGCTCCGCTTGCCGGTCGCGATGGAGACGATCGCGCCCGGCATCGCCCGCGCGGCGCTAGATGCCGCGCGGCGGCCGCGCTCGACGAGCGCGGCTACAGCTGTCCGAGCGACTTGACGATCGCGTCGGTCATCTTCTTGGCGTCGCCGAACAGCATCATCGTGTTGGGGCGGAAGAACAGTTCGTTCTCGACGCCGGCGTAGCCCGAGCCCATGCCGCGCTTGACGAACAGCACGGTCTTGGCCTTCTCGACCTCGAGGATCGGCATGCCGTAGATCGGCGATTTCGGGTCGGTCTTGGCGGCGGGGTTGGTGACGTCGTTGGCGCCGATGACGTAGGCGACGTCGGTCTGGGCGAACTCGTTGTTGATGTCGTCGAGTTCGAACACTTCGTCGTAGGGCACGTTGGCCTCGGCGAGCAGCACGTTCATGTGGCCGGGCATGCGCCCGGCGACGGGATGGATCGCGTATTTGACGTCGACGCCGTTCTTCTTGAGGATGTCGGCCATTTCGCGCAACGAGTGCTGCGC
>Ga0326728_10024117_pt1 | contig 11059 bp, 8 predicted proteins | sample MB3enrmetagenome_FD_207602 | JGI IMG/M metagenome (GOLD analysis project Ga0326728, IMG submission 207602) | Lab enriched peat soil microbial communities from McLean, Ithaca, NY, United States - MB31MN | ecosystem: Environmental > Terrestrial > Soil > Wetlands > Peat | place: USA: New York... | reverse complement strand
GTCGTGGAAAGCCAGGTCGGCGTCGGTTCCACCTTCACCCTCTTTCTGCCCGACGCCGGCAAGGGGGCGGCCCCCCCTGCCCCGCCGCAGGGCGACACCCAAACCGTCACCCGCCAAAACATGGCGACCGGCACTGAAACCATTCTGGTGGCCGAAGACGAACCGGTCCTGCGCGAACTGGTGGTCAACATCCTGGAATTTTGCGGCTACCGCACCTACCAGGCCGAAACAGGCCCGGCCGCGGTCAAGGCATGGCAGGAACACCGCGGCGAGATAAAATTATTATTGACCGATATGATGATGCCCGGGGGGATGACCGGCCGGCAACTGGCCGAGCGCCTGCAGCAGGACGAGCCGGGCCTGAAAGTCATCTACACCAGCGGCTACAGCCCCGGCATGGCGGGAAAAGACATTGCCCTGCTCGAAGGCTTCAACTTCCTGGCCAAGCCCTATGCCCCCGCCAAACTGGCCCGGGTCGTGCGCGAATGCCTGGACGGAAAGCCGCCCGCCGAAGCGCCCAAGAAAGGCTGAAGGCCGGAGATTCTTTAAAGCTTGCGGCCCGGGGCAAAAAGCGGTCAACTCCGCGCATGGATTCGCGGGAAGCGCTGATCGCTTTGAATATGATTGACAATGTCGGCCCTGTGCGCGTCCGGCAATTGCTCGGTCATTTCGCGGAGGCCGCCGACATCCTGCGCGCCAGCCGCGCCCAATTGGAAAAGGTCCAGGGCATCGGGCCGGAAATTGCCTCGGCCATCGCCGGTTGGGAAAAAACGGTGGACCTGAAGGGCGAATTGGAGCGCATCCAGCAATTCGGCTGCCGCATCGTCATCCAGTCGGACGAGAATTACCCGGAGCTGCTCAAGCAAATCTACGATCCGCCCCTGGTGCTCTACGTCAAGGGGGAGCTGGCGGCGAAGGACAAGAACAGCGTGGCCATTGTGGGGTCGCGGCTGACCACGCATTACGGGATGGAAGTGGCGCGCAAGCTGGCCTATCAACTGGCCTACATCGGCGTGACCATCGTGAGCGGCGGGGCGCGGGGCATTGACACCGGGGCGCATCAGGGAGCGCTCAACGCCAAAGGCCGCACCATCGCGGTGCTGGGCACGGGCATCAACCTGATTTTCCCGGCGGAGAACGCCGAATTGTTCGAACGCATTGCCGCCCAGGGCGCGGTCATCACGCAATTCCCCTTCAACCGCAAGGCGGACAAGCAAAGTTTTCCCATTCGCAACCGGCTGGTCGCGGGCATGACGCTGGGCACGGTGGTCGTGGAGGCCAACCTGACCAGCGGGGCCCTCATCACCGCCCGCATGGCCAATGACAACGGGCGTCAAGTCTTCGCGGTGCCGGGGCGGATCGACTCGCCGCGCAGCAAAGGCTGCCACGAGCTGATCAAGAACGGCGGCGCCAAATTGTGCGAGAGCGCGGAGGACATCCTGAGCGAATTCGAATACCTTTTCCCGTCGAGCAACCGGCCCGAAGTCCTGCGGGACGCCCCGGACCTGCCCGCCTTCGCGCTGTCGCCGAACGAGACAACGCTCTACGCTCTTATTGACAAGGAGGAAATGTCCATTGACGACCTCATCCGGCGCAGCGGCCTGGCGCCGTCTGCGGTGTCCGTCATCCTGTTGGGGCTGGAGATGAAGCGGCTGATCCGGCAACTGCCGGGGAAGATATTTGTCAAGAACGACTAAACGCATTTGACATGCTCGACGATGTGATACATATTTGTATCACGATGAAAACAGCAACCGTCCGAGATTTGCGGAACCATTTCCCGCGCGTAGCCGCGTGGATCGCGGAAGGCGAGCCGGTGGAGATCACCAAAAGCGGGAAACCCTTCGCGCGCCTTTTGCCCGCCCCTGCGGCAAAACCGCGCAAACTCGTCAAACCCGACATCATGGCGCAGTTGAAAGAGACGTGGGGCGACCGCGTTTTTTCCGCAAGGGAAGTCGCCGAAATGCGCGCGGCAGAGTTGGAAGGCGAAGAGGGATGATTGCCTTTCCCGATACGTCCTTTCTCTGCGCGCTCTATGTGCAGCAAGACAATTCGCCGGCGGCGGCGGCACACTTCCAGGGCATGCCGGAAGTGTTGCACGTCTCCGGCCTGCTGCTTTACGAATTCCGCCAAAGCGTCCGTTTCCAGGTCTGGTTGAACGCGCGGAACCACAGCAAAGGCTATCCCCAAAATATCGCGAAAGCCGCGCTCGCTAAATTCCAAGCCAACATGGACGCTGGCGCGCTGGAAGTCGTGACGGCCGACTGGCCGGATGTTCACCGTCTGGCCGAAATCCTTTCCACACGCCACACGATGGCGGGCGGACATCGCAGTTTTGATGTTCTCCATGTGGCGACGGCGCTGCATCTGGGCGCGCGGCAATTTCTCACTTTCGACGCCAACCAGCGCAAACTGGCCGCCGCCGAAAAATTGAAGGTCAAACCGTGAAGCTTAAAGTGGTGGTATGCGGCTATAAGCTCGCCAATGGGCGTCAGGCTGGAGACTCCTCATACACGTTTTAATGTAACGTCTCCCTCGTCCAGATCGTTCAAGGGCGCGTCTTCCGTTCCCTCGACAATCCACGAGCAAGTCTTCCTGCTCCCCGCCTCCAGAATCATCGTATCCAGGGAATACATCCATGCTGCAAGAATCTGCTTTGACTGGTCATCATCACGGCTGCGCTGAAGCTCGGCCGAAATCGACTCGCGATGTTGTTGAATGCTCTCCCGGAGAAGTCCGCACTGCTTTATGACCGTGCGTGCGTCGTCCGCTCCGGAACAACTGGTGAGCCGCGAAAACCAAAGACTCGCCTCCTGCGCGACCGGGCAAAGTCGCGCCGCCAGAAAGAGCAACTGCGCCCAATTCGGCAGCAACTGTCCTTCAAAGCAAATCACCTTCAAGTTCTCCCGGCACTTCGCGCTCATGTGTTCGTCAATCCGTTCAGGATCTCGCGCCTCTGACATCGGAGGGAATTAATCGGGACTTTAGAAAAAATTGTGTTTCACAAACCGAACCGGCGGTTATATATCAGGGAAAGGCATTATTGATTAGGAGCAAATTGCGACTTTCGAATTCGGTCAGAAGATTGGTTTCAATAAACGAACCGGACGTTGCATAAGAAAAGTTGAACTAAACCGTGGAGTTATGAAATGCCCGTTTGGAGTCCCCGTTTGGCCGGGAGGAATCAAAGTTTCGCTTGTGGTATTTGGCGTCCCCGCTGCCGACGGCAACATGGGTAAAAGCGATACGGAGTCCAGATGTTGGTCTCATCTGGACTCCGCCCAACCCGCACAAGCGGGTTGGAGAGAACCAGCACTACCATTGTACCTTCTGCGAGATCTGCCTGCCACTAGGTCGTTCCTTGCCGCCACTGGGAAAACCCTTGGTTTCACCTTGGGCCAACCGCGAATGCAGAACTGAAGCCGCAGCCGGGCGACACCTCCACCGCCACAATAGCCTGAAACTGCGCCTTTCCCCGGCAAGCACAGCAAGCCTTGTGCAATCCATGGGAAATGCCGGTATTTCTCTTCACAAAAATCACAGATGGGGTGAACACCCCATTACGCCCGCAACGTCTTTCTGCCTATAATGATGAAGCAGAAATGAAAAAAAATGAGCAACCCACGGGCGGAGCCGGCATTCAGAAGCGGATTGAGCAGGCTGAAGCCCGGACTGCGCAAGCGGAAACGCGCACGGAGCAGGCCAAAACCCGGACGGAATTGGCGGAGACGCGCACGGAGCAGGCCGAAACCCGGACAGAAATGGCGAAGACGCGCACAGAACAGGCAGAAATCCGAACTGAGCAGGCCGAGACTCGAACCGAGCAAGCCGTAACGATCCTGCAACGTGTGGTTCACAAAGAAATTGACCTGCCTCAGGAAATCTCCACGCGACCCCTCAAAAGGCTTCCTTTGAAAAAGATTGCCGACCAGCAAAGCCCGCTCGAACAGTTGACGAACCGGCAGCGCGAAATCCTCCAACTCATCGCCCAAGGCCAGAACACCAAGCAAATCGCCGCGATCCTGAAGGTCAGCCCAAAGACCGTCGAATACCACCGCATGAAATTGATGAATGGCCTGAACATTCATGATGTTCCGGGCCTCGTCCGGTTCGCTCTGCGCACAGGATTGATTCCGCAGGAAAGCTGATTTTTGAATGTGTTATGGCGTTGCGTTATGACTTTTCCAGGATGGGTTTTGAAAAATCAAAAACACCTTGATTTCATTGATTAAAATGAAAGTGGTGGTAGGTGATGGATTCGAACCATCGAAGGCGTCAGCCAGCAGATTTACAGTCTGCCCCCGTTGGCCACTTGGGTAACCTACCAAATACCACATTATCAGGCACTTGACAAGACATTAAACTCGCGCTTAATCTGTCATTGTATCCGGGAATTGTATCCCGCGCAATGAGCACGAAGCCCGAACAAACACCGAGCGGCAGCGAAAAAAGAACCGCCCATCGCCTGTCAAAGAACGGCAAATGGCGGTCGTTCTCTCGTGTCCCGCATCTGCTTCAATATGTCAGCAGCGGCACCTATTTTGCAAGAATCAAAGTGCCCGGCAAGATTATTCGTGAAAGTCTCGACTCGAAGGTCTGGTCAACCGCCCAATTGCGACTGCTGGATTTTTTGAAGGAAAAACAAGAGGCCCATCAAACGAGCGAACAGCAAAAAGTATCGTTCAGCGAAGCATCGGAACTTTACCGCAAGCGTGTCGAAAACGATTCGGCGATGAAATTGCCTCCTCCAATTTATTTAGCTCTGGGTTGCCACACAGTTTCCCGTCCCATTTTATCGTAACCGCCTCAGAGGGCGGAAACTCTTGAAAGATTTTGATGAGCCTTGGCTTTTGCTTTCGATCAAACAAGTCCAGCAACTGGAAAGGTCTTTGGAGAAGGTTTTGGAGAGCGATCAAGGGAAGCAATCTCGGTATTGTTGTCCTATCGTTATGCAGATGCTTTCTTTCGCAGCCATTCAGAAATGGTCTGGAGAACAATCTTGTCCACTGGTTTGGCCACCTGCTGTTTATAGGTGGACAATGTCGGCTCACCTAGTTCGGCCCTTAGGATATGCGTAATGTTGGGCAGGATATGCGACTCAAACCCGGCCTTCACCAGCCCAGCCATTTGGTTCAGATCAGCCGGATTGACCTGAATATCTTTGGAACCTGTCAGCGCCAGCACTGGGACTTGGATCTTCGGCAAGTCTTCGGCTGGATTGTAAGCCACAAACTCCCTGAACCACTTGGCATTCAATTTAACGATCCACCTTACCCGATAAGAGTTCTTCGTTGATTTCTTGATCTTATCCAACTGTTTCTGCTGGGCCTTCCGGACATCAATGTGAAAAAGCTTGATCAACCATTTATTGAATCCGCGTATTCCTTTGACCACTTGTTCGCACTGCCACAGCAACACATCCTCACCTTTGCGCGCCGGACCGGCGAGCAGGATGACTCCCGCCACGTCCGCGCCCGCAGCGGCCAGGCGCGTGGTTGTAATGGCTCCTTCGCTGTGGCCCAGCAGGAAAACCTTGTCCGATCGAATTTCTCTTTGTGACTTGAGACAACCCAGGGCCGCGCCAGCATCCGTAACATTGTCAAAAAGACCGGTCTCCCAGAAATTGCCTTCACTTGCGCCCACTCCTCGTTTGTCATAGCGGAGCGTGGCGATGCCTTGCTCGGAAAGGTGAGCGGCAATGTCGCGGAAGGCGTTGATGTGGAGTTTGGTGGCGTTCTCGTTCCTGTCCACCTGGCCGGAGCCTGGAATCAACAGTACGGCCGGCCATTGGCCATCGGAAGCGGGCAAAAGCAATGTTCCTGCCAAGTGCAAAGACCCAGATACAAATATGACATCTCTTTCGATTGTCATTTCTTGGCTTTCTCTTTTCTGAGTTTCATCTTGATGAATCCACATCGGCTGCCAAACTTTTATTATACAACCTCCAGTTCATCTGGAAACAGAAAAATCAAAAATCCAGGCCCCGCCGCCGTAACCTCAAAGTCCTGCATACAGGATATTGCCCCGGCTCAATCCCCAAAGATGTCCGAGATCCTGCATTTGAATTGGTCAACAGATCTGGTCCAGGGTTTCCAATCACCAACCGCCCATGAGAGTTTGGTCATTCCCGGCAATTCCCGCAGATTAAACAGCCTGCAATCGATTTTTAGCCCTGCCCTGCCCGCGACTTGATATAGTAAGGAGGCGCCGAATATACAATAAGCGGCCAGTCCATGTCGCAGCCGGTCAGGAATGCGCAAAATTAGCCATCAGATTGTTCCATAAATTCTTGCACACACCATTCTTACGTCAGGACCGCCCAACCACCCCGTTGAAACGGGGTGGCAATGAAACTTGCCCTTGGCGGATGCCTAAAAAGTGAGATGCGCACGGCGCCAAGCAACAGTGTTTAGGGTTATCGATTTTTGCCGATCGTGACCGAGAAGGCGTCGATGGAAACGGGATCCGTTCCCTTGTTCACAACCCGGATCGTGTGCTTGCCAGGAGTCAATCCCTGCACGCTGAAGACGCGGATTTTCGAGAGGCGGGGGAAATCCTCCACTCTGAGATTCACGGTGCCCTGCGGTTGGTCGTCCACGAAGATATCCACACTGCCCTGTTCGTTGGATTTATCGGTCAGCAGTTCGACGCCCGTGCCGGTGAAGTTAAATTCCACCGAGTCTCCCGGGGTTTTGCTGAAGCGGAGGGTCTGCCAGTTCCCGGTGTAGCGGACAGCCAGATCGTCGCTGCCAATCAACTTGACGGCGGGCAGAGATTTTGTTCTAAGGATCAGCGGAATGCGCCACATTTTGTAGAGTCCGCTCCTGTCTGCTTCAAACGGGCAGCCCGAGGTGTAGAGATCCATCTTCACATCGTCGCCGATCTTTTCCTGATACTTCGAACAGAGGTTGGGGCCATACATGTGCTTGCCGCGTTGTCCAAGAAACCGGTCGTCGAATGACGAAACAAATGTCCACGGCCCCCACGGGTGTTCGGCTTGGTAAAAATCATAGGTGACCAGTTCGGGAGCAAACCAACGCTTCAGGGTCGGTGAGACATACCAGGAGACAAGCAGATAACGGTTCAGCGCCGGAATGAAAACCGGCGAGGTCCATCCCAGCTTGGCCGCCCGGCTGAGAATGGGCCTGGCTTTTGCCAGGTCCTTCGTCCACGAGCCATCGGCCAGTCCATCCCCTCCGGCATAATAGCTCCAATCAGCCGCATTCAGTCTGGAGAGATCGGCTCGCAAAACACGCGCGAGGATGAAGTCGTCACCGCCGTTCCAGAAACCGTTGTTGGAAATCGTATAGACAAACTTGTCCGCATTGTCCTTGGCGACCTGGCCGCTGTTTTTACCGTAATGAAAGAAACCGGGGGCGCCGAAGCGAGTCCCCGGCCACATCGGCACGTCGTAGTTCTCCTTGGCAGCGCGCACCCAGGTCAGGCCCTTGTCGCCAGATTTGATCAGGCTGGCATTGAACGAGGTCTGCCGCATGAGATGATCCTTGGACTTGTCGCCGTAGATGTTGCGGACGACAAAAGCGTAGAAGATTCCGTCGATGCACTCCTGACCGGTGACTTTCCATGTGGCGCCGTCGGCTTCCGTCTCACCGCTCTTGCCATACTCATCCATGGAATTGACAAGCGCGCCTTTCAAATGCAACAGATCGGGACCTGTCAGCTTGTTCAGACAGAGATTCCTGTCCGCCTTGCCAAATCCCGTTCCATCGCATGTGAAGTGATAAAGGTTGTCGTCGTCCGCCCAGAACGGATCGGCGGTGTCACCCCGCATGTCATCCCACTTCTGCATGTGATGATAATCAGGCAACACCGCAGCAATCGGCATGGATTGCGGTTGGGCGGCGCCGGCAGCTCGCGCAGCAGGAATCAGCGCCAGCGTCAGGAGCGCGAAAAGACGCCGATGCACTTTATTCATGGATTTGAAATCTGCAAACACAAATGGGTTTTGGAGTCTTTGATGAACGCTGACTTAAAATGGCCGTTTGCGCTCGATCTTGAAGACGCAGGCGTAATCGCAGGGCTTCGTCTTCGGAGTTTCAATGCTCAAGCCTTGATTTGTCATCTCCCACTTCAATTCTTTGCCGTCGCCCAGCATGGTGACTGAGACGATTTCCGAAGGGTAAAGTCCGGGCCAATTAAATTTTGGAGCCAGACTTTTTATTAGAACTTTCTCGCCCGGCCATGCCATCGCGGTTGCATACAGGGCGTTGCCTTTAACCGTGAACCGGATGTCCTCACCCGTATAACGGAGTTTGTTGTCTTCGTTAAAATTCCTTTCTTTCGTCGCGAGCCGGGTCGGGCCTTCGCCGGCGACACTCCACGGCGTAGTGCCATAGATCGCCTCCCCATTGATCTTCAGCCATGCGCCCATGCCCAGCAGCAACGTCCTGGCTTCTTCGGGAATCGTTCCGTCCGGCTTGGGACCGACGTTGAGGAGCAGATAGCCGTTCTTGCTCACCCGGTCCACGAGGTTGACGATGAGATTCTCCAGCGTCTTGTAGCCCTGGCCTTTGACATAGCCCCACGCTTCCCCATCGTCCACCGTGGAATCAGTGATCCAATCATAATACGTCAACTCCGTTTCCTGTCCCAATTCCAAGTCAAGGAGTCCGGCTCCCGGTGGCAGGTGATGAAACTTGTAAGTGACCACCACTTCTTTGTGTTCAGCTTCCGCCTTGTTGTAATAATAAGCCAGCACCTCCTGCTTGTAGCTGTCGGTGATCTGATTCAGCCCGAAGTCGAACCAGACAAAATCCGGGTCATATTTATCAATGACCTCAATGATTTTATCCCTCCAGTCGTCGAGAAAGGCTTTGGTGGGTGGTGCCCCCCACGCATGAATGGGGCCGTAGAGGCCGGAGTAACGCGGGTCACCGCAATCGTAATTTGTATTCCAAGTGGGAAAATACCACCAGCTCTCCGCATGATGAAAGGCGGTGACAAATTTCATATTGCGCTTCTTGATGGCCTTGGCCAGTTCGCCAACCACATCCCGCCTGGGTCCCATCCTGGCCGCGTTCCAGTCGGAATACTTGGTGTCCCACATGCAAAATCCGTCGTGATGCACTGCCACCGGTCCTGCAAAGCGGGCGCCCGCCTTTTGGAACAGGTCTGCCCACTCATCGGCGTTAAACTTCCCGCCGGTGAACTTGGGAATGAAATCCTTGTAGCCGAATTTCTCCAGCGGGCCGTAAGTGGTCTCCCAGTATTTTCGTTCCGGACTATTGGTCTGATTGTAGGCATGGTTGGCAAACCAGGTGCCGTTCGGACCCCGGGCCGGAACGGAATAAACTCCCCAGTGGGTGTAAATGCCAAACTTGCCATCCCGAAGCCACTGCGGCGTCTGCCGGGTGCATAGGGAATTCCAAGTGGGCTGATATGGTCGATCGGATGCTGTCGATTCGGCAGCCTTGACGGTGAACGCGGCAAGTGATGCAAGCACTAATGACAGGTGTAAAATTGATTTGCAAAGTAACTGTTTCATATTGTTAATGCGGCCCGCATTCATGCTTTGACAATCAAACTGTAAACTTATGGGGCATAATTTTGATTGGAAAGGAAAATGTCAGGATGCCTCCACGACCATTCTCAACTTCGCTTCAGCCTTAACAGGCTGTTGAAAAACAGTAAAATTCTTTGAACATATATTTGACAAAGGAGGTCTTGGGATTGGGAGCGGTTGCCCAAGATTTGTTTGAAGTTTGGCCGATCCAATCTAAACTGGGGCATGTTCGATTCACTGAGCCAAAAACTTCAGAACGCGTTTCGCAATCTGCGCGGGCTGGGCAAAATCTCCGCGGACAATGTGGACGGGGCCTTGCGCGAAGTGCGCACGGCTTTGTTGGAGGCGGATGTGAATCTCCAGGTGGCCGGGGATTTCATCGAGGAGGTCAGGACAAAATCCCTCGGCCAGGAGGTCGTGCAGAGCATTCAGCCCGGCCAGCAGATCATCAAGATCATTCACGATGAGATGGTCAAATTACTCGGCTCCGCCAACGCCGGCCTCTCTTTGAGCGGCAACCCCAGTTCCATCCTCATGGTCGGTTTGCATGGCTCGGGCAAAACCACCTCCAGCGCCAAGCTCGCCCGGTTGCTCCATAAACAGGCCCGCACTCCTTTGCTCGTCTCGGTGGACGTTTATCGCCCGGCCGCCATGGAGCAATTGGAAACCCTCGCCCAACAACTCGCCCTGCCCGTCTTCGTCAAAAAGGGGGAGACGGACGTCCTGAAAATCGCCCGCGAGGCCTTTGACTTCGCCCGCCAAAATAATTGCAACACCTTGATTTTTGACACCGCCGGCCGCTTGCAAATGGATGAGCCGCTCGTTCAGGAGCTGGTCCGCTTGCGCGATTTGACCAGGCCCCAGGAGATTCTCCTCGTGCTCGATGCCGCCACCGGCCAGGAGGCCGTCAACGTCGCCTCCCGTTTTGACCAGGCCCTCCACATCACGGGCGCGATTCTGACCAAGCTCGACGGCGATGCCCGCGGCGGCGCGGCGCTCAGTTTGAAAGCCGTCACGGGCAAGCCGATCAAGTTTGCCGGCGTGGGCGAGAAGGTGGACGAATTCGAGCCGTTTTACCCCGAGCGCATGGCATCCCGCATCCTCGGCATGGGCGACGTTGTCAGTCTGGTCGAACGCACCATCGAGGCGGTCGATGCCAATGACGCCCGGCGCATGGAGGAAAAAATGCGCAAGGGCCAATTCACCCTCGATGATTTTCTGGGCCAATTGCGCCAGATGAAAAAACTCGGTTCGCTCGAAAGCCTCGTCGGCATGCTCCCCGGCGGAGCGGACATGCTCAAGGGCGCCGACCTGCACAAACAGGAAAAAAATTTCAGGCGGATGGAAGGAATTATTTGCGCGATGACGCCCCAGGAACGGCGCACGCCGCAGATTTTAAACGCCAAGCGGCGCCTGCGCATTGCCAAGGGCAGCGGCGTGCCGGTGTCCGAGGTCAACACTCTGCTCAATCGTTTCAGTCAAATGCAGCAGATGATGAAGAACATGGGCAAGTTCCAGAAAATGATGGCCAAAATG
>Ga0326728_10024116_pt1 | contig 11059 bp, 7 predicted proteins | sample MB3enrmetagenome_FD_207602 | JGI IMG/M metagenome (GOLD analysis project Ga0326728, IMG submission 207602) | Lab enriched peat soil microbial communities from McLean, Ithaca, NY, United States - MB31MN | ecosystem: Environmental > Terrestrial > Soil > Wetlands > Peat | place: USA: New York... | reverse complement strand
TTTGGCGGGATCGTCGGCCCCGGTTCCGGTGGAGATCAGAATCTCGCTCAGCCGTTCACTTTCCGGCTGCGCGTAATCCTCCTTGTGCGCCTCGTAGTAGCGCTCCACCTCGCCCGGCGTCATCTGGATGTGTTCGCCAACCTCCTGCCGCATCACTTCCTGCGTGATGATCTGGTTACGGATGCTGGCTTTGAAATCCTCGAACGAGACACCCTGCTCCCGGGCGGCCTTCTCCAGGTCGTCGATGGTCTCCAGGTTGTATTGCTTGCGAATCTCGTCCAGTTTCTTCACCAGCTCGGTCTCGCCGGTGACGTTCAGCTCCTTGCCTTTGGAGAGCCACAGTTGCTGGTCGATCAGGTTGCGCAGCAGGTCCTTGTGCGCTGTGGAGATCTCCTGCATGGTCTGGTTGTTCCGCCGGCCTTCCTGATCCAGCTCGGCCAGGGCGCGGTCGTAGTCCGATTTGGTGATGATCTGATCGTTTACGCGGGCAATGATGCCCTCGGCCACGATTCCGCCATAGGGGCTGGCCGGCTCGTTGGCCTGGGCGCGCGCCAGGGTGAACCCCGCGAGCAGCATCGTGCCCAGCACGAAAGCCGCGAATGTGCGAACAAGTCTTGAAGTCATAATGTGGGCAACCGGCTGGGCGGCTGATTTCGAGTTTTCTGCCACCTGATACATAGACGCCATTGTAAATGCCAGGGCAGCAGGAATGCGATTTCCCGGCCCACCGAGACGAGTTAGGCGCCCGCGCTGCCCTCGCCGCTACCGGACTGCCCCGCGTGCGCGTCTAATAGGCCGGTGCTATACTTTAGCCCAAGACGGCTCTGCGGGCGTTCCGCGAGCGGTTTTTGCATCTCCCTGGCCTTGCCGGAAACGGGCAAGGTCAATTTTTATCGAGCAGCTATCCTGTAACTTGCAGGATTCGCTCCGGGTAGATGCTAGCCTGAAGGCGATCATCGGTGCGATTTCCGCGCCCGCGCGCCTGCGCACAGGCCGTCTGGAGGTTCAGTTTGCCGAGGTCCGGATTCTCAATGACCCCCCGCGCCCGCCGCGCGCTCTTCGCTCTCGCCGTGTTCTTTATCGGCTGTGCCGTTGCCGGCACGGTCCTGGAACGCGGTGTGGGCGCGCAGTCCTCACAGGACGAGAGCCAGCTCCGTGACAGCCTCAAGACCTTTACCGACGTGTATGCGCTGGTGGAGCAGAACTACGCCGAGCCCATCACCGGCGCGAAGGCCGATGACGCCATCTACGACGGCGCCATTCCCGGCATGTTGCAGGTGCTGGATCCGCACTCGCACTTTTACGATCCCAAGTCCTACGCCCGCCTGCGCGAAGACCAGCGCGGCCATTACTACGGCGTGGGCATGGTCATCCAGCAACAGAATGATGAAGGCAAGACCAAGGTCTTCGTGGTCACGCCCTACGAGGACACACCCTCCTTCCGCGCCGGCATTCATCCCGGCGACCAGATCGTCGCGGTGGACGGCAAATCCACTGAAGGCTGGACTTCGGACCAGGTGGCGAAAGCGCTCAAGGGCCCCAAGGGAACGCAGGTGGAAGTGACCACGCTGCGCTACGGCCAGGCCAAGCCGCTGGTCTTCAACCTGATTCGCGACGAGATTCCCCATCCCTCCATCGATTTGAAGTACGAGATTCGTCCCGGCATCGGCTACATCCATCTCACGCAGTTCCAGGAAACCACCGGCGACGAGATGGAGGATGCCATCAACGGCTTCAGCAACCTCAAGGGCCTGGTGCTGGATTTGCGCGAGAACCCGGGCGGTCTGTTGAACCAGGCTGTGGACGTCTGCGACCATCTGCTGACCAAGGGCCAGACCATCGTGACGCAGCGCGGCCGCGCCTACTCCGACGTGAACTACACCGCGACGCACGGCAACGGCGGCAAGACCTTCCCCATCGTGGTGCTGGTCAATCGCGACACCGCATCGGCCGCCGAGATCGTTTCCGGCGCATTGCAGGATCATGACCGCGCCCTCATCGTGGGCGAAACCACCTTTGGCAAGGGCCTGGTGCAGACCGTCTACAACCTCAGCGAGAACACCGGCCTGGCGCTGACGACGTATCACTACTACACGCCCTCCGGCCGCCTCATTCAGCGCAACTACGAAGGCGTTTCGCTCTACGACTATTACAACCACGCCGGTGCTATGGCGCCCGACTCCACAAACCGCGAGGTCAAGCTGACCGACTCGGGCCGCACCGTCTATGGCGGCGGCGGCATCACGCCCGACGAAAAAATCGATACCCCGAAGACCAATCGCTTCCAGGACGAGCTGAGCTACAAGGACGTCTTCTTCAAATTCGCGCCCATCTACGTGGCCACGCACACGGTCGACAAGAACTTCCAGGTTGACGACGCGGTGATGGCGGAGTTCAAGAAGTTCCTTAGCACGCAGGGCGTGGAGTGGACCGAAGCCGACATCAGCGGCGCATCTGACTGGATCAAGGCGCGCATCAAGAAAGACATCGTTACCATTCAGTCCGGCCAGCTCCAGGGCCTGCGCGTGATTGCCGATTGGGATCCCGAGATCCAGAAGGCGCTTACTTATATGCCCGAGGCGCAGGCTCTCGAAGACAGCGCCCACAAGGTTCTGGCGGAAAAAGCGCAGGCGCGCAGCAACGCGCCGCAGGGCGCACCCGCGCAGCCCTGAAGGGCAGACCTGCTATGTATTGGAAAGGCCATCCCGCGGGATGGCCTTTCTGCTGCTTGGCTTTCCTGCAAGTCACCGTGGATTTCGATGCATAAGGACAGAAACTCTCTTTGGTCTGCTCGGTATTGACTATTTATAAATAGTCAATATTGATGATTTTGTAAATAACTAAATTGTCAAATCCAGACCTTCACCGGCGATGAAATCGCAGTACGATTCCATCACCGCCTGGTGTGGATTCACCCATTTTCCAACGGAAACGGGCGCCACGCGCGCCTCTTGGCAGATGTCCTTGCAAGAACGCAGGGCAGACCTGTCTTTACATGGGGAGGTAGCGAGATCGCCAGGGCGGGCGATTTCCGCCAGAGCTATATCGATGCCCTGCGTGCCGCAGACCAGGGCGACATCACGCCCCTCCTCGCGTTCGCAAGGTCATAGCCCACAGGCCCGCATGCACGGGGCACTACAAAGCCGATGCACCCGCGCGCCGTCTGCTACTTTGGCGGCGGAGGCGTGAAAATCTCGCGTCTGCTCGCGGGTTCTGGTTTCGGCTTTGGCTTGGGAGCCTTCTTCGCTTCTTTTCTGCCTTTATCTTTGCTTCCCATGCAGCTAGCATGACACAGACGCCCGCCGCTGAAAAGTCCCGCAAAGGATGCCCGTTCCCCATCGATGTCCCGTGCCCCATCCTTCCGGCGTTTTTTGCCGGAAGGGTGGGAAACTATCACTGCCGGATACGCCTTCCCGGGGTCCGTCCTGGAATTGGTTGCACAAACGCGGTTTTGAAAGGGCATGACTTCAGCCATGCCGCAACCCGTCCACTCATTCTTCGAGAAATCAAATCCGCGGCGAAGCCGCGCCAAAATCGGGTGGGAACGCTAGTCAGGGTCACTCCCGATCCGCCCCATTGAGATGGGACCCCACTACGCTGAATTCTGTAGGATTTGCTTCGCTTCTTTCAGGTCGATGCGCGCCTGGTGCCCATGCTTTGCGAGCAAGTGAAGCAAGTTGCTCCCGCTGAGCAGGGTGAGGGGCTTGTCCCTAGCGAATTCGTATGCGTCTGGTCCATAGTCCGCGGTTGTGACCAGGATGCCCTTGTTCGCGCCCTCATTCACCACCGTCCCATAAAGATCGCGAACAGCGGATACGCCCACGGTGTTCGTATACCTCTTAGCTTGGATAACGATCTTGCCGCCGCGAAGCGGATCTTGATCGAAGACAACCGCGTCAACTCCCCCGTCCCTGCTAGCCCGGGTAATCTTGACCTCGCTGTTGTCGTTACTGAACTCCTTCTCAAATACCTCACGGATTAAATGTTCGAAATCCTCCCAGTCCATTGCTGCTAGGTTCATTGTGGAATCTATGGTGTCTTCTACCGCATACGATGGAACGAACCGCTCATCCTGCGTGTCCAACTGGAGAATTGGCCGAATGGGAACGAGCGCGGCCAGTTTACTGCTTCCGACGCCTTTCAACTTCTTAAAACAGGCCTTTGGCTCAGCCTTTGCTAAATTGATCGTCGAGAACTCTTCCTTGTTGACTTGAATGGAGAGGATGCATCCGTTTGTCTCTTGCCCCGTAGCAGCCTCGATGGCGCGCACCCAGCCATTAAAGACGATTGAGTCGAGCGAATTCGCGACGTCGGCGGTGATCAATTCATGAAGTGAACGAAGCGTAATCTTGTACAGGACGGCGTCGTAGATTTTCTCCACGGCGGCGTCCCCTAAGTTCGACTCAGTGAATTCGTCTCGCGCCTGGACGTACCTGACTTCTTTCAATCGCGGTATGGATTCGATGTTAGGAAGCGAGTAGTCGATAAGGAGGAGGTGGCTCTCCGGCTTATAGTCGAGCTGCCAACTCTTCGGAAAACTATCGGGATATTCAGAGTCGGTCAGGACAAGGTCACAATAGTTCACCACTGCGTCCGGCTGGCGCTCCGAATAGGCCGACCGCTGTGCGTCGATCTCTGCGTTGCGGGCCTTCTGTGCGGTGTAATACTCTGCCTTCTCCCCCTCCCATTTTCTTATAGCTTTGTTATATTCCTCATCGGCAGTCGAGTTGCCAAGATTCACGGCGACGACCTCTGCCTGCCATCGGGCCAGGTCCTCATCAAAAAGACGCTTAGCCTCCTCAACCCTCCGCAGCTTGCGCGAGGAAATTAAACGGTCTAATAAACCCAACTGCGGACGGTACTTAGGTTCGTATATAAGCGGCTCAGCAGGTATGGGCCGTTTTACTGGTAGGATCGGGGCTGCCTTCGAGAATTGAGAAGTTTCTTTCAATCGCTCCCAATCGAAACGACTGTCCCTCTCCATTGCGTTCGTAAGGATGTCCTCTATTACGCCGAGTGCTTCGGTTGCCTTATGGGTCCTTCGTGCCGCCGACTCCTTCTTTTGTTCCTTCGTGTAAAGCGTTCTTTCTTTCTGTTGCATCTTGGCCCACTTCTCATTCCAGGCCGCCAATTGGGCTGCCGCCTTCGCCTCTACTACATACTTATCTCTCCCTGTGATTCGGCGATAGGCGTGCAGGCCATCGTGGCGGACATCAATCCAGAAAGTCATCGCCGGCATACGAATAGACTCCAAGGCTAAAGGATATTGAAGATTGCGATGTCTGCATTTTACGCGCGATGCAGCGGAAGTCACGCGCCAATCCCTTCGAAAGCTCAATTCGCAGTGCGGCCCCGTTTCTCTTCGCCATATCACGTTCCATCTTCTCGCCCCGTTACCGGCTACCGGCTACGGGCTGCAAGCTACCGGCTACAGGCCAAAAGCTGTCCATGCCGTCAAGTCCTCGCCCGTCCCACACCCACCGCAACCCATTGAAATCACTCGCTCGAGTCCACGCGCCCGCTTTGCATATAATTTCCCCCTCTCGGCGCATACTGTTTCTATCAGCACTGAAGAAGGCACCTACGCGGCGGCTCACACCCGCCGCGTTCGCATTCTGGGACAAAGATCCGCGCCGCGAAACAGGGCGCGCCATAACCCTTTTGCCGCGACGATTTTGTCCAGAACCACCTCATTCGAGGGACATTGCTGCGATGCCCGCGGCTCAACCGGCCGCGTTTGAGGACTTTGCGCGAAATATGCGGGAGGGGGAGGGGGGAGGGGGGCACGCCCATGAAATGTCGGCACATCAAGACCAACGGCTGCGAGGCGCACCCGCTGTCTCATTTTGCGGTGAACTCACTCGCGATAGGCGTCAATGCATCAAGCGCATCGGTGCGAAACGGCGCGGCGGGAAGCCCGGCGCCGTTCACCAGGTTTGCGCCCTGCGGATAGTTATCCCAGGCATAACGAACAGATACGGGTGCGGTGATCTGGTCGCTGTGTACGACCACGGTCTTGCCCTCAATGGAGGCTGTCGCATCGACATACCGGCCGTCGGCGCCGGCGATCTGAAACCACTCGAGCGGGCCCCCCTTGCTTCGAAGGCCGTCAGCGTGAGTAAAGCTGATGACAATGTTCTGCCCCTCAATTTTCATGCCGGCGTAGACGGGCCCCGAGTACTCAATCTTCCGGCGGTACACATTCGCAAGTGCGATGCGGCTGAGGCGATCTCCCACAGGTTCTTTATCTTTCGGATGCACGTTCGCCGGATCGCCCACATCCAGGGTCACAGCCATCCCAGTGTTGGGCAGAGAAAGGATCATGGATTGCCCCTCGCGCACGGCGGGGTTATTGCTGACATTCTTCAGGGGCGGCAATTGAACGCAATAGAAGGGAAAATCGCCCTCGCCCCATTCCGCGCGCCAGTCCTTCACGAGCGACTCCATCACGTGAGGATACAAAGCGACGCCCGCTTTGCCTCCAACGATCGATTCTCCCTGATACCAGATCACACCGCGCATGGCGAACGGGAGTATGGGGTGGATCATACCGTTGTAAAGGACGGTGGGCTCGTGCTGATCCTGCACGGGATCGCGCAACGGACCGGGCTGAGCCGGCCGCGCGTTGATGGTTTGCGGAGATTTAGGAGCCTGGTCGGTTGTAGCGCCGGGATGCGCTTTGAAAAAGTTGTAGAGATCATCGAAACGGGTCAACATCGGACTCATTTGCGGGTCGTTCGCGAGAACGCTACGAGAAATCCATGCCTCCGCGGTACTGGCCCCGTATGCCACTACCACCATGCCGACCGGTTCGTGCAGGGCCTGATTCAGGTCTCGCCCAAACAGATATGCCACAGCCGAGAAGGCCGGCGCGTTCTCAGGCGTAGCAATCTTCCACGATCCCGCGATCTCGTCCTGCGGTTCATAAGACTTCTTCTGTTTCGCCGTGAAAATCCGGAGCTGCGGATAATTGGCAGCGGCGATCTCCTGGTCCTCGTTGAGAATGCCCGCAAAACGGGCCGCCTTCACTGAAAGCGTGAACTCCATATTGGACTGTCCGGAACCAATCCAGTCTTCTCCCACGAGTACATCGTTCACCGTAACGGTGTTCTTGCCCGCAATCGTCATGACGAACGGACCGCCCGGCTTCAACTTTCCCAGACGCACCATCCAGCGTCCGTCCGCGTCTGCCGTAGTAGATTTGGTCTGCTTTCCTATCTTGACTACGATTTTTTCTCCCGGAGTTGCCGTGCCCCAAACGGGTACAGGCATGCCGCTCTGCAGCACCGCGTGATCGCTGAAAAGCGCATTCGGTGTAACGTCGGCGTGGCCGGACGCGGACAAAACGAGGATTGCACACGCGCAGATGGCGCAAATTGTTTTCATCGCGACCTCAAGTGCAGGCTGGTTTCAGGAACGAAGTCGAACTCGGTTGATGATCATAGCAGGTGACGCGGAGTTGGAGTAAATGTTCAACGTGAAGACATTCCGGAACGCGTTTTTGTCGCGCGTTTGAGGCCGAGTCGCGAAACGCCCCCACTTTCCCACCGCCCTGCCTTCTACCCGGTGCCGCTATTCTGGAATCATCATGACCCATTCAGCCAACTGCTTGCGCCGCGTGGCCGTTTTTTGTGGATCGGCCTTCGGATCGAACCCTGCTTTTCGCGCGGAAGCTTCGGCGCTGGGAGCCGCTATCGGCAAAGCCGGCCTGGGCTTGGTGTATGGCGGAGCCAGCCGCGGCCTGATGGGCGTGCTCGCCGACGCGGCCCTGGACGAGGGCGCTGAGGTGACCGGCGTGTTGCCTGAAGCGTTGAGCGGCCGCGAGATCGCGCACACGCGCCTCACTTCGCTCGAGATCGTGCTCACCATGCACGAGCGCAAGGCCCGCATTCACGAGCTTTCGGATGCCATCCTGGTGCTACCCGGCGGCTACGGCACGCTCGACGAGCTGATGGAAGCCGTTACCTGGGCGCAGATCGGCTTGATCGCGAAGCCCATCATCCTCATCAATACAGTCAATTACTGGGATGGCCTGCTGGCGTTTCTCGATACCGCCGTGGTCAACGGCTTTATTGATGCACGCAACCGCGGACTGATGCGCGTGGCCGCGAATGCAGCGGAGGCGCTGGCCATGGCTGCCCAGGGCTGACCCGCGCAGTCCTTGCGGTATCATGCCCGTATGTCTGAGAAGCTTCGTTTCGGGGTGCTCAGCACCGCCAACATCGGCCTCAAAAAAGTCCTTCCTGCCATGCAGAAGGGCGAACTTACCACCGTCGACGCCATCGCCTCCCGTGATCTCGGGAAAGCGCGCGAGGCAGCCGCCCAGCTGGGCATTCCCACGGCCTACGGCTCGTATGAGGAGTTGCTCGCTGATCCCAACATCGACGCCATCTACAACCCGCTGCCCAACCAGTTGCATGTCCCGCTGACGGTGAAGGCCGCCGAGGCCGGCAAGCATGTGCTGTGCGAGAAACCGCTGAGCATGACCGTGGCCGAGGCCAAAACTCTGCTCGGCGTGCGCGCTCGCACCGGGGTGAAGATCTGCGAGGCCTTCATGATTCGCAGCGCGCAGCAGTGGCTGCGTGTGCGCCAGCTTCTGGATGAGGGCCGGATCGGCGATTTGCGCGCCGTCAACGCGCATTTCAGCTATTTCAACGTGAACCCCGGCAACATCCGCAACCGGGTGGAGACGGGCGGCGGCGGCGTGTACGACATCGGCTGCTACTGCATCCAGGCTTCGCGCTTTGCCTTCAAGCAAGAACCGCGGCGCGTGGTCGCGCTCGTCGAGCGCGATGCTCAAATGGGTACCGACCGGCTGGCCTCGGCGATCCTCGACTTTCCGTCAGGTCAGGCCATCTTCACCTGCAGCACGCAATTGATTCCGTATCAGAGGGTGCATATTCTGGGCACGCGCGGCCGCATCGAGCTGGAAATTCCCTTCAACGCGCCCAACGACCGGCCTACGCGTCTCTTCATCGATTCCACCGGCGACCTCAGCTTCAGCGGCATCGCCACGGAGACCTTTCCCACCGCGGATCAGTACACGCTGCAAGGGGACGCATTCGCGCGCGCGGTTCTGGAAAACACCGAGGTTCCGGTTCCGCTTGAAGATTCTATCGCGAACATGGCCGTCATTGAAGCTATCTTCCGCTCCGGGAATTCGGGGCAGTGGGAAGCGGTGGAGCGGTAGGAAGAGGCGCCGCACTGTGCGGGGGGCAGGAGACCCCCGCTACAGCCGGTCAGGAGACCGGCGCTACTCTGTCAGGCCGGCTTGGCCGCCGTGGCGCACGCGAACAGATCGTGGCTGAGCGCTTCCATGCGCCGGGGATCGGTGTCCCACGCGAACATGAAGCGCGCCGCGCCGCCGATGAATGTGTAGAAGTTCCAGCCGCGGGCCCTCAGCGAGTTGAGGATCTCCTCCGAAGCCATGAGAAAAACCGCGTTGGCCTCCACCGGCTGTGCCAGCTTGACGCCGGGGATGGAGGCAATGAGCAAGGCAAACTGCTGCGCACAGCGGTTGGCATGCCCGGCATTGCGCAGCCACGCGCCGCTCTCGAGCATTCCCACCCACGGCGCAGAGAGAAACCGCATCTTTGACGCCAGTTGACCTGCCTGCTTGCACCGGTAATCGAAATCCGTTGCCAGGGCGCGATCGAAAAACAGCACCGCTTCTCCCAGCGCCATGCCGTTCTTGGCGCCACCGAAACAAAGCACATCCACGCCGCGCTTCCACGTTATTTCTGCCGGCGAGCAGCCCAGGCTGGCGCAGGCATTGGCAAAGCGCGCGCCGTCCATGTGCAGCGAGAGTCCCAGCGCTTTGCACTCCTCGGCAATCGCGCCCAGTTCCCTGAGCGTGTACACGCGCCCCGTCTCAGTGGATTGCGTAAGCGTGACCGCGCGCGGCTTGGGATAGTGAATGTCGTGGCGCTTGGTGGCCAGCTCGCGAATGGAGGCGGGCGTCAGCTTGCCGTCGGCGCTGGCGGCTACCAGCAGCTTGGAGCCGTTGGAGAAGAACTCGGGCGCGCCGCACTCGTCCGTTTCCACGTGTGACTGATCCGAGCAGATGACGCTGTGATACGACTGGCAGAGCGAGGCCAGCGCCAGCGAATTGGCGGCGGTGCCATTGAAGACGAAGTACACCTCGCAGTTGGTTTCAAACAGGGTGCGGAAGGCATCGGCAGCTTTGGCCGTCCACGGATCGTCGCCATACGACGTGACGTGCCCGCGGTTCGCGGACTCCATCGCAGCCCAAGCCTCGGGACAAATTCCCGCGTAGTTGTCGCTGGCAAACTGCTGGTGCAAATCTTTTTCGGCGATTTCAGTCATGATGAACCCTCTATATGCGTCATTCCGTAGCGTCCGGCGAGCTGCGCCGGATGTCGTCGGCCAGATCTTCAACGAGTTGCCTAAGCATTTCCATCAAGCGGGCAGCCGTTTTTGCGCCCTCCTCGGTCTGGCACGAGCAAACGTGTGCGCAGACACCGGGTCCTGCGCGGGCAAAGATCTCACGCTCATCTGAGAAGAATTCGGTGGCCTTGGACGCCAGCGAATGGCAGTACTCTTCGGAGGCGTCCACCTCACCCAGATGCGGGCGGATGAAACGGAACTCACGCGGCGTCTCGTCCTGCAGCAGTGGGCGGTATTCGTAGGGCAGAGGGCGCGGATGACTAGCCTTGATATCCTCGGTGACCTGAGACATTTCTACGAGCTCGTAGCGACCGTCGCGTTTGATCAGCGCCATGCCGCTGAAAAAGTTGTACTCCTTGGGATCGCTCATCGGCAGCCTCCCGGCCGTTGAGGGTAATTCTAACGTCCGGGTCGGCGCAGCGGAGCCTGACACGCTGGAGGACGAGCCGCCGACAAGCGGCGCAACGCGGCTACGAAACAGGCTTCGGCGCGTGGGCCCATCAGAATGTTTGAGGAGTTGGAGGCGGGGCCGGGATCGAACCGGCGCATAAAGGTTTTAGAGATCTCTGAGGGCCATTTGTCCTGGTTTGCATCCGTTCCACCATGCAAGTATTTTCAACTGGTTACCGGCCAGGTCCACCACGAAATCGAT
>Ga0326728_10024114_pt1 | contig 11060 bp, 9 predicted proteins | sample MB3enrmetagenome_FD_207602 | JGI IMG/M metagenome (GOLD analysis project Ga0326728, IMG submission 207602) | Lab enriched peat soil microbial communities from McLean, Ithaca, NY, United States - MB31MN | ecosystem: Environmental > Terrestrial > Soil > Wetlands > Peat | place: USA: New York... | reverse complement strand
GCGGCGGGATCGGAGAGAAACTCTTTACCCAGCACTCCAACAATGGTATGGGGCTCGTTGCCGAGTTGGAGAGAGCGTCCGACGATCGATGGATCACCGCCGAACCGCCGCTGCCAGAGGCCGTAGCTCAGTATCACCACCTTGCCGCCGTGGGGCAGGTCTTGCTGCTGCGTGAAAGTGCGGCCCAGCATCACCGGCGCTCCATACAGGCGGAAGTAAGCCTCGGTGACGTGAATGCCATGGAGCTGCTCGGGCCGGTCGCCGGTGAGGTTGAAGCCGGGGCCGGCGATGTCGTAGCCGGCGATATCCTGGAAGACGCTGGTCTGGCGCTGAAAGACGTGAAACTCGCGAACGCTGGCCAGGTTGTTGGCAAGCAGAGTCGAGGTGTGGAGAAACTGGACGATGCGATCGGCGCCGGGATAGGTCAATGGCTTAAGCAGCACCGCATTGACAACTGAAAAAATGGCGGTATTGGCGCCGATCCCCAGCGCTAGGGCGGACACCGCGGCCAGCGTAAACCCGGGATTCTCGACGAACATGTGGAGCGCATGTTTCACATCGTTCCAGAGGTCACGCATGGGTCAACTCCGCCTCCCGATTCATTCAATGTATCGTGGAAACCTGCCCTGGTTGGCCCATCGCCGGCGCCGGGCAGTACAATTCGGACGCGTCCTTACCGAAAAAGTCATGCCTCCGCCGCCGAGGCGCGCCGAACCCGCTCATTGAAAGGAAGCCAGCCGCGTGTTGATCTTTGCCGCCGTCCTCGCCATCTTTGTTTACGGAATGATCGCCGCCATGCTGGGCACCATCCTGCCCGAGCTGTCGGACCGTTTCCGGCTTACGCCGGCGCAGAACGGCACCATTGCATTCTCACAGGCGCTTGGGCTCATCATCGCCTCGGTTGGCGTAGGCCCGCTGCTCGACTCGGAGGGCGACAAAATCGGCCTGATTCTGGGGCTGGCCTTCATCATTGTTGCGCTCTTCGCCCTGCCGCGCTCCAAAGGCTTCCGCAGCATCGTCTTTCTGCTCTTCCTGCTTGGCATCGGCGGCGGCATCGTGGTTACCGGCGCCAATGCGCTGGTCAGTGGCGTCAGCGACGTCCATCGCGCTACCGCGCTCAACCTTCTCAATCTCTTCTTCGGCCTGGGCGGGCTGGCCACGCCATTTATCTCCGCCAATGTTTTCAAGCGGGACTGGGTCCGCCTCTGCTACACGGTTGCCTCGCTCACCGTGGTCGCGCTCGTGATCCAGACCGTCACGACTATGCCCGCACCAACGGCAGCCGCGGGCTTCGTGCTCGCCGATGCCGGCCCCGTGCTCGGCCGTCCGCTGCTCTTCCTGCTTGGAGCCTTCCTATTTCTCTACGTATCCTGCGAGGTGGGGGTGTGGAACTGGCTTCCGCGCCACCTCATCGCGCAGGGGATTCCGGAGTCGCGCGCACTCAACATCCTCTCGCTCGGATTCGCTCTCGGCCTGCTGATCGGCCGGGTCGGGGTCTCGCCCATCCTCATCCGCGTGCCCGCGATCCAGGTTTTGCTGGCGGCTTCAATCGCCATGGCCGTCACCACATTCCTCATGCTTCGCACGGTCAAGCCGGCCGCCGCCGCTGCCCTGGTATTCATTGCCGGGCTGTCCATGGCTCCGGTCTTCCCCACCACCCTGGCCATTACCGGCACGGCATTCCCGCGCATGAGCGGAACCGCCATCGGCTTCGTGATCACCTGCGGCTGGGCCGGTTTAGCGGTCAGTTCGCGGCTGATCGGCGCAATCGCCGGCGGCGAGCCGCTGAGGCTGAAGAAGGCGTTGCTGCTGATTCCGGCGTCGGCAGTGCTGATGGTGGGATTGAACCTGGTGATGTGGCCGGCGCTGCGCTAGGGGCGCGGCCCCGGCCGCGTTGGCTGAGAATGGCTCTCTTCTAAATTCGCCTCAGCCGCTCGCAAGCTTCATCCAGTTCTGCGTCCTGTTTGGCGAAACAGAAGCGCAGCAAATCCTCGCCGCGGCCGGGACGGAAGAAGGCTGAGCCGGCTACCGCGGCTACGCCGGTCGCGGCCAGCAGATGGCGCGCCTTTTGTGCGGACTTCTTGCCCGGCACATGGGTGGCGCGGGCCAGAACGTAGTACGCGCCGGGAGGGACTGCTGCTTCCATGCCGGCGGCATTGAGAGCGCTGAGCAGGCGCTCGCGCTTGGATTGGTGGTCGGCTGCGAGCTGGGTGTAGAAGCTGGGCGGGAGCTGCTCGAGGCCCGCGGCCGCCCCGTGTTGGAAGGGCGCTGGGGGCAAGTTGGCTGAGGGTGAGACCTCCTTCGACAGGCTCAGGGCGGGCTTTCGGCAAGCTCAGGGCAGGCTTGGAGGCGGCTGGAGCTGTGGGCATCGGGGAAGATACTTATTTTGACATCTTACATATTGAGCGCTAGGCGTTGCCCTGGTTGCAATGGGGATGGGGGGCTGGCGCTTTGGATGAATGCCGTACTCACCAGGCTACTTCGCCGGCGTTTTGGATGAAGGCTTCTTGGCCGGCGGCTTGGCGGCGGGGGCGGTGTCGGCGAGGGCCTGGTCGATGAGCTGGTAGAGCCTGCTGCGGTCAACGACCTCGACGAAGGGCGCGCCCTTGCTGTTGGCGGTAACCACCCAGATGGTCGGAGTGTGCTCGATGCCGATGCGCTGGCCGAGTGCGTAGTCAGCCTTGACCTCGGCGGCGAGCTTGCCCTGTGGGTCAATTGCGAAAGGCAGGGCGATGCCGTGGCTCTGCGCGTAAGTCTTGGTGAACTGGAGGAGCTGGTCGGGAGTTTCGATGGAGCGCTGGTTGGCGAAGATATAGTCGCGATAATCGTCGCCCAGCTTCTTGCTCTTGGTGTCGAACCAGCGGGCGTTAACGGCGGCGGTGAAGCTCCAGTTATGGAAAGCGAGCGGGAAGTCGTGGCGGATGAGGGGAATGTTGTATTTGGCCGCGGCCTCGCGAACCAGCGGGTTGGCGTTGGCGCAGTCGGGGCATTCCATGTCTTCGAATTCGACCATGGCCACGCGTGCGCCGGCAGGCGGACGAAGGGCCGAGGGGTCGAGGACCCTGGTTGTGGGCGCGGGGCCAAACTGAGGGTACGCGGTGGCGGCCAGCAGCAGTGCTGTGGCGAGGCCTGAAGCGAGGCCCGGAAAAAGGCCAGTGCGGTTGCGGCGATTCCAGATGGAAGGGGCAGGGGCAAAGAAACGAGACATGGCGGTTGGACGGCTCCCTATCCTCATTGTAACGGGAGAGATGCGGAAGAGGCGCAGTTATTGGCGGTCGCGGCGGCGGTTGGCCATCCATTGGCGCCATTTGTAGTCGGCGAAGACAGAGCCGGCTACAAGAACAAGAACAACGATGATGATGAGGATCTTCATGAGGGGTCCATCGAACCGGGCAAGGATACCACTTTGCAGTTGATGGAGAGTTAAGGCAGCACGGGGCTGACATGGGGTTCGTGCATTACTCTCATAGCTGAGGGCCCGGGGCAGGCCGGGGACGGACATTTGCGTATTGTTCTCTCAAACATCGGCACTTATGGCGATACGAATCCGCTGATCGCCATTGCTCTGGAACTCAAGCGGCGGGGGCATGCGCCGGTGATGGCTCTGCCGGCGGTGTATGAGCCGAAGATCCGACCGCTGGGGCTTGAATTTCACGCGGTGCGGCCGGATATCGACCCTACCAACAGCCTGCTGATCGAGATGATCTACGACGTGAAGAAAGGCACGGAGACAGGGCTGCGGAAGTTTCTGTTTCCAGTGCTGCGGCAGACCTTTGACGATCTTCTTGATGCGGCTACGAAGCCGGAGCGCGCCGATCTGCTGCTGCTGGGCGAGCTGAACTACGCGGGGCCGCTGGCGGCGGAGGTGACCAGGATTCCGTGGGCCAGCTATGTGCTGGCGCCGCTCTCGTTCTTTTCGGCATTCGATCCGCCGGTGCTGCCCCCGTTTCCGCGGCTGGCGCGGGCGGATAAAGCGGTCCCGGGCTTTGGACGGGTGATCAGGCGGCTGGCGCGCTTTGTGAGCCGGAAGTGGCCCGAGCCGATCTACGAACTGCGGCGCGAATTGGGATTGCCGAGAGGCGCGAATCCGCTGTTTGACGCCAAGCATTCGCCGCACCTGGTGCTGGCCTTGTTTTCAGAGGTGCTGGGCGTGGAGCAGAAGGACTGGCCCGCGCATACACTGATCACCGGCTTCTGCTTTTACGATGCGGATGCGGGGAACGCGGCGCTGCCACCGCAGTTGGAGGAGTTTCTGGCTGGCGGCGATGCGCCGGTGGTGTTTACTCTGGGTTCGGCGGCGGTGCTGGCGGCGGGGCAGTTTTACGAGCATTCAGCGCGGGCGGCGATGCGGCTTGGAGTGCGCGCGGTGCTGCTGATCGGGACGGACCCGCGCAATCGGCCGCAAACGGCGCTGCCGGAATCGATTTGCGTGGCGGAATACGCGCCTTACTCGGCGTTGTTTCCGCGCGCGTCGCTGGTGGTGCACCAGGGCGGCGTGGGGACGACGGCGCAGTGTCTGCGCGCCGGCAAACCGATGCTGATCATGCCCTATTCGCACGACCAGCCTGACAACGCACGGCGGATGCGGCGGCTGAAGGTGGCGCGGTCGATTCAGAAGGGGAGTTACACGCCGGCGCGGGTGGCGCGCAAGTTGAAGGCGATGCTGGCGGAGCCGCGGCTTGCGCAGCGAGCAGCGAGCGTGGCGAGGCAACTGGAGCACGAAGACGGATTGAAGGCGGCATGCGATGCGCTGGAAGGGCTTTACAAGCGCTCCAGCGCGACGGATTGAGTTTCGCGCTTTCTCAACCTTTCAGCAGAACACCACACCACGGACGAAGACCTGTCCCTTGACCCCGACGAGCAAAATCGCTGGTTGGGAGCCGGTGTTCGTGGGGACCCGAGGCGCGGAGAGGTTGGGGCACAGGGCCAGATCGTCTATCTGGCAAAGTCAGCGAGTCAGCGCCCGCCGAAGCGGGCATAGCGAGTTAGCAAGTGCTATTTACATCCAAGCGGACCCTGGCGCCGCCATGGCCTCTTCCAACGTGACGCGCTGCTTGCGGCGGTAGGAGAGATTGGCCATATGGCCGGCGATGGCGGTGCGGTAGCCGACCTCGATAGGAGCGTTGGTAGCCTGGCTGCGGCTGCGGATGCACTCGAACCAGTTGGCCGTGTGGTTGACGCCCTTGCTTTCGCCGGTCATGCCGGCGACACCGGGGTCGTTGGCTCTCTCGGGATAGAAGACCGAGCCGCCGAAGTTGAGGCTCTCGATGGTTCCATTGGAGCCGAGGATGCGCTCGCCGAGGCCGAAGTGAGAGTTTGAGAATGTGGACTGCCAGACGACGATCATGCCGGGATATTCGAGGGTGACATTGAAGGTGTCGGGCACCTGGCGGCCATCGTTCTCAGAAAAGACGCCGCCGGTCATGACCGCGGCGATGGGCAATTCGAGTCCCAGCGCCGAGGTGATCCAGGCATTCTGGTGGACCATGTTCTCAGTGACGTTGCCGCCGGAGAACTGCCAGAAGAGACGCCAGTTGATGTACTTGTTGGCATCGAATTTAGGCTCGGGACGGCCGTCGAGGAAAAGCTTCCAGTTGACGTGCTGCAGGTCGCAGTCGTCGGGGATGGGGCGAACCCACTGGCCGTGGCCGCGGGGAGTGTTGCGCGAGATCCAGGACTCGACCATGGTGACTTTGCCGACATAGCCCTTTTTAATCCAGTCCCTGGCGTCGGCGAGGCCGCCGGAGCTTTCGTGCTGCACGCCGATCTGGATGACCTGTTTGGAGGCATGCGCGGCCTTGCGGCAGGCGACAGTCTGGGGAATGTTCCAGGTCATGGTCTTTTCGCTGTAGAGGTCCTTGCCGGCTTCAAGGGCGGCAATGAAGTACTTGGCGTGGAGGTGCATGGGCGTGGCATTGATGACGGCGTCAATGTCGTTGCGTTCGAGCAGGCGCATGGGGTCGTCGTAGGCGGCGACGCCGGGGACCTTGGCTTTGACCTGGTCGCATCGGCGGGAGTAGGTGTCGGCCACGGCAACAAGCTCGATGTTGGGCTGACGGAGCGCGTCATCGAGGTCCTGTTGACCGCGGTCGCCGGCGCCGATGAGGCCGATACGGATGCGGTCGTTGGCGCCGAGCGCGCGCATGGAGGGCATGGCGGCGATAGCGAACGCGCCTTTGCCGGCATTGGAGAGAAAATTGCGGCGATTCATGAATTCACCTCATAGAGAGGAAAGTACAGTCTTGAAGGTTGCGGTTTTCCACGCGGCGCAGATCTTGCATTGTGCTCTCCTATCCTTGCCGTAAAAACGCGGTGCCCACAGGGCGCCCAGAAGGGGCACACAGTGTTTGTATGAGCGCTAGCAGTTAGCTCCGGCTTTGGCGAGGGCTTCCTTTATGCCCTTCATGCTGATGCGGGATGAGGCTTCGGGTACGCCCATGCCGCTGCCGGGCTCCGGTTTGCCGCCGTGCCAGTGGGTTTCAAGACTGACGGCGTAGTGGTAGCCGTCGCGCATGAAGGCTTTGAACTGGCCGACCCAGTCGATGAGGCCTCCGCCTACCGGCGCCCACTCCCAGTGGCCGTTTGCAGGGCGCACGGTATCCTTGCAGTGGCAGTGACCGATGCGATGTTTGGGCAGCAGCTTGTAGTCGTCGGGGTAGGGCGTGTCGCCGGCGAAGGTGGCGGAGTTGCCAGGGTCCCAGTTGAGCATGAAGTTGGGTTCGCGGACTTCCTTGAGCAACTCCGCGGATTCTACTCCGGTGGCCGTGTTGCAGGCCGGCTCGTTTTCAAGCAGCAGGATCAGGTTATGCTGGGCGCAGGTGCGGGCGGCCTGGCGGAGCTTGTCATTGATGGCGTGACGGTAAGGCTTCTGGTCGTCGAGACGCCAGAAGTCGAAGCAGCGGATGCGGTCGGTTTGAAAGGCTTTGCAGAGATCGATACAGCGGGCAAGGACGTCGTCCTGGTGCTTGAAGTCGAAGTCGGCGTGGAACTGGTCGCGGCGCGGACCCTCTTTGGATTGCGGCGCGCCGGGCCAGTTGACCTTGAAGAGCGGGCTGGCAATGTCAGTGACGCGCAGCTTGTACTTTTCGAGGATCTGGCGGGACTTGTCCACTTCGTCCGCGTTCAGGTCGGTGACGTTCTTGTTCCACATGCTGCGCAGCTCGATCCACTGCAGGCCGAAGTCGTTGGCGGCGACCGAGCAGGCATGGTCGAAATCCGCGGAGATTTCGTCGTTAATGACGGAGAGACGGAAGGGACAACTCACGCTTGCACCCCGAATTTCTCGCGCAGATAGCGCAGGCTTGACGCGTTGGCGTCTTTGGGAGAAAGAGGGTCGCCGGTGGGCACGCGATCCAGCTCGACGATGCCCCAGCCGCGGAATTTCACTTCGTGAAGTGCGGCAAAGACGGCGGGAAAATCGACGCGGCCCCGGCCCAGCTCGACCCATTCGTAGCCGCTCGGACCAGGCGCGTTTTTCACGTCCTTAAAGTGCATGAAGAGAATTCTGCGGCCGTGTTTGCGAATGACGGCTGCCGGGTCGCCACCGCCCTGCAGGTAGTGGGCGACGTCAAGTTCGAGGAACAGATAGTGAGGATCGGATGCTTCGAGGATGGCGTCGACGGCCTGGGGCGGCTGGCCGACCGTGTTCATGTGATTGTGGAAACCGAGCTTGATGCCGTAGTCGGCGATGTGCTTGCCAATCTCGGTGAAGAGCTCGCCTTGCAGCTTGTAATCGGCGGCGGTGAAGGTCTGCGTGGGCTTGGCGCCTGAGGCGACGAGCTGCAGATAAAGGCCGCCGGCCTCGTGGAGATATTGTGCATGCTTGATGTGCAGATCGAGCTGCGATTGGCGAACGGTGGGATCGAGCGAGGCGGTGCCGCTGGATAGCGCGACGAAGGTGAGCTTGTGCGCGGCGAGAAGGTCACGCAGGGCGTGGGGATCGGGATACTGGTCGAGCGTTGGCGAGCGCAACTGGATGCCGGCGAAACCGTCGTCGGCAATGTCGTCGATGGCCTGCACGGCGTTGTCGCTCCAGGTGATGGCCGAACAGCCAGCGCGGACGAACGGGTCGCCGCGATGCAGAGGAGCGTCAAAGGCCGACAGATTCATGGGCCGGTAGAGTGGACCGGATGCCAAGCTGGCATGAGCTGCGCGCGGCACTGCTGCCAACGCGCCCGCGCTCGCAAGACCGGCGAGAAATTCCCGGCGCGATGAAGACATAGATTCTTCCTCCATTTCCTGGAGCGCCCGAGAACGGCGTTCCTAATGCGCCAGCGATTATAGACCTTTCGGGTTGCAGAGTTCTCACGGGGGATGCGCTGGCCTCCCATCCTTTCCGCAAAAAAGATGCGATAAGGGTGGAAAGCCCGCATTGAAGCGGTGAAAATGCTTTATTTACGCGAATACTCTTTGGTTTGGCCGGTGCGCGAGTTGGTGACAGAGAAGCTGCCTGCGGGCAACGCGACGACCTTGAAGAATGCGCCATCGGGGGTGCTGCCTTTGAGATTCGCGATCAGATCCTCGGCGCTGTTGTGGGCGGCATCGGAACCCTCTGCGGTGTGAAGCATGTAAAGGTCTTCTATTCCGGGGCTGTCATGGACGGTCTGCCACGCTTCGGGCATGCCGGCCTTATGAGCGCCGTTGTTCATGATCGCTACGCGAGGATGAATGGCATCGACGAGGGCGCGGGAGTTGGAGAGATTCATGCCGTGATGGTCGACCAGATACAGGTCGATGCGGGGAATGGGGTTGGTTGGGCAGACGAGCGCAACTTCCTTTGCGCCAGTCAGGTCTCCGAGATCAAGGAATCTGAACTTGCCGAAGGTGACGAGGATGCCGGCTGAGCGAGCATTCTCGCTGGGGTCGGCGGACCACTGGCGCTCGGTTGCGCAGTACGGATTGAACGTGGGCTTGATTCCCGGGATCGCGGCAATGTGTTCGCCATCGGCAGCGAGAATGACGACGCTCAGGCCGGAAATCTGGATGGTGTCGCCGGGATGAACGATGCGGTGGGGCTTGTCTCCGATGGCTTTCAGGTAGGCGGCGTAGCCCTGGCGCGTGCTGTCGGAGTCCTCGCGGTTGGGGCCGTGGTCAAGGAACTCGCCGACGGAAACTCGTTTGACCAACTCCGGTACACCACCCACGTGGTCGATGTGATAGTGAGTGATGAGCAGGTGATCGATGCGCGTGATGCCGGCGTCTTTCATCGCTGCCTGGATGCGATTGGGGTCGCGGCCGCCAAAGCCGGGCATGCCAGTATCGACGAGCAGCGATTCTCCCGACGGAGCAACGAGGAGCGTGGACTGGCCGCCTTCGACATCGATCGAATAGATGAGAAGGCGCTTTGGCGCTTTGGCTTGGGCCTGGGCCGGCTGCGGCGCGGAGAAGAGCAGGAGCAACGCGCAGAGGGGGAGCAGAAGAGCAGGGTAGCGGCGGGCAAGCCGTGCGTGCAACGGACGGCCCGAGGGTTGCAAGCGGTTTTGAGCGGCGATTCTCATTTGCGGAAAGTGTAAACGCTGATGCGGCAATCAGGGAACAGGATTGCGAGGGGGTATGGCTCACGGGTCCTGGGGCAGGATTGCTGCTGGTAGAATGGAAAGTGCCGCAGTGTGCGGTGAATTGCCATTTTTGTCCCCAACCTGACGGCCCGAGCAGCCGAACCCACGAGAAGGAAAAATTGCACCTGTGAGCCAGACGATACGCAATATCGCCATCATTGCCCATGTTGACCACGGAAAGACCACGCTGGTAGACGCCATGCTGCGGCAGTCCGGCACCTTCCGCGCCAACGAGCAGGTGGCCGATAGGGTGATGGACTCGAATGAGCTGGAACGGGAGCGAGGCATCACCATCCTGGCCAAGAACACGGCCATCAATTTTGCCGGCGGCAAGATCAACATTGTGGATACGCCGGGACACGCCGATTTTGGGGGCGAGGTAGAGCGAGCTCTCAAGATGGTGGACGGCGTGATGCTGCTTGTCGATGCGGCCGAAGGGCCGTTGCCGCAGACCCGCTATGTGCTGGCCAAGGCGCTTGAAGCCAAGCTGCCGCCCATCGTGGTGATTAATAAAATCGACCGCCCTGACGCGCGACCGCAGGAAGTGTTAAACGAAATCTACGATCTGTTCATAGATCTGGATGCGGACGAGAGCCAACTGGATTTTCCGGTGCTCTACGCGGTGGCCAAGGCAGGCACGGCGACACTGGATCCGGCCACGCCGGGCGTGGATTTGCAGCCGCTGTTCGAGACCATTGTCTCCACCATTCCCGCGGCAACGGGCGACGCGGACGGCACGCTGCAGATTCTGGTGACGAATCTGGACTACTCGGATTATTTTGGCCGCATCGCCATCTGCCGCGTCTTTCAGGGGACGCTGCACGCCGGCGACGATGTGACCATTTCGAAGCGCGACGGCAGCTTGATGAAGACGCGCATCACCAAGCTGTTCACTTTCTCCGGACTCAAGCGGATCGAAACGACCGAGACCACGATGGGCGACATTGTGGCCGTGGCGGGGGTGGAAGGCATTACCATAGGCGAGACCATCACCAGCGTCGAGAACCCTTCGCCGCTGCCGCTGATCGTGATCGACGAGCCGACCATCGCGATTCAGTTCAGCGTGAACAATTCGCCATTTGCGGGGCGCGAAGGCCAGTACGTGACCAGCCGCAACCTGCGCGAGCGGCTGGAAAAAGAGCTATTGACCAACGTGAGCATTCGCGTGGAAGAGACCGGCTCGCCGGACAGCTTCAAGGTGCTGGGCCGGGGCGAACTGCAACTGGCGATTCTGATCGAGATGATGCGCCGCGAGAGCTTCGAGCTGATGGCCGGCCGGCCGGAGATTGTGACCAAGATGGTGGACGGAGTGCGCATGGAGCCGGTGGAGCACCTGACTATCGACGTGCCCGAGATCCACACCGGGGTGGTGATTGAAAAGCTGGGACCGCGCAAGGGGGAGATGACGAAGATGCACAATCACGGGTCGGGGCGCGTGCGCATGGAGTTTCGTGTGCCCAGCCGCGGACTTATCGGCCTGCGCAGCGAAATGCTGACCGAGAC
>Ga0326728_10024113_pt1 | contig 11060 bp, 6 predicted proteins | sample MB3enrmetagenome_FD_207602 | JGI IMG/M metagenome (GOLD analysis project Ga0326728, IMG submission 207602) | Lab enriched peat soil microbial communities from McLean, Ithaca, NY, United States - MB31MN | ecosystem: Environmental > Terrestrial > Soil > Wetlands > Peat | place: USA: New York... | reverse complement strand
AAGGGTGGTAAGCATAAAGGCAGAGCAGGCAGGCAGCAGGTTCACTCTTGATCAAAATTTTCCGGAACTGAGAATAAAGCGGTCCAAAGAAAAATGCTGCTATGGAACATTCCAGACTCACATTGGAATCCCTCTGATTCCAACCGTCTTCCATACCAATGAACCTCCTTGGGTTCTAGTAATACTGGCTGGTATGAGAAAATAAGGATTATGCTGGTTCAGAACCAGCAAGGGGGCAAGTTTCGTCATCATTGAAGAGAGCGCCAAGAGAGTAGGTTGAACGAATTTCATGCCCACGAATCCTGAATGTAATACCAGAAAAGCAGATCGGTGCGACTTCGATTGTATCAAAGACGGTCTTTGTGTCGTCATCAACCAAATCGTACTCTGTGATAGTCTGCACGAGGTCGCGAAATGACTGCCATGTTTTTTTAGATGGGTATTTCTCCTTAAAATCGAACCCGATGTAGAACTCGTCCTCCGGAAGACAGGGGGACTCTTCAAAGCAATGCCGAGCATTGCAATATCCCAATACTCTAATGCCGGGGAAATCTTGTTCCAACTTACATCGTATTGAGATAAAATCTGTTCCAAGTGAACACATTCCTTATCACCTCCTTTGTGTTGTAGCACAAAATCCCGAAGGATATACATAAACCAGTACTATGATAGATAGGCCTTGACATCGGATATGGAAAAAGAATTTAATCCAGTTTACACCCATTAGGGCACTGCCACGATCCTCGGTAAAAGTTTCCGCCGGAATTGGGTTTTATGTTCGCAAAGTGGCGCGCTCCACAAACTTTACACATCATTTCTCCTGTGTGGGGGTCAACCAGTTTCATTACCTTCTTTGTCGTATTCTCACCTCCTTTGTATTGGACACCAAATCCACGAGGATTTACATAAACCAGTACTGTGTCAGCGGTGTCGATTGGGGCATTACAAGCACCCTCTACCGGAATACGTCTACGAGGTCTATATGAGATACTGGGGACAGGTGCACCTGTTAGAGAGGGAGATTCCTACCGGAGATATGGGGGCAAATGGTGTAAGTCGAGAAAAAGCAAGAACGGCGCTTTCGTTGGCGTAAAACACAACAGTGATTATGTGACTTGTAGATTGTAATTCATGACAAATCGGGCAAATCTGTATGCTCCGAATAAAGGGTTAAGATTACATTAAATGCAAGAGCATATCCCTATACAAACAATTGATGAGAGGAAGGTGGGACACGACGCACAACGAAGCTGATATGAGAAAAAATATTCGCGATCACATTCTTCGATGTTCATCAGCTGAAGATATCTTCAAACTTTTTCACGTTCTAAATTATCCAAAAGAGATTATCAATTCTCCGACATCACGGCGTAAGAAAGAAGCGTTCGATTTCAAGAAGGAGGATGTACCAAGAATCGGTGAAATTTTTCCCATATTAAGTTTCAAGGACAAATTTCCCGTATTCCTTATTGAGGTAAAGTCCCTCCACACCAGTTTTATCCGTTCAGTCAGTACAACAATAAACAACCAATATCTCCCGCCATTTCTCCTTATCTTCACTGTAAATTACTCCGATATCGTGTTTGTGTTTCCATCCAGCGAAAGAGAAGGAGCGAAACAAAAACTTAAACTGACAAAGTTGGTGATTACCAAGGATGATCTGCATTATACTGATATCGTGACAATCGCTTCCCTTACCTATACTGATGGTGCGACATGGCGGGATGTCTGGAAGCAGTGGAAGAAGGCATTCAGTGTCGAACGGGTAACAGAGGAGTTTTTCGAGGATTATAAAAAGATTTTTTTCTCTCTCCGCGATGAAGTAGTCAGCCAGAAAAACACCAGCAAAGAAGCACACGAATTCGCGCTCCAGTTTCTCAACAGGATTATGTTCCTATATTTTATATCAAAGAAGGACTGGCTGGGGAACAAAAAATTTGTTGCTTGGCTCTGGACATCCTACAAAAAAGAAAATAAATTCGGTTTCGATGAATTTTATTCCCACTGGCTCCAGCAGGTTTTTCTCAAAGTGTTCAATAACCGAGTAAACGAAGTTACTGGTCTGCCCGATGAAATCAAAAATGAACTTCTCCAATCCCCATATCTGAACGGTGGGTTGTTCAGTAGTACACCCTCCGATTCACTTCCAGTCTCAATACCAGACTCCCTCTTTGAGAAGGTATTCAATTTCTTTGAAGGGTATAACTTCACCATCAGAGAGGATATGCCGCTGGATGAGGAGGTTTCTGTCGATCCACAAATGATTGGATATGTGTATGAATCGTTGGCTAACGTTGCTCAAGAGATTTATGACCGGAATGATTTGGGGATCTTTTATACACCCCGCATAGAAGTTGACTTCATGTGCCGGCGTGCACTTGTGGAATACCTTACGAATAATCTCGTGGATCTCCCAAAGGAGGAAATCTACCATATCGTTTTTGATCCTCCGGAATCCCGCGAAAAGGTGGAGGCGTACTTCACCGAGCACCATTTTTGGAACCGGTTGGAGGAGGTACTTGACCGCATTTCGGTCGTCGATCCCGCCTGTGGATCTGGGGCATTTCTTGTAGGAATGTTGAATGTGTTAACCGATTTATACCAGCCGATTCAAAAGCAGAAAAAGTCTGTTCAGAAGTCATTCACAACAAAGTTTCAGATCATCCAGCGATCCCTCTATGGTGTTGACGTTATGCCGTGGGCGATCCATGCCGCCGAACTCCGGCTCTGGCTCCAGCTGATCGTAGAAACGGATCTGAAGCGGGATGATCTCCGCAAACACCCGCTTCTGCCAAACCTGAATCTGAACCTACGCATAGGAGATTCTCTGGTGCAGAAAATTGGGGGTATCACGCTCCACGTCCGAACTAGTAGTCTTGATAATTACCTGAAGCGGCGCCTTGATTCCCTGAAGCAGGAAAAACAGAAATATTATGAGAATTCGCCATCGGCAAAATTTTCCACTATTGAAGAGGTTAACAACGAAGAATTAGTTCTTTTCGAAGAGATTATTGATCAGGCTGCTGCAAGTCAGAAAAGAAAAATCACTAAAGCAGAATCTATCATGCGGTCGGAAAAACTTTCGACAAAACAGGCTGGACTGTTCGGGGCTGCCAAAACAGCGACACAGACCGATTTAAGGGACAAGAAGCGCAAGGAAGAGTGTCTCTCCCTTATAGAGTCCTGCAATAATGAAATTGAACATCTCGCCAAGGTAAAACGCCTACTTGCCAATAAGGAGAAGAGGCCGTTTGTTTGGGATATCGATTTTGCCGAGGTTTTCGGAGACAAGAACGGTTTTGATATTGTAATTGGTAATCCACCGTACGTTCGCCAAGAGATGATTTCTCCCCCGAACCGGATGAAGGCGGAGGTTTCATCTGATGACCGGAAAGCCTACAAAGACGATTTGATTGAGTCGGTTATGGCGCAGTTTCCGGTAATCGGATCGCTCGACAGTAGGAGCGACTTGTACATTTATTTCTATTTCCACGGGCTGAGCTTGTTGAATGAGAAGGGGACGTTCTGTTTCATTACGTCCAATTCTTGGCTTGATGTGGGGTACGGAAAGGAGTTACAGGATTTCCTTCTCAGGTTTGTTCCCATCCATGCAATCTATGATAACCCAAAACGGAGTTTCGAGCACGCAGATGTCAACACGATCATATCTCTGTTTGGTGCACCATCAATCCGTGATGAAACCCGTGATGATTCACCCCGGCTCCGTCAGAATGCTCAGGCAAAGATGTTCGCCCATACGTCTAAGTTCGTGATGTTCAGGAAATCGTTTGAGGAGGTTCTCACAGCGAGGAATCTGATCGCAATTGATGCCGTTACAGCAGGATCTCGGGGAGAGAGCATCACGGATCTGGTGAAGAATGTTGTGCAGACGCTTGACTACCGTGTTTTCCCTGTTGTGCAGGAAGACCTTTTGGAGGACGGATGGGAGTACCCAGAAGGATACGATGTTGCACGAGGGATGTTCAAGGCAGGTAAGTATGTTGGAAACAAGTGGGGCGGGAAGTATCTGAGGGCGCCGGATATTTTCTACACGATTCTGGAGAAGGGGAAAGACAAACTGGTGAAAATCGGGGATATTGCGGATGTATGGTTTGGTATTAAAACAGGTGCTAATGAGTTTTTCTATCTTGACGATGAGGCCCAAAAACGCTGGAAAATTGAACCGGAATTCCTGAAACCTGCAATTAAAAGCCCAAAAGAGGTTGAGAGACTTATCATTGATCCAAAAAATTTGAAATACAAATTAATTGTGTGTAATAAAACAAAAAGCCAATTAAAAAATACCAATATCCTGAAATATATTGAATGGGGCGAGCACCAGATCATCGAAGTTAAAAAAGGTAGAGATAAAGGGGTCAAATTTGTAGGTTATCAAAACCTCGAATCGATTAAAAATCGAAAATTATGGTATAATTTAGATGCAAGAGAACCCGCATTATTGAATTTCAATTACCTAATAAACGATTATGGGGTGACATTTTATGGTGAAGTTTTTGTCAGTGATAATTTCCATAAAATTCACACAAATAAAAATATTCATTTTTTCATGAATTCTACGATATTCTTTTTATTTCAAAATATGCTTGGAAGGGCGAGTTTCGGCGGGGGTCTTCTAAAAATACAGACCTATGAATTAGAGAAAATGCTTGTAATTCCTACAACTAAGCAAAATATTTTGAAAATTTTCCATAGAACCAACAAAAATATTTATGAAGAATGTGGTTTCGACCCCACTCGCCCTATCCGAGAGCAAGAGCCAAAACCTCTTCCTGACCGTGCAGAATTGGACACGATTTTCTTTGATGTATTGGGACTGACACCAGAAGAGCGGAAGGAAGTGTATTGGTCAGTCTGCGAACTCGTCCGGCAGCGACTAGAGAAGGCGAGAAGTCTGAAGGGAGAAAGCTGATGATTCCTAAAGAAATCATTGACAATAGTGAAGGAAACACCTTGATTGGCTTCCTTCATTGGGTGTTTGAACAGCAACCTAAAACGCATGTTGATATCGCCACAGCTTTTTTTAACATCGATGCCTACGCAATGGTGAAGGATCAACTCACGGATGTTCCACGTTTCAGACTTCTACTTGGGACTCCCCCGGAAATACAGAATAATAAAACACTGGGGGATATTCTTGTCAAGGAACTCCGCGAAGAAATTGAGGGGTATCCTCTCACAAAACAAAGTGAGGGTAACGTTAAAGATTTTATCGATTTTCTGAAATTGTCTCATGTGGAAGTCCGGCTTTTCGAGGATTTTCTGCACGGGAAAGCTTACATTTTTGATAATTTCATCGCGTTGGGATCATCAAATTTCACTGCTGCGGGGCTGACTAGATATGGCGAACTCAACACATGGAAACAGGAGTCGCAGGTAATTTACACCCGGAAAGAATGGTTCGAAAAATTCTGGGAACAGTCTAAGGATTTCAAACAACAACTCATCGAAATTCTTGATGCATCACGATTTGGCACCAATCAGTACACTCCATATGAAGTTTTTATTAAAAGTCTCTATGAACTCCAGAAAGCTGATATTGAGGAAGAAGAGAAAGAGAAGGTTTCGAGTCTTCCCGGGACAAAAGTCAACCTTGCACAATTCCAAGAGGATGCCATTGCCCGTATCTGGACGAGATTAAAAAAATACAACGGGTGCATCGTTGCCGATTCCGTCGGTCTTGGGAAAACATGGATTGCCAAGAAAATTCTTGAGAAGATCGGATACTACGAGCGGAAAAATATCCTTGTCGTTTGTCCCGCACAGCTCCGTGAAATGTGGAAAAGTGAGCTAAAAAAGATCGATGTCAAAGAGAATATTCTTTCACAGGAAGACCTTGCTCAAGAGGACTTCTTGGAAAAGGCAAAGAGAGTCGTGGGAGGCAGATTCGACACACTCGAATTGATTGTGGTTGACGAGAGCCATAACTTCCGAAACCCCCTTTCTAGCAGATGGGAGAATTTTTTCACCCTTATTAATGATCATATTGCCCGTAATGGAAAGCGCCCGAAGATGCTGTTTCTTACAGCAACTCCTATAAATAACACCCCTTGGGATCTCTACTGGCAGATCATGCTTCTCGTCGTCATGGATCGTTCCACATTTATTAAAGAAAATATCCCCGATCTTTTTAAATTCTTTAAAAAAGCTGAAGAAAATCCCTCTGATTTGAATGACCTTCTCAATGAGATTTCAATTCGGAGGACACGGGATTATATTGTTGAAAATTACCCCGATGCTTATATTATTATTGAAAAACCGGATGGAACAACTAAAGAAGAAAAGATTGTTTTCCCTCGGCGTGTCCTCGAAAATGTAAATTATAAACTTGATACTGCTTATCAGGGTATGTATCGAGAGATATCGGATATCATCACAAATCAGCTTAAAATGGCGTATTATAACATTATTGAATATAAAAAATCCGGGGCACGTACTCCAGAAGAAGAAATGGCGTGGGGGAGAATGATTGCCATTGGGGGGATATTCAGAACAATTCTTCTCAAACGGTTGGAGAGTAGTGTCGAAGCTTTCCGGATCAGTCTCTCGCATCACATTGATTTTTTGGAAAACCTTAAAAAATATTTACATCAAGGAAAAATTCTCAACAAACAGACCTTTACCAAATATCTGATGATCGCAGATGAAGAGCTCGATTCTGAAGAGCTTAAAAACGTTCTCGAAACGTTTGATTCTTCAAAATATGATGTTGAACGGCTCATCAACGATATCGATATAGATATTGCATTATTTACTAAAATACTCAAAAAAGCAGTCACAATTAAACCAAGTGATGATGCAAAACTCAACAAATTAAAAGATCATCTGCTCACTCTTTCGGACGGGGGTCAAATCGTTCTTTTTACCTATTACGCAGACACCCTCAATTACATCTATGAAGAAATTATAAAAGATTCACGATTCTCGTCTCTAAAAATACGGGCGGTATCCGGGTCGGGAAAAACTTCAACAAGCCCGCAGCAGCGTGTGAAATTAATTGAAGAATTCAGTAATAAAAAGATCCATATCCTCATGAGCACCGATATTCTTTCAGAAGGGCAGAACCTCCAGACGGCAAAATATCTGATAAACTACGACCTGCATTGGAATCCTACGAGAATGATCCAACGGGCAGGAAGAATTGACCGAATCGGATCACCATATGATAAAATCCATGTTTACAATTTCTTTCCTGAAGAAGAACTCGAAAACCTGCTTCGTCTGGTTCACATCCTTCAACAAAAAATTATCGACATTGACACATCAATTGGGCTCGACCAAACTATTCTTGGCGAAGAAATTCATCCGAAAGTGTTTGGCATCATTAGGAGAATTCATGACGAAGATCAGGATATCTGGAAAGAACTTGAAGCCGATATGTTTGGCGGCGGGGAAAAGTTTTACCAACCATTGAAACAATTTCTCAAAACACAGGCTATAGGTGATCTTAATGAAATCCCCTTTGGCATTTATAGCGGATTGGAGAAAAAGGCAATATACGGCATTTTCTTTTACTATAAATACGAGGATGATTTTCATTTCTGGTATCTCTATGATGTAAACGACAATTCAGTAATCACAAACAAAACGGCCATCGTTGATTTTATTGCTTGCAGACCCGACGAAAAAAGAGCAATCCCCCAATTCTTTGAGAGAATTTATGATATAAATAAGATAATTTTGGATAAGATTATACGAGATTATCAGGAAATCGAAGTAAGTAGGAAAACCGATCCGGGAATAAAGGAACTCAGCCAAGCTGTAAATACAAAATTCATTATTAAAATGATACAGGAGATTGAACTTCAGATTCAAGACCACCTTGAACATTATCCAGATGATGAAGATATCGAGAAAGTGTGGGAGCATGTCCGCCGGCAATTGGAGACAATACCCGAGACGAAGAAACGGTTACAGATTCTTCGAAAGATATGGAAAGAGTATCAAAATAATCAGGATTGGAAGATGATGATTAAAAAAATAGAGACTTTCACGCTTGATAAGGAAACCTTCCAGCGCGAGGTAATTAATCCCTATGATCCAAAGAAGTTACGGCTCGTTACTATCGATTTTATTTCATAATATTTACTCCTAGTAGCACAGAATGGGGAGTATTTTGAGGAGAATTCTATCAAAAGCTGCTGGAGGGACCTTACGAACTCAATCGAGGAAATGGTCATCTGTGAATTTCATACGGTTTATTAGAGATTCTCACGGGCATTGTTAAGATTCGTGAACAAGTGTGGACGGCATCGAGCACACCATTCTACGAGACTCTCGATCACTTTTTGGATTTCGCCAGATTTTCTCTAATTCGTTATCGAAACTCATACGGTGCATGAAACGCCGTACACGAGCTCAATACGCCCATGTTTTTACATAAGATACGATCGATCTGAAATGTTCAGTACTACGGCGAAGAGTCGTACAATGATGCGATATCATTTCAATACACGAATTCAATAATCGGTGTTTTCGGAAATTTATGGATTTGTTTGACCGCACAATAATTAGAACTGGGTTCTTCGGCGTGTTCTCTCACAAATTATAAATAGGATGAGAGCGCTTTGCTGGCCATGAGCGAGCGAATTACAGTTCAAGTAAACCGTCGTTACGTACCGAAGTATACGAGGACGACGTTTCAACCGGGGAAAACACCTTCGGAGACAATTGTAACGATTGCGGGGACGCGAGCCCCTACACAAAAAGAGTTTGTTACGGGTTTTCTCCGTCAAAGAGGAAAGGACGGGGCATTTGTGAACGAGATGTACAATGTATGGAACATGTTGAGAGCATCCCTCAACAAACCCCGAAGCACATACCCTTCGTTCCGGAAACTCATCTGGAACATGAAGAAGGAAAATATCATAGTGCCGATTCCAGAAGTGGAAATCAGAGCACGGGGACTTCTCGGTGAAGCGCCAATTGCGCGGTCTTATTACCGTTTGAACCCCGGTTACGTCGAGGACGAGTAATCTCGTTTTTTCTTTGATTTCGAGGATATTGACAATTTTTTATTTTTTCGAGTTTTTCACGATTGATGCGAGGTTACGTAGTCATGGCAACGTAGAAATTTTTCGGCGTACTTAAAGTATAGTTAAGTCATTACCATAAACTGCCAGAAAAATGCCCCGATTTCAAATACAGTCATTTAAATCAGTCTAAACACAACACACCGTCCAGCAATCGTGCCGTTCTCCTTTTTCCAGCCCGTGGAGCGCTATAAATACAAAAAAAAGCAACTAGGCCAGCGCAAAAGCCACAAAAAGGAGATTGAACAATGAAAAAAGCCACAAAGAAGCGGAAACACGTCGTCCAGCGATATTTACTCACAATGCGGGGATGCGAATCTTGCGACTACGCCAAGATGAGACTCAAAGCCAAAATCTCTTCGGGCGAGATAAAGATCCTGACCCCTTCCAACCGTAAGGCCGTTGAAATCGTCCAAGCCCTGAATTTGCGGGAAGTACCTGTTTTAGCTCAAGAACTCGATGACGGCACATTCAGGAAGGAATGGTGAGGCTGAGGACATAATCACGTGAAGGTGAACTGTATGTTTAACACTGTAGGCTTCCTAAGAAGTTTAGCGCCGTGTCGCCCCTCGTTGATGTTCTATGCCAGTTCAGGAATGAACGGCGGTTTTTTGCTCGATTATCCCGGCTACAACGTATTTTTATACAGCGATTTCTATCCTAATAGATTCGGGGGTACACGGACGGATTTCTTCCGCAAGTTTCTTCGCAGCGTCGGATCACGTCGGGGGGTCGAGATAATAGCCGCCACCCCTTCCTGCCGGGTGCTTGCCCTCCCAAGAGAGGATAAAATGGTGTTATTTCTCTTCATGGATAACAACGATGCACTAGAGGTCATTTGGAAGAGTGGAATACCTATCGAAGGATTCTGCGGGTACTGTGATGGATGTTGTGAGGGTGGGAATTATGAGTGTGCGAATGATATGCCCTTTATGTCGAAGGTTCTCTCACTGACGGATAAGCATTTAGAAATTATTACCGACCACGCCCCCGGGATTCTCGGCATTAGCTGGGGTGAAGCTTGGCTGCCGGCCGTTGTGAAGGGGATTAAGTTTCCACGGGGGATTGAGAGCGGTGGGAGAAAATTCCGGGTCACACACGACCTGACGAAGATCGCGCCGTTTGATCATGCTCAAGTTTTTAACGTCGATCTGACTGACACGATAGATCGAAACGTGAACCGGTTACGTAGAAGGTATGAAACCCCGTTTTCCCTCAAGTAACCTTTTTATATTATGTTTTTATTGCAATTTTGCAATACAGACGGTAACAACAGCCGAAATCTATTTATAGAAGTGCAAGCCATAAAAGCAGCGGGTGAAAAACCATGGTATCCAACACCAAAACCCGGAACCGTCCTACCACAAATGGTGGGGCACAGGCAGGGCCGATAGACTTTTCGGTTGACTTTACGATTCCAGACCCGAACGACATCAATTCCATGAGGTCGCGTATCGTCTTCCCCGATGAAGATGATGAAATCGAAGATGACGACGATTTCAACACCCGCGTCCTAAAATTTAGGAAGCGTGAACTGCTACGTGAGCTACAGGAAATAAAAAAGCTTGAGCAGGAAGCCCAGAATGGTCAGGATGATAGTGACGAAGATGAAGAAGACCTCGACGACGATGATTTTGATCGCCGTAGGCTTCCCATTCGGGGGCGCCGTTAAGGCCTAAAGTTTAGTACCTGTTAAGAGCGTTAGTGATCGCGAGGTGCGATCTGCGAAAAGAACCATAGTGGGAGTTTAATTCTCCCACGCTCCCGTCTTGTTCTCATCCGACCTTTTGATTGTATATTCGCGCCTTGGCAACCTCGACGTTTCCACCGTCTATATCAATGCCGATAAACTTTCGGGCACGTCTTTTTGCGGCAATGCCATATGTCCCGGTTCCCGCAAACGGATCTAATATGGTCTCTCCGGGGAGACTGAAAGCGTCGATGAGGGGTATCAGCTCTTCTGCCGATTGTTGCCAATCATGTGCATCCTTCTCACGCCCGGAACCCATC
>Ga0326728_10024112_pt1 | contig 11060 bp, 3 predicted proteins | sample MB3enrmetagenome_FD_207602 | JGI IMG/M metagenome (GOLD analysis project Ga0326728, IMG submission 207602) | Lab enriched peat soil microbial communities from McLean, Ithaca, NY, United States - MB31MN | ecosystem: Environmental > Terrestrial > Soil > Wetlands > Peat | place: USA: New York... | reverse complement strand
CATCCCATGACGGCGGCGAAGGCGGCAGGGGATTCGGTGACGGTTCCGCTGACCCTGGGGCCGTATGAGGCGAAGGTGGTTGTGGTGGGGCCGCTGGCCAAGGCTGTTGCTGGCGCAGCGGAGCCGTCGTTCGTGTCCGGTGAATCGGTTGCGGATTTAAGTGGCGACTGGAAGCTGGACCTGAACGGCAAGCAGTTGACCACTCCGATCAAGCCGTGGGAGGAGCTGGGATCGACGTCGTTTGCCGGGCCGGCGACCTACACCATGCAGTTCACTCCAACCGCCGCGCCCAAGGGCAAGCATGTGTATCTGGAGATTGCCGATGTGCACGACTATGCGAAGGTGACGCTGAACGGGAAAGAGGTGGGCGCGCGGTCGTTCCAGCCCTATCGCTGGGACGTGACCAGTGCACTGATTAAGGGTGCGAACGAGCTGAAGATCGAGGTGTATGCCAATGTTGCCGGAGGAAGAGGGGGAGGCGCTCCACCAGCTGCTGCCGGTGCGGCTCCGACCGCTGCTGGGGCTGGTGGTATGGCGCTTGCTCAGGCTGGAGGGGCGCCTGGCGCCGCTGGCGCTGCAGCCGCTGCTGGCGGAGGGCGTGGTGGACGTGGCGGACGTGGAGGGGCTGCTGCTGGAGCAACTGCGACAGCGCCTGCTGCGGGTGCTCCGCCTGCCGGGGGCGGCGATGGAGGTCGAGGTGGCACCGCAGCACCTGTGACATCGGGACTGCTGGGCGGAGTTAAGCTGGTGGCCTACTAGTTCCGATCACAACCACGTAGGTTACAAGCGTAATTGGGAGGTCGAACCGGATCGCGATCGCCAAAAATGACAGGCCAGGGGCCACTGTATCAGGCATATCCGCCTGATCGTTCTGTTCCAGACATTGGACACTTAGCGGCCGGAGGACAACAGGTCATTATCCAGAACAAGTATCCATAGACCAGGCATCTCGTACGCGACATTCTAGATGGTTGCCGGGTATTGGAAGCACAATATTCCCTGAACTGAGCGCTGTTGTGCTGGAAAACGCCAGTTATTGGACACCTTATTGGACGGTGAATGGGGTGCAGATTACGGGTAAAGAATAGCGAGTTGGTTCATGGCACGACTGCAACAGTTTGTCGCGACATTGCCCCGATTCCGTTTATTCGAACCGTAGTCCCTTCTATAGATGTGTCCCCTACTGAATCGTGAGGCTGACGGAGCCCGAACTTGTTACTTGTTGAGTTGCAGGCGGTGTTGAGGAACCAGACCCACCGCCTCCACCACTGCCGCAGCCGATACAGAGGGTCGAGGTAGCAAGGAGAACCAATCCCAGACAAGCCGTAAACCAGATGCCCCGCGCAGTCAGTTTCCTCCTCATGAACCCAAGAGGCAGCAGAAGAATTGGCAGCAGAAAGGCCGCACTGGTTACAGTTTCCGTAAAGACCACGGTGATCTGATACGTTCCTTTGGGCGTGGTCGAGGATGTGGCAATCGTTACCGTATTGGTGGTCGAGGAGTAGCTACAACTCGCTCCCGTGGGAAGGTTCAGGCAGGATACAGAAACACTCGTCACAGCAGACGGCATGGTCACCGGATAGCTGGCCGTGGAACCGGCAGCCACTGTCTCCGTAGTTGAAGTAATGGTTGGCGCTGTCGATCCGGACGAGGCGGAATCCACCTCGAATTGCCATACGTTGGATGTTCCTCCGCCTGGCGCTGGATTCTGCACCGTAATAGCGTTGGTCCCTGCAGTGGCAGTGTCAGCAGCTGGAACCTGTGCCGTAAGCTGGGTCGCACTGACGTATGTTGTGGTGAGGGCCGAGGCTCCCCAATAGACCGTCGAGCCCGCGATAAACTCCGATCCGTTTACCGTGAGCGTGAACACTGCACCGCCTGCGTTGGTATACGCCGGGGAGATGCCGTTGATCGCCGGGACAGGATTCGTTGGAATGCTTATTGTGTAGGCGCCGGTTGCCACGGCGCTGGTGGAGTAGCCGGTAGCGGTCGCAATCGCCTCGAGCGTTTCTGTCGATGAGACGGTGATCGTGCTGCCGTACACAGTCGAACTGGTGGTCGGGGTGGTTCCATTGGTGGTGTAGTAGATGGTTGCGCCAGCCGTCGTATCGCTGATCGAAACCGTCTGCGCGACTGTGTAGGTACCAGCCACAGGCGAGAAGGCTGGCGTGGCGGCGACTCCGATTACGTTGACGACGATGCTCTGCGTCACCTGCGCTGCAGCTGCGTAGTTGGTGTTGCCCGCCTGGTTGGCGGCCACTACTACCGTGCCTACTCCAGTGATCGTCAGCGTGCTGCCGCTAACCGTACCCGGTCCGGAGACGACACTGAAGGTTACGGTCAATCCGGAGGTTGAAGTAGCCGACAGCGTGATGGGCGACACACCGTAGGTTACCGGCGATGTGGGCGCCGTGAAGGTAATGGTCTGTGATTCGGTTGCAACGGTAAACGTAGCGGTCTGCGTGCCGGCAGCGTAGTTGCCCGCTGCAGCCTGGCTCGCCTGCAACACCACTGTCCCCGCGCCAGTCAGTGTCACCGTAGAGCCGGAGATAGTCGTTGGTCCGGAGACAACTGAATAGGTGATCGCGCCAGTTGAGTTCGAGCTCGCCGACACGGTGAACGGAGCGTCGCCGTAGGTGTGGTTCGGAACCGTGAACGTGATGGTTGGCGCTTGACCCGCAACGGTGAAGGTTGCGGTTTGCGTGCCTGCGGAGTAGTTGCTCGATGCAGCCTGGCTTGCCTGTAGAACTACCGTTCCCGCACCGGTAAGCATCACCGTCGAGCCGGAGATGGTTGCTGGGCCACTCACCACGGAGTAGGTGATCGCGCCGGATGAGTTCGAGGTCGCCGATACCGTGAACGGAGCATCGCCGTAGGTATGGTTGGGAACGGTGAAGGTGATGGTTGGTGCTGGCAGGGGACTCACGGTGAGCAGAACGGTGGAGGAGGTGCTGTTGTAGTCCGTAGTGTCTGTGGGGGTAAAGGTGGTGGAGAGCGTTATGCTTCCCGTGGTGGACATTACTGTTCCAGACGCGGGGCTATATAGGAATGTGCCGGGAACGCTTGCCGTGGCATTCAGCTGTGTGGAACTGAGCGCGGTTCCAACGGGGACTGCCGCTGGAGTGCTCCAGGTAATGGTGGGCGTGGCCTTGTTCACCGTCAGCGTCACAGAACCTGAAGCGGTGTTGTAATCCGTTGTATCCGTGGGCGTGAAGGAGACCGTGATTGTTTGCGATCCAGCCGACAGCACGGTGCCCAGCGGGGGCGTATAGGAGAAGGAGCCGGCGACACTTGCCGTGGCGTCGAGTTGCGTTGCGCTCAGCGCGGTGCCGTACGTGATTGCCGCGGGTGTGCTCCAGGTGATGGTGGGCGTCGTCTTGTTGGATGTGGTGGAGAAGGAGTTGATGCTTCCGCTGGTTGTACCGTAGCTGTTCTGGGCCACAGCCTGGAAGTAGTAGGTGGTTCCCGCCCTCAACCCGTAGAGGTTCAAGGTGTCCTGGGTAACAGAGGTTCCGGATCCGACGTCGAAGGAAGTCGTTTGGCTGGCCCCGCTCAGCGTGCTGTTGGTACCGTAGAGAAACCAGACCTGGGTGTCGGCGCCGTTGGGGTTTACCGTGCAGCCTAGCGTGGCGGTAGTGCCGGTTATCGAAGAGGCCGAACCTGTGGTGACGTTCGCCGGGCCAAGTGTGGTGAAGTTATTGATGGTTCCATTGGTCGTGCCGGAGCTGTTCTGAGCCACAGCCTGGAAGTAGTACGTCGTCCCTGCGGTGAGCCCGGAGAGGTTGGCGCTGAGCGGTGTGGTTGAAGTTCCCGAGCCGAGGTCCTGGGAAGTAGTCTGGCTAGCTCCGCTCAGGGTGCTGCTGGTTCCGTAGAGGAACCAGGCATGAGTGTCGGCGCCGTTGGGGTTCACCGTAGCTGCCAGAGTGGCTGTGCTGGCGGTTATCGCGGAGGGTGAACCTATGGTGACCGTGGGGGCGGGAACGGCTGTGGTGAAGGAGCCGATGGTACCGGTGATTGCGCCGACGCTGTTCTGGGCCCCTACCTGGAAGTAATAGGTTGTGTGCGCGGCCAGCCCGGTAAGGTTAAAGGTGAGTTGTACGGCAGTGGTTCCGTTAATGTTCTGACCATTTGTCTCGCTGTAAGTGCTTAGGGTACTGCTGGTGCCGTACATGACTGCGACACCGGTATTGGCTCCGTTGGGGTTGACCGTGGTTGTCACGGTGGCGGAGTTGGCGGTAATCGCGGAGGCCGAGCTTGCGGTGACCGACGGAGCGCTCGCGGCTGCGACGAAGGAGTCGATGGCTCCTTTGTTTGTTCCGGAGCTGTTCTGGGCCACGGCCTGATAGTAGTAGGTCACCCCTGGGTTGAGCCCGGTGATGTTGGCGCTGACCGGGATGGACATACTCCCGGAGCCGATGTCCTGGGAAGCGGTCTGGCTGGCCCCGCTCAGAGTGCTGCTGGTTCCGTAGAGGAACCATGTGTGGGTATCTGCACCATTGGGGTTCACCGTGCCGGACACGGTGGCAGAGTTGGAGGTGATCGCCGAGGACGAAGTTGTAGTGACCACCGGTGCAGCTGTAGAGAAGGAGATGATGGCTCCAGTCGATAAGCCGGAGCTGCTCTGGGCCACGGCCTGGAAATAATAGGTGCCCCCCGCACTGAGGCCGGAGATGTTGGCGCTGAGCGCGGCAGGTGCACTTCCGGAGCCGAGGTCCTGGGAGGCGGTCTGTGTGGCCCCGCTCAGAGTGCTGCTGGTGCCGTAGAGGAACCAGGCGTGGGTGTCTGCCCCCCTGGGATTCACCGAGCCGGCGAGGGTAGCTGTGTTGGCGGTTACCGCGGAGGCAGCATCGGTAGTGGTCCACGGACCGGTCGAGAAGGTGGTGGCAAAGTTATTGATAAACGTCTGCACGTCGAGGGAGCCGAGTCCGGTTGCTAGGTCATAACCGGGCGTGACCAGAAAGCCCGCCTGGCCGCCGGTGAGCCCGGTTGGTCCCGGCAGGCTGTTGTTGCACATGCTGGGGGTGTTGACACTGCAGTTTGGCACGCCGCTGGAGGCAACCGTTACATCGTGGAAGGCGGAGGGCACGTTTGCCGCCATTGCATAAAGCTCAGGATTGATGTTGCCCTGCGCCCCTCCCAGCTTCTGGTCGAGCAGCGCTGTCACACCGGCCATGTCAGGAGCTGTGGCAGATGTTCCACCCCAAAGGATATTCGCTGTAGATGTGGGTGGGCAACCAGCTCCCTCGAACGCTTCCAAACATCCATAATCCCCATCGTGGTCGCCAGAGGCGGAGAACGAAAGGTCGGGGGTATAGCGTCCAGCCCTTGCGGCGGGCACACCTGTCCCAATCTGCCAGCCTGGGGTCGGCATGTAGATGCTGACGCCACCGCCGCCGGCAGATACATTCGGGTTGCCACTTGTGTAGTCCAGCGGATCGTTCCATGCACCCTCGGGAATGTAGCTGAGGGCCGATGCGAGGTTGGAGCCATTTGTCGAGCTCCAGTAAAGCGAGGGGTTGCCCGTGTCGTTGAATTCGGTCCCACCCATACAGGTCGCATAGCTGGTGGCACACTCGGCGGTAGTGCTATTGGGCAAGGGATTGGCAGGTGGAGGTAGGTCCCCTGATTCAGCATGGGGGTCACAGCCGGAGGCTCCGGAATCACCCGACGCAATGAAGGCGGAGATCCCTTCCAGGGCGGCCTGCTGAAAGAGCGTGTCGTAGTATTGGACACCGGCCAGCCCTTCGTTCAGTTCGCAGTCGCCCCAACTCATACTGATGATCTGCGCGGGTACTGGCGAGGTTTGAATCAGGTACTGCAGATCGAAGTCGATGCCGTTATCCCCAAAGATGTCGTACCCCCCGGAACTGGGGTCCGCGGAGATCACCAGCAACAGCCTGGCGCCCGGAGCGACGGTGCCGGCGCGCTGCACATCCTCCTCGGCTTCCATCTGGTTTCCTACGTCCACTGACCCGGTTTGAGCCGTTGTGTAGGCGGGGCCAGGATCAATACCTCCAAATGCGGTGGGAACCACTTCGGTGGGATTGGCAAAAGTGGAGCCGGTCAAAGCTCGTAGGTTATTGTAGTCGGAAAAATCCGTTCGGCCCTCGCCCACGATGCCTATGGTGACACCGGCACCAGTCAGATTCGTTGGCAGATCGTAGATGGTTGCGAAATCGGCTGGGGCAACGTAATGGTTTGCGCCATAGGTCATCTGGGGCGTAGACGAGCTCACCGTGGCGACGTGGTAGTGGGGATGCAGCTTGATGGTGTAGAGGCCGTGAATAGCTTTGATGGCCGGGGCCAGCGCCGCAGGAACCATGGGGTCGGAGGAGACGGAGTAGCGCTGCTCGCCGTTGACGCTGTAGTACTGAAAATCGGTCTGGAAGGCGCGGCCCAGGTCAGCAGCTGCGCCGCCGAACTGGATGAAGATCCGGCTGGGCGAGACCCAGTTGACGTGCAGGTTCTGGGACTGAAGCCAGCTGGTGACAGCGGCAAGGTCCTGGTCGGAGAGGCCGAAGCGCTCGCCCACCTCCTCGGGAGTGAGCCAGTGATGGTACTCGGGCGATGAGGGGTTTTGTTGCGCCGCCAACAGGTCCTGGATGGCCTGTTCCTGCTCGGGCGAACGGGCCAGAACCATTGTCAGATGATTCAGAGAAAGGTCCGCTGGTACCGGCGCGGTTCGGTTTGCGGGGTTGGCCCACTGCTGATGATGGTTGGGCAACGCCTGTACCTGTGAGGAATCAACTGCCCGCGTGATTCGATTGAGAACCTGGGCCCATCCCGCAGGGGCGGCCGGCAAAATAGCGAGCAATGCGAAGACCGCGACAGCGATCCGGATGCGGAACAGGGATGTAGTAGATGAGGGAGATGAGGGAGAAGAGGGAGAAGAGCTTGCAAACCAGGCCCAGTGTTTCATGCCGATCACCGTGATTCTGAAGCCCGCAGTCTTGGTGAATCGATGGTTATTGCATCCGGTGAATTTGGAGAAGCCTCAAACTCTGCTGGGGAGGCGCCCAGGGTTATTCAACGAACCGAGGTGTGGCATCTGAGGTGGTGTACTTACGCGCCACGACAATCGGCCAGATTTATTGCGATCAGCTTCTTAAAAGCGCTCGATATTTGCCGACAGAACATCACCATTGAATCAAAACAACAGGAATAGTGCGACTTGCCAGATAACCGATTCGACATCAGCAACAATGTAGCACCAGATGAACGAATATCGCACCAATTTAATGCGGAATTATGGAGACGCTCTGATCAGTTTCCTGTTTGCGCAATGATCAGCCATCCCGCTCGTGCTGGGGCTGCCCCGGCAGCTCTGCCTTCACAACTATGGTTCCGCGCTGCCCTGCCGGTTGGCTCCTCTCTTCTCTGTCATGCATTTGCACGGAACTCAAGACCTTCGAGGAGACGCAGGAGAATTCGAGGAAAGCCTTGCAAACGTAATCAAGAGGGGTACACTAGCTCCGCTTACAGTCGGGACACCAACCTGGCTGCGAAGAAGTCTTCGGGACAGAAAGGTAGGCCCAGATATGAAAAACCTTTCCATTAATAGTCAACTTGCACACGGAAAAATCAGGCGTTTCGCGATGATTGTCAGCCTCTGTGGCAGCATACTGATACCCGCAGCGTGCGTTACGCCACAGCAGGCACCGACTTCCAAGGCTTCCGTAAGCTCTGCGTCTGCGGGCAGTGGCAACATTTATCGGATGAAATTGGTGCGCATCGTCGATCAACACGGCTTCGCCCGGCCCATGACGGCCATGACCCTGCTCATCCCTATCGACTGGCAATTCCAGGGCAACGTGCTGGTTGGGGATGCGGTCGGCTGCAAAGCCAACCTGGTGAAGTTGACCTTTCGGGCGGTGAGTCCGGACGGGCGTCTGGGGATCGAAATGTTCCCCAGCAACATCTGGCATTGGGCAGACGATCCCGGCACGCTGAATATACTGCGGCAGAGCAACCAGCAGTTTGCGCAGTACGGCAAACGCGGTTGCGACGTTATGGCGCCGATGACCGCCGATGCCTACCTTCGTCAGGCCGTGATTCCATCCGCACGAAGCGGTGCTCACGTAACTGGCACCGAACCCATGCCCGATGCCGCTCAGCGGTTACAGGAAGAAGCGCGTCAGGTGCAGCAGGTTGCCGCGACGCAAGGGAGGCGCATCAATATCCGAACCGACGCAGGCCGCGTGCGCGTGAACTACTCCATGAACGGCCAGCCAATGGAGGAGTGGTTCACCGCCATGACCTCCTCCGCCAGCGAACCCATGCCTACCATGCAGATGGGTCGGAGGGGGGAAACCGCGTACTACACCAACGGTGCCGACCACATCTTTGGCATGCGCGCTCCGCAAGGGCAATTGGATGCCCAGGAGAAGTTTTTCCAGTTGGTTTTGAGCACGGTAACCATGGACCCGCAGTGGGAGGGCATGGTCCGCCAGGTCAAGGCCGGCATGACGGCCACAGACACCAATGCTGCCGCCAAACAGTCCCAGATCATCGCCCAGGCCGGTCAGCAGCAAGCCAACATCATTCACCAGGGCTTCGAGAACGCCAACAACAGCCGGGAACATTCGATGGAAGGCTGGAGCCAGTACATGCGCGGGGTGCAGACCTTCCGCGATCCCAACACAGGGGACACCGTAGAGTTGAGCAACCAGTTCGCCCACGCCTGGGCCGGTCCGGATGGCCAGTACATCCTCTCCGATTCGCCTAACTACAATCCGAATTCATCACAGCAGGGGAACTGGAAGCAACTGGAAGCGGTCACTCACTAGAGTTACCCCATCTTCCGGCTATCAAACCAGGCTGTGACCCGGAGTTGAACCTTGCAGATTTTATTAGCGCTCTTCTGTCTCGGCATTACAATTGCCGCCTGGCAAGCCTGGCGCAGCAATCCGCTCTACTCACTGAAGTCAACACTCGAGAATGCCTTCGTGTTTCTGCTGGGCCTGACCTTGGTGATCGGCTTTGGAGATCTGATAGCGAACCATCTCCCCAGCCAATCGCTGGCGGCGACGGTCATGAGCATCATGGTGTTTCTATCCGTGATCGTACTGGGCATGATCGCCGTCAGCATGAGAATCACGGATGGCCCCATTGCCAAGGCGCCTCCGGGGACCGCCCCTTACAAGAAAAATCGGCGCAGGCTGTACCCCTGGTCTCTGGTGACCGCGCTAGTCCTCTTTCTGTTGCTCGGCTGGGCCGCGCGGGTCTCGCCTGCGGACGCGGAGACGCCGGTCTCACTTGCAGCTATGGTGATCTGTGTCGGCTCCGCCATCCTGGGCGGTCTGTACCTCAAAGCCCGCCGTACCGACTACGCCATTGCAGCTCTCACAAATAACTTCTGGGTGCACTGGCAGTACGCCTCCGGGCAGAGCGAAGCGTGGCTGGGTTTTGACGGACTTTTGTGCGGAAGCCAGTACACGCCCTGGCTTACATCCGGCAACTATCTGACCAACGCCCACGCCGAACCGGGTCCACCTGCATCTTTGATCCTGATGTTTACTAAGCTCTCCGGCGGCGCGTTTCCCGCCCCGGTCACGATCCGGGTGCCCATTCCGCAGGGCCGCGAGAGCGACCTGAAACTCCTCGAAGGGAAACTGCATACGCGCTGCCCGAAGGCTCACATCGACTTTGGCTGGCATACAGGGTGAAAGGCTTAATTGTGAGTACGTTAAGCATAATTGGCAGTTTCCACTTCTCCATACCCCAAGCAATTTTCGGTCAGCCAAGCTTCCGGGGCTGGAGGTCTGTAGCCCAGCGACGAGTGCGGTCATTAAGCTGATCATGACCAACAAGTCTTTTTTCTGATAGGTCCTGTTCCTGAACCCCTACCTAGCGGAACGGCGTTTCTGGAGTGTTCCGTCGTTTTTTTCATTGGAATACACCCTATGCCGCGGCTTGGCTCGGGTAGCGCTTATTGGACACCTATCGGACACTAGAATCCCATCCAATTGCTGGTTGTATCTGTGATCTAAACTATCTAGATATATAAAAATAAATGACTTATTGGCGGAGGGAGAGGGATTCGGATTCCAAGCCCATATTGAAAACAAGTAACTTATTGATTTTTATGGCAGCACATATCTTCGAAAACGCAGGAAACGCGGGTTCCACACACGTATTACACACGGGTTTTCAGCAACAGGCCAATCAGTTTAGATGAGAGAAACTGACAAAAATAGGCTGGGCACATCACTCTCGCCGGACGGCAATCGTAGTTTCCCAAGAGGCGGACCATCTCATTACAAGAACGTCACCGACTGCGAGCCAGAGCCAACGGCGCGGCCATTTATCTCCTCGTTAAGTCGCTCAACTTGAGCTAGCGTTAGCTGGTTCCCATAAAATTAAATGCGTAACTCTGTGTAGGATCAATCGCGCCTACCGTCAGTTTTGTCGTTTGTGAGTTGTAATAGCCATAGCCCGTTGCCGTGTAACCCAACAACGCCGATTCACAATTCTCTAGAACACCTGCTGGAGTGGTATCCGAAAATGTGTATGTGAAGTTATACGCGTTGATGTCTGTACGTGCAGTAACAGTACCTGTCACAGTACACCCTTTTGGATTACTATTATTAAGGTATGTTGCATTTGGTGTAAAACTTCCTGATAGGACTCCTGTAGAGGAAATCGTAAAGGTGCCTGAATCGAGCTCGCCTTGATAACTCCCTGAATACGCCGCGTAAAATGTACCCGTATATGTCCCCGCAATCGCAGATAATGATGCAGCCTGTGTGGAATTCGCAACAAATTGCAATGGTAATGAAAGGTAGGTATTTGAAGCGGGATAGGTGATCGTCCCACTTAAACTTGTACCGATCACGTAGGTTGCAGAAAGAGTCGCGTATTGATAGTCCGGCACTTCTAGTGGTTCTGGCGAAGAATTCTCTTGTGTATTGAGATTTGCATCGTTGGTTGAGGTCACTCTTGTCCAAATTAGGTTTTGAGCGGCGGCGGTAGAACTCTGTTACGGTTTGCGTTGAGAAGACGTAAATCCGCATCGGGAGGACCACCGCCGCCATGACACGAGTATCCAGCATTTTCAGCCA
>Ga0326728_10024111_pt1 | contig 11061 bp, 9 predicted proteins | sample MB3enrmetagenome_FD_207602 | JGI IMG/M metagenome (GOLD analysis project Ga0326728, IMG submission 207602) | Lab enriched peat soil microbial communities from McLean, Ithaca, NY, United States - MB31MN | ecosystem: Environmental > Terrestrial > Soil > Wetlands > Peat | place: USA: New York... | reverse complement strand
TGGTCGAGCTTGACTTCATCCAATTGGAGCCGGTCGTTGCCTTTTTCATAAAAAACCAGGTCACCGTCACTGGCAATTTGGCTGAGGCCTGAAACCGAAGAGACTTCAGTCCCCCATTTGACCCCGCGGAAATTATCCGGGTCGCTCGCGGCCGGCGAGCCGCAGCCAAAAAGAGCGCCAATCAAAACGGTCAGCATGCAGATTCCGAGAGTTCCGAATCGTCTAAAACGGGGCAACTTCATCTTTTTTTCTCTTTTCTGGGCCGATTGAACAGGCAGGCAATTCTCCCGCCCTTTACCAAGAGGAGAAGACCTGTCGATCAGGACCCGATCCTGTCTGGCGTTAAATCTTTTTGTCACGGTTCAGCCAAGCGGCACGGGGATGCTTTAATGCGAGCAAAAAACACATCTCGCCGCTCTACCCGGCCGCATTTTGAACCCCGGTTTCCTTTTCAATCAGCTTCGCTTTTGCCGAAGATGGACCTTGATCAGCCTCCAGCAGCGCCTTCAGACCCTCTTTATACCATTTTATTCCCGATTTTGTAGCTATCGTGCGTTCCTCCACGTCCCTTGGAAGCCGGTCCTCCGAGCACCTTGCCAGAATATGCAGCTTGCTGTCGGCATCCAGGGCCGAAATGCCCGCAACAAAGCGAACAAACACAGCCCATTCCGCCTGGGTCGGTCCACTCCATTTTCGCATCGTATGAAAAAGACGATAGCACACAAGCGCAGCGTCGCGATCCTCCTCATGCTGAAAGCGCTTTCCGCTGAACAGGTGTATTGCCTCTTTTCCGATCTCGCTGGTAAAGGTCAGATAAAACCACCTCAAAATGAAGAAATAACTCTCGCGCGAAAGTTCCCGTCCAGCCCAATAAAGAGGATTGGCGATGTTTTTTAGATTCAGGGCCAACCGGGCGGCTTTATAAATGTGAGGGTTTTTCTTGAAAAGTTTCAGGACCGGATTATCGTTAATTTTGAGGTAGACCTGGTAGTAGCGCTGAAAATCGCTCAGCCTGCGGTCCCCGATGTATTTTATCGGGATGGTGGAGGCGATCCTTGCGAGCCGGCTGCTCACGCGTTTCACCAGTTCCAGGGTATCCAGGAGGGAAGCTTGGTACTCCGGCTGAGCGGCTTCGGGATAATAGATGGCGCCTATCGAACGCACGATCGAGAGGGCGCGCCGGCTAAGAGCGTCAAAGCCCAGCTGAAGCTCACCTTCGGGCAGATCCCAAACCTCTTCGCGCAGTTTAGCGATAAGCTCCAGCCCCTGCTGTTCCCGGGCGCTTGCCGGCGCCAGCAGATCCAGCTCGTGTTCCTCCCCAAACCGGTGCTGCAGCATCTCCCGCAAGCGCCGCCTCACATACCAGCGCAACGCCAGGGTCACGCAGATGGTGATGAGCGATACCAGTATGAGAAAAGCGCTCAACCAGTGTTCGCGCGCCAGGTATGTGAAAGTGCTGGTCCCGATCGTATTCATCGGTTTCTAAAATGGGGCGGCTGGACTTTTCTCACTTTCAAGCGCCGTCTCGCCCTCATCGATCCACTTTTGTAGTTGCACAAGCGTGTCGGTTTCCCACCCCGGAATCAGTCTTTCTTCGAGAAAGCGCATATAGAGCGCATCCAGGGTCGTCAAGACTTCCTCGACAAAATACATCTTTTCAAGGAATCGGCCGTCGGGGTCTTCCTGGCCGTAGTCCGGGAGTTGTTTGGGGGTTTTGAGCCCTTTTATGGCCCAAAGTGAGCTGTCAAGAGACAGAAAATATTCGTTTTCGCCGACGATAAAGAAAAGTTGCACCTCATCGACGACCTTGCCCTGGCGCAGCGCGGTTCGGGCTTCGTGGAGAAAATTCGCCTGCGTGGTACATATCACCCGCTCTTTCCTGTCGCCGGGAAGCACCAGGACCATGCGCTCCCCCAGGTGGACATTGGCTGTCTTTTCCCCCGCCTGGACCGAACCGCCCATCCGTTCGATGTAAAACCACAACCAGGTCAGGAATTCGGAACCCAGAAACCGCCCGTCGCTCACGGCCGAGGGTGATTTCACCGAAACAAGAGAGCCGAGAACGTCCTTCTGGCCCGGGGTGAGAGGAAGCATATTCAGCGCCCACTGTGCATGGTAAAGAGCAACCGGAAAGAGCTGAAACTGCTGTTCGAAATACTCCAGGAAGGCGTCGATCATCTTGCTGCTCGAAGTCCCCAGGACCATGCAGTTGCGCACGGGGTTCCAAACCACCTCGGATGCGCTCGGCTGCGGCAGGGCCCGGCTCAGCAGGTACTCCTGCATAGTCTCCTGCATTTGCTGTTTTTCGGCCCGGTTCGGCCACTTGTTGTTGTGCTCCTCGCGAAACTTCTGCACCGCCTGCCGGACAAACTGTTTGAGCACGATATTGGGGACTTTTCTCTGGTCCAACCGGAAATTGAACGCTACGTATTCGCCCTTCCGGTAGGACCCGTAGGCGAAGTCCGGATCGAAAAAATCCTCCCAGGCCGTAAAACCCGCGGTCTCCACCTGGGAGTCGTCTGGTTCGGAAAAAGCTCCTCCCCGGAGCTTTTCATCCACCAGGCTCCAGAAATCGTCAACTTTGAGTTCGGGTACGAAAAAACGCGTAATAGTGGCTGAAGAAGAAGTAATTCCCATAGATGTCCTCTTCCAGGCTTGCGAAAGGTTTAACGGTCTACCGGCGAGTGCCGGACGAAAAACGATCCCGCCGCCGCTCCCTGCCAATGCCCATGCGCTCGGGGACGAACGGCATTCCCAAAACGGCAAAACCGGCCCACGCCGGCTTTGCCGTTTGCTGCCGGTGCTGGAACGGATGGCCCTCACGTCTATCTAAAACGGCCCGGCAAGTCAAACGATAGTTTCGCGACACTTATTTAGCCAGAAAAGTCAAAACTTTACGGTCTTGACGATCATCTCGTATTCCTGGACTTCTTCGGGGGTAAGTTCGCGGCGGAGCAGCTTTTTATTGACCAGAATGGTGCACTTTTCATGCAGCGCAAGCGCCACCGCGTCGCTCGGACGCGCATCGAACTGAACCACCTCATCGTTTATGCGCACGTAGATCTTGGCGTAGAAAGTATTCTCCCGCATCTCCGAGATCTCGATCTTTTCGAACACCGCCCCCGTGCGCCTCAGGATCGTCAGGTAAATATCGTGCGTGAGAGGCCGCTTTGGTTCGACAAGCCCCTTTTCCTTCGCTATTGCGGTAATTTCCGCATCGCCGACGAACATGAGAAAATATTGGCTGTCTTCTTCCGACCGCTTTAAGATGACCATATTCCCCTGAATCCTGTCGGTTTTAATGAAGACTTCCCCGATTTCGACAAACTCGTTAGACTCCATCATAAGCCTCCGCATCCTGCTCGTTTAACGTGTTAAACAGCCAATTCGACGACTTCAGTATGATCGGCGGCAGCGCGAAAATCACTTGGTGCAAAAATGGCCTCAAACCGGAAATACCCTTTTGCGTCGTCAAGCCGGATGTTGATGACGTCGGCCCGGCGCCGATCCGGATACAGCTCCGGCAAAAGCATGGCCGGCCCCTGAAAGTCCGGAGCGGAACCCGGGGTTGCCGGATCTCGATTCCGAGCCGCCCGGTCGGAATTCAGCTCCTACGGCACGAATCCTTGCCGCCCCCAAAAAAGCAATCCTTTACCTATATCATATTATGACTGGAAAAATACTTTTCAAGAGCGTGAATGATAAGCGCAGCAGCAATTGCCGCCGCGTGCGGCTGGAAATTGCGCAGCCCGGGCGGGCGCGACCTTTCCTCGACTCACGATTGTCCGTCCACGGTGAATTTTCCCTGTCAATCTGTTAGAATAATCGTTAATAATAACCGGTGGCAGAGGTTTATCGGGACCGTGGAGGAGTAGGATCGAACTCCTCGCAGGATGGACTCGTTTGCAGCACTGAAGAAAAAGCGCCACGCGGTTGCGAATACCTCTTATTGATATGCTTCGCGGAGCGCGGAAGGCCGTCCGCTTTGACTGTCATCCGCGTTGGGCAGCTACGGCGGCGGCAGAAATGATTAATTTAAAAGTTGATAATATGTCTGAAATCGGACTTGAGGAAAAATCGGGTTTACCATTCCCGGTAGCCGCCGAGGACACGCATTTTTTCGATCTTGCCCAGTTCCGGGCCAATATGGCGAAAAGCCTCGATCCCGCCAACGAGGCCAACGCCATTTTTTTCGAAGCTCTCTCGTATGCCTCTGAGTTGCATGCCGGTCAGCGGAGAAAATCCGGGGCGCCGTATATCAGCCATCCGTGCGCAGTGGCCGAAATCCTGGCCAGAGAAATGAATTTCAGAGATCCCGTGCTGCTGGCAGCGGCCCTGCTCCACGATGTCGTCGAAGACGTTCCCTGGATATCTCTCGAAGACGTTGAAACACGCTTCGGCCTCCAGATAGCCGAACTGGTGGACGGGTGCACCAAACTGACAAGATATCATCTGGACCGAGCCGCCCTCAAGGACCTCACACACAGCAAAATATTCATCAGCGCGAGCCGAAGGCTGGGGGTGCTCATAATAAAATTGGCGGACCGCCTGCATAATCTCAGGACGCTTCACTATCTTCCTCTGACCAAGCGGCAGCGCATTGCCCAGGAAACCATCGAGGTGTACGCTCCGATTGCGGCGCGCCTCAATCTGTATCCATTGAAGAGGGAACTCTATCACCTGGCCCTTTCCTTTCTGTATCCGAAGAAAAGTAAGAAGATCCTGCACTTGATGCGCGATCTGCGCAATTCGCCGGCCATCGCCAGCCTGGAGGCATCCTTGTCGGCGATCCTGGCCGAATCGGGTTTTTCAGCCGATATCCGCACTCGCCTCAAAGGCCTTGGGAGCTACTACGACCCTGTGAAGCGCACTCTGGATCCGGCCTATCCTGAAAATTACGTTGATTTTGCCGTAATCCTGCACACCGAGGACATCACCGCCTGCTACAAGGTGCTCGGGCTCATCAACAACAATCTTACCGCGGTCCCCAGGAGCAGCCGCGACTTTATCGCCAATCCCAAGGTCAACGGGTACAAGAGCCTGCACACGCGAATTCATCTCAGCGGGAACAATTACCTGGTTAAGATACGAACCCTTGAGATGGAACAATGGGCTAACGGCGGTATCCTAAGGGCATGGGAGTCCCAAAAAGGACTCACGGAAGACAACTGGCAGGAGATAAGCGAACTGCTGCGGGATATAGGCGAATACGGGGGCGCCGCAACGCATCGGAAGGCCCTCATACGGCTCTCGGAGGCCGAAGAGATCTACACTTACAGCCCGGCCGGAGACATATACTATCTACCCAAGGCCAGCATAGTCCTCGATTTTGCGTACCGCATCCATTCGGAACTGGGCGATAACTGCGAAGGCGCGCTTGTGAACGGCTCATGGATGCCGATCACGGGCCGGTTGAAGGACGGAGACACGGTCCAGGTCCTTACCTCGCCCGAACCCCTTGATGTCGATACCGACCTGGAAACGCTCTGCAAAACTCCGAAAGCCCGCACGGCAATCAACAGACGCCTGCACCAAAAACGGCTCAAATTCGCGCAGCAAATCGGCCGGGACATCCTGTTGCAGGAAATTTTTCGCCACAAGCTGACCTCTTCCGTCCTGGAGGGAGAAAACATCCGGCTGATCCTGGAAATACTCAACGTCAGGGACCTCCAGGAATTATACGTTCAAATAGGCCAGGACCTTGTTTCTCCGCAGCTCGTCCTCTATTATCTCGAGGGCCACAGGCCGGATGATTCCAGAAAGCAGGGCGAGGAAGGCCACGGCCAAAACACCTTGTCGGTATCCAGCCTCGACAAGGCTATCTTCAAATTCGCGCGCTGCTGCAATCCCCTCCCCGGACAGGACCCTGTCGTCGCCACCCTTAGCGAAAGAGGCGTAACATTCCACCACCGCGACTGCCAGGACCTTCACGAAAGACATTCCCTTCTCGTTCAGCAAATGCTTCAGGTCCATTGGGACCCCAATACGGCCTGGCGCCATCCGCTGGTCTTCCGGATCCAGGTTCTCGAACGGAGCATACGGGATCTTCTCCCTGCGCTCGCCGGAATGCCGGAATCAATCGGGATACAGCGGATCGAGGGCGGCACGGACAAACATAGCCAGGAATTCGTCTGTATCAGTGCCGCCTTTCACAATTTCGCCGAAGCAAGAAAGTTTTTCGACCAACTGCGCGAGCAGAAAGCCATCGTGGAGGACTTCGAACGTGAGGGCGCGCCGAGGTCCCTGCAAGCCTGACAAAGGGCGCGCAGGCTCCCCGGCCTGTCACTGCGCCCGTTGAAAAGAGAGAAAATGGCGCTGATAGGATGCCCCGAATGCGCTCGGTCCGTATCGGAAAAAGCCTGGACATGCCCTTTCTGCGGCTATCCTCTGAGGAGCGGCCAACAGGGCGGCCGACACTGCGACCTTTCCCCGGCAATTCCTGCCAGGAGCCGAAGCATCGCAATTGTTCTGGCGCTCTTCCTTGGCGGTCTGGGAATACACAAATTCTATTTGAATAAACCCGGCATGGGAATGCTATACCTGCTGTTCTGCTGGACGCTTATCCCCGCGATTGCAAGCTTCATCGAAGCTATCGTCTACCTTTGCCATGACGATCTCTCTTTTCAGCAAAAATACGTAAGGCGCTGATTCGAAGAAGGTCCACATTGGAGCACGCGAAGACGGGAAGGCACAAAATCTCAATGAGCTCTCGAGGTCACCGTAGTCGCGCATTTTTTCATAATTCGCAGCAGGCTCTCAGATGTTGTTTCCCTGATCTCCGCCTGTTTTTTTTCTTTCTTCGCGTTGAAAATTTTTATCCCCGGGAGATGTGAAGAAACGCAGAGGGGATGCCTGAGAATCTAATGGAGGAGTTTTTTCCCGGCGTTTTCTCCGAAAGCTTTTTGGGCAAGGGTTTTCAGCTTGTCTTTGTCAACCCCGGCCACTTCGATGAGCAGGAACTGGATCCAGACCCCGCAAAGGAAGCTGACCATCGTTTCATCGCTGTTGAAAACCTCCTCGCTCAGTTTGTCGTCGCGGATCGCCTCGGCCGCAAGGCTCATAACGCCGCTTCGCAACTTACCTTCCCCGAGACATTGCAGGCCTTTCCGGTACAGCTTATCAATTTCGCGGGTCTGGGTAATAATGCCGAAAGCCTTGTCGCAGGCCTCGATCAGGTTCATTGTCATTGCCTTCATAAGCCGTTCGCCTTAGCTTTCTTCTGTTTGCGGACAAATTGCATTCAGACGGAACGCGTTTATAATTATTTTACTTTTTTTACCCGCTCATGGAAACACAAACCTGCGTCGAGTGCCGCGGGTGCAGCTTTTTTGTTGACAAACCAGCTGGTTACTGCGTTATTATAATCGTTTCCAACGCTTAGCGGCACTTATAGAAAGGAGCTTGCATGCAAATTCGTGGTGGAAATCTCTCAGGCATCGCCAGAATTGTCTGTCTTGCGGTTTTATTCTGGTCCGGTTCCCTTTTCTCGGGTACCGGCGCTCATCCGGCTCTGTTCGCCAATCAAGGGCCGGCCTCGTTTGCGGACCTTGCCGAAGCGGTCAAGGACTCCGTGGTAAACATTTCGACCACTCAGACGGTCAAGGAAAATCCAATGCAGCCCTTCTTAGGGCCGAATTCGCCTTTCCGGGATTTTTTCGGCGATGAGTTCAAACGCTTCTTTGGCGACGTACCCCAGGGACAGATGAAAACCCACGCCCTCGGTTCGGGTTTCATCATCAGTGAGGACGGTCTTATCCTTACCAATAACCACGTTGTCGAAAAAGCCGATGAGATCGATATCAAAACCACCGACGGAAAAGAATACGCGGCGAAAGTGGTCGGGCGGGACCCCAAGACCGACATTGCCCTGATCCAGATAAAGGCGGACGGGAAGGTGCCGAAGGCTGCAAAACTTGGAGACTCCGAGGCGATCCGAGTCGGCGACTGGGTCATTGCCGTGGGCAACCCCTTCGGCCTGGGCAACACTGTTACCGCGGGCATAATCAGCGCAAAGGGCCGCGTGATAGGGGCCGGCCAGTATGACGATTTTCTCCAGACGGACGCGGCGATCAACCCCGGCAACAGCGGAGGGCCGCTATTCAACATGAACGGGGAAGTTGTCGGCATCAATACGGCCATTGTCGCCCAGGGCCAGGGAATCGGGTTCGCAACCCCGATCAACATGGCAAAAGAGATCCTCGGCCAGTTGAAGACCGGGAAGGTCATTCGGGGATGGCTTGGAATAATGATCCAGGACATCACGCCCGAACTTGCCGAGTCTTTCGGCACCAAGGAGACCAAGGGGGTAATCATATCCGATATAGTTCAGGACAGTCCGGCTGAAAAGGGCGGTCTCCAGCGAGGGGACATCGTCGAATCGCTCAACGGAAAGCAGATCGAAAACGCCAACATGCTTTCACGCTCCGTCGCAGCCCTGATGCCCGGCACATCGGTGACAATCGGTATCATTCGGGACGGAAAGCAGGTCACTGTTAAATTGCCCATCGGAACCATGCCCGAGGAGACCCCGGAGAAAAAAAGCGCCGGTCCGAAAGCGGAGAGCGCTTGGGGCATAACGGTTCAGAACCTCAGCCCTGAGCTGGCCCAAAAATTCGGCGTTGATGAAAAAGAAGGCGGGGTTATTATAACCGATATTACCGCGGGGGCCCCTGCCGCCGAAGCCAGGCTGCGCCCCGGCGATATAATAAAGGAAGTGAACCGGCAGAAGATTCAAAACGTTCGCGACTGGAAGCAGACGACAGATAAGATGAAAAAGGGCGAGCCATTGCTGCTGCTCGTAAAACGCGGCACGAACACCTTCTATGTAGCCATCAAGGCTGGAAAGGAATAGGCGACGTCGAAGAGACCTAACCCGGTGAACCGGAGGGTTGAACCCCCTGTGCAAACCGGGCAGGAATTGTCTTTCATTGTCTCTGTATCGCCCGAGCAGCTCCGGGAGCAAAAACAGAAGGCGGGTGAGCTTCGAAAGACGCAGTGGTGGAAGCGCCGGGTCGCCAGGGGAGTCTGCTACTATTGCAACGAGAAGCTGCCCCCCGCGGAGCTGACGATGGATCATATCGTTGCGCTCATACGCGGGGGGAAATCCTCCCGTGGCAATACTGTCCCGGCATGCAAACAGTGCAACAGCCGCAAGAAGTATCTGCTTCCGATCGAGTGGGACCAATATCTCCGGGGGGTAACGAAATACCCGCCTCCGGAAGGTAGTGACTCCGAGAAGGTCGAGTGAGGGGAAATTGCGCAAACAACGGGAAACCACTCCTCTAAGGGGTCCGAAGGATATTCACGATGGAACGGTGTAAAGAATGCGAACTGGCGATCTATTGCTTTTCAGATTCAAGCTCCTGGATTTTTAGAACGACCCGGGAAATGGAGGAAAAAAAGCAGGCGATCTGCGACTGTCCGGTCCACGACGAGGTGCAAAAATCGCGCACGGTAATGAGGCAAAAAAGCGCCGGGGAAAAACGCTGTTAGACCCCCGGACACCCGGCGCAGATTAGAGGAGGGTCAATTCGGAGATCGAAGGCGGCCCTCCTCCAGGCTCGCCCGCCGCCGTATCGGCTCCCGGCCGCGTCAGGTGAACATGTTTATTTTGCAATTGCGCGCATGTTTCAGGTAAGTCTCGGCGGTCTGGATTTCGACGCCCTCGATGAAATCCTCCCGGCCAAGCCCCATCATATCTACGGTCATTTTGCACGCAACGAACTTCACGCCCTCCAGTTGAGCAACCTCCATCAACTCATCGAGCTTTGGAATGCCCGCTTCGTAGATTTTTTTCCGCATCATCCAACTCGCCACGGAAGACATCCCGGGGATGGCCCCCATTGTCCCGCCCGGAACGAACTTGCACTTTGCCGCCCCTCCCCTGCGGATCACGTTGATTCCCATGAACGTGTAGAAAATGGTGGTCTCCATTCCAAGCCTCCTGGCGTTTATCGCCAGCATGAGGGATGGGTATGCGCCGTCCAGCGTGTCGCGGCTGCAGATAAAGGTGCTGGACTGCTGCTCGGACGAAGGTTCGGCAACGGGATTGATTTTTTGCTCTGAAGCGGCGGATTCGGACACGGTTTTTCCTCCTGGTAAAAAGAAAATAGGTGAATCGGATCGATTCAACCGGGCGAGGGATCGAGCAGAGCTCGCTGGCGCGCGAATGTCTTTCGGAAATGACTCCCAATGGCAGGAAATCATTCTGCCTGCCGCCCTGCGTTGCTAACCGCTCTTTTCCCGGCGCCGGCCTTTTAGTTGTAATGTCTGCGTATGCAGTGGATAACCTCGATCACGTTTGCGTTGGCAACCGAATACAGGACCTGGCTCCCATTTCGTCTGGACGCAAGTATCCCTTTGGCCTTCATAAGGTTCAGGTGCTGGGAGATGTAGGGCTGCGGGGCGCTGAGCCGAATGCATATCTGGGCAACGGGCTTTTCTCCCTGCTCGAGAAAGTCGATGATCCTCAGCCTGGCGGGATGGGCGACCGTTCTGAGGATATCGGCAGCGCGCTGGAAGCGTTCGCAATCAGTGATCGTATCGGGAAGGACATCTTCATTCATAAGCGTTCGAGCTTTCATGATCGATCCGGTTCGAGACCTCCGCAAGACGGTATATTCAGATATCTATATATGCTGATAGTTGCATAATGTCAAACAAAATCGTGCCCCCCATTCCCCGCCCCCCCGGCAGCCCTGAGCAAAAGGACCTCGGGATAAAACTATCCCTGCCCATGGAATCGGTCCCATGAGCTGCGGCCCGAACCTCCCGGCCCTGCACGCTAAGGCTTGACGCGCGCCGCTCGAAGTGCTAAGTGTAGCTCTTTACAGCTTGAGCCATTCTGTCGGCCGTCGCCTTCCATAATCCTGTTGACACGACCGGCGGGTTTCGCTAAATAGGCTCCGGCTTTCCGATGTCCCCATCGTCTAGTCCGGTCCAGGACACCGGCCTTTCACGCCGGCGACGCCGGTTCAAATCCGGCTGGGGACGCTACTTTCAAATCGAGCGGGGTACTTTCGAGGTGCTCCGCTTTTTTTTGCCCGCGAGGCTATTCGCTTA
>Ga0326728_10024110_pt1 | contig 11061 bp, 10 predicted proteins | sample MB3enrmetagenome_FD_207602 | JGI IMG/M metagenome (GOLD analysis project Ga0326728, IMG submission 207602) | Lab enriched peat soil microbial communities from McLean, Ithaca, NY, United States - MB31MN | ecosystem: Environmental > Terrestrial > Soil > Wetlands > Peat | place: USA: New York... | reverse complement strand
CTGTCTAGTATTCCTCCTTTTTTGAGGCGCTCCATTGGCCATCGCGCGGGACCGGCGCCGGTTTTGGGCTCCGACCCCACCAAGCGATTGCGCGACGGGCACTGAGGCAAGAGGCTCTTAGCTATGTCTCGGCTGAGCAATTTGAGACGTGCGCTGCAGAGGTTCGGTGAGCCTGAACACCCGCGGGCTGAACGATGGCCCGCAACGGGCCTTTCGGCTCTTTATGGCATCGACACCGCGTCGAAACCTGCCGGCATCAAGAACGTTAGCGCTTCCGGCGTTTACCTGTTGACTGACGAGCGTTTCCTTGCCAATCAGACCGTCGCACTCATCCTCCGTTTGGATGGCGAGCCGGAGGACAACTCAGAGCTGCAGATATCCCTTCAAACCCGGGCCGCATGGCAGGGGGAGGACGGCGTCGCGCTGGAGTTTGTTCTGCCCCCGGGCATGAATCCCGATCTTTGCGCAGCGCTGGTGAAGGACATCGTCAGCCTTGCGGATCGCGATCAAGTGGCGGATGTGTTTCGTCACTTCCGGACGGTTCTTTTTCTGTACCGTCTCTGCGAATCCCAGGCCGAGGAAGCGATTCTGCTGCTGGATGGGCGACTCGACCCAGGCCGCACTGAAAAGCTGTTCAAAATCGCTTTCGAGGCGGAGAGCCTGCTTGCCGCGAGGCCCGATGCAGGTCGAATGCGCGGCCATCCGAAGCTAGTAGCAGACATCCTGCGTAACGGTTCCTGGGCTCCGGATGAAGAGACCCTGAAGCTATGGGTGGGCCTTCTCGCGTATTCCTGCTCAGTTGATGCGCCGGACGACTCCAATCAAATCTTTGTCGACATCCTTGTCCATATCACAACCACCGAGGCCAGGATCCTGCTCCGCGCGTGCGAGCGGGCTCTAAGCTTGACGCAGGGGCCTCAGAATTCTGCCGCCGTGCCCATCGTTCTCAGCCCGCACGAGATGGTTCAATTAACCGGCGTGCATGACCTTAGCAGGAATGCGACCGATCTCGCCTATCTATATAACCTGGGGTTGATTGAGCACCTTTTCGACTTCACGTCGTATCGTGACATCGAAAGCTTCGATATCACGCCCAGCAGACTCGGCCTCGAACTCTACAGGCACTGCCGCGGCAACTCGGAAAAAATAGACCCGCAACTGGTTGTAGCGGCCAGAGAGCACCTGGCCGTTTTCTTCCCGCCGCCAATACCCAGCGTCTTCGAAGACTTCATTCCCCTGGAGCCAGACACCCTTCTCAAAAAATAGGGCTCAGGAGATTAGAGACTAGGGACTAGAGACTAGAGCGTGTATCAAAAATGGTTTTACAGAATCCTGTTGTTATCCCTCAGGGGTTAAAACCCATATTCTTGAGGCCTTTTTCCCCCCGCGACCCACCCACTGGGTGGGTGCCCCGGCCGTGCCGTTGTTACAAAGCTGATTTTTGAAAAACGCACCAGGGATTAAGGGACTGCGGGTAGCGGGGCCGTCCGCTAAAGGTGTGCGAGGGTGCCGGCGGCGATGGTGGCGGTGATGACGACGCGCTCGCCGTGCTGCTCGACCTGGGCGGTCTTCAGAAGTTCTTTGAATGCGGCGTTGGCGTTGGTGTCGGCAAGGGGCTGGGCGAGAGAGCGGGCGAGAGTAACGAGCGTGGCCAAGTCAGCGGCCTGGCTGACGGCTTTGTCCTCGGTGGGGGCAATCTCCTCGACTCTAATGCGGAGCGCGGCGAGCGAGCCGGGAACGGGGAGCGCGGGAGCGACACTGGCGATGATGGTGGAGTCCGGCTCGAGCGGAAGTGCGAAGCCGAAGACGTGAATGGATCCGCTCTCAGAGAACGGGAGGCCGATTTGGCCGACTCCCCAGGCGAGAGAGAGCAGAGGCACATCGTGATAATGGCGCTCGAGAAGCGAGGAGCCTGAGAAGGGCAGCGCAGCTGCGCGATGCCGGTCGATGATGGAGTGGATCTGTTCGGGGGTCGGAGTGTTGGAGATGGCGACCACGTCATAACCGATTTGCGCGACGCGGACAGTGCGGTCCTGGGACTTAAGGTTGTAAATGGTGTGGCCTACGTAGGTTTCGCGCGAGGTGGCGTGGGCGTCAAGCCATGCGTTGAGGCGCGGGCCAGTCATTCTGCCGACCAGGACCATGGAGTAGGCAACAGGGCCGTTGGGGCCGTTTGGATCAGGCATGCGATGCAGGGCGATGGCCACCTGATCGAGGTCGCGCTCGGGGTCGATGCCGATGGCGTCAATGAATTGCTGGTACTCAGGGACGCGATCGGGCGGCTTGAAGTTATTGTGAGCGAGAGTACGAATGGCCTTCAGGTTGAAGTAGATGATGCCGTCGGACTCGGGGAGCAGACGGGCGGCCTCAGGCGGGGCTTTGGATCGCAGGAAAACGGCGAGGGCGAGCACAAGCAGGACCGCGGCGACGATAAGAAGCGTTTTGCGGGTGCGTCGGGTCATGGGGATTTGATGCTGGGACTGTCAGGAATGAGTGTAAAGCAGGGACGTAGGGATTAGGGACGTAGGGGCTGGAAAAGCAGGGAACGAAGGAGCAGGGGAGCGAGTGAGCGGGTGGGCGGGACGTTTGCCGAAGAGGAGTTGTGCTATCCCACCCTTGCCGCGAGAACAAAGGCGCGGCAAGGATGGGGCACCCGGTGCAGAATTTTAAGACGTGGGAGTTGGCGGAGTTATGGGTTGGTCTTTTCGAGCGTGGCGGCAAAGTTGCGCGATTCGCCAGCCGCGGTTTCGATCGACCGCACCCATGGCGCGTATCCGGGCAACGTCATTCTGATGGAGTGCGTGCCGGGCCGGAGCTTGATGAGACTGGGCGTGTTGCCCATGTAGTTGCCATCGATCGTGATCTCGGCGCCGGTGGGATCGGACGACAACTGCACGGAAGCGACTGCATCGGGGCCTGCTGGAGCCACGGTGTTGGATGGCGCGGCATCGGATGGCGGCGCGGGCGCCGGACTGGGAGCTGCGGGGCTGGAACTGGGAGCGGTGGGTGCGGAGGCGGAAGCTGCGGGGCTGGAGCCGGGGGCTGCTGGGGGAATACTCGACAAGTCGATGCTTCTGAGCGCATCCGAAATCGCGTCCGCGGCGCCGGTTCCCGTGTAATAGGCGTAGACGCGGTCTTTGTGATCGCCGTTGGGCGGGAAGTGGGTCGCCGGAGTCAAAGTTCTTACCAGCGCACGATCGCTGAGCCGGTAAATGCTGATTTCGACGATGAGCTTGCCTGGCTTCACGAGGCCGGCGTTTTCGTGCGAGAGGAACTTGCCATCGATTACCAGTGAGTTGGCGGCGGAAGAATCGGGAACGGGGGTTCCCTGATCGACGACGTGGATTGCAACATTTCCTTTCGCGAGCTGCTCGGAAACGTAGTCGGCGAAAAAGTGGCTGAAGTCCGGCGATTGAGCCATCCCGTTGGCGTTGGTGAATCGGTCGACCACGATCGTGTCGACGGGCGGGTGCTGGCCGGGCGCTGCCTGGAGCGGCGCGGCCGTGAAGCAAGCGAGGAGCACAACGAAAAACGGAGCGAAACGTTTCATAGCCAATCTCCCGCCTCACCAGGAACCGGCGACGCCGCTATTGAGGGCAAGATGCGGGTGCGCCGGCTCGCTGAAGTGATAGAGGCGCAACCGTCAGGAATGAGTGTAAAGCAGGGAACAGGCACGAGACAGCAAACTACACAGCCGTCCCCGGTCCCCAAGTGCGATGGACCGGGAGCGTTTCCATGCGATGTTTGCCCTTAAGACGTTGGCGCTGCGGCTGGCGCGGCAGTGGCAGCGGGCGGGGGAACCGGAGCCGCTGGAAGGGGTGTTGCAGCGGGTGAGGCAGGGATCTGTGATGGCGCGGAAACAGGGTCCAGGCTAGCGCTCAGATGAATACTGCCTCCATTGACACTCAGTTTGCGAGTCCAATCCGCGAATCCTTTTTTCTGGACGGTGATTTCGTGATTTCCATTCGCGACCGGAACTGTGGAGGGAGTGTTGCCGACAAACGCACCGTCGATCTCGATGTCAGCGCCAGTGGGGGCGGAATCGATGACGAGCGAGGCCTGGGTGGAGACGGGAGCAGCGGGCGGAGCGGGCGCCGGAACGGGCGCAAAGTTGGCCATGTTGAGATGCATGTCGCCTTCAACGAAGGCGGTGATCTCAGTCCCTTGCGGGATTGTGATGTCTTTTCCCTTGATGAAGAGAAACAGCGGCGCGGCAGGAAAGAAGACGACTGCCGTCGCAACCATGGCTCCGGTCATCGCGCCCACGTGGCCGCCGCCTTTGTTATCCTGGGTGGCGCGCAGCGCAACTTTTTCCTGGTCAGCAAGGCGTGCGTAGCTGATGTTCATATTTAGTTTGCCGGCTCTCCCCATGCTCTTTTTGGCGTTGCATTCGGTGACGGTTCCGATTGCCGTGGCTCCCTTGGGGAGCACGACGACATCGTCGACCTTGACTTCTTCGACGACCTCGAAAGGAATCTCCTGGCCAACTTTGGCGTCGGCAGAGGAGATCGTCTGGCTGAGGCGCAGCTTCACAGGTGTTCCATCAAGAAGCGTATGGGGCTGTGGTGGGCCTGATGGGGTTGCTGCTGCCGGGGCCGCAGGCGCGGGCGCGGAAGGAGAATTGACGGGTACTTGCTGGGCTGGAAGCAGCGAGCAAAGTAAAAGGGACAAAAGCGAAGGAAAGTACTTACGCATACAGCTTCTCCTTGTCTTTCAAAACCACAAAACTGACACAAGGGAAGCACCTGAATCATGTACCGAATCTTCGAATTGCGCAATAGCGCCTTTGTTTATAGGAGCGGCGGCCAGGTGGCGGCCGAGCTGTACGAGCTAGTCGACGATGGCGAAGGTGAAGATCTTGCCGGAGCTGGCGGGAGTTTTGGGCGAGGACGTGTCCTGCGGCTCGAGGAAACCGAACTCGCCATTGCCCAATCCGTTATTGAGGACGATCTGGTAAGCAGAGGGTCCGATCTGGGTGCTCGAGAAATCGATCTCGTCGCGGATGGAACCGGAGGTGGACTCGTGGATGAGGCCGCCGGCGACGGATTGAAATTGCCGGTTGTTGCCGACAACATGGAGGCGAACGAGCTCGTAGTCGCTGGCGGTGTGACCCTGCGTCACGTGGAGTACGAACGTAACGGGCGTGTTGACGACGAGGCGGCTGCGCATGCCTCCGATGAGGCCGTTGAGGTCTTGCTTCATGAGGCCGGCTGAGGCAAAATGCTTGATCACTCCGCCCGATTGGAAGATGACCACTTCAGAAGGGAGCGGCTGCCAGTTGCCGCCGCTGTCTTTGTAATAAGCGCCGATATTGTCAATGCCCAAAGGAAGAGGTGCAGGGGAGGCGGATGCATCGGGGGAGGATGGCGCGGCGGAGTCGGGTGTGGCGCCTGCGCCTTTGGCCGCGATGGCCGCAATCACTTTGTCGCCGACCCCGGCCTGCTTGAGCGCGATGAGGGCATCAGGCGAGGTATCGTAGGCACCGGGCGAGGCGTTGATGGTGGTGATGATGACTTTTTCTGAGAGCTGAGCGTTGGCCATCTTGATGATGGATTCATTGTTCAGCGCCTGCTCCTGCTGGGCGAGGAGAAACGGTATCTGCTGGGCTACGAGAAACGGGCAAGACGACAGAAACAGGATCGCGCAAACAGCCTTGCGCATAGCAGCCTCTCCTTGAGAATCGGGATGGGTAAATGTCTTGCAGGTTACCAATGAAATCATCTCTTGAGGCGCAAAGTTTCCACAAGAGAACTTTCGTGTCATGTTGCACGATTGAGCAAGACAACTTTCGTGTCATAGTGGGCGACTGAGCCGAAGAAAAACGGGCAAGAGAATGCCCGCCGCATCGATGATGGCGGCGGGCGCAGGGGGGTGGCGACGGCTGCTACTGGGTCTCGGAGGAGACGCGATCGCCTTCCTGGAAACCGGAGCCGGACACAGGAACGCAGACCGAGGAGGCGTCGTCGACGTCGGTGGCGCGGATCACCCCGATTGTGGTGGTGAGGCGGCGAATGACCTGGCCGGTGGAGGGGTCTTTGATCTCCCTGGTGACGCGGAGGACTTGAAGCTGATCGCCAACCTTGACGCCGGCTTTGGCGCCAACGTTGAGGACGATCTGTCCGCCATCGACCGCGGCGACGAGGCCATCGACTTTGATGGTGCGTACCGTGATCTTGGAGGCATCGGCGAGCAGGTTGGCGGTGAGCTGATCGACTGCGGCCTTGGTGGCCTCGCCGATGATGGTGCTCTGGAAGTTGCTGGAACCGAAGTCCACGTTTCCGCCGCCAAAGCCATGCCAGTTGCCGCCACCGCCCAGGAGCGAGGTGGAAGAGCGGCTGGACTGGCCCGTTCCGTCGGCCACGGCCAAGATTTCGCCAGTGTCGACATCGACTACGCGGAGATTGATGACCACGTTGGCCTTCGAGTTGGAGTGGCCGATGCCGCCGATGCCGATGCCGTGCCAGCCGCCACCTCCGCCGCCCACGTTCTGGTTCTTGGTTTCGTTGCCGAACTCGGTGATGGCGCCGATGATGATGGCATCAACGCCGGCCAGCTTGCCCAGGCGCGCTGCGGTCGCAGGGTCGGCGCGATTTGAATTGGAGAAATTCTGCTCGGTCATGAGCTTGTCGAGAGCCTGGCGCTCATAGACTGCGAATGTGCCGTCCTTCACGAGGTTAGTAATGAGCAGATCGGCGATGCCCTTGCCTATATCGACATCAGCGCCGAACATGGCGTTGGAGTAGCTTTGCACCGTGGCGTAGTCGAAATCGAGCACGGCGACACGCGGTTTGCGCGTGGGAGCGGTTTGGGCGGAGGCGGGCAATACGGCCAAGGCAGCGGCGAAGGCCAGCAGCCCCGCCAATAGAGAGGCGAATTTCTTGGGATTCATTTAAAGACCTCAAGAGGCGAACATAGGGGCCTGAAGAAAGCGTCGATTCTTCCCGGCGTCTCTGTCAAGGCAAATCGGAGATGAAGGCCAAAACATTTTGGGAGTTCCGGGAAGAGGGAAGCAGCGCTCGCGGGAATAATGATGCGATCGGGCAGAGGCCAATTCCAGCCGGGGAGACAGCCACTTGCGGGGCAGCTGCGGTCGCATTCTGGGTGGTTCTTTTGAGACTCTTCGCGCGTTTGCTCGCGATGCTGCGGTGTGCTAACCTTGTGTTCTGTGCCGTGTACGCGGAAAGCTGGAGTGTGTCCGCGCACGAATCGGCCTCCGGAAGGGTTTCCGGGTGGGTAAAGAGCTGGCGTAGCTCAGCTGGTAGAGCATCTGATTTGTAATCAGAGGGTCGGGGGTTCAAATCCCTTCGCCAGCTCCACAAGAAGCCGGAACGGGAGACGAAAGCGGCAAGAGTTGACCGGCGGGCAGGATTTTTTCGATGCCGGTGCTCAACTCCTCGAAGAATCCACTTCAGGCGAAAAGTCGAGAAGTTCCGGAGGCTATCCGGAGGTTGCGGCGTGCGCGGAAGATGGATGTAGAACAGCGGCGTTAGCGGAGCTAGCGGCGCTAGCGGAGTTGGGGAAGACTGGATCGACCCCGCCCTAGCGAAGCTAGGACGGGGCACCCAGAGCGGTGGAAAGTTTGGGCACAGGTGGCCGAGCGGTTAATGGCAGCAGACTGTAAATCTGCCGCTCCTTGCGAGCTACGGAGGTTCGAATCCTCCCCTGTGCACCAGAAAAACAGGGATCAGTAATCAGGGGTCAGACGAACGGGGACCGAGGGACGAGGGGAAAAGGAGAGTGCGGGCGAGGACGCCCGCACGACAGCCGGCGAGGACGCCGGCGCTACGGGATCGAGACGAGCGGGCAGTGGACAGTGAAGAGCGCCGAAGCTGATTTAGACCGGAAGTTTTGGGTGGCGCTGGGAATGTTTGCGGTTTTGGCACTGCTGGTTTGGCTGACGATGGGCGATGGTTCGGTGCTCGTGTTTGGCAAGCCGGTGGAGTTGAAGTTGATTCCGCTGATTGTGATCGGCGGGATGGCTTTGAGAACAGTTTTAGCCCGGCATGCGGAGAAGATTCGCAGGGACGGGGAGAAAGACAGCTGACGGCTTTCAATTGAAGGCTGTGAGCTGTGGTTTGAGGGCTGATGTAGCTCAGTTGGTAGAGCACTCCCTTGGTAAGGGAGAGGTCACCAGTTCAATCCTGGTCATCAGCTCCAGAAATACAGCTATTAGCCGTTAGCTTTTAGCTTCTATCTCAAGCATTGCTGAAACAAGCAGATGCGGCAGGAGCGAGCTGAAAGAAGCTACAAGCTAATGGCTGAAAGCTAAAGGCTGGTTTTTAGGGCGGGAGTAACTCAGTGGTAGAGTCACAGCCTTCCAAGCTGTTGGTCGCGGGTTCGAACCCCGTCTCCCGCTCCAGGAATGCAGAGATCAGAGATCAGGGGTCAGAGATCGGATGATCCGGTGGATGGGCGAGAAGTTGAGGCGGGAACGAGCTGAAAGTTGAGAGTTGAGAGACGAAAGCAGAGTTGAGGATTGCGAAGGATGTTTGAGCAGGCGGCGATTGCGGTCACGGATGAGCAGGGATATGCGAAGCTGCACGAGTTGATCGATGCGGCGTTTGATGCGCGCGACGTGGAAATTTTTCTGAACCGGGTGACCAAGGCGAAGCTGCGCGTGAGGAATTATGAAGGCGTGCTGGAGCGCGGGCTGCTGGGCAAAGAAGCGATCGGTCTGTACAAGGGATTGCCGGTTTCAGACCAGGCGCTGACGCGCGAGCGGTATCTGCGGCTGGTGGAAAAAGTGCCACTGGAGCTGAGGCAGAGGTATTTGAAGGTGTACGCGTATTACTGAGAAAGACAGCCATTAGCTGTTAGCCATTAGCTTTTAGCTTCAGGATTGCTGGAACGAGCGGATGAGGCAAGAGCGAGATTGAGCTAAGAGCTAATGGCTAAGGGCTAGTGGCTGGTTTCAAAGTTTTGGGGCTGGAGCCGGACCGCCGGCGCTCCGAGAAGCAACGAGCAGTAGAAGCGATGAAAGGGATTTGGGATTTTTATGGCGAAGGAAAAGTTTGATCGTTCGAAGCCGCACGTGAACGTGGGGACGATCGGGCACATCGATCACGGCAAGACGACGTTGACGGCGGCCATCACCAAGGTATTGCAGAAGCACAACCCGAAGAACCAGTTCCGGTCTTTTGATTCGATTGACAACGCGCCGGAAGAGCGGGAGCGCGGCATCACGATCGCGACGGCGCACGTGGAGTACGAGACGGCCAACCGTCACTACGCGCACGTGGATTGCCCGGGTCACGCCGACTACATCAAGAACATGATCACCGGCGCGGCGCAGATGGATGGAGCGATCCTGGTGGTTGCGGCGACCGACGGGCCGATGCCGCAGACCAAGGAGCACGTGTTGCTGGCGCGGCAGGTGGGCGTGCCGTACATCGTGGTGTTCCTGAACAAGTGCGACGCGGTCGAAGACACGGAGCTGATCGACCTGGTGGAGATGGAAGTGCGCGAGCTGTTGACCAAGTACCAGTTCCCGGGCGACGACGTGCCGGTGGTTCGCGGGTCTGCCTTGGGCGCACTGAATGGCGAAGCGCAGTGGGAAGCAAAGATCGACGAGCTGATGGATGCGGTGGACAAGAACGTGCCGCAGCCGAAGCGCGACGTGGATCAGCCGTTCCTGATGCCGATCGAAGACATCTTCTCGATCTCGGGCCGTGGGACTGTGGTGACGGGCAGGATCGAGCGCGGCAAGGTGAAGGTGGGCGAGGACGTTGAGATCGTGGGTTTCCGCGAGACGCGCAAGACGGTTTGCACGGGCGTGGAGATGTTCAAGAAGCAGCTGGACGAGGGACTGGCGGGAGACAACGCCGGAATCCTTTTGCGCGGCACGCCGAAGGAAGACGTGGAGCGGGGGATGGTGCTGGCCAAGCCGGCGTCGATTACGCCGCACACGAACTTCAAGAGCTCGGTGTACGTGTTGAGTAAGGAAGAGGGCGGACGTCATACGCCGTTCTTCAAGGGCTACCGGCCGCAGTTCTACTTCCGCACGACGGACGTGACGGGAGTGGCGGAGTTGCCGGCGGGCGTGGAGATGGTGATGCCGGGCGACAACGTGGAGCTGCAAGTCGAACTGATTACGCCGGTGGCCATGGAAAAGGGACTGCGCTTCGCGATTCGCGAGGGCGGCAGGACCGTGGGCGCGGGAACGATCTCGGAAATCATTAAGTAGGCGCTGGCCGCGCCGGGCGGACCGCCCTTCGGGCGAAAGGCAACGGAGCGACAGAAACTGGGAACGACGAACTGGGAACTGAAGGGACGTCATGGTAGGACAGAGAATTCGAATCCGGTTGAAGGCATACGACTATCGCGTGCTGGACACCTCGACCGGCGAGATTGTGGACACAGCCAAGCGCACCGGAGCAACGGTGGCGGGGCCGATTCCGTTGCCGACGATCAAGAACAAGTATTGCGTGCTGCGTTCGCCCCACGTGGACAAGAAGTCGCGTGAGCAGTTCGAGATCCGCACGCATAAACGGCTGATCGACATTCTGGAGCCGACGCAACAGACGGTGGATGCGCTGATGAAGCTCGATCTGCCCGCCGGCGTGGATGTCGAGATCAAGGCGTTCGAGAAATAGGCACCTGCGGTGCGGCAGCCGCGCCTCGCGGCGCAAAAGCCCTGACGGTGTCGACACGAAGTGGTAAGAAGCCCGAACAGGGCCCGGCAGTGCGGGACATCGAAGCTCGCATGATGAGGTGAGGGAAAGATGGCAGTCACAGGGATTCTGGGGAAAAAGATCGGCATGACGCAGGTCTTCGACGATAAGGGCGACGTGCACCCGATTACGGTGCTGCAGGCCGGCCCTTGCGTGATCACGCAGCTGAAGACAGCGGCGAAGGACGGATACGACGCAGCGCAGATCGGATTGGTGGAATTTGTGAAGGCTTCGCGGATGACCAAGGCGCAGAATGGCCACCTGGCGAAGAGCGAGGCGCCCCCGGTAAAGGTCATCAAGGAAGTGGACGTTGAGGCTGCAGTCGAGGGCATGGCGGAGACCAAGGCCGGCGATCGCGTGCTGGTGGACATCTTTACCGATGCAAAGTTTG
>Ga0326728_10024109_pt1 | contig 11061 bp, 8 predicted proteins | sample MB3enrmetagenome_FD_207602 | JGI IMG/M metagenome (GOLD analysis project Ga0326728, IMG submission 207602) | Lab enriched peat soil microbial communities from McLean, Ithaca, NY, United States - MB31MN | ecosystem: Environmental > Terrestrial > Soil > Wetlands > Peat | place: USA: New York... | reverse complement strand
TGCTGCACGGCCCTGTTATACCTCACCCGCGCCACGTTGATACGGTTCTCCGTGCCTTCGAGCTGGTTCTGCAGGTCCATGAAATTCTGGCTCGCCTTGAGGTTCGGGTACTGCTCGGAGACGACGAGCAGCCTGGACAGGGCCGAGCCGAGCTGCGATTGCGCCTGCTGGTAGCGGGCGAGCTCTTCCGGCCGGCTGAGCATCTCCTTCGACACCTGGACGGACCCCACCTTTGCGCGTGCCTCGGTCACCGCCTTCAGGGTCTCATTCTCGTGTTTCGCGTATCCCTTAACGACCTCGACAAGGTTCGGGACAAGGTCCGCGCGGCGCTGGTATGCCGCCTCCACGTCTCCCCACGCGGCGAAAACGGCCTCCTCCCTGGCCTGCATCTCGTTATAACCACACCCGTAGAGTCCTGGCAGCATAATCGCCAGGAGCAGAAGGGGAAAAAGTCTCCTCATGTTCCCTCCGCAAAAGATTTTTGCAATTATAACAAACATGGTCCGGGAATGCTACCGAAAGGATTATGGACAGGGCGGGCGGAAGACGAACGGCCGGAAGATAGACCGGCCGTTTTCGTCTCTACGGACAGGGACCGGCGTCCTGCGTCAGGAAAGAATTATAAGAGGCAATCTGTGCGGCTGCGCCTAGCTGAGGCCGCTTTCCCGCTCGTAAGAAAGGAAGGTCAAAACGGATGCCCTGAGTACCCTGACCGACCTGTTCAGCTTGATGCTTTCCATCAGTCCCATGTCGCACCAACGATAGACCGTCTTGGGCGAAACACCCAGAAAAGCCGCCACCTCTCCAGGTTTCAGGAGCCGCCTGTTGGGCATTTCCTCAAGTAAAATCTCTTCGATTCCCTGAGCTGCCATCGTTTCCCCCTTGCAGAAGCGTATCTCCGGTCCTCTCCTGACGGAAGACCCCTCTGACTTACTATATAAGACTTGGCTGCGGGCGAAATTCTTCCCACGGAAGGATGGAATTATGAAAATATTCCTGTCGCGTCGAAGAGGCGTCGTTTTTGCCCCCTGCCTGGCGGACATACGTCAGGCGTACGATTTTCCGAAGGCGTCCAGGTATGTGATCTCTTTCATGGGCTTGCGGGGCGTGACGTGCGAGACGGGAGAGAAATAACCGAGGGGAGTGAGAGAAACAACGGCATATCCGGAAGGAACAGCCAGGATCTCCTGGGCTTTCCGTGCATCGAACGCCCCGACGTGGCAGGTGCCGAGACCCAGGCTCCAGGCTGCAAGGACCACGTGCTCCATGGCTATGCCCGCGTCGTACATGAACCAGTCGCCCTTGTCGGTGGCAGGCACGCCCTTGAACATGCCCGCAGACCCCAAAAGCGAAACCAGGCATATGACGACCGGGGCGTCGGCTACCGCCCTGCGGCATGGATTGGAGGCCCCCAGGGTCTCTGAAAGCCTTTGCCTTATCTCTGCGTCTTTTACGACTATGAACCGCCACGTCTGTGTATTGGCCCAGGAGGGGGCAAGCCTGGCGGCTTCGAGGACATCGAGGATGACAGCGTCGGCGACCGGCTCCCGGGAGAACGCCCTGACGCTCCTTCTTTCTTTGATTACCGTCATCAATTCCATACAATCACCTCCTCATGCGTCTCCGGGTAACGCCTTTTCCCGGTACCGCCTCTATGCCGGACCGCCCCTTTCCCCCGGCGCGGCCGTCGAATCCATTATATGGAGGGCGTGTTTTCTTGTCAATAACCAGAATCCGTGCGGCCGGGATCTTTCCGCGTCCTTCGCGTCGCTTTCTCGACGCACCGGCTCAACATACTTCAACTGTATAGTTTCGCCGGGCACCTTCGAAAACAACGCGCAATCCATCGAAAATCTCCCGGCCGCTCCTTCGGTGGATATTACCTTTCTGTGACGCCTGACACTCGTCGCCAACGATCTAATTATTGCCCTAGTACAGCCCGCTCTTGCCGCCGCCTTATGAATGCGCTTTATACGATTGCGGCGGCCCGGCTGGGGCGGGCCTCGGCTTACGGTGAGCTAGGGCACGGGTATGAAGACTTCATCTTAGGATGAAAACGTGCGTTGGCGAGCCCGGGGGGAGCGCCTGGATGGGATCGTGATAGGTGGATGCCCTGTGAGACGTGGCGGCCGGAGACTGTACGTCGGAGGCCACACGGCGAGCAGGGCGCCGCATAGCGCGATACCTTTCAGGCGCGAGTCCAAGCCTGGAGGAGTCCGACAGCATTGCAGTTTTCGCAGTAGAGCCGGTGTGAAAAGAGAGCGCAGGGCTTGCGGTGCGCACGCTGCCGGGATTGACACGCGGCCGGCCTTCATGGTAAACAACAGGTCCATGTCCGAACTGGTCAGACCCTTCAAAGGTCTCCTCTACAACGGGAAATACGCTGCCGACATCGCGGGAAAGGTCTGTCCGCCGTTCGATATCATCCCTGATCCGCGCCCCTACTACGACCGGGACCCCCTCAACGCGATCCGCCTGGAGCTGCCCCTCGCTGCTGTCGGCGAGGACGTGTACGGGACTGCAAAGGAGACGCTCGACGCATGGCTCGCAGAGGGCGTCCTTTGCCTTGACAGCCGTGAATCGGTCTATATATACGAGCAGGCGTTCACCCTCGGCGGTAAGGTCCGGCGGCGGAGGGGGGTGATAGCCCTCGTGCGGCTCGGGCCCGGGCGCATACTGACCCACGAGGAGACGCGCAGGGCAGCGCGGGAGGACCGGAGGCGCCTCATCAAGCGGCTCGGCGTCTTGACGAGCCTCGTCTTTTCGATGTACGAAGACCGCTCCAAAGAAATCGAGCGTCTTATCGACGCAGCGCCGAAAGAGCTGCTCTACGATTTCACGGACGAGCTGTCGATCGGGAACAAGTTCTACCGCGTGAGCGACCCGGCCGCCATCGGCACGCTCGCCTCGGCAATGAAAGACAAGAAGCTCTACGTCGCGGACGGCCATCACAGGCTGAGCGTCGCCTTAGACCTGAAACTGCCGTATGCCGCCATGTACCTGACGGACATGCGCGGCGACGGCATTGCCATACTCCCTTACCATCGGACCGCGCGGCTCAAAGCCGGCATGGCCGCAGACCGCGTCCTGGACGTGCTCTCCCCCTATTTCGATATCGCGCCGGCCGAGTACGCGCCGGGGGCCGTCTGCGAGCGGCTCATCGAAGGGATATCATCCGCCCCCGGGCTTTCCTTCTTCCTTTATTTCAAAGGGGAGAAGCCGGGGGTTTTCAGGCTGACGCAAAAGAAGGCCATCGACTTCGACCCGGAGAGCCATCCCGCGCTGCGGGCCCTCAAGGTCAGCGTAGTCCATAGGGGTGTCCTGAAGCGCCTGCTGGGGGTGGACGATGACGCCATCTCGTACTTCAACGACGCGGACGAGGCCGCCGGGGTAGTAGACGCGGGGGCGGCCGATCTTGCCGTCTTCGTCCCGGCCACGTCCGTCGAAGAGGTGAAGACAATCGCGGACAACGGCCTCTTCATGCCGCCCAAATCGACCTATTTTTACCCGAAGATCCTGACGGGCCTCGTATTCCACAGGTATGTGTGATTCGCCGAAGGCCGATGAGACCCTGGACGTATTCTGCGGCGGAAAAGTGCGGCTCATCCAGAAGAAGAAGGGATACCGCCTTTCCATCGACCCGTTCCTACTCGCCAACTTTATCGATCTGAAAAAGGGCGAAACTCTTTTGGATATAGGCTCAGGCTGTGGTATCATACCGGTATATCTATCGAGGAGAGGCTTTGCAAACAGGCTGGCGGGGATCGAAGTCCAGGAGGAGCTCTACGAGCTTTCCCTGAGGAACAAGGCACTGAACATGTGCACCAACGTGGAGTTCCTGAAAGGCGACGTGCGGACGGCCGGGATAGGGCCGGGCAGCTTCGAGGTTATCGTCTCGAACCCTCCGTACGTGAAGGCCGGGACGGGCAGGACAAGCCCCGGCCGCTCGCGGCTCATCGCCCGCCACGAGTCGGCCCTCGACCTTCCGGCGCTGGTCTCGACGGCTGCATTCCTCCTCCCCACCCACGGCAGGCTCTGCCTGGTCTACCCTGCGCGCAGGCTGGCGGAGCTGATCGGGGCGGCCCAGTCCGCAGGTCTTGAGCCTAAACGATTGAGGCCCGTCTATTCGAGGCAGGGCGAGGCGGCCGTGCTTTCCCTTGTCGAATGCATGAAGGGCGCGGGGAAGGGCCTGTCCGTGGAGCGTCCCCTTTATATTTACGAGAACGATGATTATACGGAAGAAGTGAAAAGATACTATGCGTGAGAAGGCGTGCATGGACGAGGTAGTGCGGCTCATCAGGGAGGACCTTGAAAAGCTGGAATCGTCCATAGAAAAGCTCCTTACCACCCGGATCCCCTTCATCCAGGAGGTCGTGCACCACATCGTGAAATCGGGCGGCAAAAGGATAAGGCCGATGCTGGTGATCCTCTCCGCCAGGATGTGCGGCTGCCGGAACAACGACCACCTCCCCTACGCCGCGATAGTCGAGTTCATCCATACCGCCACGCTGCTCCATGACGATGTCGTGGACAACGCGGAGACGAGAAGGGGCAGGGCCACGGCCAACACCGTCTGGGGGAACGAGCCCAGCGTCCTCGTCGGCGACTTCCTCTTCACCAAGTCGTTCGACCTCATGGTCTCCCATCACAACGAGGAGATACTGCGCGTCATGTCGAAGGCTACGACGGACCTCGCCGAGGGCGAGATCATGGAGCTGCTCAAGACGTCCGACGCGAAGACCAGCGAGGAGGAATATTACGAGGTGATCGAGCGCAAGACCGCGACGCTCCTGTCTGCCGCCTGCGAGATAGGCGCGCTCCTGGGCGGCGTCGAGCAGCCGTTGCGCGCAGCGCTGCGGGATTACGGATACCACCTGGGGATGGCCTTCCAGCTTACGGACGACCTTCTCGATTATACCTCCAGCGGCAGGACCCTCGGGAAGGACGCGGGCAGGGACTTAAAGGAAGGAAAGGTCACCCTTCCCCTCATCCGCGCCCTTGCCGCAGCGACGGATGCCGAAAAACAGGCGATAGAGACGGACCTCGCCAAAAGGCGGACCACGCTGAAGGACTTCCGCGAGGTAAAGGGCATTATCAAGAAGTACGGAGGCCTCGACTACGCGGCCTCCGTATCGAAGGGGCATGTCGATGCGGCGAAGGCACTCCTCGACGTCTTCCCCCCCTCGCAGTATAAGAAAGCCCTCCTCGACCTTGCGGACCACATACTCGAAAGGGAATCATAGGAAAGGAAAGGTCGGGGCGGCACCCCCGGGGGTCGTGAGCGGGAGGGATCGGCCTTACGACTCTAAAGAGCGCCTAAAATCGATGATGGCTATCGTCCCTGCGGGGGCGGCGTCTGAAGCGGCACGTAGCCGAGACCCGGAGGGTCGTACGTGTTGGTCCCCACGACTTCGTTGGTGCCGGGCTTCCGCCAGTAGTAATTCGTGTGCTGGCTCCAGGCGTTCAGCTTCTCGCCCGTGGAGGGGTCGTAAAGGTCTACGGTGCCCCGTCGCGCGTTTGCGTCGTTCCGCATCGCCTGATCGATGCCCCTCTGCCTGTTCTCCCATGACTTTATCGTTGCCGTGTTGTCGAGGGGGTTGTTCTTCGGACGGATGATCGTATTGTTCCCGTTTGCTTCGGCGGCGTTGGTGAGGACTATGCTCTTTGCGATCTTCGCCATGAAGGGTCGGGCGTTGGCGAAGTCGCTGCTTGCCGTCTGGTAGCCGACGACCATGGCGTCATTCATCCCCCCGTAGTTGGCCACCCCCGACTTGATGACCGCCGTCATGGGCATACCTTTGAGCGTGAAGGAGACGGTAGCCTCGATGGACTGCCACGTTTGATAGGACATGCGCTGGGGCGGCAGCTGCCTCGTCGAGATGACGCGCACGTTCGTGCAGCCCGTGGCCGCGAGCATCCAGCGCATGAAATTGATGGGCGTCGTGTTGCCTCTGGACCTGACGAGGGTCGCCAGAAAGGCGGCATATTTGCCGTCGGGCGATGTGAGGGTGACGCCCGCGTTCGATTCGCTCACGCGCCATCCCTGGGGGCTCGACCATCTGAAGTATCGTCCCTGCTGGGCTTGAAGGGAGGGCGGGGATTTTTCCGCGAGGGCGTCTCCGGGAAAGCAACAGAATGATGCGAGGGCGAAAAGGACCGCTGCGAGAGCGGTAAGCCCTCCGCCCCGCCGGACCGCCTTACACTGCCGTAGAGTCATGATCTGCCTCCCTTCATCGCCGGACGGCCGTTAACGGGCGTCCGGCGGACTCGTGTGCTCACGCCGTATTATAAGCGGACCGGCGGGAAAAAGCGAGGGGGAAAGGTGGACGCTTCCCGGCGACTGGACGCGCGCGGGACCGGCTGTTGCGAGAGCAAAGGCAAAAGGCAAAAAAAGCTAAACCAATGCTTTGTGCGGCTGGACTCGCGCCTCTGGCGTACCACCCGCATGCACGCGCACCTTTTCAGCACGCCCTTTACCGAGCGGGTGCCCGGCAAACCGACTTTGAACCGATAGGGCGGCGCGGCGCGCTCTTCGCCTTGCGGCCTCCAGCGTACGTACAGTACAGCTTCCGGCCAGCAAGGCTCAGATCGCATCCACACCTCCCGATTCCCGGAGGCGCTCCCCGGGCTCGCCAACGCACACTTTCATAGTAAGATCGCGTCTTCATACCCGTATTCTAGCTCACTGTAAGCCGAAGCCCGCCCCAAGCCGCGACCGCCGCAATCGAATAAAGCGCATATTCTTTGCCTGTCTGAGGGGGAAGGCTCCATGCGGCTCATGCCGCTGGAGGGGGGGGGCTGAGCCCCAATAATTGCGCGGCGGTAAGAGCGGGCTGTACTCTATCGTAGGGTGGGATATCAAGACGTTGATTTCCTCAGTAAAGATTTCCGGGAAGATTCGATGGTCTTGGTAATCTAGGTGGGGAAACTGTAGTTCACCTACGACTCTTCGCATCCGATTGTGCCGATGGTTTCCAACATTACCGCTTCAACTCGGGCGGATATGTATAACTTTCAGGCAAGTAAGAGGAGTGAAGAACGTCCCTGTGGTCCTGCTTTAGAATGCATAGGCGAGTACTCCACCAACTCCGAACCGCTCCTTGTACTGCGTCTCCACGGTAAGGAAGAGCTTCTTGGCAAGAGGTATTCTCACACCCAGGAACCCCCCTACGTTGGCCTTCTCGGTAAGCCCCAGGGAATCGCTCCCTTGGAGCGTCACCGCCCCCCCGGATACACGGGTAAGATTGGCATTCATGGTGGCCCGCGACCAGTATGCTACCGGGCCCCCGTAGAAGACAAAGTCGTTGACCTTGTACTGGGCGGAGAGCCCCGCATCTACGTTATAGAGGTGCTTCATGGTAAGGTTATAGCTGTCGGCTGCCCCTGCCGTAGAGCTTGTCGCCACCGTATCCTTCCAGTCCGAGAAACGGGTATACCGGGCAAAGCCGCCCAGGCTGAAGCGGTCTTTGGTAAAGAAGATGCCCCTGAGGCCGGCCGCCCCGAAAAAGCGGGTGCTGTTGTCCACGAACTCGGTATCGACCGAGCGGGCAGTGGCCCCGCCAAGCCTTAGATAAGCCTCCCAGTTCCCGATGAAGCTATACGTACCTTGGAGGTAGACCTGGTTGGAACGGAGGCTAAAATCGTCGAATGTCGCCCTGGTGCCGTTGAAGTTGAAATCACGTGCCCTGAAGTTTTGCTGGTCGTAATCATAGCCAATGCCCAGGGAGGACTTCCCCACAGGCTCGGAAGGACCGTAGTTTCCTGCATAGACTGGAGGAGCCCACAGCACAAGGAGGAAGATGATGATGGGAATAAGGAGCCTCTTTCTCTTCAGACCGATGACGAGGCCCAAAAGCACGAAGGTCAAGAAGGGGTGTTCCACCGCCGCTATTACGGGGGTCAGGAGAAGGCGTGTTATTTTCCTTGCCGTCTCATGCTTTGCAATGTAGCCGGCCACGGGCGGCGAGTAATGATAGTACAGACGGACAAAGAGCCTGCCGGGGGCCGAGGTCAGTAGATACCGGTCCCTGAAGTCCCGGAGCGCCTTGACGTGGGGGTCTAGGTAGGAGCCGTAGGCGGCAGTTGCGATGAAGCAGCCTCCGGTAGAGCCATGGCCGCCCAGATCGAGACCGGGGCTGCCGGGCCCCGCAGAAATGGACTGGAGGTCGAACGTGAAGACCGCACCCAGGTTCCCCGACCCGCCCGACAGGGTCATCCAGTAGGCCTTCGTGCCGGAGACGGTGGGGTCGCCATATGGGTCTGTGCCGTCCGCCGTTGCGCCGGCGAAGCTGTACAACACTTCGTATTGCGCCCCATCCGTAGTAACCGCGAAGATCGTACCGTCGCCATTCGCTCCGCCCACGCTCGTCATCCCCAGGAGGACCTTGGCGCCGGAGGCCTGACCGCTCAGGCTGTAGGTCGCCGGGTCCACGAGTATAAGCGAGCCGTAAGGGGTTGCGCCGTCCCCGGTTCCTCCGGCAAAGCTGTGCAGAATTGTCAAGGACCCCCCGGCCTCGGGGATACTGAAGATCATGCCTTTGCCATTCGCGCCGCCGGCTGAGGTCATGCCGTAAAGCGTGCCGCCGTTGAGGGTGAGCGAGCCCCGGGGGGTTGCGCCGTCAGCAGTTCCTCCAGCAAAGCTGTGCAGAATTGTCAAGGACCCCCCGGCCTCGGGGATACTGAAGATCATGCCTTTGCCATTCGCGCCGCCGGCTGAGGTCATGCCGTAAAGCGTGCCGCCGTTGAGGGTGAGCGAGCCGTAAGGGGTTGCGCCGTCCCCGGCTAGTCCGGTGAAAGTGTACAGAACCGAGAGAGTGGTGAAGCCGGTATCTATCGTGAAGACCTCGCCGAGATCGAAGGGCGCCGCACCGGCAGTCATCCCGTAAAGGTTGGCGCCGTCGAGGATGAGAGAGCCATACGGGTGAATAACCGTCACTAGTATATACACGCTGTAACCGGACCCGTCCGTATTTATCTTGAAGACCGCGCCCAAATTGTCGGAGCCGCCGCCGGAAGTCATCCCGTAAAGCGTGTTGCCCGATAGGATAAGCGATCCGTAAGGGGTTGCGCCGTCCCCACCTCCTCCGGCGAAGTCGTACAGGTCCGTAAAACCCGTTCCGTCCGCCTTCACCTTGAAGACCATGCCATAGCCGTAGATGCCGCCGGCAGAAGTCATCCCGTAAAGGAAGCCGTCAGTGCCCACGATTACGTTGCCGTACGGGCTTGCGCCGTCCGGTGTCGTGCCCGTGCCTGTGAAGTTGTGCAGGTCTGTCGGGGTGGGGGTTGCATCCGCTCGCACCTGCCATACCATGACACTGAAAAACACAGCGATGACGAGAAATACTGCCGTGCTTGCCGCTTTTTTGCGGACACACCGTTGCCTTTCCATACCGTTCCTTCCCTCCTTGACGGATTTTAGGGAACTGGACGTTGCTGGCGTCCGGCAACGGGGCTATCCGGCTGAAGAAGATCGAAGAGGGCAGTTCCGAGACCCGCTTGCTTTCCCTCCCACTCTCACGGGGGGTTTGACTCTTGCAGATTGTTTGCATTGTAAAATGGGCATGGCGGGGAGTCAAGCAAAAAAGGGCAAGCTTTGCCTATTCGCAAAAAAGTAATTTCTTGTCACTTTCAAGCTGCACTGATTAGCCGGTCCAAAAGGTCACGGGTGCGGACTTGTACCCATTAGGGCATTTTGCAGAAGTCATTCCCGTTCAACCAGACTCCACCATGTCCTTCTCTTGCTGGCGCTCTCGTCTCTCACCCACTCTGTGCGCCTCCTTCCGCTGGCCTCGACAACTCGGTCAACCCACAAAGTAGGCGGGCTTCCCTCAGACAGTCTAGGCCTGCGCTAATAGTGGACCGCTCCCTCCGTCGCAAGGTGGGGACCCGAGGGACTTCCGCGATGCTGCGCTTAAGGACACGGTTGCGCCTGCTGAATCGAGACCTAATTTTGCAAAATGGTCTAAAGGGCACCTGTGAAGAGAATAATGCCCTCCCAAACGAAAAAGGTTCCTTTTCTTGCAGGTACTAGCCCATAAGCTGAATTACACGTCCCAGCCCTCTGTCTGACCCCTGCGTAAATGCCATTTGTAATCGTGAATCAGTTAGAAACAGGCCTGATCGGCCCTTTCAGGAAGGAAGACTCGGCCCAATCAATATCCCTATGCGTCGCTGGAAGATACCAAAATCGAGTCAGAGAGAATAACATACGACACCCCCGAGCCATTCGCAGAACGTGTTGAAGGTATTCACGCTACGCACTCATTTTCCCTTGTCTGGCCTCATAAAATCGATACTACCCATGGTAGGAAATCCGGGCAGATATTTACCCAGAAATGCCCATTCCAAAATGGCCGCAATCCTTTCTGTTCCAACGCTTTTTGCCGTAGGGGAGTCAACACGTTCTGCGAATGGCTCGACGACACCCCTTGTTATCTCTCCCAACTAAATGTCACCTACGGGACCGTCCAGAGAAGGAGTCGGGCGACAGGCTCTCTTGCATCAAATCGGCATAAAAAGTAGCAACAAAGATGCTTGTCAGCCGCTTATCGGTCCATTTCCATCTCTGTTCGGTGTCTGAGGGCCTTCTCCACTTTCTTAGGCGCGAAAAACCCTATGCCCTCCTGCGCGTCTGAATTCAGATAGACGTGAAAAAAATTACCGGAGTATGCAGAAGGGACGTTTATAACTCTCACAACCTCCTCGCAATTGTGCACTTCCGTAGCGAGCTCTCGAAGCATATTCCTGCTTCCCAAGAGAAAGCCCTCATTGAGGAGCGCCCCGGGGCTTTCCGGAAAAAGTGGAACGACCACGATATCCGCCTCGACCAGATCCTGGAAGAAGTGGGTGCCGTAAGAAACCTCAGGGGTGTAACCTTCCTTGGCGAAAGCCACTTCGACCAGCAGCCTGGCCTTGCTGATGTCGGAGTACGTTATCTTGACCCCCAGGTTGATATCGTTGCTTCCCCAACGTCCGGGTCCTATGAGCGCATAACGGTTACCCGCAAGCTGCCTGTTTAACACATTGACAGCCTTGGCAATCTCCATCTTCTGCTCGAAAGTG
>Ga0326728_10024108_pt1 | contig 11062 bp, 6 predicted proteins | sample MB3enrmetagenome_FD_207602 | JGI IMG/M metagenome (GOLD analysis project Ga0326728, IMG submission 207602) | Lab enriched peat soil microbial communities from McLean, Ithaca, NY, United States - MB31MN | ecosystem: Environmental > Terrestrial > Soil > Wetlands > Peat | place: USA: New York... | reverse complement strand
CAGGCGTCTTCTATTTCCTTGTGTCTCAAAAACTTACTGAGCCGCGCAGGACTCGAACCTGCGACCCGAAGATTAAGAGTCTTCTGCTCTACCAACTGAGCTAGCGGCCCTCGATTCCAAAACGCGTCCGGCAGGACTCGAACCTGCGACCTACGGGTTCGAAGCCCGGCGCTCTATCCAACTGAGCTACGAACGCAAAACAGCCCGACCCGATCTCCTCACCCGCAGCAGCCTCTCACCGATTTTGCTGCACCCTCTCGGCGTTTCTTCGAAACGCCTGTCGGGCTCTGCGCACCCTTGTGGCGCGCTAGGGGTGGGTGATGGGTCTCGAACCCACAACTTCCAGATCCACAGTCTGGTGCTCTGCCAATTGAACTACACCCACCATGCGCTGGCAAATATGAACAAAGTGCGCCGATTTGTCAACGGTCGCTACCTGCATTTTCGTTGATCCCAGGCCTCCAAACGAGGTACAATCGCCTACTCCGAGGAGGCTTGGATGAAAAGGTTGAGCCGGCTCGTGGTTGCCCTTCTTGCAGCGACATGTCTGTTTAGTGCTTGCGGCGCTCCCCGCCCGGCCGCCCCGAGAACCCTCGGTCGACCGATCGCGGTCCCGGTGCTGTATTCGCCCGGAAGCGACGAGCCGCAATCAGACCAGGACAAGAGCCAGCTGTTCCAGATCGCGGAATCAGGGCCCAGCGGGACCGTGCCCCACGAGAACCTGGAAGGGGGCATCTGGGTCCTTTTCAACAAGCCCGTCGTGGCGCTCGCCAAGCTTTCGAGGCCCATCACTGCCTCCAGCGGCCTCTCGATTTCCCCCCGGGTAGATGGGGTTTTCCGATGGTACGGCTCGCGCCTCCTGGCCTTCGAGCCCAAAGGGCAGCTGGCGCCCGCAACCGAGTACACGGTCAGCGTGAGTAAGTCCTTACGCTCGCTGCAAGGGGAATCCCTTTCCGGGGACACCGAGTTCACCTTCCGGACCGAACCGCTCGGAATCGTGAGCCTGGCGCCGCAGGGAGACGATGTGATCCCGGAAGCAAGCAAAGAGATCGTGATCACCTTCAACTTCCCCGTGGACCTTCGCACAATCCTGCCCTACATCCATCTCGAGGCGGACGGCGCCGAAGTTCGCTTCAACGCGACGCGGACCGTAGTATCGGACAAGCGGGAACTGGGCCCCTACGAAAATACCGACCGGATGGTCTCGCTGACGCCTGCCGCGGAGCTTCCGTGGGACGCCGACATCAAGGTAATTGTCAGCCACGGTGCGAGGCCCAGACCGGAGAACTACGGGACATCTGAGGACATCACCGCGGGGTTCCACACGCTCACGCCGCTTGCGCTGGAGTCTAGCGAGGTGACCATGAACGGCCCCTCGGTCGGCGCCGTCCTTCGGTTCAACCATGCGCTCTCTGAGGAGAGCGTGCTGCCGAACCTAAAGGTTCCGCTCAAGGGCTACAAGCTCGATAGCAACGCGGAGATTTCAGGCTCATGGGTGTACCTCAATCAATTGCCTATGCCCTTCGAGTCGACTTTCGACATGCAGGTGCTCCACGGACTCAAAGACGTCTACGGCCAGTCCTTGGGACAGGACCAGACAGTAACCCTGGAGGTCGGGCCGGCTGCCACTTATGTGCTTTTCCGCGCCACCGGCCAGAAGCTTCTGGAGTCCCAGTTTCCGCCTCGGGTAGCCGTGGAGTTTCAGAACGTCATTTCGGGGAAGTTTGGCATTGGACCCCTGAAGGATCCTTTCCTGCAAAAGCCGGGAAACCCGGTCAAGAGACTGGACACCAGGCGCGTACCAAAGAACACACGGCACTTCGAGATGTTCGACCTCTCGCCATACCTCAACGAGGATCACAAGGGGGCGGCGTGGTTATCCTGGGCTTTCACGGGAAACTTCGACGAGAGCGACTCCCCGCAGGAGGTGAAAGATGACCTAGTGGTCCAAGTCACTGACATTGGCGCATCGGTCCACATGGCCTACAACTCCCTTGTCGTGCTCGCAGGCTCCCTATCCACGGGAGCGCCCCTTGCCGGCGCCGATGTAACGCTGGAAAAAGGCGCCCGGCGCCTTGCCTCCGGCACGACGGATGATTCGGGACTTGCGGCCCTTGCCATCGCGCCGGGAGCTCTCATGGGCGCTTTCCGCGGAAACGAAGAAGATGCCCGGGTCGAGATAACAAAGGGGACTGATCGCCTGGTGCTCAGCCCCTCGCAGATGCCATGCCTGACATGGAACCCTTCCGAGCCGTACTCAGCCGAAGTCCCGCGGCCGCTCACCTACATCTGGTCTGACCGCGGCATTTACAGGCCGGGTGAGACCGTCTCATTTGCCGGCATCGATCAGGACCTCGTGGTTGGAAAGTTTGCGGCCGCAGCCGGGAAATATCGCATAGACCTTCAGACTGATTCCGAGGACGCCCAACCTATTGCATCGATCTCCGGGACAACCTCTCCTTCGGGGAGCTTCTCCGGGCAGATCACACTTCCCAAGGACATCGATCCCGGGGACTGGTTTCTCTCCTTTCACCGCACCAGGGGAGGAAAAGAACAGAGCACGGGCCAGGCGTGGGTCAAGATCGCCAACTTCCGAAGGGTCACTTTCTCAGTCGATCTTTCCCTTCCCGACGCCCGCAAGTACATGGGTGACACGCTGAGCGCCACGTTTGCGGGCAAGTATCTGGCGGGAGGGAACGTCTCGAACGGGAAATGGAGCTGGTTCTGGACCCGCCGCGAACAGTGGTACCAGCCCCCTGGTGACGAGCTTTCCCCCTACTCCTTCGGCGCCGTCACGCGGGCGTATCCGGAAGACCTCGGAACGCAATCCGGTGCGCTCTCAGGCAACGGGACTGTGACTGCCGCCCAGGCCCTTGCGGATGGAGACAAAGGTCGGGTGTACGACTATGAAGTCGCCGCGACCATCGAGGACGTGGACCGGCAAGCCATCTCGGCAAGCGACTCGCGCCTCGTTTTTTCCTCCGACCAGCTCATTGGGGCCCTCATTTCCTCGAGTCAGACGGCCGACGACTCTCTGTACTTTGTCCAGAAAGACGTTCCGTTCACGCTCAAAGTCGTCTCGGTGGACCCGGACGGCAAGCAGTACCCCTCAGCAGACGTGCACGGCAGCCTTCTTCGCGAGGATTGGAAGCTCGTGCGGGAGAGAGGCGTAGGCGGCGTCATCGACACGCACTACGAGCAGGAGGAGGTGACCGAGAAAGAGTTCACGGTGAAGCCCGGCAGGCCTTTCGGGGGCGTCCAGCTTTCGACGCAGAAAGCGGGCTCCTATGCAATCGAGCTGTCAGGCAAGGACGCAAAAGGGAGAGAGAGTTTCACACGCATTTCCTTCTATTCTACAGGCGCCGACTTCATACGCTGGAACAACACTGACGAAAAGCAGATCGAGATCGTGCCGGACAAGAAGATCTACGCGCCCGGCGACACAGCGCATCTGCTCATCAAGAGCCCTGTGGCAAAAGGGTTGTTCCTCGTATCGGTGGAGCGGGAGGGCATTATTGAGAGAAGGGCAGTCTCCCTAGAGGGAAGCGCCCCCACAATAGACGTTCCCGTGATGGAAGGCTACGTGCCGGACTTCTACGTTTTTGTCTCTACGGATACGCAACGCACCAAGCCACCCGCTGATGGGCCGGATTCGCCGGACTTCGGCAAGCCGCGAGGGTATTCGGGGCTCGTCGAGATCCCCGTGCGGGTTGAATCCCGCCTTATCCACGTCGACGTATCGAGCTCGACGCAAAGCTACAGGCCTGGTGCCCAGGCCTCCGTCAGTGTGAAAGCCACATGGGGCGGAAAGCCACTGGCTGGAGCGGAGGTTGCCCTGGTTGCCGCGGACAGAGGTGTGCTTGACCTCATCGACTACCACATTCCCAGCCCGATCGACTTCTTCTACACTAACGCCAATTTCCCCGACAAGGTTGCCCATTACGAGTCACGGGACCTCCTTATGGACCCTGTCACTTGGAAGGCACGCGACCTTCCTGGCGGGGATGAGAAGGGAGAAGCGGCGCCCTTGGCAAGCGCCGGCGTCAACGTGAGAAAGAACTTCAACCCCACGGCGGTCTTCCGCACGGGGCTCACAACAGGAAAAGACGGAACGGTTACCGTGACTTTCAATCTCCCCGACTTGCTCACGAAGTTCAGGGCTACAGCGGTCGTCTCGAAGGCGGAGCTTTTTGGTCTGGGGGAAAATGAGTTCCTCGTCCAGAACCCCATCAACGTGCGAACCGCGCTCCCGCGCCGGTTGAGAGTGGGCGACTCCGCCACGGCGGGCGTCGTACTCACCAACCTGGACGACAAGCCGCATGCCGTCACCGTCTCTCTTGCCGCTGGCGACCCGCTGACGCTGAAGGGCGCAGCAAAAAAGACCACGCAGCTTGCGGCGGGAGCCACCGCGGAGGTGGCTTTCGATCTGGAAGCACCGAAGGAAGGTGCAAGCCGCCTGGCATTCGACGTCGACTCCGACGTCCTGAAGGAGAGGCTTGAGGACACTCTGAACGTGGCTTCGGAGCACGTGGATGAGGCATTCACGATCATTGGAAAAACGACCAGTTCTGCGCAGGAGGCCGTAGTAGTGCCCCCGGCATTCCTCGGGGCCCCTGAAGAGGGGCTTTACCTCACGCTGGATTCCACCATCGCTTCGAACCTCGTGGGCGCCATACGCTTCCTCGAAATCTATCCGTACGACTGCCTGGAGCAGATCACAAGCAAGATGTTCGCTGGAGTCCTTTTCCCGCAGCTCGCGGGAGATCCTAATGCCGACCTGAGCACGCTGGAGCGCTTTGCGAACTCCGACGGCGGATTCTCTTATTGGGATGACCCGGCGCCGCGTCGGTCGAACTACTATGTCTCATTGCGCGTCGCGCACCTTTTGGCCGTGGCCAAGGACCGCGGGTTCACGATTCCGGACACACTGGATACTGGCGCGTTGCTTGACTATCTCGAAAAGGGATACGACAAGCTGATGTTGGACCCCTACCTGCAATCGTATGCTGTATACGTATTCTCCCTGTACGGCAGAAACGAGAAGGAAAAAGCTGATGCGCTTGCAAGCCAGGGGGACGCAATCGGCATCTTCGGCTACGGGTTCCTCGGGCTGGCGTATGATGGGATGGGGAACAAGAAGGCAGCGGCAAACGTTCTTTCCCGGATGAAGAACTTCGTTCGCGTAGGGACCCGCACAGTCACTTTGGTGGGAACGGTGAATGACTGGTTTTGGTACGGCGGCGGCATCCAGGCCAAGGCGCTTCTTCTGATGTTGTACTCTCGTCTTGTGCCGGACTCTCAGCTCGTGCTGGGCCTAGCCAACGACCTGCTTGCGGCGAACTCGGGCGGATATTGGGGCAATACAAGCAATGCCGGGTGGGTACTCCAGGCGTTCGCCGAAATGATGAAACAAAACAATGAAACAAACGCGGACTTCACGGCGAAAGTGAAAATCGGGGAAACCGGGGTGGCTCAAAACAGCTTCAAGGGGCTTTCGAAGACTCCCTTCAAGAAGCAGCTCACGCCGGCTGATCTGACGGCCATGGCCGGGACAAGCGCTGCTCAGTCAGGTCCAAAGACGGCCGGCGGGGTCCAGCTTCCGCTCACTTTCTCCCTGGACGGGACGGGTACGCTCTACTATACGGCGGAGCTTCGCTACGCCATTGCTGCGGAAGAGGTGGAGGCGCGAGATGAGGGGATCGGAATTGCCGCGGAAGTGCAGGACGCGGACGGTAAGACCGTGGATGGGACGGCGCTGGCCCTCGGGCAGGTGTATCGGATGAGGCTCGTGTTCTACTCCTCCCGTGACCGGACTTTCGTGGCCTTGCGCGCCCCCATCCCTTCAGGTGCGGAGCCAATCGACGGATCGCTGGTCACCTCCCAGATCGTCAAGCCGCCCGCGGATCAGAACGCCTCGGCAGACAGCGCGGATGAGAATGACAACGGAGACTCCGGTGACGAGGAATTGTCACCTCCTGCGTACACCTCCCGGATCTATGACAGCGAGGTGCGCTTTTTCTTCGATCAGCTGGACCGCGGGAAACACGAGGTGAGCTTCCTTTTCAGGACGACGACACCGGGCGCTTTCCCTACTCCGCCCGTTCAGGCTGAGCTGATGTATCAACCCGAAGTGTTCGGCCGTACGGATGGGGCCGTGTACACCATTGGGAAGTAGCTTGATGGGCTGGCATAGGGAGTAATCGAATGGACCCAGTTTCTCCGCGGGACGTCTTCGAGTATCACAAGGCGGGGCGGCCCGGCAAGATAGAGGTTGTCCCCACCAAGGGTCTTTCCACGCAGCGCGACCTATCTCTCGCCTACACGCCGGGGGTTGCGGCAGTGGTGGAGGCAATCGAGCGCGCCTCAGAGACCGCGTACGAGTACACGGCAAAGGCAAACCTCGTCGGCGTGATCTCCAACGGCACCGCCATCCTCGGACTGGGTAACCGAGGGCCCCTCGCGTCCAAGCCCGTTATGGAAGGCAAGGGGATCCTGTTCAAGAGGTTTGCCGATGTCGACGTGTTCGACATCGAGCTTGACGCGCCGGGCGTCGACCAGATGGTGAGCGCGATCCAAGCCATAGCGCCGACGTTCGGCGGAATCAACCTGGAGGACATCAAGGCGCCCGAGTGCTTCGAGGTGGAGAGGCGGCTCAAGGAGACGCTGGATATCCCGGTATTCCACGATGACCAGCATGGGACAGCAATCATCACGGGCGCCGCGCTTCTGAACGCGCTGGAGTTGTCGGGGAAACGTATTGCCGAAATCAAGATCGTCGTGAGCGGAGCAGGGGCGGCAGCAATTGCCTGCGCGGAGTTCTACGTCAGCATGGGCGCGCGGCGGGAAAACATGCGTCTTGTCGACACCAAGGGAGTTGTTTACACGGGCCGGCAGGAAAACATGAACGCTTACAAAGCGCGCTTCGCCGCGGCAACGGATGAGCGGACCCTTGCCGACGCCGTTCGCGGCGCCGATATGTTCCTTGGCCTGTCGGGCAAGAACCTGCTCTCTCCCGCCATGCTTTACTCCATGGCGGAACGACCCGTCGTGTTTGCTTGCGCAAACCCGGACCCTGAGATCCGTTATGAGCTAGCAAAAGAAACGCGCAAGGATGTGATCATCGGCACGGGGCGAAGCGATTACCCGAACCAGATCAACAACCTGCTCGGGTTTCCTTTCATCTTCCGAGGAGCCCTGGACGTACGCGCGCGGACAATCAATGAACAAATGAAGCTCGCCGCGGCAAAATCCCTTGCCGCACTTGCCCACGAAGGCGTGCCGGAGTGCGTGCTGGAAGCATACGGAAAATCATCCCTGTGCTTTGGAGAGGATTACCTCATTCCGACGCCGCTCGATACGCGAGTGCTGTTCTGGGAAGCCCCAGCGGTTGCCAAGGCAGCAATGGAATCAGGAGTATCACGGGTCAGAATTGATCTCGAAGCCTACCCCGCGGAGTTGGAGCGCCGGCGCCACCATTGCGCCAGGAGCTGCAAGTTCAAAGACGCTTGCTACCCAGGCTGACCGCGAGATCGGCCGCTCCTCCGGCGCCTACTACCCGGACTGGCCGGGAGTGACAGAGTGCTGCTCGGGGACTTTAATGACGTCCAGGATGCGGGTTGCAATGAGGTCCCCGTCAATATGGAAGGAAATATTGTATGTGCCTTCATCCGGAAAGACGACATTGGGCACCTGGATGACGAGCTCGACCACCCTTCGAGGGTCGTCCACAGAAACCTTCCCGCCCGCGGAGAAGATCACCTGCTGGCTACGGTCGAAAAGCAAATTGAGGGAAAAAGTGTGCTCACCGGCGATGTTTGTCACTGCAGCGTAGATAAACCACGGCGCAAGGGCAGCTGGGACCTGTCGCACCGTGAACTGCGTAAAGGTCCCGATGATCCCTTTTTTCTGGTTGTCCTCGGTGATGACTCTGTCCGCTATGAGAAGCGCAACGAACACCGGCTCAGGCATTTTCAATCCAAGGAAACGCTAAGAGGCCTCTTACGTGGCCGCAGGAGCCGCAGGCGCGGCTGCCGCAACGGCGGCTCCTGCAAAGGCCTCCGCCTCCGCCTGGTACTTGCCATGGCTCAGCGCAGCCTTGCAGGTCTTGCAGACCTTGATTGTCTTGTCTTTCACCTGTGCTTCATAGACGACCTTGACAGCGGTCCTCTTGCACAACGGACAGAGGCCCCGGCCCTGCCTCACTTGACCCGTCAAACCCTTTCCACGGTGGCTCTTTGCCATTCATTCACCCCAAACGAAACAGAAGTGGCCGCATCATAGCGGGCACCGGCTTCAGAGTCAAGTGAGGCACGACTCAGGCGGCTCAGGGAGCCGGGAAGCAGCTCAGGAGAGGAGCGGCGCAGGGGCGCCCTTCGCCCCTGGGCGAAGCCGATACAGCGCCCCCGCGCCCGGCCCGTTTGCTTTTCGATCATCCGCCCCGGAAGAAACGACGAACAGGTCCCGCAACCCCTGCCCGCCGAAAGCGAGCCCGCTGAGGAGTTTCGCGGTGAAGTACGCCCGCTGGTCCTCCTTGCCTGTGGGGGATAGTCGCAGCACGCAGCTCCCGCCCCAGACCGCAACCCAGAGGAAGCCTTTCGCGTCAACGGCAAGGCCATGTGGAATGCCCAGGGATTCCGGCACCTGGAAGATTGCCTCCCGGCCGGTAAGCGCGCCGGTCTCCCTATCACACGTGAACCGAACGATCTCTCTGCTGGCGGCATCAGAGCAGTACAGGATGCCCCCGCTTGGATCGAGGCCAAGGCCGCTCGGTCTGCCCATGTCGATCAGCACTTCCTCAGTTCTCCCGTCAGCGTGCACCCTGTAAAGGTTTGCTGACCTGGCTGCCGCTGATCGCACCGCGTACAAGAGACGGCCTTGTCGGTCCGCGGTCACCGCATCGAGCTGAGCCCCTGGGTTCCACGAAAGACGCATCTTGAGGGCCTTCAACCCCGCAGCTTCGAGGACCTTCAGCGTTCCGTCAGCCATGAAAAGAACAACGCCACCGTTGCGGTGGGGGACACCTTGAATCACTTTTTCACCTACGTTCAACTTGGCTGCTTTTGACGCAGCGGAATCGTAGCAGTATAGCGAACCGTCCTGCGCATCAGTCCAGTACAGGAGGCCCGCCGCCGGCTGCCATAAAGGGCCGGTGCCGAGCCTGCATCCCTGGTCTGCAACGACCTCGGGAACGGAAGAAGGCGGCCTAATCCTCATGCCTGGGCTGCCGGAACGGGTGGAATTGCTGGAGCGGGAGGAGCTGGCGAGGCGGCGGGCGCCCCACTGGCCGGCGGGACGGGCGTTGGACCTTCTTCGCCCATTCGCGCTTTGAGGTAATCCTCGCGAGTAACAAGGCCCGAGACTTTCCCATCCTCGACGATCGGAAGCGAGAATATCGTGTGAGAAAAGAAGATGTGCTCCAGCTCTCTCAAGGTGGTGTGAGGACCGGCGCTTATCACTTTGCGCGTCATGAAGGCGCGCACGGGAGCGGCCATCTTCCCAGCGCTGCGGCCCTTGCTGATCTCACGCAGGCTAAGGAATCCGCAAAGTCTTCCCGTGCCGTCCACGACAGGCGCCCCCGTACGATCGATTTTCTCCAGGAACTCCGAAGCTTCCCTCAGCGTCCAAGAGTCATGTGCCACCTGTACATTGTCTTTCATTATTGAGTGCGCCGTGGCCGCCTCGTCCAGCATGGCTTTCAAGTAGGCCTGCAGGGCGTGGAAAGTCCTGCGGCCAGGCTCGTTCTTGAGAAGGGCGGATGACGCCTGGGAGTGCCCTCCTCCGCCGAAAGCCGCAAGGATCCGTGCAAGGTCGATACGATGCTGCTGGCTGCGAGCGATAATAAGGGAGTCTTGTTCCTTCATGAAATAGAAGACACAGAAGATTGCGTCCGGGTTCTCCACCTCGAAGACCTTTTCCACGACAGCGGAAAGCCCGCCGACCTGCTCCCCCAGCTCCATATATGTGGTGACGATCTGGTGCCCGTGCAGGGTCTGGTAGGTAAGCCTATTGAGGATCTCGTGAAAGAGGGAGATCTGCGTCTCATCCTTGAGGGTCTGGAGGAAGCTCTTCACCAGGGTGACCGATGCTCCCTGGGAAACGAGGTAACCAGCGACCTCGAAATCAGCCAGGACCACGTTCTCATGCGTGAAGCTGCCGGTGTCTGCATAAATGCCCGTCAGGGCAATGGTGGCCTCCTCAGGGCTCAACCGGATGCCGCGGCGCATGGCCTCCACGCCGAGAAGCGTCGTATTGGCGCCCACGCTTCCTTCATGGATCACGGCTCCGGGAATGTCAGAGGAATCCGCCGGGTGATGATCGAAGACATCGATCTGCGCCGGCAGAGAATGGATCCTTTCCAGGTATTCCTTGATCCTGCCAAGTGACCGCGTGTCGACTACGACGAGCTGCTCGACGGACTGCTTTCCAACCTGTTCGATTGTGATGAGGTCCAAATGCTCGCCGTACAAATTGTAGAGATTGCGCGCAACAGGGTGGATCAGGCGGCTTCTGACCCCGCGAGAGTCCGGGAACAGGCGCCGCGCAAGGGCCACAGAGCCAAGACAGTCGAGGTCCATGTTAGAATGCCCGATGATGAGCCGCAGCTGCCCCACCTCTCACCTATCAAAGAATCGATCACACGGAGTGTTATGCGAAACTCCAGCGGAAATCAAGGCTTGGTACGGACTATCTCACAACAAGCACCTTGCGGATCTCGTCAAAGCCCGGACCAACGACCCTGACGAAGTAGATCCCGCGAGCCACGGAGCGCCCACCGCGGTTCTTGCCGTCCCAGGCGGTCGTGTACTGGCCCGGTGACTGCGAGCCTCGCTGGAGGACGTTCACGATGCTTCCGCTCAGGTCGAACACCAGGATCGTCACCGGCCCCGGTGTAGTTACGGTGTATTGAACAAAGGCTGACTGCCCGTTGTCAGGTCGAATGACGTTGTTCGTTATGGTGACCCCGCCGCGCTGCTGGACGATGGCATGGAACATGTATTCAAACGGACGGACGCTGGCAGGATTGGCAAGGTTGGCCAGGAACGCGCAGGGCAGAGTGTGGGTG
>Ga0326728_10024106_pt1 | contig 11063 bp, 9 predicted proteins | sample MB3enrmetagenome_FD_207602 | JGI IMG/M metagenome (GOLD analysis project Ga0326728, IMG submission 207602) | Lab enriched peat soil microbial communities from McLean, Ithaca, NY, United States - MB31MN | ecosystem: Environmental > Terrestrial > Soil > Wetlands > Peat | place: USA: New York... | reverse complement strand
CATTCCGAAGCGGCGGGATCGCCAACTCGACCAAGGCCTGTTCCTTGGCGGCTTCGCGACGCGGCCATTTAAAGGATTAATGAACATATCATTGAGCTTCTCCAATGGTTTCTAGTTGATCCAGTGTGAGGGCAGGGCTGACGGTGGGGGATACTTTTGCCAGGTCGTCTCATCCGGTGGGGAGGGTGTCGCCGCGGCGAGAAAACAGACGCCCGCCATGCCTCCAGCGCAAGCAGTCCCCATCTCGCCGTGCCCGCGAGAAGAAGGAGCACCAGAAAAGGGGCATGAGTAGGTAAATCTAAGGTAATGAGGAAAGAGTTGGGGGGCCTACTTCGGGGGCATCTGAAAGGGGCTAAGCGCTATCCTACCTTACGTGGAGATCCCTCTCGTACCGAATCCGCATCCACTCGAGGTCAACCCTGGGATCGGCTTTCTCTGCACTTTGGAGGGCTTCAGCTTTGTTAGCGGCTGTCCCTTCCCACACAGTCCACTCGTGGGTTCCCGGGCGGTTTTGAGCAGCCGCGCCCGAAACGGCTTCGATATTCCCGCTGACGAGCGCAATAACTTTCCAGTTGGCCATGTGGTTGTCGATCCTCCTTGAGGTGTATTTTACCAGAGACGGGAGCGAGATCCGGAACGGCACTTGAATGGTCATTGAACCGAAGCCCGGAACATATGCGCTAATCCTTTCCTGTGCGAGCAATGCCCGCATTCAGGTCGGGCGCCTAGGAACGATGCAGCTTCAGCGCGGATATTACGTTTATCTAGGGAGCGCATTAGGGCCGGGGGGCCTGCGTGCCCGGATCGCCCACCATCAAGAGCTGTCCACACGACCGCACTGGCACATCGACTATTTGAGAGCGCACACCCGGTTACATTCAGTGTGGGTCCGGTACGATGGGAGACGACGCGAACACGAGTGGGCACGAGAGATGCAGAAGGTGAAAGGCGCAATGATCCCTTTGCTGAGGTTTGGAGCCTCAGATTGCAGTTGCCCGTCGCACCTTTACTTCTTCAAGGATCGTCCTAGGCGGACAAGTTTCCAAGCAAAGTGTCCGCTCGAAGTCGCTGCTGGCGAATTGCCCGCGGAGGATTCAGTATTTCTCCCAATGCAGGACGTCTAACAGAGGCCGCTTAGCCTTTTCAGGACTCTCCGCCGGATGGCCAATCGGAATCAAGCTGATCAGCTTGTAGCCCGGCGGTGCTCCCACTAGCTGGCAGATGTCCGGCGCACAGGGTTTCTTATCTCCGTAAGCGGCCTGGCATCACCACGGCATAGCTTTCGGGGATGAAAATAATTCTCCTGTTTACAAGGAGTTGCAAAAGGAGCAAAAGAAGGCGTATGCTAACTGGTACTGTTGTCGTGTCGCGCCATATGAATTCACATTCAGGACTATCGCCGTCTTTCAAGGGACTATCAGCGGCATCAGCCGCGAGTTCCTACGCCAAAAAGATGAATCACAGTTCTGACACGCTGCAGGAGCGTATTCTGCGAGCGCTCCTGTGGAGACGTGGTCTTCGCTACCGGAAGAATGTTAGAGCACTTCCGGGAAAGCCCGACATCGTGTTTTCCGCGGCGCGGGTCGCTGTCTTCTGTGATGGAGACTTTTGGCATGGAAGGGACTGGCAGCGGCTTTCAAGGAAGCTCCGCGCTGGCACCAATGCGTCCTACTGGATTCCAAAGATCAAAGCAAACCGTAATCGTGATCGTCGAAACGACCGATTGCTGGAGAGGGAAGGGTGGACTGTCATTCGTTTTTGGGAGACGGACATTCATGTCAACCCGGAGTCGGTCGCTCGCACTATTGAGCGCTTCGTTTCTCGAAGCAGCCGGGAGCGCGATGCAATTCATTGATCTGTTCGCAGGGCTTGGAGGTTTTCATGTAGGGCTGGAGCGCCTGGGCCATGAATGCGTGTTCGCAAGCGAACTTGATGCAAATCTGCAACAACTCTACGAGAAGAACTTCGGCATGCGCCCGCATGGTGACATTCGTACGGTGCCCGTTGTCGGCATCCCGCGACATGACATTCTCTGCGCAGGATCGCCTTGCCAGCCATTTTCCAAAGCAGGCGACCAGCAGGGCTTTGATTGTCCGAAGTGGGGTGATCTGTTTGAGCATGTGCTCCGTGTCCTGAGGCATCACAAGCCCGAGTACATCATTCTTGAAAATGTCCCAAACTTAGAGCGCCACAGCAAGGGCGAGACATGGGCGCAGTTGAAGCGAGACCTTGAGACGGTAGGTTACGATATCAGGACCAAGCACCTTTCGCCTCACCAGTATGGGATTCCGCAGATTCGTGAGCGCGTTTTCATTGTTGGTAGCCGCTCCGGTCTTAAGGATTTTCTCTGGCCGGAGAAGAGCGACGATTCGAGCCTTTCCATAAGTGCCGTGCTCGACAAGGACCCCAAAGATGCTAAGATGATCTCACCCCAGGTCAAGAAATGCCTGCAGGTGTGGCAGGCTTTTATCAAGGCGTTTCCAAAAAAGGAGGACCTGCCCTCGTTCCCCATATGGTCGATGGAGTTCGGTGCTACGTATCCGTTTGAGGAGGAGACTCCCTATGGTGTCGGTACACGAAAACTGATCAATTTCCGGGGCAGTCACGGCATCCCGCTCAAGTCGTATCCACCGGATGCCCGCATGGATGGCCTGCCTTCCTATGCGCGCAGCGAGGAAGAAAAGTTCCCTCACTGGAAGGTGTTGTTTATCCAGCAGAACCGCGAGTTTTATCAGCGGCACAAGAAACTGATAAAGCCCTGGATTCCGCGCATTCTCGACTTTCCGCCGAGCCTTCAAAAGCTGGAGTGGAACTGCAAGGGTGAAAAGCGCAATGTCTGGGATTACGTGATTCAGTTTCGAGCTTCTGGCGTCCGCATCAAGCGGCCAACGACTGCCCCGTCCCTCATTGCGATGACGACAACCCAGGTTCCGATCATCGGCTGGGAGCAGCGCTACATGACTCCGCGTGAGTGCGCGCGCTTGCAGAGTCTTCATGAGTTGAAACACCTCCCGGAAGTGCCGACGAGGGCTTTTAAGGCCCTTGGCAACGCGGTCAATGCCGACGTGGTGCAGCTAATCGCCGCGCGTCTGCTCCAGTCGCATCGCGATGACGCGCCGGTGCTCTCTACAGGGGACATTATCCCGTTCGATAAAGCTGAGCACCCAAGATATGCCGCTGTCTGATGCAAAGTCCGCTTTATCCCAGCAGCGCGTAAGCATCCGGCCCGGTGTCGGCATACTCTCCGTTCTGCGGCACCTGAACTACAAGGCGTGGTTCGCCATGGCCGAGTTCGTCGATAACTCACTACAGAGCTATCTACAAAACCGCGAAAAACTTGAGCGCCTTCATGGGAAGGAGTTCTGCCTCAAGGTCGAGATCGAAATAGAGCGCTCTGACGAGGTTCGCATCAAGATCAGGGATAACGCTGCCGGCATCGCCATCGGCGAGTACGCGCGCGCGTTCCGCCCGGCGGAGCTTCCGACGGACCGCACTGGCCTTGCTGAGTTCGGGATGGGCATGAAGAGCGCTGCCTGCTGGTTTGCTCCGCATTGGAAAGTGCGGACCTCCGCGCTCGGGGAAGCGGTTGAGCGGACGATTTCGCTCGACATTGACACCATCGTGCGCGACGACATTGAGGAGCTTGATGTAGTTGAGGCGCCCGCTAACATCAATGATCACTTTACTGAAATCACGCTGACAGACCCATACGACAAGCTACAAACCAAGACAGGCGGAAAGATTAAGGACCATCTTGCCAGTATCTATCGGATATTTTTGCGTGAGCAGACGATGGAACTTTGGTTTAACCGGGAGCCTCTCAGCTACGAAATCCCCAAAATCCTGGTCGCGCCCTATTACAAGACACCCTTGGAGGCTTCACTAAAATGGCAACGTGAGTTCAGTTTCGACTTCGGTCTGGGCCTGAAGGCATCAGGCTTTGCAGCCCTCAGGGAAGTTGCCAGTACATCAACAGCAGGATTCGCCCTGTTCCGACGAAACCGTCTGATCGAAGGTAGTCTAGACGAGCCGTACCGACCGGAGTTCATATTCGGCACCGGTAACTCGTATCGCAAGCAACGCCTAGTCGGTGAGATTCATTTGGAAGGCTTCAATGTTAGCCATACAAAGGACGGCTTTCAGTGGGAGGATCACGAGCAGGCGTTTCTTGAGTTGCTGCATGACGAGATTGAGACCCATAACCTGCCATTGCTGTCACAGGCCGAAGGCTATCGCGCCCGGCTCGCACAGCGTGAACTGAAGACCGAGGCCGAGAAAGCCAGTGCCCGCGTTGCCGAAACGCTCCAGAAGGAAGCCCCGCGCGTCCTTGAGGAGCAGAGCGCGGCACAGCCGTTCCTTGAGCGTCTCCCCGAGTCCGTGCCAGCGGCTATATCTGCCAGTTCACGAGTCATCGACGTGGACCACCGAGGGGCGAAATGGCGGATCACCATCGAGTTGGCGATGGATCCCGCCGTCGAGGATTGGCTTACCATCACAGACAAGCCACCGTCACGTGGTGAAATCCGTGAGATCACCGTTCGGATGTCTCTCGTGCATCCTTTCATGCAGCAGTACTGTCGGGCCGATTCGGCGGAAATCGAGGCACTTGCGCGAGTGGCGGCCGCAGTGGGGCTCGCTGAGATCACTGCGAGGGATGCTGGAGTGCCTCAATATGGGACGATCAGACGCAATCTTAACCAGTTGCTGCGAGAGGCATTCTCGAAGCCTTAGTGGAGAATGATTATGAGCGCTGGCTATGCCGGTAACGGTGAGACAATCACCCCCCAGGATGTTCTGCCTCCCGGCACCCTATGGCTTCCGCTTCAGGGTTCTGAAGTGCGTGATCTTGTCACCCACCTCGATCTCGGTCGCGATAGCGGTGAGAGGATCGTCGCTGAGGCGACAAGCACCCTCAGCAAATGCATCCCGCCGCAAGGTCCCGCCGACTCTACGACCGGCCTGGTGCTCGGATACGTCCAAAGCGGAAAGACGATGTCCTTTACGGTTGTAGCTGCGCTCGCCCGCGACAATGGCTATCCCATGGTAATCGTGATCACCGGGATCAGCAATCCGCTTCTTGACCAGTCAACGCGTCGGCTTGAGCAGGACCTCCGGCTTCACGAAAACCGGAAATGGCGATTGTTCCGCAATCCCAAGATTGCAGACTGCCAGAGTATCGCCGATGTGCTTGCTGCCTGGCGGGACCAGCGGCTAGCGGACCACCGTCGCAAGACTGTGCTTATCACGGTCCTTAAGAGCACCACGAACCTACGCAATCTTAATGGAGTTCTTCGGCAGCTTGATCTTAGCGCCACGCCTGTTCTTGTCATCGACGACGAGGCTGACCAGGCGGGCTTGAACACACGCGCAGGACAGGGGGCGCAGAGCACCACTTATCAGCGGCTGGTAACACTCCGGCAGAATCTGCCGCATCATGCCTATCTCCAGTACACTGCTACGCCCCAGGCCCCACTGCTCATCAACATAATTGATGTTTTGTCGCCTCGCTTCGTCGAGTTGCTGACGCCCGGTGACGATTACGTGGGCGGCGAGACATTTTTCGAGCAGAATTCCAATCTTGTCCCCGTCATTCCTGCAAACGAGATTCCGGGCCGGGGCAACCCGGTCCAGGATGTACCGCCTTCGCTCTTGGTAGCCTTGCGATTATTCTTTCTCGGAGTGGCAGCAGGCTTCGCGCTTGGAGACGATCAACAGCGGGGGCGCCGGAACCGTTCGATGCTTGTGCATCCATCGCGCGAGACAACTGCCCATAGCCAATATTGTCACTGGATCACGCAGATCAGACAGCAATGGCTCGATATGCTCAGCCTTCCGGCGGATAATTCCGAGCGCGTGGCCTTCGTAGATGCATTTCGGCCTCAGTACGGGGACCTGCAGGCAACCGCCACGGGTCTTCCGGACTTCGACACGCTCGCGCGGGAACTGGAGTACTCGATCCGACAAACGACGGTGCTGGAGGTCAACGCGAGGCCGATCACTCCTCAGCCCGATTGGAAAAACAGCTATTCGTGGATTCTTGTCGGCGGACAGGCAATGGACCGGGGCTTTACCGTCGAGGGTCTGACCGTGACTTACATGCCTCGCGATATGGGTGTCGGGAATGCCGATACGATTGAGCAGCGCGCCCGCTTTTTCGGCTATAAACGCAGATATCTGGGATTGTGCCGGGTGTTTCTGGAACTCAGCGTGCGCGATGCATTTCGGTTTTATGTGGAGCACGAGCGCGACATTCGCAACCGCCTTCAAAGACACCGGGATATTGGACGGCCCCTGAGCGAGTGGCGGCGCGCGTTCTTTCTGGACAATGGTCTGCGACCGACGCGCCGGCAGGTTCTAGACCTTGATTATCGGCAGGACACGATCTCGGATGACTGGTTCTGGCCCAAGGTCCCGCATGGGACCGATGAATTGCTAGACTCGAACCGCAGGACTATTGCCGATTTCGTTCAGCAGCGCGAATGGACGGACTCGCCGGGAGATAGCCGCAGAACGTCCGACCAAGTCCACTTGATCACTGAGCAAGTGCCGCTTCGTCGGACGTATGAGGACTTGCTGATTCCGCTACGACTGACCGAGGAGCGCGACTCGCAGCTTTTCACGGGGCTCTTGCTTCAGGTCGAGGCATATCTTCAGAACCACCCGGACACCACATGCACGATTTACCGGATGAGCAAAGGTAATACCCGTCTGCGCAGCGTCAATGACAATCAGGAAATCCCAACCCTGTTTCAGGGCGCAAACTACGCAGACGCAGCCCATAGGGACATGGTTTATCCCGGCGACGAGCGGGAGCGAGCAGCACAGGGCGTAACGATACAGATTCACACGCTCCAGGTCAGACAGAGAGACCGTGGACCGCTCATCGCCGACAACGTTCCCACCGTGGCGGTATGGATTCCGCAAAGCATGGCGCAGGAGTGGCTTGTTCAGGAGCAAAGCTGAGGCTAGTAGTGAGCACAGATCTTTGTGAGTTGTTTGAGTCCCTTGTTCTTCCGCTGGAGCGGCCAGCGGGCAAGAGCCTGTCTGCCGTTGCCCTTCCTGACACCGGGGGTCACCGGCTCGCAAAGGACTCCAGCGGCTCACCATGCCTGCTGCTCCGCCAGCCATCATCGACTGCTTTGCCCCCGCCCATTCGTCTGCAGAATCTGCTAGTGTCCTATGGAGTGCCTTGCGTAATTACTCATCCTGACGGCCAGCAGGAAGAAGGGAATTTTACGATCATCAAATGCTCCGACGCTGATCCGTTGCTGTTTCCTCACTTCCTGCGGATTCTCTCACCCTTCATCACAACGCTGGGTGCGACACCAACAGCGGCAGCAGTGCGCAGGGTCATCTCGGGTCTCGTCGATCTCTTCCAAGCGCTGACGACGCCCGCGAAGAAGTCCGTGCAGGGACTGTGGGCGGAGTTGCTGGTAATCAGGGACGCAACTGATCCGTTCGCCCTTGTCGCGGCCTGGCACGGTCTTCCGGTCGAGCGCATCGATTTCCTGAGCGCACGCGACCGCATTGAGGTTAAGAGCAGCAGCAATCGTCGACGTATGCACCACTTTTCGCTCGTCCAACTTACGCCACCGGCGAATACGCGGCTTATCATCGCCTCTCTGTTTGTAGAATCTGTTGGCGGGGGGCTGTCTCTGCGTGGCTTATCCGATGACATTCGCGCAATTCTGGCATCAGCCCCTGTTCTGCTCACACAGTTTGATGCGGTCTTTTACGCTACCGTGGGAGCCAATTGGAGCGATGCGATGGAAGAGTGCTTCGACGCGGAGCTTGCGAGTGGGTCATTGCAGTTTTTTGATTCTGCGCACGTTTCGAAGATTGATGGATCGATTCCGAGCACCGTGAGCGATGTTCGTTTCGTCTCCGACATGTCGGCAGCGCCTATTCTGACTTCAGAGGCAATGAGAGCGGCAGGAGGACTCTTTGCAGCAGCCGTTCCTGCAAGATGATATCCTCATCGGCTTAAGATGTTCTCCATGCCCCAACCTGTCTAGGAAAATGAAGAGGGGCCATGGCTCCGCAGATTGTTGCTCGAATGACATCGAGTTTGTGTAAACTGCCAAATCTGATATGAAGGCAGAAGAAGCATTTGGGATGAGGTAACATGGCGAGGAAACCACCAAGCGGACCGGTCGGGCTGGGTCGAAAGCGACCCTTGCGCAATTTGGCAATTGCGCGCTTGCATTTGGACCCCGAGAATCCTCGCCTTCCGGAGGACGTTCAAGGAAGCAGTGAAGACGAATTGATGCAGCATCTTTACCAGCACTTCGATTTGGATGAAATCGCTGCACCTATGGCCCAGAACGGCTACTTCGACGAGGAGCCGCTCGTTGCCGTTCCGAAGGGTCTTCCCAAGAAACTGCGGCCCCAGCCTGGGCAGCCTGCATCCTCTGAATACCTTGCTTTCCTTGACAAGGCGGAGTTTACGGTGGTGGAGGGCAATCGTCGATTAGCGACGGCAAGAATCCTTCGAGAACCGTTGATTCGGCAGAAACTTCATGTTCGAGGCTGGCCGGACATTTCACGCGAGGTTCGGCGGGACCTCGATGAATTGCCGGTTATCATATATCCCACGCGAAAGGAAGTTCTACCTTACCTGGGCGTCCGACACATCACGGGCAACAAGAAATGGGATAGTTACGCCAAGGCTCGCTATATCGCTGCGATGCTCGACGAAGGACACACGATTGACGATATCGTGCGTGAGGTCGGTGATCGATCTCAAGGCGTTCTTCGGAATGCAGTCTCATACAAAATCCTGCAACAGGCACGAACGGAACTGGACTGGGATATATCGAAAGCTAAAGATGATTTTTCGTACATATTGCTCGGCATCGGCCAAAAGAACATTAAGGTTTTTCTAGGGTGGACAAAATCGGCAGGGAAAAGTGATCAGGTTAAGGTTCTACCGCTGGAGGAGGTGCCGCTTGCTGAGCCGATCCCAGCTACACACCTGCAAAATCTGCGGGACTTTCTTTCGTGGATTTACGGCGAAGGCAGCAAGGTTCTACCCGTAATAAAAGAGTCGCGTGACATTACAAATTACCTTGCGCACGTGGTGGCTAGCGAGAAAGCGGTCGAATACTTACGCAGAACCCGCGATCTACGCGAAGCTTACGACTTGACGGATGGTGAGGAAGCGATGGTTCGTAACTTACTTGGGACTGCGAACACGAAGCTGGAGAAGGTACTAGGCGTGATTCATCGCCACAAGACAATCGAAGTTATCTCAGAAGCTGAGAAATGCGCGGGCACCGCCGCCCGCGTACTCAAGACTGTTCAGGAATAATCATGCTTGCATTAGATGACGCAGACGATTCCGAGCGCATTGCCGACTGGATAGAGCTTGAGTTGAGCCTAGGAGAGCCATCCTTCTCGCGGTCTAAAGTCAGCTCCATTATTCGGGATGCTACCGCCGTCGAGCCAAGCGAAACCTTTACTTCCGATGTATGGCGGCAATTGCGTGGCAGAATCGCACTTTATTCGACAAAGTTTTTCGACATTCAGGGCGATTTGATTACCCGTCGTGACGATGTTACTGATGGCAGAATTGAGTACGAAGTGTGCTTGTTCTTCTCCCTGTACGGAGCTTCAAAGCTGTATGGGAGTGATCCAAAGCTATTCGAGCGCATGTGTGCAGAAGCCATAGGACGCCACTTGAATGGTCCTGTTTTTGTGTTTGGCTGGCCGGTATTGCCTGATGTGCAGACGGCAATCGCTGCAAGAGTCAGGCAAGTGTCTGAAGTATTGCGTGAGCGCTTTGTTGAGGCCCCCGCCGCCCGCTACAAGGATCGCGGTGTGGATATTATTTCTTGGAAGCCTTTTGCGGAGCCAGACCATGAAAGTCGCCGGCCAGGCCAGCTAGTAATACTCTCTCAGTGCGCTGCCGGGCACGATTGGCGCAAGAAGACGCGCGAATTACCGATGGCTTCCTGGACCCAATATCTTCATTGGGCAACTGATCCGATACCTGCGTTCGCTGTTCCCTGCGTGATCAGAGAGGACCTATGGCATGACGTTACTCGCGAAGTTGAGGGATTGGTTTTTGACCGAGTCCGTCTTATAAACCATCTCCTACGAGGCGTGCAGGACATTGACTTAAAAACCGCGCTCGAGGCGTGGCGTACGGAGCAAATCGAAGAACACCGCGCATGAAAGCTGTTTACGCTGGGGAAGGGCGGCTTCCGTCTCTGGACGCGAAGCATTTCTGCGGATCGTCTTCAAGGACCAACTTGACGACAAGCCTCTCGCGGTGGAGGTTTAGTGTAAACCTTACGGCTGCAGAATAGATGGCGGACGAAACCAAGATTGGGACAAATTGGCAGGACGACGAGCTCGATATGATCGTCGCCGACTACTTCGCCATGCTCACAGATGACCTCGGCGGGCGACCATATGTCAAATCCAGGCATAGTGCGGCCCTTATGGCCCAAATCGGCCGGACGCACCGCTCGGTCGAGTTCAAGCACCAAAATATTTCCGCTGTGTTGGATGAACTGGGCATCCCTTGGATTCTCGGCTACAAGCCCAAGAGGAACTATCAAAACGCCATCTTCGACGCGATAGACCGTTACCTCACCAAGCACCCGGCCATCCTTGAGCCTGTCCCTGTTTCATCGGCGGCTCCTGCCGTGTCATCCGAAATCTTTGTTGCGCCGCCGGCGCTCGGAGCCACTGGTGAGGGAATTCCAGAGGGTCTACGACGCCTGGTCCGGAAATTCGATCCCGTGGAACGGGACCACCGCAACCGTGCTCTTGGCAAGGCCGGGGAAGAGTTTGTTGTTGGTCTTGAGCGCCAGCTCCTGAATGGAGCTGAGCGGTCGGACTTGGCCCGCAAGGTCCGATGGGTTGCCGCAGAAGATGGAGATGGGGGGGGATACGATGTCCTGTCGTTCGACCCGACCGGGCGCGAGCGTTTGCTGGAAGTGAAAACCACCAATGGGTCTGCCCGTACGCCATTTTTCTTAAGCCGCAACGAGTGCGACGTGGCGCGCGCGCGGCCCGCGGACTGGTGCATATACCGCGTTCACCTGTTCGCCAAT
>Ga0326728_10024105_pt1 | contig 11063 bp, 6 predicted proteins | sample MB3enrmetagenome_FD_207602 | JGI IMG/M metagenome (GOLD analysis project Ga0326728, IMG submission 207602) | Lab enriched peat soil microbial communities from McLean, Ithaca, NY, United States - MB31MN | ecosystem: Environmental > Terrestrial > Soil > Wetlands > Peat | place: USA: New York... | reverse complement strand
GTCCGGTTCGGAGGGAGGGGGACCGAATCCAATCGCGTCTCCCTACCCCTATTGTTAGCTCGCCCCGTTGGGGCTCGAAGCATTCCCAATCAAGAATCAAATAAGCCCCATCGCTGAAGGGCTGACATCTACTACAGACTTCTGGGACACGACACTAGTCTTCTTTCCTTGACCCCCACAGTCTTCGAACCCACCGTTGCGTGGGGAGGTAGTCCGGTGTACATTAGCGCGCGAGCGGGGAAGGATTTGGGAAAGCCATATGGACCGAAGAGAATTTCTCAGCGTATTGGGGACGACGGCTTCGATACGGTTGAGCGGAGCAGAGGAGGGAATCGCCCCGGCTGGGGACGATATCTACCTGGAATTGGTGAAGGTGGCGGAGCGGGCAGTGGAAGAATCGCTCCCCAAGCAGCAGGCGGATGGGGGCCTGCGCGACGAGCATGAAATCCCCCAACCGGGGGCCACCGCTGGTTTCCTCTCGAGCCTGGCCGCCCTGTTTCTGGCCCCTGAGTCCCGCTACCACCGCAGCCCCGAACTGCTCGAACGGATGGAGCGGGCGGCTGAGCACCTGGTCCGCGACCAGCACCCCGACGGCACCATAGACCTCCCCACCACCAACTTTGGATCACCACCTGACACGGCTTTCGTGCTTGAGCCGTTGTGCTCCACTGCCGAGGTCCTGCGCACTCGAAAGTATCAGGAGACACGCCTGCTGGAGGCGACACTGAAAACCTTCATCGAGCGGGGCGGCTTCGCCTTGACCACGGGAGGCATTCATACCCCAAACCATCGCTGGGTCGTCGTGTCAGCCCTGGCTCGCTGCCATCACCTCTTTCCCAATCCTCGTTACCTCGCGCGCCTCGACCAATGGCTCGCCGAAGGCATTGACCTGGACGAAGAAGGCCAGTTCACCGAGCGCAGCACCGGAATCTACAATGCCATCACCGACCGCGCGCTGCTGACTGCCGGCCGCCTGCTCGACCGCCCTAATCTGTTCGATCCGGTGCGAAGGAACTTGGAGACCATGATCTACTTCCTGCACCCCAACGGCGAGGTGGCCACCGACATTTCCCGACGCCAGGACCGCTTCCAGTCTGCTACATTGCGGCCCTACTACCACGCTTACCGATACATGGCGTGCCACGACAGGAACGGACGCTTCGCCGCGGTCGCGAACGAACTCGAGCGTAAGCATCTGGAACAATTGGGCGGAGAGTTGCTCTCCTTTCTCGAGATTGCGGAACTTCGCCAGGACCTGCCACCGCGTGTGGCGTTGCCCACCGACTACGAAAAGCATTTCACGATTTCCGGGTTCGTGCATATCCGGCGTGGTGAGCGCAGCGCCACCATCCTGGGGGGAGATTCGCGGTTCTTCTCATTACGGCATGGCGGAGCGGTTGTCGAGGCGGTGCGCCTGGCCAGCGCCTTTTTTGGTAAAGGGCAGTTTTCTGCTTCCTTGGGACGTTCGGGAAGCGTATACCGGCTGGAGCAAGAACTGGAAGGATATTACCTGCAACCTCTGGATCCCGCAGATCGTCGGCCGGATGGGAATTGGCAAGCGATGCCCAACTCCCGCCGCACCCACAGTAATGTCTGCCGCCTGCGCTCCCGCGTGGATATTGGCGAGCGCGAGGACGGCTTCGAACTTTCCCTAAATGTCGGCGGTACCGACGGAGTTCCGCTGGCGCTTGAGATCACACTTCGGCCGGGGGGACAGTTCACCGGCGACGCGCTGGCGCCTCTGCCCGACATGCCTAACGCATATTTGTTAGGAGAGGGTATTGCGAGCTATGAACTCGCCGGCCGCCGGGTGCGTATCGGTCCCGGCTTCCGCTACCACACCTGGACCCAACTGCGCGGCGCCGAACCTCGCCTGCAAGGTGTCACGTTGTACCTGACCGGTTTCACGCCCTTGAGTAGGACGCTGCAGTTTGCCGCAGCGTGACCTCTGCGAGGAGGAGGCTGATCAGGGACGGTCCTCTAGTACCGATTCACTCCGCCTTCGATTTTCACCTTGCCGGAGAAGTGGCGGTAGACATACGTAAAGTATGCGCTCGCTAGCGCCATGCCGACAATCCACCACACCAGGCCGACGCGCAGGCCATAATCGCCGGCCTTGGCGTTGTAAATCGTCAGTGAATAAGCGGGGCTGGTACTGGCAGGCAAGACGAGCGGGTATAGTCCAAAGACGACGCTGGTCAGCATACCCACGATGTAGAGGCATGAAGCAAGGAAACTCGGCAGGTCGTCATTGCGGCGGATAAACCATCCCATCGCCGCAAGCCCGGTCAAAGCGAGCAGGGGGAACACAAACCCCGCAGGATGCGCCGACAGGTTATGGGGAACCTGGGCTTGCACGCGGAAAGTGACGGCGGTGACGACGAAGGTCAGCAGGAGAACCACCCACCATGCCACTCGCGCCCATCTCTCGGAACGATCGTGTACCGGGCCATCCGTCTTCACTGCCAGCCAGAGGGCGCCGTGGAGCGATAGGGTGCTTAATGCCGCCAAACCCACAAGAATTGTGTACCAGTCGAGAATGCCCGTAGCGGTTCCCAGGCGGAAGTTGGTCCACAATGCCTCAAAGAAATATCCCTTGTCATTCAGTGGCACCCCCCGCACGACATTGCCGAGAGCAGCACCGTAAAAGACCGCCAGGAGGAGGCTGGCGGCCGCAAACACAACGTCCCAGAACTTGACCCAGACGGGACTTTCCACTTTTTCGCGGAATTCGATGGAAACACCGCGCAGGATGAGCAGCCAGAGCACGATCATGAGAGGCAAATAGAAGCCGCTGAACCCGGATGCATACAGAGCTGGAAAGGCGAAGTAAAGCGTGCCGCCGGCGGCCAGCAGCCACACTTCGTTCCCATCCCACACCGGCCCTATGGAGCGGACAACCAAATGGCGCTCCTCGTCCGTTTTGGCCACCAGAAAATGAATCGCGCCCGCGCCGAGGTCAAACCCGTCGAGCACGACGTAGGCCGCGATCATGATGGCCACCAAACAAAACCACACCGTTTCCATGCCGACAACTCCTTAGGCGGTCGAGCGGCGCCGTTGCCCATGGCGGCAACAGTCGGGGCGCTTTGCGCCCAGCCACTACCCCTTGGGTGGAACGAACAGTGGGGGAGGCTCGGGCCCCTCTTCAACCACACGGTAGACCAGAAACAGAAACAGAATACCAAGCACGGTATACATTCCCATGAATCCGAGAAGGGTGAACCAGACGTTTCCCGATGACACTTGCGACGACACTCCCGCCCCCGTACGCATCAGGCCATAGATCACCCATGGCTGGCGTCCCACCTCGGCGGTCATCCAGCCGGCAGTATTGGCGATGTAAGGGAAGGGAAGCGAGAGCATGAGGGCCCATAGCATTCCCCGCGAGGCGTACAAAGTCCCTTTCCACAACTTCCAGGCGCAGACCACCATGATGATTATGAAGATTGTGCCGAGCCCCACCATGACGTGATAGGAGTAATAAACGAGCGGGATGTTGTCCGGCCAGTCAGAGGGTGGGAATGCGTCCAGCCCTTTGACTTCCGACATCCAGCGCCGGTAAGTGAGAAAACTCAACGTGCGGGGAATGAGAAGCGGATTATCGAGACGTTGATTCTCCACGTCGGGCTGCCCGATCAGGGCAATAGGCGCTCCTTTTTGCGTGTAGAATAGACCCTCCATCGCAGCCAGAGTGACGGGCTGATGGCGGGCCAAAAGGCGCCCTTGGCCGTCGCCGCTGGGGAACAGTTGGAATAGTGTAGCAACGACGCCCGTGATTACTCCCACGCGTACAAACGTCTGGCCGTAGCGTGGGTGCCTTCCCACGAGCAAATAGAATGCCCCTAGCGCGGCCATAACGAAGGCTGCGGTGATCACGGCGCCGCTCATGTTATGCGCGTACTGCCACAGGGCCCAGTGGTTCAGCAGCAGGCCCCAGAAGCTGGTCAGCATGATTTCGCCATTCGGTCCAAGAGTGTAAGCTACAGGACGTTGCATCCAGGCGTCGGTGGCGACAATTAAGTAGCCCGAGAGCCACGAGCCAATGAAAACCATGAAGGCAGCGAACCAGTGACCTTTGGGGCCTAAGCGCTTTTCGCCGAACAAAAACAGTCCCAAGAAACTCGACTCCAGAAAAAAGGAAAAAATCCCCTCCATCGCCAACGTCTGCCCGATAACACCTCCGGCGGCTTTGGAGAACTGCGCCCAATTTGTGCCAAACTGGAACTCCATGGGAATGCCCGTTACTACCCCCAAGGCGAAGTTGATACCGAAGATCTTCATCCAAAAGCGCGCGGCGCGATTGTAATGCTCCTCGCCGGTCCGCAGCGCCATGGTTTTCAGAATTACAATTAACAGGGCCAGCCCCATGGTGAGCTGCGGGAACAAATAGTGGAATGTGACTGTGAAGGCGAAGTGTAGGCGATGAACGATCAGGGCGTCAGGCATAGAAGCTCCAAAATGACTTAGGATTGGGAGTATATACCGGACGGAGCGCCAAAACAAAAAGACTGTTGGAAAGAGACATGCCAGAAGAACTACCCTGCCACGTAGCCCTCCTCACCCGCCACGGGTTCCCGCTCCGGCAACTGCGAGTGCTTTGAGGTATTGATCTGCCAGGCTCAATTCCTCACTTTTGGGGGAAACCTGGAAGTGGCTGGAAGCCCCGAGGTTCGCATAAACCTTACTCGTCCATTGGTAAGCATCGCGGGCCTGCGAGATTTCGACCTCCTGGTTCATAGGTCCGCGGGGCGCGATGATGGTGAGCGGCCGATCGGCCACGGCTGCCGCCACTTGCGGAAGATCAAAGTGGGCCAGCACGTCGCGGATGAACACGCTCGACTCGGTAAGATAGCGGTCAACGCTGGTGAGAGCGCGGTAAGAAAGCAAGCCTGCGTGCGCCACGAGGGCCTTGACGCGAGTATCCAGCGCCGCCGCGTAAAGCGACCACAGGGCACCTGTGCCTCTTCCGATCAGGTGAACACCCGCGGGGTCAACCTCCGGGCGGCTCAAGACATAGTCGATGCTGCGGACCACGTCCAGGACGCGCATTCCGAACAAGTCTTTATTCATTTCCCAGGCCATGTAAGTCATGGTGCATTCCGCATTGTCCACCTGGCGGAATTCACCTTCCTCATCGCCAGGATGCGGAGGCTTGGTCGCGCCCATGCCTCGCACGTCGACGGCAACCACACAGTGGCCTTCGAGGGTCAACTCCTCGAGGAGGCCGAATTCCATGCCGTCGCTCTCTCGCGAGCTATCGCTCACATACAGGATCGCCGTGCGGTCCTTCACGCCCTCGTCAGGCTGATAAACCCAGGCGGAAATGTATATGCCCGGTTCAGAGAGGAATTCCACCTTTTCGATACGGTAGCCCTTGCGGGGAGTCGTGGTGTCGCGACGGGGCGAGAGCGGCTGGTTTGACGGCCGGTAACGAAGGACTTCCTGAATCTCTTGCCTGATCTCGTTGCGGTAGGATGCCTGTTCGGCGGCGTTCGCAGGCGCTTTTCGTGCCGGGGGAAGCGCTGCTTGCTTTGCCAAAATCAGGGAATAAATCGTCTGGCTCTTTCCGGAATATCGGAGGGAGCCATCCAAGGTACACCACAGGTTTTCCCACGGTTCGGGCGCAAACGCGGCCTCGGCGGCCGGGCCCTGGCGATTATAGAACCAGCGGCAGAACCAATCGACGTTGGCGATTCGAAGCTTCACGGTCCAGGCATGAGGATCATCGGCGGGCACGGTGACGAATCGGTCCGGCACGCCGAAGAGCTTGTAACGAGCGCGAATGGCCTCTGCCGCGCGGTTGAACGATGGCAAGTAACGTTCGATGGTCACCAGCAAGGGCCTCGGGGCGACGGCGGCGTGGAGGTCCGCGTGGTCGATGCCATAGATTTCCGCTGGGAAAAGGTGCTGCTCAGTGTCTCCCGTGCCCATCGGGATGTACAAGGGAAAGTCCACCGGCCAGCGATTTGCGGTGCCGCCCTCATTGATGGCGGCGCAGTGCACGCGTTCATCCATGGCGGCGATGAACTTGGTGAGCGTGCCGCCACCGGAGTGGCCTGCGCAGCCAATCTTGTTGGCGTCTACCTCCGGCCGGGTTTGCAAATAATCGATGGCGCGCATCCCATCCCACACGAAGTAGTGCGTCAGATCTTCGCCCAGCAGCAGGAGTAACTGGCCCGGGAGAGAATGGTTCCAGGTGACCGGCCCGCCGAGTTCGTCGGCATGAGTCATGGGATTCCAAAAATATCGCCGCTCCCCCTGACCGATCGGATCGTAAGCCAGCACCACGAAGCCATTGCGCGCAAAGTGGACATAGGCGGACTGATATTCCGGATAGCCGCGCGCCAAAGAAGAGTGACCGCAGGGTGAAATGATTCCCGGATAGGGACCGCTGCCCGCCGCCGGAATGTAGAGGTTACCCGTGACCCAGAAGTCCGGCTGGCTCTCGAACATGACGTTTTCAACTCTGTAACCCTCGCGTTCGAACGACTTCACTATGACGGGATTAAGCGGATTCCGCTCCGGGAGTCCGTGAATCATTTCGAGGCACTTTTCCCGGACGAAGCGGTTACGCGCCGTCATCTGCTCGGGCGTGTGAATTCGCGCGCGTTGCTGGTCCCAATGAGAGGCCAGCGCGTTAACCCTTTCGGTGAAGTAGGCCGCCAGCATGTCCGGCATCGTTTGGCTGTAAAGGGGCGCCGCCTCGGCTTGGGCAACGGCCGTGCCTGCAGCCTTGCCATTCAACGGTAGGCTTAGGGCCAATGGCAGGCTTCCAGTTCGTTTGACAAATTCCCGTCGATTCATTCGCGTCCTCGCAACTAGAGCTTGTGGGAGTGCAGAGGCTTGTCCAGGTTCCGCTCGAGTCTGTCGCCAATGGCCTGCGGCTTCGCCGCCCTGACTTGCGGAAAGGCTTTGCCTTTCCGAACTCGGCCGCAGATCTTGTTTCTCGGTTGAGGCTGCGCCTCAACCGGCGAGGCGCAGCCTCGCCGAGGTAACAGCCATTAAATAGTGAAGCCTCGGAAAGGCAGAGCCTTTCCGCATGACAGAGCGGCATAGCCGCTCACCCAGGCCGCCAATATCAAGAACCCTATCCTACATCGATGACGGCCAATGTGTAGACCTTCAGGAGCGGCACGGTGAACCGCAGGCGGCCGTTCTCAACCTGACTCGGCGCTTTCCCGGCCGCTTCCTCCCCGTCTGGAGTGAGCAGCGACACTTGCCGTACCTGCGCCCCTTTGGGTAATTCCACATCCACTTTGACGTTGTTCACCGTCGATCCCCGCGTCGAATCATAGTTCAGCAGGTGGATCAGGCGGCGGGTTCGCCCTACCTGCAGCGCGTGTTCGGCAACCACCGCCAATGTTTCGGGCGCTTCCACTTCCAGGGAAAATCTCCCTCCCGCCGCCCAACGCACCTGTTCAATGAGGTCTTCCCAATTCAAAGGCAACTTCCAATACTCCGATGTCATTCGCACCACGGGCGGCTTGGGAATCGCCGGTTTGATAGCGGGAATGTAGCTCACTCGGCCCTGGCCGGCCAGATTCTGCACCGGTGGGATCTCAAGTTCGCTCTCCCCTGATCTCCGTCCGCCCCCATGTGGGGCGCGGACCTGAAATAAATCCTTGAGCCCGAAGTCAGGCCGGCGCTGGCGCCATGGCGTATAGAGAGATGTCAGTCCCGTTGCCACCAATCCGCCGCCTTGCTGCACATACTGCCGAATCAAATTCATTTGATAGTCATCCAGGCATTCCTGGTCGGCAAGCACGAGCGCGCGGTATTTTGAGAGATCCTTCAAGCGCTCATTGAAGATGATGTCGAATGAAACTTTGGCCTGAATCAGCGCCTGCGTAAACAGCATGAAGCTCACTGCGGGCCGGTCGTTGTTGAATCCCATTGACGCGTACGAGTACAGCACCGCCACGTCCGCAATATTCTCGACGTCGCGGTAATAATCGAAATTCTTAATAAAAAAATCGATATAGCGTTGCTGGGTGGCAGGAAGTGCCTCGTCCGGCGTTCCACCGATATCGCCCATGCACTGGCGGCCAAACGCCATGGATTCGGCCATCTGAAGCGTCGAGTCCCCGGTCACCACAAACATGGTATTTCCCAGGATGCTGGCGTTCTTAAAGGACCGGATCCGGCTCACCAGAATGCCCTCGTCGTTCACGCCGGCCGGGTCCCCTTCTTCACTCCACACCGCGTCCATGTGGGAAAGCAGCCCTGGGTAATAGACCCCTTGCTCCCAGATCGTGTTTCTTCCGGAAATCCCGGAATGGGGATTCGTCTCCACCGCCGTTTCGGGGTTCGCATCGCGAATGACTTTTTCCATGATCTCGTAATAGCTCTCAAGCTGGTGGCAGCGGAAGTCTGTCCATTCTTGGAAGAGTGGATCGTCAACGGCGCTGGGCGGAGAACTGACCTTGGGCGGAACGACGTATTGCACGTTGGAGAAGCCCAGGCGTTGTGTGAGGTCGTCCGGGGAATACTTGGCGGTCAAATACTGTCGGAAATCTTTGATGGCAAGCGGGTGGTGAAAAATGGCCGGCTCGGCTTGCAAGCTGGTATTGTCGAAGTGGATCAAGTCGACTTTGGCGTCCACCACGGCGCTGTGCACGATGCGTTTCATGTACTCCACATATCCGGGGTGCATGAAATAAACCCGCTTGCGGAAGGTCTGGTCGAAATAGATGACGGGCCTGCCCAGATAGTCGGGCACGATCCAGTCCGCCGCATCCGGCCTCTCCACGAGAAACGTCTCGTAAGCCATCGTGCTGCCGATGTAGACGCCCACCTTGATGCCATATTTCTTGAGGATGGGGACAAAGTTCTTGGTAATCTCCATGTACTCTTTTTCGACTTCGACCCCGAACCCTTTGTAGTACCAAGTGATCCACAACGTAATTCCCGCCGCCTTGATTTTTCTGGCGAACGCCTCATCGTGCGCTTGCTCGAACTGCTCCTTGACCGCCCCCACCATCCCGCCCCCTCGCCGGCGCATAAAGACGGGGATGCTGTCATGATTCCCCGAGATGATCAGCGGCGTGTCCGCCAGCCAAGCCGGGCCACGCTTGAGCCGCGGAGCATCAAACAGGCCGGATATGCGCATGGCCGCCGTGCCCAGCGCCGCGGGGCCCAGCACGACACTACTCATGAAGTCACGGCGGTCCATAGCTCACACCTCCTCGCGACGTAGATAAACTTCTCTGTGACCTTTGTGCCTCTGAAGGCTCAACACGAAGGCCACAGAGATGCTCCGTGCGCTCTGTGTTTGGTCTTTTTGCGGCCACTGAGAACACGGAGGGGGAAATCGTCGCGGCACAACAATGTCAAGCAAATACGTTAGAGCGTCAAAGCAGCAAGACTCACTCATCCTCCTCATCCGGGGTCCTTCCCGCCGATATCCCGGATGAGGTGTCATTCCAATTCAGCGGTTCACTGCGCGTCGGCAATTGGTGCGTTTGCGCGTACTGATTCCGGACTGCAGCCACTTGAGCAGCCCACGTTCCCAGCGGATAGAGCAATTCACGGTACACAAGATAGCTCATATCCACGGTGCGGACGGGTTGATGATCCTTCACATCGTCAACTTGGTCGAGGAATTCTCGTCCATTCGCTGCCTGGACGCGAGGGAACCAGGATTTGTACCATGTCGCCGTAGTGTCGTTCAGGGCTTGATTGCGTGCTTGACGAATGTTCTCGGCGATGCTCAGCGCCCGGTCGAGGGCCGCCACGGCCCTCGGCGCGTTGTTCTGACCGGCATAAGTCTGTGCGGCACTCAGCGCCTCAACGATCCGGCCTAATTCGCGAAGCATGATCAAATTCTGCCGATAGAGATGCGCAATCGACAGATAAACCTCGAGGTTGTAATGGTTGAATTGCACCTTACCCAGGTTTGCGTTGATCAAATTGACGAGCTCGTCATTCTGCGCCAGAAACCGCCCCGCCAGTTCAAGCCGTTTCTGATTCTCCATTTTCCAGTCGTAGGGCAGGCGAAGCAATTCCGCAGAAGGCACGGGCAGCGGAGGCAGGTATTGGTCGTGTGCGAAATGCGGAGGATTGAAAACTCCTTCGGAATACCCAAAGATGGGAGTGCGCGCGTTTGACGGGCCGCTCTCCCAGCTATCTTCCCAGAAGCGCGCCTGTTGGGACATCAATTGGTATAGCCGGCCCATGTCCGTCGCTCCCGGGCCATAGAACAAAGGGTAGAAACTGCTTGTTAGCTCGTTGGCGCTGGGCGAATCTGCGCGCCAGCCCCGCGCCGGCCCGGTCGCATACCCCAACCAAAAAGCCTCCGGGTGCACTCCGGGGTCCCCCCAGCCGGCGATGAAAACGCCTATGAGGTCTGCCTGATCCGGCTGCGGGGCGGCCGGTTGCACAGAGCTAAGGGCGGCATGCGAGGTAAACGAGATCAGGTCCGTCATCTCCTGCACGCGCCCCTCGCCCGCGGGACGGGGATGAAGCCGCTCGGAGGAAGGCAGCGGATAGTACTCCGGGAAAAGCTGCTCATCGCCCTCCGTCGAGGTGTAAATCATCTGCCGAATTCCGTGGGCTTTGAAGACCGGGTCGAACTTCGGCCCATAGACCTCGCCATTGATCAGATAACCGGGCAGCGAGTCAATGTCGCCGGGCACCATTGGATACTCTCCCCAGAAAATCACTTGCCGCCCGTGCTCGTGCAGGTAGCCCGCCGTCTTCGTCACGAATTCCGCCAGCAGCTTCCCTACGCTCCCTAACTCCTTCGCCCGGTCCGCCTCGTCGCATTGCCCGTTCTTCGCCAGCCCCACGTAGTACGGCTCGTCCGTCGACAGCAGAAAATACTTGCTCCCCTTCGTCGCTTCCAGCAAATCCTCAAACATCCCCTCGAACAGCTTGTACGTCCCCGGGTTGGTCACGCAAAACTCGTAGTTGCTCTCCGCATACTCCCGTAACCCCGCGTATTCCGGGTGCTTGAGAATGAACGCATCATGCGCCGGCCCGTCCAGGTAGGGAATCAATTGGATGTGATACTGGAGCGCGTAGTCGGTCAACTCCTGCAACTCCGCCGGACTCAGCGCGTA
>Ga0326728_10024104_pt1 | contig 11063 bp, 14 predicted proteins | sample MB3enrmetagenome_FD_207602 | JGI IMG/M metagenome (GOLD analysis project Ga0326728, IMG submission 207602) | Lab enriched peat soil microbial communities from McLean, Ithaca, NY, United States - MB31MN | ecosystem: Environmental > Terrestrial > Soil > Wetlands > Peat | place: USA: New York... | reverse complement strand
AAGCTCAATCCTCCATCTCCGCCTTCAGTTTCCTGGCCAGCTTCAGCACCGAGGCCAATTCAGCGGCGGCCGCCAGGGCGTGGTCCTCCTTGATGGAATCCAGGTCCTCATCGTGGATGCGGAAGGTGTTGAGCTGGATGGCGGCGATGAGCTGGTCGATGCGGATGAGGAGGCCCTGGAAGCGCTCCCGCTTTTTCGCCAGGGCGCCCTTCTTCAGAAGTTCCAAAGGATCCATTTGACCTCCCGTTCAAGGTTCAAAGTTCAAGGTAGGGGCGGTTTTAAAACCCGCCCGTACGGGAAAAATCACAAGCGGCTTGTTTTTCCTGGTTTTTAACTTGAAACTTGAAACTTGAACTTTGAATTAAATACGCTTGAGCAGCCACAGCAAATTGGGCAGGGCGTATAAAATGGCCGTGGCCGCCGCAAAGATGCCGGCGTACCAGGCCAGGCGCCGCTGCATGATATTTAGCCGGTCCATAATGTCCAGGACCGGGCATTTGTGCCCCGGGTCCCGGTGGACCTGGCAGGGACAGTTCTCCTGGTGCTCCACGCGGGCCTCCAGGTTTTTGATCCGGCTCTCCTGGTCGCAGAGGCGACCCTTGAATTGCACCTCCAGCCGGTCCAAGTCGCTGCCCAGGCGGCCGTAGAGGCGATCCAGCAGCAGCGGGAAATTCTCCCGGTCCTGGGGCAGCAACCCGTCAAACAGGGATGATCTGGCCATGGCCTTAAGTCCGCCCCTCTTCGCGCCTGATGCCGGCGGTTCCAGGCGCCAGGCTCGGGGGAAACTTCCGGCTAAACCAATCTTTTCCCATCCCCCACTCCCTTCCATCGCCATGGTTGGAACGCCGGGGTAAGTGCAATGATGGTTATGCCAGACCATCAGCCCATCCAGATTTAGTTCTTGGCCCCTGCCTCGTTTCATTCGGAAAACAATTCCCAAGACCTTGATTAGCTCCAGATCCTGATCGTGGGACTGATCATATTGAATTTCTTTAAACTTTCCAGCACAGGTAGGTCATTTGACCCAGGATAGGATTGACTGGCTAGGCCCACTATTAAGAGATGCAGTTCGCTCTTTTGGGCCGCGGCTGAGGAATTCAGACAGCCAACCATCCGGTTTCCAATGCCGGCCCCCCAGGGACGCGCTTACCTCCCGCGCCTGGCGGCGCCGGCAGCTACGGCACCCTCGGATATGGCAAGAGTATTTGTGGGCGTAGAGAAATTTAGATGGATAATGAATGCGATAAACCAAGGAGGTTGTTCTAATCGAAAAGGAAAACGGCTTTATCGGGAGATGGCACCTTAAAACGATTGCAGATCAGTGGCAGGGGAGTCTGTAAAGGGTAGCTGGCGCTGTAAATGGTGTAAATAACCCAACCGATCTCCGCCTTTGGTCGGCGGGCAGAGGACCGCAGCCACCTTGACAATTTTTCTACAGGCCAGTATATTCAAGCGGAATTTGCCTCCGGGCCGTTAGCTCAATTGGTAGAGCAAGTGACTCTTAATCACTAGGTTTGGGGTTCGAGCCCCCGACGGCCCACCAAAGTAATCAATGGGTTAGCTGAAGCGGCTAACCCATTTATATTGCAGACTAACATCTGGGCTAATAAAAACCCCGATGCTGTGTCCTCTTTCTTGTGTTCCCGGTTCCGTTCCAGATACATGGCCCCATAAATTTTATAAGCAAAATATGGTGGGGGGGCGGGGCCTTCCTGCAGGCGATTTAAGCATTTCACAGGCACCTCTGACCCTTTCCCTTGGGATGTCCCCGTTGCGGGTCGTGGCGGGGCTGTAAGTGGTCCTAAGTAGCGGAGATTTATCTTTCCGGAGGGAGGGCTGATGGGGGAGGCGGGGGTGCCGGTGCTCCCGGCGGGCGAGGTCGGCCAGGAAAAGGCGACAGCACCCCTTGAGAAGCCCGATGGCACACACTACCGATCATTGCTGGCCTGAGGTCCTTAGGCTTCCCAGCCAGTTAACATCTGCTCGGCGAGGGATTGGTATGCCCGAAATCTGGGGAAAATTGACTTACCACCCAAATTTGCGCTATCATGCCCTCGACGAGAAAATTTGGCTTCGAGAAGAGAACCGTTTGGGAGATTTTACTCGGGCAAGAGGTCCCAAAAACCATTTTTGACTGCGGTGGCCAAGACTGCCCCATAATCTCAGATAGTGTTAGGTAAATACGTAAACCGGATAGGCACTGGGCGTGAATGTTCTCGAATTCACAGGTGTCATCTTTTTTGGCTCGCTGACGGCGGGGTTCCTGGGATCCTTGACCGGATTGGGAGGCGGGGTGGTGATCGTACCGCTCCTCTCCCTATTTTTGGGGGTTGATCTCCGTTATGCCATCGGCGCCTCCCTGATCTCGGTAATCGCCACCTCCTCAGGTGCCGCGGCCGCCTATGTCAGGGAAGGCTTTTCCAATATCCGCATTGGCATGTTTCTGGAAATGGCCACCACCTTCGGGGCCCTCTTCGGAGCGGCCCTGGCGGCCAGGACCCCGACGGCCGCGATCGCCATCATCTTTGGCCTGGTGCTCATCCATTCGGCCTATCTGTCGACGCGTCCTCCCCGTAGCCGCTCCGACACGGAACCGTCCGACCCTCTGGCCACCCGTCTCCATATGGAAGGCTCCTATCCGGGGCTCGAGGGTCAGATACCCTACCACGTGCATGCCGTCCCAACTGCATTCAGCCTGATGTTTGTGGCTGGCTCTCTTTCGGGGTTGCTGGGGATCGGCTCGGGCGCCGTCAAGGTCCTGGCCATGGACCGGGCCATGCGCATTCCCTTCAAGGTCTCCACGACCACCAGCAATTTTATGATCGGCGTGACGGCCGCAGCCAGCGCCGGGGTCTATCTCAATCGCGGCTACATCGATCCCGGTCTGGCCATGCCGGTCATGCTGGGGGTGCTGGTCGGTTCCCTACTGGGGGCACGGGTGCTGACCGGGGTCAAAACCCGCTGGCTGCGCCTGACCTTCGCCGTGGTCATCCTGGCCCTGGGGGCGGAGATGATCTACAGCGGCATTATCGGGAGACTCTGAGATGCGCCTTCCCAAGGCCTGGACCGACCAGCAGATGGACGTCATCATCGGGGTGATCCTGCGGGGTGGCGTCCTGACTTCGGCCCTAATCGTGGTGGCGGGCGGGATATTATATCTGCTCCATTATGGTTTCGGTTCACCCCATTATGGGGTTTTCCGCGGAGAACCGAGCGACCTGCGCCACCTTGCGGGGATTATGAGGGACTTCCTGGCCTTCCATCCCCGCGGCATCATTCAGTTCGGTCTCCTGCTGCTGATCGCCACGCCCATCATACGGGTGACCTTTTCCATCCTGGCCTTTGCCATGCAACGAGATCGCGTTTACGTCGTGGTTACTTTGATCGTGCTGGGAGTTCTTCTCTATAGTCTCACCGGCGGCAGTCTCTAGCCTAGGACGGGTAGAAGCACTTATCAATGGAATAAGGAAAATTGCATGTATGGTTTGGATATTATAACCTAGTAGGACTGATTCGATGAGTTCAGGGTTCAGCTTTTTGCTACTAAAACCGGGCGAGGAGCATGACCCATGACCCGCTCTGTAGTACTACCGATGAGGAACTCCTTCAAACTGGTGCGGCCATGACTACCCATAATGATCAATTCAATTTCATTTTGAATGGCCTCCTGAACAATGCCGACATCGGGGGCGACTCCCTGGGGAGAAATCTCCTTTATCCTTTTTAAGGGCATACCGGCCTTCTTGGCGGCAATCAACATCTTTTGAATGGTGGCTTTGGCCTCAGCGAGACCTCCTTTCTTTGGGCCAAATGTTACGGTGAAACCAGCAAGGAGCAGAATGCCGAGGGAGTATTCATCAGGTTGGACAATGCGATAGACATGCTCTCCAAGTTCATCGACTGATAAAGCCCTCAAGCAAACCCCAAATAGATTCTCCCGGCTGCCGGGCCGGGAGCACCAAGGCACAAGGAGGGAACCGATGACAGCTGCCGATCTCACTACTCTCAAGGCCGCGGCGGTGGTGGATTGCCGGGGCAGCGCCTGCCCGGGGCCGCTGATGGAAGCCAAGAAGGCCATCGCCCAGGTGAAGGTGGGTGAAGTTCTGGAAGTGCTCTCCAGCGATCCGGGCACCAAGGAAGATATCCCCCTGTGGGCCAAGAAAGTGGGCCATGAATTTGTGGGCTCACTACCCGGGGATGGCTACGACCGCATTTTTGTGGTCCGGAAGAAATGACCGGGGGCCTCATGGAGGCCGAAAAGAAGTATACAGGAAAGATCCTGATTCTGGCCGAAGATGCTTGCGCCTACCCCGGGGCCGACGCCGTGGGGCAGGGACATATGAGCTACCCGGCCAACACCTACATCCTGCGGGTCAAAGCGTCGGTGCTCTTCCCAGAGAAATTCTATCTGGACTGCTTCGACAAGGGCATTGCCGGGATCATCATCATGTCCTGCGGGGTGGAGTGCCCGTACCCGGGGGCCTATGAAGCCCTGGCCAAACGCATCGACCGGGTCTACGGGCTGATGAAGGCCCGTGGTCTGGATATTCGGCGGCTGCGGCTCACCGCCATCTGTACGGTGTGCAGCCGGGCCTTTTTGAACGAAGTGAAGCAGATGCAGGATTTGGTCTCGCAGTTGGGCCCACCGGAGAGCCCAAGGCCGGCCGCGGCAGGCGCGGCCTAGGCTTTCCCGGGAGCGACAGGCATGGTTTTTCGGCAAAATCGGCGCTATGACGCCCTGGTCCTGGGCGGAGGGATCGCCGGGTTGGAGGCGGCCCTGAACCTTGCTGAGCAGGATTTTTCGGTGGCCATTGTCGAAAAGGACGCCTCCATCGGCGGCAAGATGATCCGGCTCTCCAAGGTCTTTCCCACCCTCGATTGCTCCAGCTGTATCACCACCCCCAAAATGGCGGCCGCGGCCCATCACCCCAACATCACCATCCTCACCTACTGCGAGTTGCAAACCCTCAGGCGCCGGGACGGCGATTTGGTGGCCGGGATCGTGCAAAAGCCCCGGTACGTGGAGACGGAGAAGTGCATCGGCTGCCGCCAGTGCGAATATCAGTGTCCCGTGTTGGTCCCCGATGCCGAGCAAGGGGGCTTTGCCGCCCGGAAGGCCATCTATATTCCGTTCTCCAACGCCATTCCCCAGACGGCCCTGTTAGATCAGGAGAATTGCCTCCTCTGCGGCCGCTGCGCCAAGGTCTGTCCCACGCGAGCCGTCAACTACTTCCAGGAGCCGGAAGAATTCACTATGACGGCTGCCACCGCGGTGATCGCCACCGGTTTTGAGATGATTCCCCTGGAGGACAAGGTCCAATACGGGCAGGGGCAGATTCCCAATGTGATTACCGCCTTGCAAATGGAAAGGTTGCTGGCGCCCCACGGCCCCTATAACCGCGTCCTCAGGCCCTACGACGGCATGGAGCCGGATAACGTCGCCTTCATCCAATGCGCCGGCTCCCGGGACCAGAGTCTGGGGGTGGCGTATTGCTCCCGGGTCTGCTGCATGTATGCCGTCAAGGAGGCGATGCTCCTGTCCGGCGCCCTGCCCCTGGCGGATCTCACCGTTTATTACCTGGATATCCGGACCTTCGGGAAGGGTTATGAACAGTTTTTCCAAACCGCCCAGGCCATGGGGGTGAATTTTGTCAAAGGTAAGGTGGCCTATTTGGACCCAGGCGAGAACGGCTCAGTTAAAGTCCGGTATGAGTCCCAGGAAGCCGCAGGCGGGGTGCGAGTGGCGGAGCATGACCTGGTGGTGCTCTCTTTGGGCCTGGTGCCGGCTTGGGATCCTCAAGGCCGCTGTCTTCTCTCCACCGGTGGGGATAACTTCATCAAGACCGTGAAACCCAAAACGGCCCCAACCTTGACCGATCTGGAGGGCGTCTTTGTGGCCGGGGCCGCAGCCGGGCCCAAGGATATCGTGGACAGCATTGTGGAGGCCGGGGCCGCAGCCATGGAGGCTTCCCGGTATCTGGCGGCGAAGGTGGTCAAAGCGGCAAGTTAAGGGTTGGCCGGAGAATGGTTGATGGCGAAAAAAAAGAAATCTGAACCTGCGCCGGAAGCCAATGTCGGGGTCTACGTCTGCCATTGCGGCGGCAATATCGGCGATGCGGTGGACGTGGACCAGGTTTGTGAGCAGGCGCGGCAGGTGCCGGGGGTAGTGGTGGTTCGGGCCAATATGTTCATGTGTTCCGATCCCGGCCAGGAAATGATCATCGAGGATCTGAAAAGCGGCCTGGTGGATCGGGTGGTGGTGGCCTCCTGCTCCCCCAGTCTCCATGAATCCACCTTCCGCAGCGCTTTGGTCCGGGCCGGGGCTAACCCTTACGTGTATGAACATGCCAACTTGCGGGAGCAGGTGAGTTGGGTGCACCATGGCCCGGAGGCCACCGCCAAGGCCACTCGGCTGGTGGCCGCGGCCGCAGCCAAGGCCGGGATGCTGAAACCCCTTGATCCCCTCAAGGTGGAGGTGCAGCGCCAGGCCGCGGTCATCGGCGGCGGGGTGGCCGGACTCAAGACCGCCCTGGAACTGGCCGAGAGAGGCCTGGCCGTGATGCTGGTGGAGAAAAGCCCTTTTCTGGGGGGACAGGTGGCGCAGTTGCAGCGCCTGGCCCCCGTGGGCGAAACCGCGGCCGCCATCATCGGCGAACTCGCCGGCTCGGTACTTAAGCACCCGGCCATTAGCGTTTATACCTGCGCTGAGGTGGAGGGATTTGAGGGCTACATCGGCAATTTCAAACTCAAGATAGTCAGGCAGCCTCCCGCAGGCGCGGCCTATGGCGAAAGGCTCGAAAGGCTGAGCCATTCCGGCCGGGGCCTGGGAGAATACGTGCCCTTTGTGGGGGTCATGCCCGCGGCCATTCCAGAAAGCCGGGAGAATATTGACCTGGAGGCCGGGGTCATTGTCCTGGCCACCGGTCTCAAGCCCTACCAGCCCCGGCGGGGAGAATACGGCTACCTGGATTTTCCCGAGGTGGTCACCCTGCCGGAATTGATCCGCCTCCTGGCTGCAGCCCCAGCGGATGGCGACACCCTGGTGCTGAACGGCCGGCCCATTCGCGGCGCGGCCCTGATCCACTGTGTGGGCAGCCGCCAGATTCCCGGCATCCATGCAGAGAATGAAGGCGGCTATTTGAACGAGTACTGCTCCCGCACCTGCTGCGGCGCCGCGCTTTATGCCGCCAACCTGATCCGGGATAACTATCCCAAGACCCGGGTCTTTGATTTTTACCGGGACATCCGCACCTATGGCCGGGGACAGGAGGAACTTTACACCCAGGCGGCCGCAAACCAGGTAGTGTTTTTCCGCTTCGAGGCCGGCGAGGAGCCGCAGGTGCTGAGGAATCCCGACCCGGAAGGGCCTCCTTTGCTGGTCCGGGTGATGGACCTCCTGACCTTTGGGGAGGAACTGGCGGCGCCGGTGGACCTGGTGGTGCTGGCGGTGGGCCAGGAGCCCAACAATATCGCCGACCTGGTGGAGAAGATGAAGATCCCCGTGGGTGCGGACCGCTTCCTCCAGGAAGTGCACCCCAAACTGCGGCCGGTGGAAACAGCCGTGGCCGGTATCATGTTGGCCGGCACCTGCCAGGCCCCCTTTGACGTGGGGGAGACTTGTGCGGCTGCGGGGGCCGCGGCGGTCAAGGCCGCGGCGATTCTCACCCGGGGTTACGTGGAATTGGACCCCTTCGTGGCGGAGGTGGACCTCAGCAGGTGCATCGGCACCGGCGCCTGCGTGGAGGCCTGTCTGGCGGAAGGGGCCCTGGCCATGGTGGAGGTGGAGGTGGCGGGCCGGAAGGTGCGGCGGGCCCAGGTCAACCCGGTTCGCTGCCTGGGCTGTGGCGCTTGCGTGGCGGTTTGCCCGGAAAACGCCATTAACGTCCAGGGCTGGACCTTGAAGCAGTATGAGGCCATGGTGGACATGATCGTCTCTGACGCGTATTTGGAAGGGGCTTGATTTTGCCGAAAAGGTTCCTGACCCGTGAGGTTTGCCGATGCCTGATCCGCCGGTAGCAACTGAGTCCGGGAAAGAGGCCCTGAAAAAACTGAAGGCGGCCCGGAAAGAGCAGATTGCCGCGGCTGCCAGCCGGATGAAAGAGCAGCGTCGGGCGGTTAAAGCCATCAAGGCGAGCCTTGCGGGGGCGGAGCTGACCGTGCCGGAGATGGCCGCGGCCACGGGTTTGCCGGTGGCCGAGGTTCTCTGGTACGTGGCCTCTTTAAAGAAATATGGAGAAATCCTGGAAGGGCCCAAGGCCGGCAGCTATTACCGCTACCGCCTGGGCCAACCCGTGGCCCCGGAGACGGAGCCGGAGCCGGCGGAGTAGGTGGGCCGCGGGCACGAGGAGAGGACATGGCCCTGGTAAATCCTGATTTTGCCGAAGAACTCAGAGCCTACGGGGTGGACACGGCCCTGGAGTGCTTCAACTGCGGCACCTGCGCGGCCATCTGTCCCCTGCTCTTTGAGCATTTTCCCCGGAAAATGATCCGCTACGTCCAGGTGGGGGCCAAAGATAAGATTCTCCAGCAGGCCCAGGACCTCTGGCGCTGCCTCCATTGCGGGCTGTGCACCCAGACCTGCCCCCGCCAGGCAAACCCCGGGGAACTCATCCTGGGATTGCGCCGTTTTGTGGTGGCGCACTCAAGGGGGCTCTAAGATGTTTAACCCCAAGGACATCATCGACCTCATCGCCGCCAATATTCTGAAGACCCGGAATCCTTTCGGGGTGCCCAACTCCCGGTTCAACACCTGGTGGCATGATAGGGCCGGTTTCACCCGGCGGCCCGGGGACGCGCTCCTCTTCACCGGCCTGATGTATCAGGCCATACCCTATATTGAAACCACCACGCGATACCTGGAGCGTTTGGAGGGCAGCCGTTGGGCCAACTATCTGCGCTGCAGCCGCTTTCTTCCCGGCTCCCTGCTGGGCCGGGGGCTTTCTTTCCTGACCTCCGGGGCGGAGAAGGAGAAGTTTAACGGCATCCTACACTCCATCTGCCGCCTTCTACAGAAGTCCGGCGTGGGCTTTTTTTATCACCCGGAGATGGACTTCTACAGCGGCATACTGCTCTACGACCTGGGGGATCAGGAAGGCTTTGTGGAGCACGCCCGGTTTGTGGCCCGGACCTTACGGCTCCACGGTGTTAAAAAAGTGATCACTGTTGACCCCCACACCACCTATGCCCTGAAAGAGCTTTACCCGAGATATACGGGGGGAAGCTTCGAGGTGACCCCTTATTTTAACTTACTGCGAATAAATGAGGCGGGCGGCGGCAACGGTAAACCGCCGGTGACGATTCACGACCCCTGTTTTTACGGCCGATACTTGGAACTCTCGGAGGGGCCCCGCCAGGTGCTCCGCAGCCTGGGCCGGCAGTACGTGGAAGTGCGGAACTGCGGCGCATTCACCACCTGTTGCGGCGGTCCGGCGGAGTCGGTCTCCCCGGCCTTGAACCGGGAGATCCTGGAGCGGAGAGCGGCTGAACTCCGGGCCAGCGGCGCGCCGGTAGTCACTTTCTGCCCCATCTGCCTGGCTAATTTGCTTAAGGCAGGTCTGCCGGTGGAAGACCTGGCCAGCCTGCTGGGCCGTTATTGTTGAGTTGCGGCGAAAATGGCTTGACGGGAAGGGGTAAAGGCGCTGCCCCTGACCCAGCAGTTATAATAATAGAGAATAGGAGAGCTGACATGGCGGAGGAGAAAGAAAAAATCGTATTAATCGCCACCCATGCGGGAGAGGACCCGGAACGGGCCATCTTTCCCTTACTGCTGGCCAACGCGGCCCAGGCCATGGACGTGGAAGCCGTGGTGGTGCTGCAGGCGAACGGGGTGTACCTGGCCCAAAAGGGCTATGCCGACAACATTACCTTCCCCGGCCTCACCCCTTTAAAGACGCTGGTGGAAAACTATGTAGCCAACGGGGGCAAATTCCTGGTCTGAATCCCCTGCCTCGAGGAGCGCAAGATCAGTCAGGCTGACTTGATCCAGGGAACAGAATTGATTAAGGCCGGCAGGCTGGTGGTTGAGATGACCAGCGCCAAGTCCACCGCGGTTTACTAACAGGATAGCCGGACGCAGCCAGGGCCTAAGACCAGGACCTCTGGGCGAAGGCCGGGTCCGCCAGGGTTGAGGGGCAGGGGCTTGGAGCTTTCTCACCTTAACCTGCCCTTATTAATTATATCAATATCCCCCAGAGGGTCTAGCGCCGGAAGGGGGAAATAATATGATTTCTCCTGGCAGGCAGCATCCTTTCCGGCAAAAATATTCATATAAAGAGGGATGAATAGCGCATATCCCCTATGTCCAATATTGCAGGTATGATCTGGATATAAGAAGTTCTATCATAAGACCTGCCCCTGCCTGACGGCCCCGGCTCTGGACCCCTGGCATCGATCAGCCGCTTGCCCCGGTCTCGCCACCGGCGCCGCCACCAGCCTGAAGGATTTTCGGCCCGGGAAGGCAAACCCCGGGATGGGACTCTGGCCCCCCTCTGTCAACTATGAGCCGTCCGTAAATTTTTCCCAAAATAATTTTTCAGACTTTAATCAGGGGAAAATAGCAGCAGACCCCCGAGTGATGAGACCTACGGCCGAAAATTTCAAATCGATTTTCAGCCGGACGGCAAACCGGAGACGGTGCTGGCCTTGGCTTCTTAGGCTGCACACCAGCGAAATATCCGATCCCTGAAGGTCAGGATCGCCCAAATCCGGCGAAAAATTTACTTTTTATGACAAATTTTTGCTATGATCGCACCCGGAAATAACCATAAAGGCCTCGGGATGAGCCCACCCAGGTCTTTCTAGACCCCGCCGCTAAGGAGGTCTTCCGCCGCGAGGGGGTTATCCCTAAAAAAGACCTGAGCAAGAAACTGCGGGAACTCAAGTTCATCCAGGATTGACGGAGTAAAGATTGATGGCCGAGAAGATCACCCAGGTGCAAGTAGGCAAGAACCGCACCGGCCTCCTCGGCCTGGAGGAGGTCTTCCAGGCGCTAAGGGGGCGCCATTGGGACTCCCCGGAGCAGGCCCAGGAGGAGCTTTTGTCCCAAGTGGCGACCAGGAATTACA
>Ga0326728_10024101_pt1 | contig 11065 bp, 10 predicted proteins | sample MB3enrmetagenome_FD_207602 | JGI IMG/M metagenome (GOLD analysis project Ga0326728, IMG submission 207602) | Lab enriched peat soil microbial communities from McLean, Ithaca, NY, United States - MB31MN | ecosystem: Environmental > Terrestrial > Soil > Wetlands > Peat | place: USA: New York... | reverse complement strand
GTATGTAAACGATGTCACATCGCCCAATTGGTCTGTGATTGATGTTTGGTTGCTGTTTGAATCGTATGTGAAAGAGATTTGATTACCGAGTGCGTCCTTTCTGACCAATGGATTATTGAACATATCGTAGGTTGTGCTCGTCACATTTCCAAGAGCGTCAGTCTTGCATGTAACATTACCCATGGAATCATAGGTATATTGGGTAGCATTGCCATTCTTATCCTGCACCGTGATGCGGTTGTTGTTGTTATCGTAGGTGTAGTTAATGGAGTTGCCGAGTTGATCTTGATCCTGGATGAGCCTATACCACATATCATGGGTGTGGGATTTCACGTTTCCATTGTGGTCGGTGATAGTTGTTACGCTTGGATAATACGTTGGGTTAGTGTACTTAAACGTTGTGGTTTGGCCCAGGCCATCACTTTGCGAGACCACTTGACTACTGGAGTACGCATTCGTCACTAACGCATTGCCGTCCGGTTCAATAATGCTGGTCAGGTGATTTCCAGAGTCATATTGATAGGTCCACTTTCCCCCCAGGGCATCGGTAAAGGAGACCAAATTCCCATTTGGATCGTAGCTGTAGTATAACAGTCTACCTAGGGGATCGGAGATCTGTGTAATATGACCATTTGAATCATAGCTAAGTGTCAAGGTTCTGCCAAAAGGGTCTACGATTGTTGATAGGTTGCCGCCATTGTAGTTCAAAGACACAACATTTCCGTTCTTATCGACCACCGAGGTCAGCTTGCCGTTACTGCTAAAAAGATACTTTGTCTGTTTTGGGGTCGTCAAGACATAGGAACCATCCGCATTTTTAACGAGCTGGTTATAAATCCCACCCCACTTCGGACTGAAGGTGCCGCTTGCTTGCATCTGAAAGATTTCCTCGTGGCCATCTTCATATTTAACGCCTACTCCACTCGGATTCGACAATTTGAGAAAGACGTTAAATGAGTGCATCCACCCGTTCCCGAAGGGGCCTTTGTAAACGTCCTGCGAATTGTAATTTCTTGTAAAGTCAATTCCCAAGTCCTTGCCGCCTAATTTGAGGTCTTGATGCTGGTGAGTAAAGTTCCCCAAAGCGGTATTGACAGGGTCATCGCAATATCCGGAATCGCTGCACGATCCGAAATGAGATGATGGAGGACCAAGCGGGTTGACGGGGGTCAGCTTAACAAAGCGTAGGTCAAAAGCAGCATTCCAAGCAAACCCTAAAATTTCTCCTTCATTGTTAATTGCAACCGCCCCCGTTCCATTTGATATCCGGAGTTAGGAATGAGTGTATTCAGGTCGATTGTGTTCCCTCCACTGTAAAGAACTCCCGCCCCGTTCGAATATCCTACAATCTGGCCGTGATCATTGATATCAAGTGCCATATTCATACCCAAGGTATACCACATGCTGTTACTATACAGAAATCCACCTGAGTAGTTATATTGTCCCACGATATCGCCCAAGTTGTTGATGCGCATAGGACAAATATCTGTAGCAAAGTAAGGCAATCCGAGGTCGGTCATCGTTCCACCGCTGTACAGGAAGCCGTGCATGCTACCATCCGAAACATATGAATATCCTACGATCTGAGATGAATTGTTTATACCGTTTGCATTGCTCGCAATACCGCCGAGCGTCCCTAAATCAATCATGCCACTTCCGCTATAAAGAAACGCCTCCAGCCCGGTCAAGCCACTTCCTCCAACTACCTGACCAAAAGCGTTGATATCCCAAGCAAAACTATCCTCTGAATTACCCAGTGTTCCAAGGTCAGCTCCATTCAGAGAAGCATGAGTGGAAGGATTTCCTTGAGAATCAACCACGCCGATAGTCCCAGCTTCTTGTCCGGAATTGTTAATGCGCGTGGGGAAAAACCCATTGCTAGAGAGGCATGGTGGAGGAGGAGGAGCATAGGCGCATTGGCCATAATCGTTGATACCCATGTTATCAAAATTCGGCGTCATCAAGAACGAACCGGTGTCAGTGTGGCACAGGGCGTCACCCAGGTCGGCTACAACATATTGATCGGCGCAACTGACGCCAAATGCGAGAATTACGAGGATAAGTGCTGATAGTAAGTATTGCAGGAATTTTCCGATGCTCGTTTTCATAGCTTGTCCTTTTGAGTGAGCAACAGCAGATTGACACAGATCCTTTGTGATAGCTTTAAAATGCTATTCAGGCCAAACCCGAAGAAAATGTGAGTCCCACCCTGCCGGTTCAGTGCAGGCAGTTAATGTCATGGCAAACAATTTGCTCATACAGGACTCTCTGGACTAATTCATCTTATAGAATACATCAGGCTAATTGCCTGTATTTCCAGAGTAAAATATAACTGGTGTGAAATTTATCCTGGCATTGGCCGGATCACTGAACCGCAACGGCACAGTGAACGACTGGCCGGCTCCAAGGGACGTCGGAGTTGCCGGGGCGAGCTGCGGGTAGCCGTTGAAGAGGCCGTTGCCATTGACCAGGGTGACTCCGGCGGTAAGATTTTCAAACCAGATGACGAACGGTCCGGAGATGCTTGCAGCGCCTGAATTCGTGACCGTCAGGTTGCCGGTGAAGGTCTTGGAGACGCGGCTGTAGACAAAACCAGAGGTGGTGACGGAAAGACTGCTGGTTGCGTTTGACGACTGGTTCACGGTCTGTTTCAAATAGCCGATGCTTGCGGAGAAATTATCAGTGCTGGTGAATACCGCGGTAACATTGTGATCGCCGTTTGACAGGTCGAAAACGTCTGGACTTGTGGCAATGCCGTTCGAAAGGCTTACCGCCGGTCCAACGGGGCTATTATCGACCTGAAATTGCACTGTCCCGGTCGGTATAACAGTCCCGTTGGTCAAGTCGGTTACTGTCGCGGTGAAGGTAATCCATTGGTCGAGAGTCGATGGATTCGATGACGAGATTATTGTTGTGGACGTATTATCCAGAGAGTTATTGCCTGAAGGGGAAGGAATAATATTGGTTGCGATCCTGTTGCCTGCGTTATCATATATATATTGGATAACAGTCCCGTCAGAATACTGAACCATGATCAAGCGGTTTAGATTGTCATAAGTATATTGGTCGCTTGGGGCGGAGGGCCCGATTGCACTCGCGCAAGCATTTTCTGCGAAAATACTTGCAAAACAAAGGAAAATAGCCATGAATCCTAAGAACCTGACTCTCTTCATCATTGAGGCCGTCCTTTCTCCCTAATGCTAACTGATCAACCCGCAGCTTCTTGCACAGTACAGCGTTGTTTCCATGGCAATACCTGGAAACCTATCCAATGGAAAATTTACGGAAAACCAACAAACAGAGCATAACTTAAGGATGAGTGTCCTGATCCGCCCTAATTAGGTCTATATTATCAGAGTTAGTATGCTTATAGGATATACATCATAGTTATAGAAATGTTAGGAAAACTGCAAGCTTCCCGACGATACCCACCTTATCTTGTTAAAATGCTCCTTTCTATTGAGGAAGATAATCTTTTTCATGATCAAACTAGCACAGGCTAAATACTGATAATGGCTCAAAGTATTTTTGTAGGAGTTTACTATCTGACGATATGAATAAGCCAAAAATACAAATTCATTCGACTGTATGTCAAGCGTAAATTAGAGCTGAATTTGTTAATAATGAGTACTGTTATGACTTGTTCCATATTATCTCTTAGCTATCCTCAAAAAATCATAAGTATTTGAACATTCAAGAGTCAATGCCATGCACTAGATATTATTGATACAGAAGGATTATTGCTTTCCCGCGACGATCTATTCTGATTGGAATAAGTAAGAGCGGGGAGGTTCAGAATAGGTGAATGGGTGAATTAAGAGCGGGCGAAGGCGGGAGAAGGTCAAATTTTTACTCTTCACACTTCACACGTCTAACTTTGTCCCCACATCCGTCATGCGTCATGATTTAAAGAATTATGCAGGGTTGCAGGTTCCTACCCATAATGAAACAAAAAACAATGGATTTCGGCTTTTGCCGGAAGGGCGGGGTGTAGGTTTTTACCTAACCGGAACTTAGTTGGCGCTCGAGTATTATGGATAGCAGCAGGACACGTCTTGCGGAATGTGAAGATCTACTACCTTGCAGGCCCTATTCTTCATCGTTATCTTCGTGTGTTTCGCGGTTCAGAGTCGAATCTTAGCCTGACGGTGAATTGGTGGATATCCCGGCGGCTGAGTCTTACCATGAGTAGAAGAGCAGTGTTGGGTGGGCAAGGTCTTATCTGCCCGCCAAAAGATCGTTGGATGAATGAAAAGCGGTGGGCACGATAAGACGGTGCCCACATGACTGCCGAAATATCATTGGATGAGTGAAAACCGGTGGAATGGAAACGGATGGAATGAAACCCGATGGGCACGATAAAACCTTGCCCATCCTACTCGATCACTTCTATGGGAGATTTGCATGAAATTTAGATCAGTTACTTTGGCCGGCATCTTGTTCGTCTTCATGCTCAGTTGTTCTCTTTCGAGCTATGCTGAGGGACCTGCGTCCATTCAGCTCCCCAATCCTCAAAAGGAGGGCGGAAAGCCCCTCATGGCGGCGTTAAACGCCAGAATGTCGACGAAAACGTTCAACGGGGAAAAACTGCCGATGCAGACCCTGTCGAACCTGCTTTGGGCTGCTTTTGGAATAAACCGTCCGGACGGCAGGCGAACCGCCCCCTCGGCAAAAAACTGGCAGGAAACGGAAATTTATGTGGCAACTGCTGACGGCGTCTATCTCTGGGATGCGAAGAAAAACACCCTGGAAACGATTTTAACGAAGGACATCAGGGCCATAACGGGTAATCAGGAATATGTAAAAGATGCGTCAGTCGTTCTTATCTATGTGTCGGATTATGTAAAGGTCAACGCGGGAGAAATGGACAAGCAAATTCTAGTGGGCGCGGACACCGGGATGATCGCTGAAAATGTCTACCTGTTCTGCGCCTCGGAAGGCCTGGCGACAGTCGTGCGGGCGAATATAGACATAAATGCGCTGGGGAAAGAATTGAAGCTGAGGCCGGATCAAAAGATCATCCTCGACCAGTGCGTGGGATATCCGAAGAAGCAGTGAGCAGTGAACAGTGAGCAGTGAACAGTGAATGGGGGCGGGTGAATGGGTGAATTAAGGGCGGGTGAGTAGGTGAATGGGTAAAAACCGTTCAGTTACCGGGAGTAGGTGAGCGGTTTTCTGCGATTCATCTATTCGCCCGCCCACCGGATCACCCGCTTTTCTCCTGAGCGGCCCTATTTACTCAAAAATCTATCCCCGGTTGCGGTTCTATGCCTTTGCGGTAGGCGTGGGTCAGCTCCCTTACTTCGCTCGCCGTGTCGGCCAGGGCGAGCACCTCCGGGGTTGCATCGCGGCCGGTTAGTATGAGGTGCATAAGAGGGGGCTTGCTGCGAATCAGGTCGATCGCCTGTTCCAGGTCCACGAGCTTAAGATGAACGGCGTTATTGATCTCATCGAGTACCATGAGGCCATATTTCCCGGAGATGATCCGTTCTTTTGCCATCAGGAGGGCGCGCTGCGCGGCTTCGCGGTGTTGGGCGTGCGAGTAGGGGTTCCCCTGGATTCCGCAAAATCCCATGCCTGTAGGAACTATTTCCACGTCACAGTCTAGTTTCTGTAATGCTTCCAATTCCCCGGTGAATATGTCCCCCTTCATGAACTGGAGCATGCAGACCTTCATGCCGTGGCCGCAGGCGCGAAGGACCATGCCCAGGGCCGAGGAACTCTTGCCTTTTCCATATCCGGTGAGCACGACCACCAGGCCGACCCTTTTTTCCGGTTTGAGATACGTTACTTCAATGTGCGGATTCAATCTGGTCAGTTTCCGCTCGTCATGAGCCATTTGGTTTTTCCTCCGTCAATTTTTTTGACAGGATTAACAGGATTAACAGGAGTGGCTATGAGACATGGATTTAGGAATTTAAGAATTGAGGAATTAATCTTTGAATCCCTCAATTCCTAATCCCTTAAATTCTCCTGCGTCCCTGTTAATCCTGTCTAAATCCGTCTTGCCCCATCTTAAAAGATATGCTCATGCAGGGACGAAATAAACATCGGTCGGCTTTAGCTGCGAATTGCGTATATACCTGGCCTGCACTTTCATCCCGATCCAGTCAAGGCTTGCCTGGTCGGGATCGATCCCCATCAGCCGTCCAAGAAACAGGGTGTCCGCCCCCTCGAATTCCACCAGGATGAGCGCGAATGGGGTTTCCGGCAAGAATTCCTCGCTGCCGAAAAAGCAGACCGTGAAAGCGTGAATTTTTCCCTCGTCCGGGAGCCGTACCCATTCGGTTTCGCTCCCCGAATACATATCGTGCCCTCGCGGGGTCGCGTAGGTGTAACCTGTTGCCGGGTCGCGGCTGCCCAGAAAAACCCTGTTTGTCAGACCGGCAAAAAAGGGGCTGTCCTGCCCGTAGCTGTGGAGATAATTGATCGCATAGTGCTGCTCTATGACGAGCGGTCCCATACTCTTAAGGTCAGCCAGTTCTTCCGGGCCCGGATCTTTTGGAAAGGGCACGTTATGGACGACCTGGCCGCCCATTTTCTCTTCTCGCCTGCTCGGTAGTTTTGCCATTTTATCCTCTATTGCTAAGTGAGCGTTTGCATCTAAAAAGCTATTCACCGCTAAAAGCTATTCACCATAGAGGCATAGAGAAAAACAGAGAATACATAAAAAAATGAACCACGGATGAAGGAGCGCAGCGCAGTGGATTCACACGGATAAGAACAAAGATAAGGGAAAAGCACGGGACGGTTTTCAATGCTTTTTCCCACTTCTGCATTTCTCTGTGTTCTCTGTGTCTCTGTGGTGAGCGGTCTTCGCTCATTTCTCAGCTTCCAGGACCGTTACTGTAATGTAGGTCCCTGTCCCCGCATGGCTGTGGATCGCGCCTTTTCGCGCATCTTTTATCTGGAGCGCTTGGTCGCCGAAGTGATGCCCGATTGATCCCTGTATCTGCCAGATCGCGAAGACCGCCTGCATCAGGCCGGTGGCGCCAACCGGATGTCCGCAGGCGATGAGCCCCCCGGACGGGTTCACGGGGCACTCGGGATGGGATTCGAAATTGATTCCGTAGTCGATTCCCGGCATGGCCGTTTTCCCGCTTGCGGCAAGAGGGCCGCCTTCACCGTAGCGGCACAAGCCCATGTCCTCGTAGGTCTGTATCTCCGAGGAGGTATAGGCGTCATGCAATTCGATGAAATCGAATTCCTTCATGGGGTCTGTCACGCCGGGATTTTTGTAGGCCATTTTTGCCGCGCAACGCCCCGCGCGGAAGCTGTGCACGCCCGGATATCGAAACCCACCATCCCACAGTTGCCGGTAATATTTGATTGTCTCGTCCGAGCTTTTTTCGGCTTCAGTAGCATAATGCTTCATGAAGTAGTCGTAGCCGCAGTGCGGCCGGTCGGCCATCCGCATCGAGTCGGTCCCTCTGCCTATGCCGGTGATTTTGACCAGGGGCTTCGCTATCTTTGCCCCGGCTGATTCGAGCTTTTTCAGGCCCTCTTCGGAGGCGAGAATGCAGCAGGCCGCCCCGTCGCTCATGACGCAAATATCCAGCCGGGTGAGGGGCCATGCCACCATCGGTGCGCTGCGCACCTGCGCTACGGTCAGCTTCCGGCGTTTCTGGGCATATGGGTTGTGAAAAGCGTTCATGTGGTTTTTTACGGAAACATGGGCCATTTGCTCCACCGTGGTGCCGAAGTCCTTCATGTGCCGCGTGACCATCATGGCGTAGTAGCCGCTGTAGAAGCCTCCGACAGGGTAGTCGAAGCTCACGTCCGAAGCCAGGGCGATGAATTCATTGCCCTTCCATGTTTCGACGTGGCTCATTGTCTCGAAGCCGTAGGCGACACAGACGTCCATATGGCCGCTCGCCACGGATTTCCACGCTTCCTGGAAGCACAATCCGCCCGTTGCGCCGCCTCCCTCGACCCTGTGTCCCGGCTTCGGACACAAACCCAGGTAGTCCTGCGCCATAATCCCCGCCATCAACTGGCGAGTGAAGTGATCGCTGAAATAGCTTGCCACAGAGCCGTCAACTATTTCGGTAAATTTGTCAAATTCCAGGCCGATGCTCGAAATTGCGTAATCGTAAGACTCCTTGACAACCGCCTGAAAGGTCTTGTCCGGGCGAGCTTTGGCAAACTTGCTCACTCCGCCGCAAACAGCATAGACATTGCGCATGGTGATCTCCGGAACAGAAGATATAGATAATTAAATCCACGGCTTTCGCAAAATTGGAAAGAATTTAAACACCGATAGGGATAAGGGCAATAAGACAGGAGTATTGAAAATACTTTGAATGAAACTTCATTGTATTACAGTTTATTTAATAATGATTATCTTAAACTGGAGGAATTTGACAAGGAGGTCATAAATGAACAAAAAGGATTTTTTGATAGGCCTTTTCGTCGGGACAGCCATCCTGGTTGCAACCGTCGAAGATTTTTTCTCGAGAAAGATTTCCATAAAGAGGAAAAAATCAGGCACTCATAAGCCTGATTGAGTGAATGGAACGCCCCGGGCACTTGTCCCGTTCCCGCCTCTCGAAGTTTCGCAGCGGTTTGCCCAGTGAATTGTCAACAAAGTTTTGGCGGGTTGCAAGGGATCGGCTATGCAACCCTTACAGGGTAAGAGCCGGTTCTCGTTGGCGTCACAACCCCGGGGTGGCGATCCTCTGACCTTGGGCTATTATATGCAGCCCCATCATAGGGGCAAAAATCCAAACCACAGGTACTTATTTGCCGGAAGGTCCCAGACTAATTCTGTTTTCTCTCGATGGACCATTTCAGCAGGGGAGGGGTCATGAGAACCGTAAACAATACCACGATGATTATGACCGAATAGAGTGCATCATCCAGTACGCCAAGCGATTTTCCCATGCTGGCGACGATCAGCGCGACCTCAACTCTTGGAAGCATGCCGATGCCGACGATCAGCCTGTCGGCCTTACCCCTTACTCCAAGTGAGGACGCCAGCTTGCCCGCTACGGCAACGGCGGTGAGAACCAGTCCCGTCAACAGGACTTCGACGTTTGCAAGTGTAGTAACGTTCACCTGTAAACCGATCAGTACGAAGAAGATCGGAGCAAGAACCCCCTCGATGGGCGCCAGGATCGATTCGACACTCCTTTCGGGAACCAAGCCGGAAAATGACTCCTCCTTAATGATCACCCCGGCTGCGAATGCCCCGATGATGGCGGCCAATCCAATTATGTCGGCAAGCCACGCAAGAAGCATCAGGAGTGCAAAAGGGTAGAGGAGCTTTATGTTGTCAGGGTCAAGTCGTGCGAGGAATTTTATCGTTTTTGCGAGCAATCTGGTCCCGAAAATCACCACTGCTACAAGAAACAGAGCCGTCTTCAGAAGTATCCAGAACAGATGCCCGATTTCCATGGAGCCATGAACGGCTACTCCCGTAACAACCGCGAGTACGATGAGCCCCAGAACATCATCCAGGACCGCCGCACCAAGCACCGTCCTGGCTTCCTTCATCCTGATCCGCCTCATATCCCTGAAAATTCTGGCTGTAATGCCGATACTCGTAGCGCACAGGGCGGCGCCGGCAAACAATGGGGGCACCAATCCAGCGGCTTTCGGCAGGAGAAGAAAAGTCGTTAAACAAGACAGACTGAAAGTTATTCCGACTCCTATTACAGCGACAGCGGACGCGGTGCCGCCAATTGCCTTTAATTCCTTCAGGCTGACCTCCAACCCCACCATGAACAGGAGCATTACGACTCCAAAGCCGGCGAAGAGCTGAATCGATCTGGCCAGGAAAAGGTAGGCGGGAAGGTCCTTTCTGAGAAGCACCTGCTCGACTCTTTCGGCAACCTCTCCGGGCAGGCCTGCCTGCCCAAGCGTGGATCGAACCGTGGTCTCCCAGTCATTGCCTTTGCTGAGGACGTTTTCCGCTGTCTGCTGAATCAGTTCGAAATGCCGGATGATAATGACCGTCGGGCTGCCGAGCTGGTAAAGTATGGCGCCAACGATGATCCCTACGGCCAATTCGCCAAGGACCGGCGATTGTTTGAGTTTTCTCGCCCCGAAGCGTCCGATGGCTGCGCAGATCACAAGCAATGCCAACACGCCGAAGACCCGTGCAGATGGGTCACCATGGGCAATCGAGTGAGATTCTCCCGTGTTCGCGGCGCTTGTAGCAGTCGGGACTCCGGTGCTGGTCTGCGCCAGAACTTCGCATTCTGTTGCCGGGATGCAGGAAGAAAAAGGCAGGCAAAACGTACAGTAGATAACAGAAAAGACCATCAGGCATTTGCTTATCAGATGCTTCATCCGGCCCTCAGTGCAGGATTTTGGAGAGTAGCAAAGGCTTGGAATAGACAGGCCCGGCGTTCGATTTCAAATTTCGATTGAAAGAATCCGGTAAGAACGAGCCCCGGAAGGTGTGTAAACGAGGACCTCATCGCCCTCGCGGTGTCCCATTAAGCCCTGGCCAACCGGAGAGTCTATGGACAGCTTGCCGTCGGTTATGTCGGATTCCCACGGGCCGACCAGTTGGTAACGGTTGACCTCACCGGATTCCAGATTTTCGATAGTTATTGCGGTCCCGAAACTCACCTGTTTGAAAAAGAACTTGCGGCCAACGACTATTTCACAGCCGGCGAGCTTCTCTTCGAGATCGTTGATTTTTTTCTGCAGGCCGGCATGCCGTTCTCGCGCCAGCAGATATTGCTGGTTTTCAATTTTTACGCCATAGCCCATCGCCTCGCTCAATTCTTCCAGGACCTCGGGGCGAACAACCCTCCTGAGGTGGGAAAGCTCCTTTATGAGCCTTCGATAGCCGTTTCGTGTGATGGGGGTCTTGGGCTTCATTGCAAATCACAGAAAGAAACTATCCGGAATCTCTCCCCTTTCCATTTTGGCCCGGAAAAGAGATACGCCGATGACGGTTTTGCCGTCTCGAATCCTGCCTGAAAAGATCATATCATGGACCTGGTCCAATTTGACCATTTCCACCCCGGATATTTCGTCCTCGTCCTCCTTGTCTGAAATCCTCTCCAAGCCAGCCGCCACAAAAATTCGTATGATTTCGTTGGCATACCCG
>Ga0326728_10024100_pt1 | contig 11066 bp, 8 predicted proteins | sample MB3enrmetagenome_FD_207602 | JGI IMG/M metagenome (GOLD analysis project Ga0326728, IMG submission 207602) | Lab enriched peat soil microbial communities from McLean, Ithaca, NY, United States - MB31MN | ecosystem: Environmental > Terrestrial > Soil > Wetlands > Peat | place: USA: New York... | reverse complement strand
AAAGCCCCGCCCTTTCGGAACACTTCTTCACCCGACTCCTATAGGGCGGCACTGCACTTGATTTGCTCTTCCATCTTCTCCAGACTTTTCCTGACAGCCGATATTCCCCGGGGCGAATTGAGCGGCGCGTCCCCCAGTTGAGCCTTGATCTCGCGGGTGCTGAAAGTGACTTGCGAGTCGTCGGTCTGATGCAAGTAAGTAAACTCAATTTGTGGGTCTCCGACCACCAGGGCTAAAAGTGTCTCGCTCATATCTCCCAAGGGTTGCCGGTCAACATGGCTGTATTGAAACGCGACGGTGACCTTGGTTCCCGCTCCGGGACTTGAGATGATCTTGAAATCGCCTCCGGCCCGCTTTGCGGCCTGCTCAAATAGGGACAGCCCCAACCCCACCCGGCGGGTGGTTCGAGTGGTAAAAAAGGGGTCTGTCGCTTTCCGAAGCATGGCCTCGCTCATTCCACATCCATCGTCGGTGATCTCGACGGAGAGGCGATCGTCCCGCCGGCTTTCCCGCACCCGGATTTCCACGTGCTTCGCTCCCGCGGCGATGGAGTTCTCCGCGATGTCGAGTACGTGCAAAGAAAGGTCCTCCATCTAAATTCCCCAACGCGTCCTACCCTCTCGCCTCAAGGTACGCCACCCTCTCCACTCGAGGTGCCCTACCCTCTCGGGTCAAGGTGTTCTGCCCTCACCCAAGGGGAGAGGGTGGCCCGCGTCCGGCGCTTTCACCAGCCGGCGCGGGTCGGGTGAGGGGTCTTTCCAGTGAAGTTTTTTCGACAAACCGAGGACCTATGAAGCACATCCATGCCACCCTGCTACAACCCGCAGTAGGCGAGGTAAAGTCATGCTGACGGCTCTCATGAAACGACGACTTATCCTTCTGCTCCTTCCGGTCAGTTTGCTCTACAGCTCCAGTTTGCCACCGCAAGCGGAAGAACACTCGTCGGTCGAGGCGTTGAAGAAATACATACTTGAAAAGGACTACCCTGAAGTCTTCGGAGACACCCACTACCACGTGCGGGTCGAAGACATTCTGGAGGTTGATATCGACAACGACGGAATGAAGGAGTTGGTTGTGCAGTTTTACCCCCATTTTCGTCAGTCTGCCTCTGTGGTGTTGTACAAGGTCTCGTCTGAATCAGGTGTTACGAGGGTAACAGAAGGGCTCGCCCCGGGGCCCTTGCAAAAGGTGTCGGGTGATTACCTGGACAGTCATAAAATCGGTTCGGGGGGTGATTTTTATATTGGTGGAGCAAGCACCACATCAGGAGATGCAGTCAAAGGTATCCTAAGCGCAATCGCGAACACCGGTGGGGCAGTTGTCGCCTACGACGATTTCTATCATCTCGACGGACGGAAAGGGAACGTATGGTACGTCGACATGAGGGGTGTCAAGTTGCCGTCACATGCGCGCGACTGCAGCTCTTTTGAGTTTTCCAAAGTACGTCAGATCGCCGCAGGCCATCTCCGCGAAGACTCCTCAAAGAACTACTTGGCTGCGTGGGTCGGGCAAGAGATCTATGTTTACCTCATACGAGGAGTTTCAAACCGGGGATTGCTCGATAAGGAGCTTTGGGTAGTGAAAGCACCAGCGTATTTCAATGGCTTCATCCCCGGGCAGGGGCTCACCTACAAAACAGCGTCAGGAACTGCTCTTCTGACCTTGCGGAATTGATATGCTCGGCAGTTCCAGGTAAGTCGTCTTTCTAGAAAGTGGCGAGCGCAGGACAAGCTCTTGAGAGGCCCTGGTTCTGGACCTGCCCCCCACACCCGGCACTACGCGCGTGGCGATTCACACCATGGCCCAGGGCCGCCCAGCCCTGCAATGTGCGCCGTCCCGGCAACGACGCGCGGGTCAAGCGGCGGGGCAACTGGACTGTGACAGACCGAAACTGACCCTTTGTCTCTTGACAGGCGGGACAAGATAGGCTAGCATTCTAGATGGTGGGTGGCGGCGGCCAAGAATGGGGAAGAGGGTATAGGTGAATGACGATTGGTCGAGTTCCTCTTTTGCTCCATGCTGGCTTGGTCAGTGCGAGGAGATCCGCAAGTGGCGGGCTGCCTTGCAGGCACGATGGGCTGGGACAGGATGTCGCTCGGGACGGGGCCAGAATGAGCTTGAAAAACCAAGAATTGAACGAACGAACCGGGAATGTCTATGAAAACAAAGGACTGGTGCAAATTGTCCCTACGGGCGAATGGCGTGGCGCTGACCTTTAGGTCAGCACAGACATGAAGTCCGAGAAATGCGTGCCGACCTGAAGGTCGGCGCTACCAAACTTGACGAACGAACCGGGAATGTCTATGAAAACAAAGGGTCGCTTCTTCGAGTTTCGATTTTCCAGTTTCCAGTTTCTGGTTTCTATTTTCTGCTTTCCGATTTGCCTGATTCTATGAATGAAACCGAGGATCGTTTTTCGGGCCAAGTATTGGAATTCCCCACCGTCCTGGAATTATTGCGCGGCTACCTCTCAGGGCCGCTCAGCGCGCCTTTCCTTGATACTGTCGAGCCCCACACGCGCATTGATCTAATCCGTCGCCAACTGGAACAGGCAAAGGAAGCCCGCGAATATCTGCGGGAGAGCCCAAGGCCGAGTTTGGGAAGCCTGCGCGACCCGCGGCCGCTGCTCGATAAACTCCGCGTCGAGGGCGCCACCCTGGGGGCTCTCGAGATCTTCGCGCTTACGGGCCTGGCGCGCGCGGCGCTGGAGGTTCACCGGCTGTTTGCCAGGTGCCCACTAGCTCGCCTCGAGGAGTTGGCGCGCAGTCTCGCGGACTTCCGCGACCTGGTCACGGAGCTGGAGGGAAAGATCCACCCGGACGGCTCGGTGGATTCCTCCGCCAGCCCGGAGTTGGCGCGGATTCGGCGGGCCATCGAGCGTCTGCGCGTGGAAGTGCAGGCCATGCTCGAGCGCCTGCTGCGCCGCTTCGGCCAGGAGGGAGTACTCCAGGATGCCGTGGTGACGCTGCGGAATGACCGGTTCGTAATTCCCGTGCGGGCGGAAGAGAAGCGGCGCGTGCATGGTGTAATCCATGGCGCAAGCTCGTCCGGGGCAACCGTCTATCTCGAGCCGATGGAATCCCTGCCCTTGAACAATGAACTGGTGGAACTCCAGGACAGGGAATTTGCCGAAATACAACGCATCCTGGGCGAATTCAGCCGGAAGCTGCGGGAGCGGCGCGACGACTTGCTTGGGGCCACCGAGATTCTGAGCGAGCTGGACCTTGCCTTCGCCAAGGCGGAATTCTCCCGCCAGTACGATGCCTGCATCCCTGAGTTCAGCTCGGACCGCACGCTATCGCTAAAAGACGCCCGGCATCCCTTGCTCGAGAAGACCCTACGCGCCCAGGGAAGAAGTCCCGTCCCGCTGAGCATCGAGCTCGCGCCGCCCAAGATCATGATGATTGTCAGCGGGCCGAATACGGGTGGGAAAACCGTAGCCCTCAAAACACTCGGAAGCGCCGTACTTATGGCGCAGGCCGGCATCCCCGTGGCGGCGGGCGAGTTCAAACTGCCCGTCTTCCGGCGGGTACTGGCGGATATCGGCGACCAGCAGTCCATCGAGGCGAACCTGAGCACGTTTTCAGCCCACGTCACCCACATTCAAAGGATGGCAAAGGTCGCAGGGGGGGAGGATATGGTGCTGCTGGATGAGCTCGGGACCAGCACGGAGCCAAATGAAGGGGCGGCGCTGGCGGTGGCCATCCTCGAGCACTTCCGGCAGCGCCGGGCCATGACTCTGGTGACTACGCACCACTCGCGTTTGAAGGCCTATGCTGCGGAGACTCCGGAAGCCCTGAACGCGGCCATGGAGTTCGACGAAATGACCCTCCAGCCCACATACCGGCTATTGAGCGGGCTGCCGGGAAAGTCGAGTGCGCTCGATATCGCGCAACGCCTGGGCCTCGAGCCGAGCATTGTGGAAAAGGCGCGCACCTTACTGCACCCGGCGGATGCGGAAGCGGCGGCGTTGATCGCCGGACTGCACCAGCAGAAAGCGGAACTGGAAACGGAGGCCGGACGGCTCGCTCAGCAAGGCAAGGAACAGGAGGCCCGGCAGCTCGAACTCGAGAACAGAATCGAACGGGAACATCGCGCCAAGCTGAAAGATCTGGACTCGCGCTTGGAACAGACGCTGCGGGCCAACGAGAAGCGTTGGGAGGAGGTGATCGAGCAGCTTCGGGGTCAGCTCGAAGCCGCCAAAGCTCCCAAACCCTCGAAGGGCCTGGAGCGCAAGATGGCCTCGCTCAAACGCGAAGTCCGGGAAGAGTGGAATACGCAGGTTCTGGAGGCAATCGGCGGCGGCGCCATAGCCGAGGCAGAACCTTCTCCTGACAGGCCACTCGCCGTCGGCGACCAGGTTCAAGTGGCCAACCTATCATCCCCTGGGACGGTCATGGCTTTGCCCGACGATGACCAGGTTGACATCGTGGTCGGCCAACTGCACATGCGCCTGCCAAGAAGCGAGGTGCGGCGGATCGTTCATGGCGGGACGGGCACCCCCAGGCCGGCGGTTGCTGCCAGACCCACGGATGAGGCTCCGGCGGAGCTCAATGTGATTGGTGAAACCGCTGAACTGGCCCGCGAGCGTGTGGATAAGTTCCTCGACGAAGCCTACATGGCCGGACGCTTTCGGCTGCGCGTGATCCACGGCCACGGCAAAGGCATCCTTCGGAAGAATCTCCATGAGATGTTTGCTTCCCACCCGCATGTCGAGAAGTTCTATCTCGCTCCGCCCCACGAAGGGGGCACCGGGGCGACGATCGTCGAGTTGAAAGCTTAGAAGAGCGGAGGCTGGGGCTATTTTGGATTTTGGATTTTAGATTTTGGATTAGGCCTTTTGTTGTTCCCCAGCCCCAGTCTCGAGCCTCCAGGCACTCGGAAGGAGCCCACACTGGGGGGAAAGGGGCTAATCCAAAATCTAAAATTATCGGCCGTGATTGGGGGAAACGGTATGGCGGCGATTGGCGCGCGCGCGCAGGCAGGAGCGGACAGTTTTCAACAATTCATCGGAGTGAATAGGCTTGTTCAAATACTCGGTCGCCCCGGCGTTCATGGCTGCCAAGTATGTATCGACTTCACCGTACGCTGTAAGGATGATGACAGGGACTTTGTTTCCACCGCGACGGAGAGCCTCCAGGAAGTTCAGGCCGTCGCACTCGGGCATGCGGAGGTCAGAGATAACCAAGTCGAACTGGGCGCTTTTTATTAGTTCTAATGCGTCGCATGCCCCTGCCGCGGAGGTCACAAGGAAATTTTCACCCGAAAGGATGCGCGCCAGCACCCGCAGGAAGTGGGGGTCGTCATCCACGATCAGTATTCGACCAGTGAGTTCCATAGCGGCAGCATCCTGCCCATCCCGTGCAACCTGATTCCAATCCCGACCATTTACGTGTTCCAACATCTCAACCTGCATTCCACGGGCGGTCCGAAACCACGAACCGAATGGGTTTGCGACTCGCAATTGATGTAAGCACGTAGCGCGCCAATCTCCGCCCCGTTTGCAGGCTGATGAAAACTAAGTGCTTGAAGGACAGCCTGTCACTAAATTGGCAGCTCTGTCGCCCGCAGGCGGAGCGCCCGCGACAACTCGCGCCAAGCGAAAAGGGCTTCTCCTCCCCAGCCCGGCTATTGCCCCCACCCTGAATGGGACTCTCTGCGCGCTCGATGCCTTTCAAGCTTTGACGCCAAAGACACGAAGCCTTTCAGTGGCCCCTCGCCAGCGGGATTTTCTCTCCAGAGAGTCTGATAGGTCCGGGACTTGTCCAGGACGGGCCGCCCCGTCATGGCGGGAGACGGCCCTAGGCGAGGTCGTAGAATTCTTCACGGCGCGAGAAACGGCTGGCTGCCGGTGATACAAGGGGAGTCCGCCAGCCAAGGCCTGGATGAGCGCTATGCGGCGCGCGTCACGGTGCCTACACTTTCCTTCTTGCCCAAGCGACGACGGATTGTGCGGGGGTTGATACGAAGGAGTTGAGCTGCGCGCAACCTGTTACCCCTAGTATGCTGGAGGACGGTGCGGATGATTGTGTCGTGCAAATCGCGCATACGAGTCCCGAGCGTGAAGGCAAGGGTAAAGGTTGGTTGCATTTCCACGGGCGTCGCCTCTTTTGGAACCACAACGGGCTTGGGGACAGGCGTGAGCTCCTTAACAGGAACATCATTCGAATTGCGGGTAATCGGGAACGTCTTCATTAATGCCTCCTCAGAAATTGACACCACCAAGATGGCTGTCCTTTTTGTCTGCATTTTTGGTTCCCTGAAGGTGGATTCTGAAGTTGTTGAGGAATTTAGGTCTTGAATCGCTCACATTCTCCAAAAAAGCGACAAATTGAGTTTGTTCGCGCATTCTCATGCGACTTTTGCCCCAAGTTTCAGGCGTCGTAAGTGACGGGAGCCCCCGGGCTCCAAGGCCGCGAAGGCGGTCCATGCCTATTTTCAAGGGATTAGGAATCTAGGACATTTTCGCCCTCCCTGGCACACCAAATGCGCTTCTTCATGGTCTCAGGGCAGTGAATCCAGGAACTCTTCAGGCTTGTATTGGGAGCGAATAGTGGCAAAGCAACAAACGAAAGTGGACAGGTTTTTGAGGTATCTCAGCTCCTTGGAATGCGGTTTGGTTCTTCTCGGTTTACTAGGGACCGCAGTAATCATCGGGACGATGATCCTTCAGCGGCCCATGGCTCGGGAAGGGCAAATCGAGCAGATTTATGCTCCGCAAACCGCCCGGATTTTGAACGCCCTGGGCTTGTTCGATGTCTTCCATACCTGGTGGTTCATTCTTCTCCTTGGTTTGCTGGGAGCCAACATCACGCTCGCATCCCTGGAGCGTTTTCCCCAAGTCTGGAGGTTGTTCGCCCGGCCACACATGACGGCGGACGAGTGGTTCGTGCACCAACTACCCTTCCAGAAGGAGATACCACTGGGATTCCACACGCCTGCTCAGGCGCTTTCCATCGCCAGCCGGAAACTCAGCGACCTGGGCTACCCACCAAAGCCGAAAGTCCTGGAGGGGGGAACTCTTTATGTGGAGAAGCACCGCACGGCGCGTTTGGCGCCTTACGTCGTGCACACGAGCCTGCTGATCATTTTCGCGGGCGCCATTATTGATGGCCTGTGGGGGTTTAAGGGTTTCGTGAGCTTGACTCCCGGGGCGCGCACCCAGTCCGTTGAACCCATGACAGCTCCGGGCGCCGCGCATCGGCTGGATTTTGCCCTACGGTGCGACGGTGTGGGCATGGAAAAGTACCCCGACGGTTCGCCAAAGCAGTATTGGAGCCAATTGGCTGTGGAGGAGAACGGGCGCGAGGTCGCCCGAAAAACCATTTTTGTGAACGACCCCCTCACCTATAAAGGCGTACGGTTCTTCCAAGCGAGCTACAGCCCCACGGGCACGCCTCACAAGCTGGTCTTCGAGGCCAGTTGGGCGGAGCAGGGCGGAAGCAAACACCCTGCGCAGACGTTCACTTTGCGGCCCGGGGAACCGGCTCGTCTCGACGATCAGGGTACGAAAGTCGAGTTGGCTAATTTCGTCCCGGATTTCGTTTTGGAAGGGAACCAGATCTCCTCTCGTTCGGATGAGCCTCGCAACCCGGCGGTCGAGTTGGCGGTGACGGCGCCAGGAGGGAAGCAGGCGGGGGTATGGATCTTTCCCAAGGCTCCTGACATGGCGCCGCCTAATGAGTCAGGGATCAACTTCCAGCTTCGGGACCTGGAAATGGAATATATGACCGGGCTGCAAGTTGCACACGAACCCGGCCAGAACCTGATCTGGGGTGGGTGCCTGCTGCTGACCGCAGGCCTCATGATGGCCCTCTACATGTCGCACGTGCGAATGTGGGGCGTAGTGGGTCGCGACCGCAAGGGACAGCCGGCGCTCTTGCTTGGGGGACAACCCAGCAAGTATCGTGAGAGCTTTGAAAGGCGTTTCAATGAACTGGCGGGTGAGCTGGAAACCGCACTCAGCGCTGCGCAGCCTGATATTGCGCAGGCAATCCCTGCCTAGAGGAGAGAAAGTATGGCGAAAGTTCTTACGGCGTATGTCGATGAACGCCGGAGCGGCAACCTCGGAACGTGGATCCTTCTGACCGTCAGCGTGGCAGTGCTGGTGGTGATGGCCGTCTCCGTTCCGCATCTGATTGGGCGTTCCGGGTGGGCAAGCGGTGATAAGTTTCTCTATCTCGCGCTGGTTGGATATTTGGGAGCCTCTATTCTCCATATTTCCTCATTGGCGGTTCGGCAGTCCAACCTGCTGGCGGGCGCTGAGGCGCTGACGCGCGGCAGCCTCTTGTTGCACACCGGGGCCATCGTGACGCGGTGGGTTACGGCAGGGCATGCCCCGCTTTCGGGCATCTACGAAATGGTGCTGGTCTTCTCCTGGGCGGTAGTGGTCCTGCACGAGGTGGCGGAGTGGAAATTCGAAATCCCCTTCCTGGGTGCGATAACCCTGCCCGTTGCCACCCTGGCGATAATTTTATTGCAGGTGCTGCCGGGTGAGATCAGGCCCCTTGTCCCGGCGCTCCAGAGCACGTGGTTGCAGATTCACGTCACGCTTGCAATGCTGAGCTATGCGGGCTTTACGATTTCTTTTGCTCTTGCCCTGTTGTTCCTCATCAAGGATGGAGTTGGCGCGCGCACCTTCCTGGGCTGGACTTCAGGACTGGTGGGGGCGATTTACGGGGCCATAGTCCTCAGTTCGGTGGATGGTAGTCTGGCCTTCCTCCTCCCGGCCTGGGATGCGGAGGCTCAGGAGAAGGTGATGCTGGCTCCCAAAGAACCGCTGCTGGTTTCCATTCCGGTCCTGGGGTGGCCGTTTGTAATCGTGCTGGGGTTGGCGGCGGCGACCCTGATTATCAATCTCCTCAATGCGTATGGTGAAAAAGCCGGCCAATGGGAGGACTGGGCCAGACGGCTTTTCCTGGCTTCGCTCTTTGGGCAGGCGCTGGCGTTTGCGCTGCTCCTGCTGAAGGTCCACTCCGGTCCGTATTTTGTTCCGCAGGTGGGCCAGAGCTTTGGCGTTCATCTGGCGGCAAGCCCCTTCTTGCTGGCGGGGATTGCCTGCGCGCTGTTTGCTTCGCTGGCCTGGGAAGTGCTGAACGCGAAATACGACACGATCGCGAATCTCTTGCCCCAACGGGACACTCTCGACGCCTTGATCTACAAAACCGTGGCCATCTCTTTCCCCTTGCTGACTTTCATGATCATTGCCGGCGCCTATTGGGCCAACAGAACGTGGGGATCCTATTGGAGTTGGGATCCAAAGGAAGACTGGGCGCTCATCACTTGGCTGACCTACGCAGGTTATTTGCACATGCGGCTGACGCGCGGCTGGCGGGGGCGCCGCTCCGCTTACTTCGCGATTATCGGGTTCGGCATTGTGATGTTTACCTTCTTTGGCGTCACCTACCTGCTGCCGGGACTGCACGCCTACGCATAGATTCAAGATTGTGGACTGATGATTGTCGATTGATGATTGTCGATTTCAAAAGCAATGCGGCGGGTGCTGCGTTCTCAATCGGCAATCGAAAATCGGCAATGCTCATGGCCATCTCTTGAACTGCTTGCTAAGCGCCAGCCCTTGCATCTGGTAGGAAGATCCTATTTGGACGCCGTAGATTTTATCGGGCCGCGCCACCATGGGACTATAGACCAGCCTGCCCACGATTTGCCCGTGCTCGATCAGGATGGGCACCTCATGCGCCCTCACTTCCAGCACCGCCAGTGTTCCCAGGACGTCGCTTAGCCCGTATCCGAACCCCGGATCGAAGAACCCTGCGTAGTGGACGCGGAACTCCCCGATAGACTGATCGTAGGGGACCATTTCCGCAGCGTAGTCGGGCGGCACGCGGACCTTTTCTTTGGAAGCCAACAGATAAAAATCACCCGGGGCGAGGACGATGCCGCGGCCCGGCACTGAGTAGACGGCGTCCCAATACTCTCTTGGGTCGTAGAAGTCCCGCACGCCAAGGTCAATCACTGGGGCATGTTTCTTGGCTCGGAAAGCGACCAGGTCAGTTTCACCCTCCGCGTTGAGTCGCACGGAAATGCGCAGCCCCTTGTTAATTTTGGCCTTTACGGGACCCTCCTCGTCCTCGTACACCAGGTTTTCCCTTTCGTCCAACTCCGCCAAGGGGCCGTCGTGGGATGGCGGATTGCCTCGGATGAAACGCAGTTGATTCAGTTTCATTCCTTTACGCACGTGGAGGGTAAAGGTGCGGGAAACGATCTCGGCAAAAAGCTTCCCACGATAGCCGGGGCGAACCCTTTCGAACTCGGCGCCGTAGTCGGTAATCAGCCGCGTGAAAATGTCGAGCCTCCCCGTTGTGCTTTTAGGGTTCGCTCTGGCCGCAACGTTTTTCGGCAGGCGCAACTCCTCCATCAACGGCACAATATAAACACAGCCCGGCTCGAACACCGCGCCCTCAGTCAAATCAACCTTGGTGATAAGCAAAGCGGAGACCTTATCTTGGACGGTGCAATCTTCGCCAGGCAGGAAGCTGGCGCGGACTCGATACGCCGCATCTCCCAGCCGCAGGTCAATGCTGGCCGGTTGAATCTGCTCGTCCTCGATCGCTTCGCCGGCCTCGATGCGTCCGCCGGCGATCAACTCCCGAATGGTCTGAGCGGGGAGAATTCCCGTGGTGCGGGGGGAGACTTGCTCCGTGGTCAGGTGTGGAAAGAGGTTGTTACCTGTTGCGCCCATCGGTGATTCTCCCGAGCGAGAGTAGCGCGGGCCTCAAAACCGAAGGTCCGCGCTACCTGCCGTTTGCCAGCCATTCGAGTTTATCATTACTCCTCCCCCACAGCTCGATTCGAAATTTGAATAAAAGGGAAGCACTCGGGGATGTGGGTGTCGTAGACTGCGTGGCGGCTCATGACCCAAGCGGGGTGAGGGTTGAGCTCAACGCCACCCGGTTTCAGGAGCTCGAAGCGTCCAAAGAAGATCCTCCACACGTCTCCGTCCTTGGGTGGGAGAGTACGGCCCGCCGCCAGCAGCAACGGTTCCGCTCGCCGAACCTTCCGCTCCGCTCAGGGCAGGCGCTGCGGCATCGAGCGATGCGAGAAGC
>Ga0326728_10024099_pt1 | contig 11066 bp, 9 predicted proteins | sample MB3enrmetagenome_FD_207602 | JGI IMG/M metagenome (GOLD analysis project Ga0326728, IMG submission 207602) | Lab enriched peat soil microbial communities from McLean, Ithaca, NY, United States - MB31MN | ecosystem: Environmental > Terrestrial > Soil > Wetlands > Peat | place: USA: New York... | reverse complement strand
CCAGTGCGCAATCGGCCTTGACTGCCACCCCAGGGACTTCCACCTTATCGTGTTTCTTCTCTCACCAGACTGGAGCCCCAGTCACCTGCTCGGCGGTGAAATCGGTGTTCGGTTTTGATGCTACCTACGGATTCAGGGTCAATGGCTCTGCGCGGCCACCAACGCCTGGCCCTGTGAAATCGCCTTGGCCTGCGCTTCCAGTGCCAGAGCCTCAGACTTGCGCTTCATGCGCCGCAGCATGCTGGCGAATGTCTTGAGGACCCGTACCAGCGCGGGGCTTTCGGCCGGCTGGTGCTGCTCCATAATGGCGAGTGAGCGCCGGTACAGTGGCTCTGCCTTTTCAAAACGATCCTCTTGACGGTAGAGATCCGCCAGAATGCTGAGGCTGGCCGCTAGTTCCTGGTTGTCCGGCCCCAGCGTCTTTTCCTGGATAGGGATCAACTGCTCATAAAGCCCTTCGGCATCGCTATTGTGCCCCTGGGCACGGCACGCCGCGGCTAGATTGATCATAGTGAGGGTGATCGTACTGCTTTGCGCCTCCGGGTCCTTGACCAGAACCGCCAAGCCGCGACGGTAAAGAGGCTCCGCAGCCGCATAGCGGCCCTGTGCGTGGTAAATCGCCGCCAGGTTGACCAGTCCTGCCGCCAGTTCGGGATGGTCCGGCCCGGGAAGCCGCTCCCAAATCGCGAGCGCCCGCTGCTCCAAAGGTTCGGCCTCCACAAACTTCTCCTGGCTGGCATAGAGCTGCGATAGATTATTCAGCGCGGTCGCCAGCAGAAGATCGTCCGGCTCCGAGGTACGGTCCCAAATCGCCGTGGCTCTTCGCAGCATCACGATCGCCTCGTCGTATCGTCCCTGCTGGCGCACCACTTCAGCCAGACTGGTAAGGCTGACCGCCACCTTGGAGCTTTCGGGCCCGAACGCCGCCTCCGAAATGTCTAACGCGCGCCGATAGAGCGGCTCAGCCTCCCGGTTGCGGTTCTCCAGGCGATACAGATCGGCCAGGTTGTTCAGGCTGATTGCGGTATCCGCGTGCCTCGGGCCCAGAGCCCGTTCGCGAATTTCGAGGGCCCGCTCCAGCATTGGCTCGGCTTCCGGGTAACGATGCCGCGCTCGCAGCACCATCCCCACATTGTTCAGGCTCGTCGCCACGTCCGGGTGGTCGGGCCCGAAAGCTTTCTGCTTGATCGCCAGCGCGCGCCGGCCGAGCGTCTCTGCCTCGTCGTACCGGCCCAGACGAAAGCTCAGTTCTCCCACGTTAGTAAGAGCGGAGCCTGTGGCGGTATGCTCCGGACCCAACGCCTTCTCGTCGATCGCGAGCGCCCGCCGGTACGCAGGCTCGGCTTCCGCGTAGCGGCCCTGCGTGGTCAGCAGTGCCCCCAGGTTGTTCCAGCCGATAGCTGTTTTTGGATGTTCCGGCCCGAGTTTCGCTTCCCAGATGGCCACGGCTCGCTGGTTGGCTGATTCTGCCTCGGTATACCTACCCTCGATCCGATACAGTTCTGTCAAATTGTTGAGACTCTCGGCCACGTCGAGCTGATTTGCCGCCTTTTCGCCGATCTGCAAAGCCTGCTTGAGAAGCGATTCCGCGTCTTGCAACCGGCCAGTCTTCAAGTAGAGCAGTGCGAGGTTGTTGCGGACCTTCTGATCGTCGAGATAGCCCGCTGGCGCAATTTTGTCGGTAAGGTCCAACGACTGTCGATACAGCTTTTCGGCCTCTGGGTATCGGCCCACGTCGTAATACAGAGTCGCCAGGTTATTCCAACTCGTTGCCAAGTCGGCTTTGCGGGCGGACGTCTCCGCCTCTCCGATAGCTGCTAATGCAGCCTTCTCCGCGTCCGCGAATGCGTGTTTCTCTCGAAAGGCGCTGAACTGCGCAGTGTATCGATTCCAGGCGTCCTCATCCGCGAGGACGCAACCAATTCCAAAGCACAAAAACACTAGTAGTCGGCGACGCATCAACTTTCTCCCACGCGCGCACAACGCGTGCCATCATGTCGTCCCCGATTACAACGTTCTTACTTTCCCCAAATACGAACTTTCGTTTCACCCTGTTCCATAGAAAACTCGCCCGAAACGGAGCCGTGACCAAAGGGAGCGGTCTTGTTGCTACGTTTTCAGTGCGACAGGCCACTAGTAAGATGTCCCGGCGATTTTGTAAGCGTTGAGCCGGACATGTCCAGCCTCTACATCGCACACATCGTAGGGGCGAGGCATGCCTCGCCTTCGTTCGCGTCGGTTTCGAAATCGCCGGGACATCTTACTTCTTACCGCCGCACCCTGCTTTCACTTGCCCATCGCACGTTATGACGCAGTTGCGCGAGGTCAGTTAGCTGTCCGTTTCCGGGAATGTTGTCCCGGAATTGCGACGCGTACTTATGTTGATTCCTGCGGAGAATTACTTTGGACTAACGGATAAGTTACAGAACAGCGCTGAACACAGGTTGACCTACTCTTCCCCGGCCACTTTCTCGAAGAACCTCCACGATTCCCGTGCGCACTCTTCCCACGTAAATGCTCCCGCCCGCTTTCTGCCCCGCTCGCCCAGTTCAGCCCGTAGCGACGGCGAGAGCAGCAAGCGCTCAATACCCGCACGGATCTCCTCGCGACTGTCTGGATCGGCCAGCAGACCCGCATCCCCCACTACCTCCGGGAGCGCCGAAGCCATCGATGCCAACACCGGGACACCGGCAGCCATCGCTTGGCCCACCGGAAGACCGAAGCCCTCGTACAGCGAAACATATACGAACAGTGTGGCCGCCGCCGTCAGGCCAGGCAGGTCCGCCTCAGGCACGTAACCGAGATAGCGCACGCCTGGGATGCCCGCCAGCAAGCGCTCGTAAACTGTGCGGTCTCCCCATCCCCACAGCCCCACCACCACCAACTCGAATTCGTCACGTAAATCCCGCGACAGCCCATGCCACGCGTCCAGCAGCATACCCACGTTCTTGCGTGGTTCGATGCTCCCCACGTACAGGGCATACGGCTTCCTGAGACCATAGCGCTGCGCCACTTCCCTCCCCGCCTCCGCCTTCGTTGCAAAGAATGCCGGCGCAATCCCGGGATAGATCACTTCAATCTTCTCTGGCTTAAGGCCCAAAACGCGCACGGCATCTGACCGCGTGCATTCGGAGATGGCGATCAGCCCGCTCGCGGGCCGGAACACGCAGTCCGCGATGCGGTCCGCCGCCTTCACGTTTGTTGCCGCATGGACCTCCGGCATCAGCCAGCAGGTCACGTCATAAATGGTTGACGTCATTCGCCTTTTGCGTGGCGGATGCAAAACCTGGTGCGAGGCATGGAAAATATCCGAGCGCGGTGCGACCCAATTCAGAAAAGAAACCGGGCAAAAGTTGGCGGCGTAAAGCAGCCCGAGCCTCGGGAGCGTCGCGAGTGGCCCCAGCACGGACTTCTCATGCGCGAAATGACCCAGCTCCCCCAGAAACGGAAATAGCTTCAGCCGGTTCGCTCCAGCGTGTTCCGCCAGGCTGCGCGCCCAATAATAGACGTAGTTCTTCACTCCGGCACTGCGCAGTAACAGCGGTGACGCGTCTAGCACTACCGAAACCGACTGGCCTGGGGTTTTTCCTATCTTCTTCATTCGATGGGTAAAATTAGCGTTCTACAGCTCAAAACGCACCACTCGATTCATATCGCTCCCCGGTGAAGCGGGACCTTGTGGTGTAATCGTAAAGAACCTCTCACACTATGGCAGATTTGGGCTTCCGATTTCGGCGCAGTTGGAAAGCCATGCATCGGCGCTCGCGAGAGCTGATGATGCTGGTCAAGGGGGTGCTCTCCACCGATCATCCGGTTCTGGCGCACATTATCCCGATCCGGCGGTGCAACCTCGCCTGCTCCTACTGCAACGAGTACGACGATTTTTCCAAACCCGTCGCTCTGGACGCCATGCGCCGGCGGCTCGACCGCCTGGCTGAACTGGGAACCACCATCATCACGCTGAGCGGCGGCGAGCCTTTGCTCCATCCCGAACTTGACGAAATCATCGCCCATATTCGCTATCACAATGTCATGGCGGGCATGATCACCAACGGCTACCTGCTCACCGCCGACCGTATCCGGCGGCTGAACCAAGCCGGCCTCGAGCACATGCAGATTTCCATCGACAACGTCAATCCCGACGATGTGTCGAAAAAGAGCCTGAAAGTTCTGGACAAAAAGCTCCAGCTGCTGGCCGAGAACGCCGAGTTCCACGTCAACATCAATTCTGTTGTGGGCGGCGGCATCCATAATCCCAAGGATGCGCTGGAAGTGGGACGCCGCGCCGTGGAGTTGGGCTTTACTTCCACCATCGGCATCATTCACGATGACGACGGCCAACTGCAACCGTTGAAGCCTGAAGAGCGCGAGGTGTACCTTCGCATGAAGCGCATGGCCAAGCGGAGCTACGCACAACTGAATTTCTTCCAGGACAATATCGCCCATGGCCGTCCCAATGAGTGGCGTTGCCGTGCCGGTGCACGCTATTTGTACGTTTGCGAGGATGGCCTGGTGCACTACTGCTCGCAACAGCGTGGCTACCCGGCCAAGCCCCTCGAACATTACACGGTCGAGGATATTCGCCGTGAGTTTCTCACCGTGAAGAGCTGCGCGCCGCGCTGCACCGTGGCTTGCGCTCACTACACGTCTTACATGGATTTTTGGCGCGCCCCGCAGACCATCATCGGTCCCGGTGAGCGCACCGAGTCCCCGGACCTCGTCCAACTCGAAACGCGATAAGCAACCGGCTCAATCAACCGGCACCCAAACTTCCATCGACGTCAGTCCGCGGTTGGCCCACGCGTAGTACGGAATGAACGATAGCTCAGCCGGTTTAAACGCTGGACGCACGGCCTGCGCAGCCGCCTGATATAGCGGCCCATCCTCAAACGGCTTCTCTGCCACTGCGCCTTTGTGCCGCAGAACCAGAACGCCACCCAGAAGACCGGCGTCGAAATTCTCGCTAAACGGCGCGGACAGCGATCCTAATTCCGCGTCAAACAGTGAACCGATCCCTGGCTGATCCGCGGACTCCAGGCAATACACCAGCGGCCCGCGTTCGACGGCAACTCGCCCCACATCCTCCCGCACCAGCGGGTTGGCCCGTGTCAAGCGTGCCGCCATGTCGAACTTCATTTCGATCCGGTCGCCCGCCCGCCACTGCCGGTGAATCTCAAAGTACTCGCCAGGCATTGCGCCATTCGCCGGCGAGCCGCCAATCGCGATCTGCGTAGCCTTTGACCATCCCGGCACCCGAAGGAACACGCTGAACTCCTCCGCCCGCGCTGGTGTCACAGTGATCTCAACCTCGCCGCCCCACGGGTATTTCGTCGCCTGATCGATCTTCAACCCCTGGCCATTTTCCAGATGCCAGTCAAGATGCGAGTTGTCGTAAAGATTGACGTACACTCCCTTCGCGCTCGTGCTGTAGAAATAACCCGGCAAAGACGCTAACACGCGTTCCAGATTCGGCGGACAACAGGTCGTCTCATACCACTCGTTACGGATCTTCTCGCCCACGGATTCAAGCGGATTCCGGTAGCAGTAGAGCGTTCCGTCGAGCGACATCCCCGAGTTAATACCGTTATAAAGCGCGCGCTCGATCACATCGGCAAACCGCGCCTCACCCGTCACGGCCAGCATGCGCCAGTTCCACATCATGTTGCCAATGGCCGCGCAGCTTTCGCCATACGCCTGTGCGTTGGGCAGCTCGTAGGCGAGGCCGATCGATTCCCCCGCTTCGCGCGACCCCACGCCGCCCGTGATGTACATCTTGCGATTGACTAAGTCCTTCCAAAGCCGCTCCAGCGTGGCCCGGTAAGCGGCATCGCCGGTCTCGGCATAGTAGTCGGTCGCACCCGATGATGCGTACATGGCGCGCACCGCATGGCCTTCGAACTCCTTGCGCGACGTGAACGGAATCCCGCTGAACAGGTATTGGATCTGATCGTCGGTCAAATGCAGGCGCTCGCGCTCCACGCCGCTAAGCAGATAGCCGGCAAAGTCGAGGTACTTCCGCTCGCCCGTAGTGCGATACAACTCCACTAGCGCCATCTCCAACTCCGGATGCCCCGTGAGCGCAGGCCGCTTGGTAGGCCCGAAGTTCTCCACCATGAAGTTCGCATACCGGATGCCGCCATCCAGCAGCTTGCGGTTTCCCGTGGCGCGGTAGTACGCGATCGCGGCTTGCAGCAGATGCCCAAGGCAATACAACTCGTGCGACCGGTACATCTCGGTGAAACGTTTGTCTTTGCGCTCATCCACAAAGTACGTGTTGAGATATCCGCTGGGTTCTTGCGCGGCCAGAATCTCGTCCGTCAAACGATCGATGGTGGCGCGCAGTTCCGGCCGGTCGCCGGATTCGAGCACGAACGCCGCCGCCTCGATCCACTTATATATGTCGGAGTCAGTGTAGAGCGGCCCACTGCGCGGCGCCTGTTTGCCGGTCAACCGCCGGAAGTTGTCCATCACGCCGTGCTGCTCCAGCTCCTCCAGCATGGTCGGGATGCTGCGCTCCACGTTGATGCGCATTCGCGCCGACCAGAATCCCTCGCCCATGCGCACCGCACGAATCGGAACCGTGTGCAGCTTCACGTGCGGCGAATGATCCACGTAGATCACGCCCTCGGAGCGCCAGTTGTCGGACTGCGCCATGGCAGCAACGCTCGTGCAACACAGCACCACGAAGAGCCCGCTGAGCAATTCCGAGCCGCGCCCGAAGGAAGCGGTTGATCGGGCCTTTCCGCCAGTTCCCAACACTCGCATGTTCACTCCCGCACGATAATCTATCAGATATGACCCGACGCCGCCTTCTTACTGCCGCAGCCGTAGCACTCCCCGCATCAGCCGCCGCTGCCGACCGCAAGTTAATCCGCCCCAAAGCCCTGCGCGCCGGTGACACCGTCGGTCTCATCACTCCCTCCAGCTACGTCTCTGATCCCGATCGCCTAGCCCTCGCCGAACGCACCGCGCGCTATTTCGGCCTTGTGCCAAAGTTCGGCAAGAACGTTCGCAAACGCGACGGCTATCTGGGAGGGACGGTCGAAGATCGCGTCGAAGATCTTCACGCCATGTTTCGCGATCCCGAAGTCAAGGCCGTCTTCGCGATCCGCGGCGGCTACGGCGCGTCGCAATTACTCGACCGCATCGACTACGATCTGATCCGTGCGAATCCCAAAATCCTCCTGGGCTACAGCGATATCACCGCGCTACACCTCGCTATTCAGAAGCGCGCGGGCCTAGTCACGTTCCATGGCCCCATCGCGCTCTCCCGCTTCACGCCCTATACGCAAACCTATTTCCGCAAGGCGTTGTTCGAGACCGAGCCGATGGGCCGCGTGACCAATCCACCCGATTCCGACCCCTTGCGCCCCGTGCATTCGCTCCGCACGGTACGCCCCGGCAACGCGCGCGGACCGCTCTTCGGCGGCAATCTCACCCTAGTCTCCACCACCATGGGCACGCCCTACGAGATCGAAACCGCGGGGCGAATCCTCTTCCTCGAAGACGTAGACGAAGAGCCATACAGCATCGACCGCATGCTGACTCAGTTACGCCTTGCCGGCAAACTGGACGCCGCCGCCGGCCTGATCTTCGGCGAATGCCAGAACTGCCGCCCGCGCGACTTTCAGCCCTCATACGAATCAACGCTCTCGATCGGTGAAGTGGTGGATGAGATTCTCGGCCGCCAGCGGATTCCCGTTCTCTCCGGCCTCACCATCGGCCACACCGACGATCAACTCACCCTGCCGCTCGGCGTGATGGCCCACCTCGACGCCGATAAAGGCGAGCTCACCATCGAAGAAGCCGGCGTGGTGTAACCCGATTGCAAAACGCCTACCGCCAGTGGTCGTGATGCTCCTGGTAATCCTTGAGACGCACCAGATCGTCGGCTAACACGGCGCGATCACGTTCCGGAAGACGGTCGTCGTTCGATGACTTCCGAATCGAATCGATCACATCGTTCAGAATGCCGTTATCGAACCGGCCATGCTCCAGATCCCCCTGCATCTTGGTCAGCTCTTCTTCGGTTTTCTCCAGACGCTTGCGCTCTTTCTCGCGCGCACGCCCACTCCAAACGTGTTCCAGATCGGTCCTCACATGCGTGAAGAGATGGTGCCGCCACTCCTCCCCGCGGAACCGCTCCTCCCGGTCGTGATACCAGTCCCGATCCTGCGCCGCCACGCCCAACACCAACGCCGCCATAATGACACCTACCGTCAGAAGTCCCTTCATGGAAATCCCCCCGGACCATTATCGCGAATGAGAATCGTATTCGGCTATTCCGCGCCGTCATACCGCGAGCAGTGAGCCTTGTGCTAGAGCGGAAGCTTGTACGATCTCAAATCGGCGGGCCAATGGGGCCTGAGCACGGTACCAGGGATGTTGGCATAGGTCGGCTCCACGCCGTCCTCAACTAGCGGAGAGAAGCCGCCTGGCTTCGACGCATACAGGCCGACCATGAAATTGATGCTTCCGTCCGAGTCGAACGCGAGGTTGTGACCGGTGCAGGCGTCCTTTGTTCTCGCGTACTCGCCAGTCGTGCCGTTAGGCCAATAGACTCGGAACCCGATGAGAACGCCATCTTCATCGAACAAGAATTGCATGATGCCTTTGTGCCCGTCATATGGCAGGAACAAGTTTTTGAAGTCGCCGAATGACCGTCGACACCGTTCGTACAGCGAGAAGAGTGCACTGAAGAATGCAAAAGCGTTTGTGATCACTTGCTCCAATTCGTCCAGTTCGATCCGCGGCGTGTACACCCCTTCCTTCTTGGAAAGGCGCGATCCTTTGCGAATTATCAAGCTGTCGTCATGGATCACGTAATCGGAATGGTAGACAGCGTTGCGCAGTACCGCGTCGTGCGTTGCCTCAATAGCGGCGCCGATGGGCTCCATATTAGCTTTTTTTGCGAGCTCCGATATGCGTTTGATTTTTTGCGAGGGCGTTGGCGGAATGGTCTTCCCGAACGCGTGCCCTTTTTTCGGCGGTCTCTTCTGAGCGAGATCGTGAAACGGTTCGAGGTGATACTTCTCTCCACTTCGCAAACGCAGCAGGTTTGCCATGAGATCTGGGAAGCGATCATTCGGAAGGTCGAGCTGCGAAAGGTTGCGCATGTCGTCGATAATCGACCTCGACTCATACCAGGGGTCGAACCCACCAAGCTCAAGGCCTCCCGCCCGGACGAGGGCGCAGACAAACTCAAAAATGCGGATCGAGTTCATGTGCGGCGTCGGATCGAAAAGATCATTCAGGACATTCACGTAATGCGCTTGGCGCTGCGCGAGGAAGTCCGCATTTGGCATGGTGCCCGCCTATATTATGAACCAGTCCTGTTTCTCGGAGCCATATGGCGACTCGGAAAACGTCGTCTGGTCTTGGGCACAGTTTCGCGACAAGGTACTACCGGCCGCGTAGCGCGGCGGCGCCGGTACTTCTGAAGACTACCGGTAGCGGGGCACCACGGGGGATGCCCTATAGAGCCTAAAACTTCGTTACCCGCATTCTGTTGTCTACAGACTCCCTTTCCTCGCGGCGTATATTACGCCATTATGACTCAGCACCACATCAAAGCCCTCGGCGCTCAGAATCGTCGAAAACTCCTTGGGCACACGGCCATTCTCTGGTGCCGGCAAGTCAGTGCGGTTGTAAGTGGGGTCGTAAATGTCACGCCAACCGGGAAGCCATCCAGCGGCGTTCTCCGCCGGAATATACTGGAGCGCAATAACGCTGCGTTGAGACACTGGCAAGCCCATTGCATCAGTCTATGACGTAAGGTGCGCGCCGTCTAGACCCGGCCTTGCGACCTTGCGACCCGCTCGACGGCGCCGTCATGCGGCCGCCGCGCAAAGGACCCAGTTGCGAAACAGCAGGCCTTTAGTCAGACCGGGATCCGAACCACCGCTCAACAATTGCGCGTACATCCACTGAGTGGTTGTAAAACATAATTTTCGCTTTGGGAGCCACTTCATGAGTTACGTCGATGATTTGCTCCATGAAGTAGCTCATCGCGGGATCCCCTACTACGCCGCCTCCGATCAGGACGCCATCGCAAGGTTGCGTTCTTAATTGATGTTTGAAACCATCGAGGCCGGTCTCGGGCGAGGCGTGGATGATTTCGTACTTATAGCCCGCGCGTGTCATCCGTTCCTGCAGATCACTCAACCTTTTCGTGATCTTTGGGCGCTCCTCTACCGGGATCGATGGATGATCCAGCGGCAGCCCGATGTGGAAGATGGATACAGCCAAGATCGCCTCCTACAGATTTAAGGGTCGGAGCCTCGGTAGTTCGGTGGCTCGTCGAAACAGATTACCACTCTCCCGTTCACTCCCTCCCTCCACTTTTTTCCCCAACCTCCTCAACCAAATCCGCGCTCCCACCGCCTCTCACTCCAATCCCGCCCGCTATCCTAGAGCGGCTTCTGCCGCAACAGTCAAACCTATGCTCTCCCAACGTCAACTCGACGCCAATCGTCGCAACGCCCAGTTCTCCACCGGCCCGCGCACTCCCGAAGGTCGCGCCGTTGTCGGCCTCAACGCTCTGCGCCACGGCCTCTCCGCCCAAATCACTGTCCTCCCCAACGAAAACCCTGAAGAGTTTCAGGAATTGCTCGACGCCTTTCTAGCCGAATACCAGCCCGCCGGACCCACCGAAACCTTGCTCGTCGAGCAAATGGCCATGGCCTCGTGGCGCTTGCGCCGCATGCGCGCCCTCGAAACCGGCCTGTTCAGTATCCGTATGTCGCAACTGTCCCGCGACGAAAAGTCGCCCGATCTTGATCCCCGCTCGCGCGCCTTCGCCTACGACGCTTCCGGTTCCCGTTCCATCGAATCCCTTTCGCGCTACGAAACCCGCATCGAGCGCTCCTTCTACCGCGCGCTCCACGAACTCGACCGCCTCCGCGCCGCCACTCCCGCCACTGAAGACCCACCGCCACCGGAAACTGATTTCGCAAATCAAAGCACTCTTGTCCAAATTAGCAGTGAGAAAGGAGGCGAAGATCCTGATACGGTGGAGGCGTTCCCTGACAAGGACGCAGCAACGGAAAAGGAGAGCTTCGCCAATG
>Ga0326728_10024098_pt1 | contig 11066 bp, 10 predicted proteins | sample MB3enrmetagenome_FD_207602 | JGI IMG/M metagenome (GOLD analysis project Ga0326728, IMG submission 207602) | Lab enriched peat soil microbial communities from McLean, Ithaca, NY, United States - MB31MN | ecosystem: Environmental > Terrestrial > Soil > Wetlands > Peat | place: USA: New York... | reverse complement strand
GCGCACTTACGCCGTCAAAGGTACGCCGACCGATTGCGTGATCATGGCCGTGCGGCATGTGCTCAAGGGCGAGGAGCCGGCGCTCGTGCTGTCCGGCGTCAACCGCGGCGCGAACATTGCCGACGACGTGACTTATTCGGGCACCATCGCGGGAGCCATCGAAGGAACGATGCTCGGCATTCCCTCCATCGCCATGAGCCTCGCGGTAAATTGGGAGGACCAGAGGAAAATCCATTGGGAGACGCCCATGGAGCATGGCGCAAGCCTGGTGCGCAAGCTCCTCGAGGCGGGCTGGCCGCGTGACGTTTTGATAAACGTCAATTTTCCAGACCGGGAACCAAGTAAAGTTCAGGGTATTCAGATTACAGAACAAGGCAGGCGCAATCAGGATTATTTGCGCGTCGAAGACCGCCTCGATACGCGGGGCAATCCCTATTACTGGTTCGGGTTCTTGCCGCGCTCGCTGCATCCCAGCCACGGCACCGACATGTGGGCGATCAAAGCCGGCGCGATATCGGTAACGCCGCTTTATCTGAATTTAACCCATGCTGAGACGTGCCAGAAGCTATCGGGGCTTCTGACGCCGTAGCGGGAAGCGGGCTCGAAGCGGGGGCGCCGCTTGAGGAATGGTGGTGATGAGAGACGATACGCTGCGGGAGCTGCTGCGCAGTCTTCAGCTTAGCGGAATTTCGGATCCCCGCGTGCTCGATGCGATGGCCCGCACGCGGCGGGAGGATTTTATCTCCAACGCTCAGCTCAAGGCGCGCGCCTACGCCAACGAAGCGCTGCCCATCGAATGCGAACAGACCATCTCTCAGCCTTATATCGTCGCTTACATGACCGAGCGCCTTCATGTAACGGCGCATCACGACGTTTTGGAAATCGGCACCGGCTCCGGCTATCAGGCGGCAATCCTGTCCAAGCTGGCGCGCCATGTGTACACCGTGGAGATTTATCGCGAGCTGCACCTCCTGGCCGCGGCAAGGTTCGCTGAGCTTGGGCTGACGAACGTCACTGCGATCCATGGCGATGGCACAAAGGGATGGCCGCAGCCCCGGCTTTTCGACCGGATCGTCGTCACAGCGGCCGCCGCGGAGGTTCCGGAAATTTTGCTGGATCAACTTGCGCCATGCGGGTTCATGGTTATTCCCATCGGTCCGCACGACGGACAAAGGATCGTGCTGATCACGCGCAGCGGCGGCCGCGTGGAGTATCAAACCCTGCTTCCCGTTCGCTTCGTGCCGCTTCTGCCAGAGGACGGATAACAGCGGGCCTCCATAACGATTCGAAAATTACCGGCCGTTTAAGTTAATCTTAAGCCTTACGTTGCATAACTCTTACATAGAGAGGTGCGGCGATGAGTAATGTTGTAAAGGGGCGGCGCGGCCCCAGTCATTTTCGCGCGGCTATGCATTTGACTTTCGGTTGCGTTCTGTTGGGCGGGTGCAGCGCCGGCTCCGGCAGATTCGATTCATCCTCCTTCGGGAGCGGCTACGGCGCGGCGCCGTCAGCCAACGCGGCCGCAGCGCCTTCGCAGAAGGTTGCGGCAGATACCTCACAAACGGCTCAGCAGGCGAACTACCGGCCCCAGCCGCAAAGCGGCTATATGCTGGCGAGCGCGAGCCAAGGCCAGCAGAGCGGCTATCTTCAGGTCTCACGGGTGGACTTGCCCCCGCTTCCCCAGGCTACGCCTGCTCAGGGAACGAAAACGGCGGACGGCTACGGCCCCTATAACCAGCCTCCGATTTCGGACGGCAGCTACACGGGCCCGCGCGTCTACACTCCATACGAGGAGCCGCGAGGCGACGCGCCCCCTCCTGCAGCCTACGGGCCGGATCAAGGCGACCCGCGCGGTTTCGACCGCGGAACGCAGCCGGCGCCCCGGGATTTCTACCGGCCGTCCGATGGCGGACCGGGCGACGCGCGCGCGTACGAGCCGCAGCCCGGCACTTATCACCGGGAAGGGGAGTCTTACCAGGACGGCCGCGGCTCCGGATATGACCGGCCGCCCGAGCGTGGCGCTTACGCTTCGCCGCGTTCGCGTAGCGACCATCCCGAGGGCGAGCGGATAAGGGTCGAGCCCGGCGACACGCTCTACTCTCTCGCACGGCGCTACGGCGTGACCGTCGATATGATCGCCCGCGCGAACGGCCTCACGACCGTATATGTGCGCCCCGGCACAATCATCTACATTCCGCGTGCGGACCCCGCGGCCTATGGACCTGCTCAGACGCCGGCTCCTTCGGCGCAAGCGGGAGCTTGCAGCGGTGGGCATTGCCATGTGGTGAAGCCCGGTGAGACGGTCGCGAGCATCGCCCGCACTTATAATCTAACCGAGAGGCAGATTGCCGAGGCGAACAATCTCACGAGCAGCGCGCTGAAAGCTGGGCAGACGATCGTAATTCCGGCGTCCAGGGAGGCTCCGCGGCGCGCCATCGCTTCAGCGCAGGATCGCGCAGGCCCGCCCGCAGGACAAAGCCTGCTGACACCTATGCCCGGCGCGGACGAGCCGGTAAACCCAGCCGTCAAACCCGGCGCCGCCCCGGCACCGGCACCAGTACCGCTCAAGCAGGCGCCCGAGTACAAAGCTGCCGAGCTCACGCCGCTGCCGGAGGCATCCTGCGAAGCCGCTCTGGCGAACCCGCAGCCTCGTATGGGCAATACATTCCGCAAGCCCGTCGAGGGCAAGACGATTGCACAATTCGGGCCCCAGCGGGACGGCACGGTCAACGAGGGCGTCACGATCTCCGTTCCGAAAGGGACGCCGATCAAGGCTGCCGAGAATGGCGTCGTTGCCTATGCCGGCAACGAACTGCCAGGCTACGGTAATCTGATCCTGATCCGGCACGCCGACGAATATGTGACCGCTTATGCTCACGCAGACTCGATCCTTGTCAAGAAATGCGATGTGGTCAAACGCGGGCAAACGGTGGCAACAGCCGGCACGACCGGCGATGCAAGCCAGCCGCAGGTGCACTTCGAGATCCGCAAGAACTCGAAGCCCGTCGATCCGTCCCCGCTTCTGGGGTCGTAGAACCAAAAGCCGGATCGCATGAGGCTCAGCCCGCCTGAAACGCGCATCCGGCTTTAACTCTGCAAGCGGAAGCAGCGCTGGACGCAGAACCGGCAAGCGCGCTCCGCTTTATTCACGCAGGCATGGCCGCTCGCCGCAGTTGCCGCAAACGAACAGAACCTTGAGATCGGTCAGGGGCGTGAAATCCTGCTTTTCCGCAATGAAAGAGCGGCCCTCGCTGCGCAAGGTCAATCCGCCTGCCGCCAATACGGCCGTTGTGCCGTTAGCCTTGGAACTGCACGGGAAAAAGGCAGCAACACCGATTGCCATGGCAACGGCCGTCGAGCGGAGAGCATGCACCGGCTATTCTCCCGAGTACGTGACGATTCGATTAAGCCGCTGCGATTTACCGCGAGAAAAGATCGCGATAGCTGTCCCGGAGCAGGTTTTTCTGCACCTTCCCCATCGCGTTTCTGGGCAGGCTTTCCACAAACAGCACCCGCTTCGGCAGTTTGTAATTGGCGAGCCGCTGCTTGAGCGGCTCTAAAATATCCGCTTCGGTAAGCCCGCTTTGGGTCTTCACGACGAGCGCCACGACGCCCTCGCCGAAATCGGGGTGGGCAACGCCGATAACGGCGCTCTCGGCGACGCCGCCGAGCGCATCGATCTCGCTCTCGACCTCTTTGGGATAAACGTTATAGCCTCCCGAGATCACGAGGTCTTTGCCTCGCCCAAGGATGTGGACACAGCCCAGCGCGTCGATTTTGCCGAGATCGCCCGTGATGAAAAAACCGTCTACGCGGAACTCGGCCTTGGTCTTATCCGGCATGCGCCAATAACCTTTGCATACATTGGGCCCGCGCACCTCGATCATGCCGATCTCTCCGGCCTCAAGGATTTCGCCGGTTTCAGGATTGGCAATCCGCAGCTCAACGCCCGGCAAGGGCCGGCCCACGGTTCCCGGCACGCGTTCGCCGTCGTACGGGTTCGAGGTGTTCATGCCGGTCTCGGTCATGCCGTAACGCTCGAGGATAGCGTGGCCGGTGCGCTCCAAAAATCCGCGAAAAGTATCTGGGAGAAGCGGCGCCGAGCCGGAAATGAACACGCGCACATGCTGCGCGGCCTCGCGCGTCAGCCGGGGATCGGCGAGCATCCGGACGTAGAAGGTCGGCACGCCCATCATGGCTGTGGCGCGGGGAAGCAGCCGGAAAATCTCGTCCGGATCGAATTTCGGCAGGAAAAGCATCGAAGCACCGGACATGAGCGCCACATTGCTCGCCACGAACAGCCCATGCGTATGGAAGATGGGGAGCGCGTGCAGCAGCACGTCCTCTGATGTGAAGCGCCAGGTCTCGATCAGCGCGCGAGCGTTGGACGAGAGGTTTCCGTGCGTAAGCATCGCACCCTTGGAGCGGCCGGTCGTGCCAGATGTGTAAAGGATTGCGGCGAGGTCATCGGGCCCGCGGGGAACGCTGGCAAAGGCGCTAGATTGCGCGTGTGTCAAGGTCATAATGCTGCCGCTGCCTGCCGTTCCGAGCGTGTGGCAATGAGCGACTCCGGCATTTGCGCAAAGCTTCGTACCGGCTTCCGCGTGTTCCGGCCGGCAGACGAAAACGGCGGGCCCGGCGTCTCTTAGGAAGTAATCCAGCTCCGCCTGCGTGTAAGCGGTATTGAGCGGCAGGTAGACCGCGCCTGCCCGCAAGCACGCGAGATAAAGAAAAAGCGCTTCGGGCGACTTCTCAACCTGCACAGCGACGCGATCGCCCGGCTTCACGCCCAGGGCAGCGAGCGCATTGGCAAGCCGCGCGGAGGCGTCAGCCACATCGCCAAACCGGTAGCGTTTCCCGCCGCCGGATTCGAGCGCCACCTTCTCGCTGTCCGGCCAATTGGAGCTGAGTTCGGAAAAAAGATTGCCTGTATCTTGCACGTTGGTACCCGTCTAGCATAGCGCTCTTTGTATACAAAACACCATGCGGTGCCAGAAAGACAACCTCTTTGCGTAATGGGAGGCCCGATCTCTCGAAGCGCTGTGGAACAACCGATTTCCGGGCACATCGACCTGAGAAGAAAATGCCAGAGGTATTGTCTATGAAGACAATAGTGTACGCTGCAGCTTGGCTGTTGTCATCCCCTCTGCTGCGTATCGCGCCAGCTTCCGCTCAACCGCCTGGCCCGGAAACTCAAGGAGCGGCGCCAGTCAGCTCACTGATAAAAACCCGCTTATTTTCGGAATAGTCGATAGGTACCGCAACGAGTTGGACGCCGCCGCCGCTGAAAGCAGCCTCAAGCGCAGGGACGAGGCCCTCGGCCGAAGCAACGCGGGCGCCCTTGGCGCCGTAAGCGGCGGCGTAGGCGGCGAAGTCCGGGTTGCCGAATGAAAGCCCAAAATCGGCAAAGCCTAGGGCTTGCTGCTTCCACTTGATCATGCCGTATCCCCGATCCTCGACGATCAGCACAACGAGGTTCAGCTTGAGCCGGATCGCCGTCTCCAGTTCTTGCGAATTCATCATAAAGCCGCCGTCGCCGCATACGGCCATAACGCGCCGCCCCGGATTGAGCAAAGCCGCGGCAATCGCCGACGGCAGACCCGCTCCCATACTGGCGAGCGCGTTGTCGAGGAGGATCGTGTTGGCGATGTGTGTGCGGTAGTTGCGCGCGAACCAAATCTTGTACATCCCGTTGTCGAGGCAAAGGATGCCGTCGCTGGGCAGCACCTTCCGGACATCCGCAACAAGGCGCTGCGGCACGATAGGGAAGCGCGGATCGTCCGCCCGCTCAGCGATGTGAGCCATGAGCGCGGCCCGTTTCTCCAGGAAGAACCCGGCATCGAATTTATGGCCCTGCAGCGCGCGGGCTAAGCGCGCAGCCGAATCGGCGATATCCCCCACGACTTCAAGGTCTGGAGAGTAGATGCGATCGATATCGGCGGGGTTGAAATCGACATGGACAACATGGGGGCGTCCATTCTGCATGATGAAGGGCGGCTTCTCCACCGTGTCGTGCCCGATCGCGACAATCAGATCGGCGCCGCCGACGATCCGGTGAAGGTAATCGCCTTCCGAAAGCGCGGCCGTGCCGAGAAAAAGGTGCGAATTCCCATCGACAGCGCCTTTGCCCATCTGCGTGTTGAAAAACGGAATTCCGAGCGCGCGGACCGCTGCCGAAAGTGCCGGCGCAAGACCCGGCCGGTTCGCGCCGCCGCCAATCATGACGAGCGGATGGCTCGATTTGGCGATCAGACCGGCGGCTGCGTTCACAGCGCCATCCGGCGCCACCGGATGGAACTGCGGCGTCACCGCCTCCAGCCTGTATTCGCTAAGCTTTTGTTGCGCGATATCCTCGGGAAGCTCCAGGTGCACCGGGCCGGGCCGCTCCTCCAGCGCAATGCGGAAGCTATCGCGCAACTGGGCCGGGATATTGCGCGCATCGATGATCTGCTTTGCCGATTTCGTGATCGGCTTCATCGCCGCCACAATATCGATGATTTGAAAGCGGCCTTGGCGGCTTTGCAGGATGGGCTTTTGGCCCGTGATCATGACCATGGGCATCGCGCCGAGAAGGGCGTAAGCGGCGCCGGTGACAAGATTGGTTGCACCGGGTCCGAGCGTGCTGAAGCAGACGCCGGGTGTTCCGGTCAGCCGCCCATAGGTTGCCGCCATGAACGCGGCGGCCTGCTCGTGGCGTGTTACCACGAGCTCGATGGACGACGTCCGCAGCGCTTCGAGAAAATCGATGTTCTCCTCGCCGGGCACGCCAAAGATGACGCCGGCACCCTCATTTTCGAGCGCCTTGACCAAAAGCTCGGCCCCTTTCACGGACGTGCCCTGCATAGGTGTGCTCCTCTTCAAAACCGGGGGGTGTCCTTTGCCCTCAATGCGATCGTGCGGGCGGAATGTTATCGGTCGAAGACACGTTCGGTTCCGGATGGAGGGCATGGCGCGGGCGGCTCCAGCTGACCGGGCGGTTTTAACAGCGGCTTCTTGCCCGGAGCCTTGGGGTTTGTTATCCCTGTTGCCTGCGTTTCGGGAGCGAGCGTTTCTCACGGCACATCGTCTCGCCGGGACACGTGCGGTCTCCATTTCCTGGAGGGGTGCTAGAGTGGTTGAATAGACCGGTCTTGAAAACCGGCATACGCGCAAGCGTATCGTGGGTTCGAATCCCACCCCCTCCGCCAACGCCTTGCGTTAAGTGCATGTTCGCTCGGGTTGCTGGGCCTTCTGCTATTGTTCTCGATGGCGGCTGAGGCTTTATAGGCACCCGAACCTTGGGCGAAATGGATCAAGTTCAACTGGATAACGCTATTCACGGCCATGGCTATACTTGCAAGTATATTTTTTGTGCAAGGTGTATTCTTCTGAGTGACAGAAACTTCGTTAAAACCCGCCCGCTTCCTTCGGAGTAGGATGTCTTGCGACGGTCAGGAGCTTGTTTGCTCTCCCGCAAGGGCCAAGTGCATTCATTCAAAGAGCGTGAGGCCCGCTTTGGGTCAGGGGTTGCCTTTCCAGCGTGACCGTTGAATGAAAGCGAGAGGCCGTAAAGCAGAAACACTAGGCACAACAGTCGCTTACGACCAGAAAGCCGCTATCGTCCCGAGGGCTTGAAACGGGAACAGCGGGCCAGAAGCAGAAGTGATCCGCATGGCATAGTGCTCAGCCGGCCGCCTGCGCAGGGTCACGCTGCTAAGCCGGTTTGCGCTGCTTCATCGGCGTTCGCGCTCCCCCGCGCGATTCCCGACACTAACAACCTCACCTAAAAGGCGAGCGTTGGTGTTGCCGCCTTATCTTCTGGGGAGCCAGACCATCTCCGCAACCATGCTCGATAGCGCCGCCGCCACTGCCGTGAGGAGGCCGAGGGTAAATGTCAAGGCTACAGCAAGCAGTATGCCATCCTCTTCTAGATAGGCGAAGGCCACCAGCACGATGGTCAGGCTGATCGGGATGTTACTCAGCGGGAGGGGGGCAAGAAGGCAGACGCCGAGCAGGAGCACGAATACGCCGATCACGCGCTTGGTTGCTTCGAAGGGCGTGGGCCAGCGGGGCCGGATGAAACGCCAGCATGTCAGCAAGCTTGTCTGTCGCAATGGGCCGCCCGGCAACCCACCGCGGAAAGGCCGGCGCCGGATGCGCACGGATCATCTGGAAGGCTGGGATGAAGAGCAGCAATCCGGCGATCGGTGACACTACGGGCAGCAGACCGCAGACGCCGAGCAGAAGCAAAATGATGCCGAACGAACGTGTATGGAGATGGTCCATCAGCCAAGCCAGCGTCACGGGACCGGCCGGGGCATCGTGAATCAGGCCTGCAAGGACGACGGCGGTTGGAACGGGCGAAAAAACGGTCCTGCCCGCGGTCGTTTGTTTCATTTGCGTTCCTACCTTGCGACGCTCAGTTAGCCAAAGGCGCAATGCACTCCGGCTGATTGTACGCAGGCTTATTTATTTGGGGCGTCACCGGAAAGAAATGCAGATCCTCGTCCACGCTGCATGAAAACGCCGGCGCTTTCCCGGGCGGCGGTGCTTGCCTGACGTAAAGCTTTCGCGGCCGAGGATGCGGCGCGTGTGCCGCTTAGGGCTGCAACCGGCGCCGTGATGGCAGTGCGATCCGATTTACGGCCGTAAGCGGCGGAGCGCCTCGCTCAGAAGACGGTTGCATGGGCGGCGCAGGCGCACCGCAAAGGTTTTGGGGTAGCCTTTTACTGTTCCTGCCGCGGCGGGAGCCCCGCCTCGCTGCCGGCACGTTCCGCTTCTTCGAGGGCTGCCGCAATGCGTTGCGTGAGCCAACGCATCGCGGTTTGTTCGTCCTCGAACTCCTTGTCCATAAAGTCTTCGGTGATCTCCTTGGCGCGCTGTTCTGGCGTTGGTATCGTCGTCATGGTGTCCCTCACTGGCTCCCGATCTTTACCGATTGAAATAGCCCGCGCGTCCCGAAAAATGCGTTGATATCTGCAATCTCTCTCGCACCGATCTACATTATGCTGCGATGAATTGAGCTTCGCATAGAGCGCTCTATGCCGGCGCGGTCGATCACTTTTTCTTCCATTCTAGGTACCTTATAGCCGGCGGGCAATAACGACGTTGAGCATTTTTCATGGGTGCTGCCGGTTCCCCCGATTAAGTTAAGCTTTGACGCTAACTTCCACCGCCATACCCATGAATGCGTCCGCCGTCCCCATGAAACTGCCGGTCACGGGCATTGCTTGCCGGATGTCGCCCGCAACGGCCACGGGGATCAGGTTGAAGCCACCGGCACTGCGGTTCGTCGGATCGAAGGTGATGCAGCCTGCGCCTGGTACATAGACTTCCGCCCAGGCATGCGTCGACCCCGCGCCTCCGGATCCCACCATGCCCTGACCGGGATCGTGGAGATAACCGGACACGATCCTTGCCCCAAAACCAAGGCTGCGCGCCGCATCGGCGAACAGGACCGCGAAATCCCGGCAGGCCCCCTAGCCGCGGTCCAGGGTCTGCTGCGGCGACTGTGTGCCCTCGTCCTCCCGGCTTTGATAGCGGATCCATTTTGAGATACCGGCGCACAGGTGCTGCTTCACTTTCCCATCCACTCGTAAGGCCAAGGCTTGCATCAAACCAGATTATCCCCTGGGGAGCAACGTCAGCAAGAGTTGCGATTGATCCTCTCCGGCTCGCATCGCCCCTGGTTCTGCGAAGGGCGGAATATGGTCCGGGAAGCTGAGATGGCTTCGACGCATAGTCCTTCGCCGCTGTGTCGCCGCTATTAATCTGTCGAAGGTCATGCGGAGACGTCGCTCGCGCATCACGGCCCGCCACTCTCCGCATATTGGCTTCCATAAATGCCTGCTCCGGCCTGTCGGATTAAAACGATTGGCAACACTGGTAAATCTGCGCCTGAAGAAAAGGCGAGCAAAGCAAATCTGTGCATATTAAAAAATAATATTCGGCATGCGTTGTAATTACGACAGCAAATGACCATGTTCTATTTCGAAGGATAAAACATAGGCAACCGATTCAACACAGAAAACATATAAATCTCCGGAAAATAGGAACATTATCTCGCCATCTTTGGTGACTGCGGAGCCTGATCATGGAAACAATGCAAAACTTGCTGACGGTCAAAAACAGAGAAAACCAAATCATTGAACTTCTCGATAAGCATCTCGCATCCGCTGTCGATCTTCAATTCCGGATAAGCAATGCAATTTGGAATGCCGGGGACCCGCGCCTTGCGGAGACCCGGGAGTTAAGTGCCACGGCTTCCGAACTCAACCAGTTTTGCGAGCTCATGGCCGTGCGGCTTCGCGCACTCGGCGCGTTGGGGCAGCCCTCGCTGCAAAGGACGCGGGCGCGCTCTTTCCTTGACCCTCACCCGCTTGCCGCCACTGGCGATGAGGAGCACATCTCCGCGATTGACCGCGCTCTTGCCAAGTTCCGGCAATCCGTCCGGCAGGCGCGGGAAAAAGCCGCTGCCCTTCGCGATAAGACGACGGCTGCCTTGTTCGGCAAGCTCGCGAGAGCGATTGACGCACAGATTTGGTTTCTCCGCTCGCCATCGAAAGCGAGCTGCAAACTGCAGCCCAAAGCGGGTTGAAGAGATGGCTAGAAATTACTCCGCGTTGACAATGTCTTGCGAACATTGGTGGTTTTAGCGTTGATACGCCTCCCGGCTTACCGTGGCGGCGCCGATTGAGTTGTTAGCGACACAGGAAGGGAAGGCGTCCAGTGGCCAAAAGAGCGGGAGATCCTGGTTTTGCACCCGGCTGGTGCGTCCATTTTCGATCAATGGCTCAGCACAAAACATGCGAAGCGGGCATCGATTACACCGCCCTCAACGGTGGATCGGATTACCGCCGCATGCATAGATTGCCGTGCTTCATCAAAAGCGGCGACAAGCCCGGCCAGCGCGTCTGCTGCGAGCACTTCACGGCGCCAACCGTTGAGGAAATTGCCCTTCACAAACAATGGGGCGAGGACCGCCGGAACCTGCTGAAGACGGCCATAGCGGGCATTACACCTTGGCGGGTCCGGCATCAAGGCCATTCCCACACCGAGATTGTCAAATGTCCTGTGTGCCGGGGGCA
>Ga0326728_10024097_pt1 | contig 11067 bp, 11 predicted proteins | sample MB3enrmetagenome_FD_207602 | JGI IMG/M metagenome (GOLD analysis project Ga0326728, IMG submission 207602) | Lab enriched peat soil microbial communities from McLean, Ithaca, NY, United States - MB31MN | ecosystem: Environmental > Terrestrial > Soil > Wetlands > Peat | place: USA: New York... | reverse complement strand
CCGGGGAATAAGATGTACAGCATTATAACAACGCCAGAAAACTATATAAATATTACCTCATTAATAATCTGGATTTGGTATCCGATACCGGTTCATGCAGTTTTTACCAGCAGGTCATCAATCTTCCGCAGACGTCGTTCAGACGGGTAAATCTTGTCTTCGAGATTGCGGATTGCTTCCACATCTTCACGGGGAACCTCGCGGCCGGGGACATCCAATCCGCTTGATGCCTTCAGAACCACCAGAAGGTTCCTGTCAATCAACTTCCACATTTTTGTGGAATGCGCGGTATTCATCAATAACCGGAGGGTCAATTCCCTTATTCTGTGCAGCGAGGGTGTCCAGGGTTATATCATTCCTGCGGGAAAATATCCGCTGGATCGAGTCCAGAAGCTGCGAAGGGCTCAGGGGTTTTGAGACGAAATCATCGATATTCATGCTGTGCTCCCGAGCTTCGACAGGTGTGATCTTCTTTGCCGAGAACATAAGGAGGATAAGATCGGGTATTATAGCCGGAGTAGTTTGAGACATTCATCACCGCCAAGAGCGGAGACGGGTGTATATCCTTTACGGGAAAGAATAGCTGCAAGTCCATCAACAATAAAAGAACTGTCATCAACAATCAGAATAGTTTCATCCATGTGGGATCACCACGATCCGGGGACAGAGTGGCAGAATACGTCGGCAACTGCCGTCGCAGGGCAATAGCTTTGCATCCTCATTAATAGGCCGCGATACTATTCAAACGTTTATACGAGCAGAAGTTCACGAAAGTGTACTTTCACGGGATTTTCCCGGCAAGCTCTCCTTTGATCTGCTGGAGACGGGCCTCCTGAAACCGGATATTGGTATCCATGGTCTTTAAGGCCCGGGAGATATCATCGCTGACCCTGACTTTTGAATCATTGAAATTGTACGTGGTTTTGAGGATCTTCATCAGGCGCTTGTTAACATCGATGCTTTTCGAGAGCAGGGCGTATTCGTTGACAATATCAAAATCAACGCCGGACTGCCTGGCCCGGTCAATGTCAGTCCGAAGGGTCTGCCGACGGCCAAGCACATGCTCGATTGCGTCATAGAGCTCGCGGTGGGTGATGGGCTTGAGCACATAGTCTTCGATAAAGATACCATATTCCTCGGCCTCGGTAGGTGTCAACTGTTTTGCCGTGAGCATGAGCACCGGGATCTCTTTTGTAGACGGATTTTCCTTGATCTTTTCCAGTGTCTCCCACCCGTCAATGGGCTCCATCATGATATCGAGAAGGATGAGATCCGGTGTGACTGTTTTCAGGATGTCCAGGCATTCTTCACCGCCGTATGCAGCAACCGTGCGGTATCCTCCCCGTTCAAGCATCGTCACAAATACATCGACAATAAAGGGACTGTCATCCACTACAAGAATTGTGTACACTACATCACCTGCCCTATCTCTGAAGCAACAGTACCGATACGTAAGCATGCATCTTCCTGCTTTGCAGTACCTTTGAGGAGTGCGGCAATGAGAAAATGATCGCCTGCACCCGTGACAAGAATAGATGAATCTGCAGCCAGTATCGTAACTGTGGCAACGGATTTCATTCCGACAAGATTTCCTGCTGATTCTGCAGACGCGAGAAGGGTTGCAGCCAGAGCCCCAAACCAAGGTTCATTGAGATCCCGGTCAAAATATTTACCGGCAATAATGCCATCCCGTGACACAAGGGCGCATGCGGTCACTCCATCGATTGCCCGTATTTTTTCAATAAATGCTGCAATTTTATCCTTTAACATGGCCGTGGCTCCGGTGTTACACTATTCGCTCTAATTCATAATACCTGATAACACCTTATATACATATCTTTTTTTCTGGCATAATTCACCCGGTAAAAAGGGGATCAATTCCATCGAAGAAGAGATGAAGATCACCAACCATAATCGGACAGTTATATCCAGAAATTCGGGGGATTTAAATAAAACTGCCGTTAGAACACCTTTATCCGGTTCGGGATCGGGTTCTCTCTTTTTTAAAACAACAAGGTACATATGGAATATGAGCGAATAGTATGACCGCGGGGCCATAGGGTAGCCTGGCCATCCTAGGAGACTGGGGGTCTTCTGACTCGCGTTCAAATCGCGATGGCCCCATTTTAGATTGTTGTTTTTTGGGGTGTTTGACCGTGAAGTTTACGGATTCATGCATCGACTGCCTGATCACCCGGGTGGAGCTCGAATGCAGGCTGATCGGCGCAGATGCCCGTACAACACAGCAGACAACAGAGTCCTGCCGCGATCTTCTTTTATCACTGAAAGGTGCGCACTTAAACCATCCCCAGATTGCCAGCCGCCTCCACCATCATGCCTATGACCTGCTCAAAAACTCCGATCCCTTCCGTGAGCTCAAGGAGAGGGGAAATGCTGAGTCGATTGCAGTCTGCAAAGATGTCCGTACAAGCCTCGTCACCTTCCGGGATTATGTCCTTGCCTCCGTTATCGGGAACACTTTTGATTACGGGGTCAAGGGGCACACGGTCACCAATAACTTTGCCGGGTTTTTTCGCGAGGAATTTAAAAAAGGGCTGGTCATCGATGATACGGACCGGATCCTCCCGCGGGCATCGCGGGTCGTCTATCTGAGCGACAACTGCGGTGAGATCGTCTTTGACCGGCTCCTGATCCAGTACCTGAAATCCTACGGGTCCCATGTCACACTCGCGGTGAAAGCCCAACCGATGCTCAACGACGCGACCCTTGCGGATGCAAAAATGCTCGGGCTGGATCATATTGTCGACTGCCTTACGACAAACTGCGATGGCGCCGAGATCGGGCTCTGTCCTGAAGAGGCCACTCCTGTCCTTTCCGAGGCTATCTCCCGCTGCACGCTGATCATAGCAAAGGGTATGGCAAATTTTGAATCTCTCTTCGACAGGGATGACCTCCCCCCGGTGGCATATCTGATGGCGGCAAAATGTCAGCCTGTTGCAAACGAAGCAGGAGTCCCGGTCGGATCCAAGATTGCCCTGCTCCGAGCGTAAGTACACGGGTCCGTTCAGGTCGATCCGGTGCATCCGGATACAAAACCTCATTATCTATCCGGGACGATATTCCCACGCAGCAAGGTTCAGGGGGAGAGGTTTTGGTCAGTTATTTCGTCGTGAGAGTATGGTGTTCATCAGGTTTGCTCCTGTCAAAAAATCCAAGAAATGTGCCGGATCGAGGGATCAGCACCAGGAACTTACCGACCCGTATCTGGAATAAGCTGACTGCATATTCATCCCATGATCCCAAAACCGGGAGGGGGGTCCACCTATGACAGCGAAGATAGGCGTTCTTACCGGAGGGGGAGACTGCTCCGGGCTCAACGCTGCGATCCGTGCAGTCGTGCGCAGCGGGATTGCGAAAGGATATCAGGTAATCGGAATCCAGAACGGATGGCAGGGACTTATCAGGAGCGATACCATCCCGCTCACGGATCATTCGGTCTCCGGGATCATATCCCGGGGAGGGACGATCCTGGGGACGTCCCGTACAGACCCGGTGAAAAATTCTGCGGATATCAGCGAGATTAAACGCGTCCTTGAAGATCTCGGTATCAGTGCCCTTGTCGTTATCGGCGGTGACGGCACTCTCCGCGCAGCCCATGAGGTGTCCCTTTTGGGCATTCCCCTAGTAGGAGTACCAAAGACCATCGATAATGACGTTTTCGGAACCGATATCACGATTGGGTTCGATACAGCGGTCTTTATTGTCACCGAAGCAATAGACCGGCTTCACACAACCGCAGAATCCCATCACAGGATTATGGTCCTCGAAGTGATGGGGCGCAGGTCCGGCCGGATTGCACTTGCCGCCGGTATCGCCGGGGGGGCAGATGAAATCCTGGTCCCGGAAGTGCAGGTATCCATGGATGAAATCTGCCGATCCCTGAATGCACGGTACCGTGTGGGAAAGAAATTCTCGATTGTAGTCGTTGCCGAAGGAATACGCCACGAGGATATCGCCAGCGCATCGGTACCGGAATGCGACAGGGACGAATGCGGGCACGAAAAATTTGTCGGCATCGGGAATTACCTCGGTAAAGAACTGGAGTGCAGGCTGGGGATCGAGACTCGGGTAACAGTGCTCGGCCACGTCCAGCGCGGCGGGAGTCCGACTGCATATGACCGGGTCCTTGCTACACGCCTCGGGATTGCGGCAGTCGACCAGGTTTTTGCAGGAAATTTCGGCTGCATGGTCGGGGTGCAGGGAAACCGGATTGCTGCCGTGCCCCTCGAATCGGTGGTGCACCGGTCAAAAGGGATCGACCCTGCCGAGTATGCACGCGCAAAACTGGTGGCCGGGATCCACGAGTAGAAATACCAGGTACGCGCTCTTTTGCCGGGCCCCTTCACATATGCAGAAGGTACGGGAGCACGAGGAGAGATATCAGGACAACGATCATCACGTAGCTGACCGCCCCGACAACGTAGCCGGAATATTTAATGAGCCCGCGCCGGTCGAGCAGCCGGTCGACGCCTTCCTTGAAGATGTAGCCGCCGTCCAGCGGGACCATCGGGATTGCGTTGAAGATCCCTACGTTGATATTGATCCACGCACACCAGAAAAGGAGGTGGATTGCGTCCCAGAAACCGGCAAAAGGCACCTGGTAATACGACATATCCGGAGTATCGAAGGCGAGGATGCGAAGATATTGCGCACCATCCCCGCTTGCAAAGGGGACAATCAAAAACTCAAAGAACCCGAGCGGTGAAATCAATGTCCCGACTGCCGTCTTTACCGCCATGCTGTCATAGTATTCGACACCCATGAACCCGCTTGTCTGGTTATTGCTGTATTCCGCCGGCCACGCTGCGAGCGTCAGCTTGTAATCTGCAGCAGTACCGTTTATTGACGTCGTCAGGATAATCGTATCCCCGGGTTTTGTCGTATTAAGAATTGCGGATACATCCGCCCGGCTGGCTACCGGCTTCCCGTTGATGGCAGTTACCACGGAACCCTGGGGCACGCTTGCATTATCCGCAGGATACCCTTTGTAGATCCCATGGATCGCCGGCTGGGATGCCGGAACGACAAGCCCAAACAGCAGGATCAGCAGCACGAAGCAGGAAAAACCGATCATCAGGTTGTTCGTGATGCCGGCGCCAAACATCCGTATCTTGGGCATGCCTTTTTTCTGTTCGAGTTCCTCATCATCCGGCTCGACAAAGAACCCGATCGGGATTAAGGCAAGGAGCACCCCCATTCCCTTGACCCTGATGTCTTCTACCCGGCAGAGGATCGCATGCCCGAACTCGTGAATGACGATGGTTAAAAAGAACGCAAACCAGACCGCAAATGTAGACGGGACATAATCGTTGATGCCGGGCAGCAGCAGGATGTTCTGCGGCTCGTAGATCCCGGTCGGTTCGGGCCTGACCATCAGGGTATATCGGATCGAGACAAAGAGCATGACTGTCATGAAGACAGAGACAATGATAACTGCGATGACCCCGATCGTCCCGTAGATTTTAAAAAATGTGCGCAATGCGGTAAATTTATCGAAAAATCTGACCCGGTTGGTCTTGATCGCCATGATCGGACCGTAGAAAATAATATGATCGGTCCAGAGTTTCATGGTGTAAATATAATACGCAGCAGTGGCGTAGAGAGCCACCAGGACAATCAGGATGAAGATCCAGTCCATCTGTACTTCATGGAAAGGATAACCACATAAAGGAATGGTGGAGACAAATAAACAAAATTACAAGAAAGCGGACAGGCTGCTCTGGGATTTTTTCGCAAGCATCGCGATCACTGTTTTCCAGCTCTTCCGTGCGATGAGGGGAGGCACCCGGTGTTCGTCAATATAGGTGGAGAGGTACGCGATGGTAATCGGATCCGACGGGTACCCGCTGCCGATCTCCCCGAATTTTTTTGAGATTTTTGATATTTCGCGGTCACGGGTGACTTTCGCCACGATGCTCGCCGCCGAAACGACCGGGTAGGTACTGTCTGCGTGGTGCTCTGATACAATTTCATAGGGCAGGGTAAGATGGCTCCGGACGGTTTGTGCATACCGGAGGGGATTGACATCGCACGCATCGATGTACGCGGTAGCAGGGGCAAGTTTCTCAATTAACTGTGCGTGGGCCCTCGCGACACAGGCATTCATCGTCATCTCCCGCCGGATGGCGTCGATCTCCTCTGCAGGGATCACGATCGTTGCAATCCGGCAGCGCTTTTTTATGAGTGAAAACAACCGTTCCCGTTCTTTTTGCGTGAGCTTCTTTGAATCCTTCACGCCAAGATCTGAAAAGATATCAGCAGATTGCGCCCCTACCGCAGCGACCACCATCGGCCCCAGCACCGAACCTTTCCCGGCTTCGTCGACCCCGCAGATCACAGGATACAGGTTTATGCGCAAATTATTTCAATGGCGATGATGGTAACCGGTAGTCATGTATATTATCATCGTGGGGCTTGGTGGCATCGGAAGAAGCCTTGTCAGGCAGGCGGTCGACCATGGCAACAACGTTGTGGTTATCGACCAGGATGAGTCCCGGTGCAGTGAGATTCTCGAGCACTACGATATCCTTGCAATCACCGGTAATGCTACCGACAAGTCTACGCTTGAGGAGGCAGGCATTGACAGGACCGATGCATTTGTCGCTACAACCAGCGATGACGCGGTCAACCTCATGACCTGCTGGCTCGCAAAACGTTTCCACGTGCCAAACGTGGTCGCGATCGTCAACCAGATCGCCCATTCAGAATTTTTCAAGGAGGTCGGCGTCAGGATCAGCGAGAACCCGGATGATCTCGTGGCCTCACGTCTCTATTACTGGACCGAAAACCCAAAGCTCCAGCAGCTTGCCTCAATCCCCGGTGGCAGCATCTTTGAGATTGTAGCAGAGGAGAATGCTCCTATTGTCGGCCACGAGATCCGGGAACTCAAGGTCAAGGACTTTGTATTTATTGCCATAAGAAGGACAGGTGGTACGCTGATTATCCCCAGCGGAAACGTTCGGATCCAGCCGGGCGACATTTTCACGGTCTTTACCAAAAAAGAGGCAGAAGAAGACTGCCTGCGGCTTCTCAACAAACAATTGAAAAAATCAGCGGATTGAGGCGGCCAGCGCCCCGAGTTCCACAAGCAGTTTCGGATTGGCTTTCAATAACTCTTTTATTAAGGTGAGCGTGGAGAACTCTTTTAAATCCAGCTTCGAGACAGAATGGATGATGGCGTTGAGTTTCTCATCAGGCTGTTTGATTAAATATTCCTTGATGTGGTAATTGCGCTCAATGCCTTTGCCCATCTTCGAAGCACGCCATTCCCTGTCGTATGCCATCAGCGCCTTCTTTGAGAGATCGCCTTTTGCGATGCAGTCTGCCGCAATTTGTGCCGCGAGCCTGCCGGTATACATCGCGTTATAGATGCCGCCACCCGTGAGCGGATCAACAACCCGTGCAGCATCACCGACAAGCATCAGGTGGTCGGCAACGGTGCATTCCAGTGGCCGGCAGACCGAGACTCCGCCGACAATACATTCGATGGTCTTGCCATGCGGGAATTTCTTTTTAACGAACCGGTCCAGGTAATCCTTGGCCCGGTGCCCCTTGCCGCTTTTCCTGCCGGATATTCCAATACCAACATTTGCGGCTCGTTTCCCTTTCGGGAACACCCACAGGTACCCTTCAGGTGCGACTTCATTACCGAGATAGAAGATGGTTGCATCCGGGTTGATGTCGATATCGGTCATGACGTACTGCACCGAACTCATAATCTCCCGGACAGGCACGGTTGTATCAATCCCGCACCATTTGCCAAACTTCGACTCGACCCCATCCGCTGCAATCACCACATCGGCCATAACTTTTGTGATATTGCCACAGTACTCGAGCTGGGCACCTTTAATCCGCCCCTCCTGCATCACCGGCGCGGATGCACGGGTCCTGACAAAGACGTCCGCCCCGGCATCTGCCGCCTGCCAGACCAGTTCACGGTCAAACACCTTGCGATCGAGGATATAACCGACTTTTCCCCCGGCCATGGAAGATTCAAGGGTCATCTCAAAGCCATCAGGTGCCACGATGCCCGCACCGGTCATCTCAGCTGATATCCAGCAGGGGTCGGGATCAATAAATTCGGCGAGAGCCTCTTTGCCGATACCCTCAGCACAGCGGACCGGAGCACCTATTGCAGGGCGCTTCTCTACCAGACAGGCAGAAAGCCCTTTTTCGACCGCGGTCTTTGCAGCAAGCGCCCCGGCAGGACCTCCGCCGATGACCAGTACATCATACTTACTTTTCATGCACGACCTCCAGCGCACCAAGCGGACAGACCTTGGCGCAGATACCGCAGCTCGTACAGTTCTCTTCAACAGAAAGGTATGCGTCGATCAGTTCGAGTGCACCTTCGGGGCAGACTGACACACAGCATCCGCAATACCCGCAGATATCCCGGTGTACGTTGAGCATTGATTGAATATGTTGGAGGCCGGTTTCATTAATCTTTACGGATGGATACGAGCCGGGTCGGACCGGTTTGGTCGGATACAACCGGATCAAATCCCCCATCTTCCCAAATCGGGATGGAGCCGGATTTCTCCCCCCCCTTTGGGGGATAACATACTACCCCCTATTGATTATAGTTGATAGAAGAGTATTTCTCTTGGGGGGATTTGTCTGCTGACATTTGAAAGCCCCCTCCAATCTTTTATGAAAAATTTATGCATTTTTGTTTTTTCACTACCTACAAACTTATTATTCTCTTACCCCCCTGCGGTTCCGTCCGTAAAAAGTATCTTTTAAATATTATTACTAGGAAATAATCTTCCTAGTGCCTGCAGGTATTCGATTCCTTATGGGGATATATTCCCCCCGGATCTTCAGGTGTGCCAAGAGGATGCCTGTCGGTATGAAAAGGTGACTGCATGGTTCAAAAGAGCAAGAACACCACGATGACGAGCGTGACCAAAGAGCAGATCAGCTCGGTCAACTCTCTCATAAAAAAGAAGAATATCCAGATCGTTGACTTCAAGTTTAATGACCTGCCGGGTCTCTGGCAGCATTTCTCCATCCCTGCCTCAGAACTGGTCAAAGATTCCCAGCCGGATGCCGGTATCTGGGCCGAGGGGATCGGCTTTGACGGTTCATCCATCCGGGGGTTCCAGAAGATCCAGGAGTCAGACATGGTCCTGTACCTTGACGCTTCTACAGCAGTACCCGATCCGGTGTGCGAAGTACCTACGCTCTCGATCATCTGCAACGTCTTTGATCCGGTAGTTAAGGAAGCCTACACGCGGGATCCCAGGTTCATTGCCCAGAAGGCAGAGCAGTATCTGCGGTCCACCGGCATTGCCGACGAAAGTTTCTGGGGGCCGGAGTATGAGTTCTTCCTTTTCGATGATGTCAGGTACTCCCAGACTGTTAACGAGGGATTCTATTCGGTGGATTCTGTAGAGGGGATCTGGAACTCGGGCAGGGACGAACAGCCCAATCTCGGTTATAAACCCCGCCACAAAGAAGGCTACTTCCCGGTGCCGCCACACGATTCCCTGCAGGATGTGAGGAGTCGCATCATCAACAGGATGATTGAGACGGGAATTCCCGTAGAAGTGCACCACCATGAAGTGGCAACCGCGGGCCAGAATGAGATAGATATGCGGTATAGTCCTCTGGTCAAAATGGCGGACAACTGCATGATGTACAAATATATCGTTAAGAACATGGCACGTGAGTTCGGTATGGTCGCGACCTTCATGCCCAAGCCCCTTTTCGGGGACAATGGTTCCGGTATGCATACCCACCAGTCGATCTGGAAGAATGGCAGGAACCTGTTCTTTGATGCCAAAGGCTACGGGATGATCAGCCAGACCGCGAAGTATTACATCGGTGGTCTCCTTAAGCATGCCAACGCACTCATGGCGTTTTGCGCCCCATCGACCAATTCATACAAGCGGCTTGTGCCGGGATACGAAGCACCGGTCAACCTCGTGTACTCCCTCAGGAACCGGTCCGCCGCAGTCCGGATCCCGATGTATTCAGAGAATCCAAAATCGAAACGGATCGAGTTCCGGCCTCCGGATCCGATGTGCAATCCATATCTCTCGTTCTCGGCATTGCTAATGGCAGGTATCGATGGGGTCAAAAAGAAGATCGATCCCGGCCAGCCATTCGAAGGAAATACCTACGAACTCGAAGGCAAGGCAGCAAAGAAGCTCCCGACGGTCCCTGGTTCTCTCGAACAGGCAATCGACGCATTGGAAGCAGACCACAAGTTCCTCTTGGAAGGAGGTGTCTTCACGCAGGATGTCATCGATGTCTGGATAGAGTACAAACGGGCTGAGATCGACGCAATCCGTCTCCGCCCCCATCCATGGGAGTTCCATCTTTACTTCGATATGTAAGGGTCAGATAAATTTTTTTTTAGTTCTTGGAAAGCCATACGCCAAAACCGGTGAATTGCGGATGGAAGTGCCGCACTGCACACCAGATTCCATGGATCATACAAGGGAAAAAGTGCCGTACTTCCCCCCTCCGCCGGGATGAAGGATCACGCGATTTTCTCTCAAGGCTGCGATGGCCTCCGCCACCTTCGGGTGGACCACCCGTATCTCCGGTACCGGGATCGTAATAAGCACATCGATCTCGTTTCCAAACGCCGAGACGAATGCATCGTAAATTGCGCGGCATTTTTTTGTTCCGGGCGATGATACTCCTTCAACAGTCTGGATGATCTGCCCGAGCGGGACAAGGTGGAGGTACGGCGGGCGTGACCCGGGTGGGCCGCGTGAAAGTTCACGGGCGCGGTCGGACACGCCCTTCTTGATCAGCCCGCCATCAGCCGGGCAGCGCCAGTTATACTGCTGTGCCTGCTCCAGGGAATACTGGGTAAAACAGCGGACGCAGGCGGTACGGTTGTACTTCCCTTCCTCCGGGAAAAACCCGGCATTCATCGTGATGGCGCCGGCCCTGATGCAGTCAAGCACGCCCCGTACGGAGAGACTGCCATTAATCTGGATCCGGTTGAACTCACGGCCGATCTTCTCTGGCTGCGGACTGTGGGCATCTGAGTTTGAGAGAAAGGGGACATGGGAGAGATCCGGGATA
>Ga0326728_10024096_pt1 | contig 11067 bp, 5 predicted proteins | sample MB3enrmetagenome_FD_207602 | JGI IMG/M metagenome (GOLD analysis project Ga0326728, IMG submission 207602) | Lab enriched peat soil microbial communities from McLean, Ithaca, NY, United States - MB31MN | ecosystem: Environmental > Terrestrial > Soil > Wetlands > Peat | place: USA: New York... | reverse complement strand
ACGTCGGGCGGACAATTGTCGCAAGTCAGCGCCACCGTGTCGCCGGGATGGACGTGCGCCAGCGACGGCTCGGGCACGAAGAAGCGGACGAAGATGTTCTCCGGCGGCAGCAGCGAGACGACCGGCGCGCCGGCCTGCAGCGTCTCGCCCGGCCGCGCCAACACGTCGGCGACGACTCCGGCGACGGGGGACAGGACCGAGCGCTGGGCGAGGCGCCACCGCGCCTGCGCCAAAGCCGCGTCGGCGGCCTCAACCGCGGAGGCCTGGGCGACAATCTCGTCCGGCCGGCCGAGCGGCGCCTGAGCTTGCTGCAGCGCCGCTTCGGCGGCGGCGATCTTCGCCTCGGCCGAGGCGAGGTCGGCCTTCTCCTGGTCGACGAGCTGCGCCGTCGCATTGCCGCTCGCCAACAGGGTCTGGTTGCGCCGAAGGTCGGCTTGCACCTTGCCGCGCGCCGCGATCGCGTCGTTGAGATTGGCCTCGGCCTGGGCGATCTCGGTCGGCTTGCCCGGGCTCTTGAGATTGGCGAGCTGGTCCTTGGCCTGCTGCGCCAGGCGCGCGGCCTGGTCGACCGCAGCGCGGTCGGAGGTGTCGTCCTGGTCGAACAGCGGCGCGCCTCTGACGACTTGGTCGCCGCGCTGGACGTGGACCGCGGTGACAAGGCCCTGCTGGGTCGGCCCGACCTTGACGAAATCAGCTTCGGCGTAGCCCTGCCATTCCTCGGGTCCGCTCGCGCCGCGGCCGAAGTAGAACCAAGCCGCGACCGCCAGCGCCGCCACGATCAACGCCAGAACGAGGATCCGTTGGTTCATCGCCCGCTTCACCCCGGTTCGGCCGACCGCGATCCAATAGGCCCGCCCGTTGGGGCGCGCAACCAAGGGCGGCCGTCGTTCTTGCGGCGAAAAGCTGCTGCGGGGCTCTAATGTTTTGGCGTCCGGTTGCGCTTGCGCGTCTTCGCCTCCAGCCGTGGCCCCTCGACCAGGCGCACGATCGCGCCCCACAGCGTGCGCACGTCCTGCTCGGTCATCGCCATGCGGTGGAACATGTTGCGCAGGTTGCGGCGCATGCCCGGCTTCTTCGGCGCCGGGCGGAAGAAGCCCGCGTCGTCGAGCTTGCCTTCGAGAAACTCGAAGAACGCCAGCGTCATCTCGCGCGTGGCGGGCGGCGAGACGGCGCGCGCGATCGCCGGCGGCGGCGGCGCGTCGCCGTGGGCCGCCTTGAACCATTCGTAGCCGACGATCAGCACCGCCTGGGCGAGGTTGAGCGAAGCATAGGCGGGATTGGCGGGAAAGGTCAGGATCGCGTCGGCGACCGCCACCTCGTCGTTGTCGAGGCCGGTGCGCTCTGGCCCGAACAGCACGCCGCGCTTTTCGCCGGCCGCCCGCGCCGTTTCGCCCATGGCGAGCGACGGCGGCAGCACCGCCTTCGCCTGGCCGCGCTCGCGCGCCGTGGCGGCGTAGAGGAAGTTGAGGTCGCCGACCGCCGCCTCGACGTGGTCGAACACGCGCGCGGCGTCGAGCAGAGCCGCCGCCCCCGCCGCCGCCGCATAGGCCGCGTCGCGGTATTCGGCGGGCGGCGGCCAGCCGCAGCGCGGCGCGACCAGGCGCAGGTCCTCGAGGCCGAAATTGACCATCGCCCGCGCGCACATGCCGATGTTCACCGCCAGCTGCGGCCGCACCAGCACCACCGCGGGGCCGCCGCCGATCCGCGCCTTCGTCCGATCCGTCCCCGCGCCGACCATGCTCGCGTCTCAGGCGGCCTCAGCCCGCAGGGCGACGAAGCGCCGCGCAATCTCCGCCGCGATCAAGCCGCTCGAATCGATCGGTTGGTAGGAAAAGCTCTCGATCGCGCCGGCGAAGCGGCGCGCCGCGCCCTTGGCGACGAGCGCGTCGATCGCGCTGGAGAGCTTGTTGGCGCGGCCGCCGGTCGGCTCGAAGATATGCACCGGCGCGCCGGTCGCCGTCGCTTCGCCGACCATGTTGGCGCTGTCGCCGGTGACCAGAATCGCGTCGGCGAGCGCGAGCATCGACGCGTAGGGATTGTCGCCGCTCCAGTCCCAAACGAAGCCCGGGGCGTCGCCGAGCCCCTGCTTGACCGCCGCGATCAGGTCGGGCGTGGTGCGGCGCGACGGCGTCGCCATGATCGAGAACCCCTGGCCGACGATCGTCCGCATCGCCTCGCTGAGCCGCGCCAGGTCGGCGGGGGTGAAATGTTGCGCGTCGTTCGGACCGCCGAGCACGACCGCGCAGCGCGGCGCCGGCAGGACGGCCACCCGCGGGTCGGGCGCGGCGCGCGCCGCGGCGAGCCGGCGACGGGAATACGGATGCGGCGAGGTCAGCGTCGTGATGACGTTGGGGCCGCGATGGCGATCGTGCTCGGGGACCCAGATCAGGTCGAAGCTCGAACGCGCGAAGCGCGGGTCCTGCAGGAACACCGTGAACACGCGCCGCCCCCCGGCGAGCTTGAAGGCGCGGAGGTACGGGACGGTGACCCGCCCGCAGCCGATGACGACGTCCGGCGCCGGCCCGTCGAACGGCGGCCGCGCCCATTCGCGCGGGTCGACCGGCCCGAACGGCGACATCCAGACGAACGGCGCCCGCGGCGCGACGCGCCGCCGTTCGTAGGGCGCGCCGAGCGCCTCAGCGACCCCCGCGACGTTGATTTCGTGCCCTGCCTTGCCCGAACCCAACAGAAGGACGCGCACGCCCGCGCCCAGCAACGCATCCTCCTTCACCGCATCACAGTCCTATCTTGCCGGGCAGCCACTGGGCGAAGCTCAGCGCCAGCGTCTCGACCCGCCGGCGGTAGTTTTCCTCTTTGTACGGCGAATTCTCGTTGCTGAAGGCGCCGAGCGAGCAATAGAGCGGATAGGTCTCGACGACGCGGCCGCGCCCGTCGAGCACCACGCCGGCGCCCTCGATCCGATCGGTAGCGTCGGGCCCCATGCCTGTGAGCATCGCGCGCGAGTCCACCGACCCGACGATGACGTCGTCGATCCGCGCCACCAACACCGCCGCGCTGCGGTCGCCCGGCGCGAGGTAGTTGGCGAAGGTCTGCTTGAGATAGCCCGGCAGCACCGCCGCGACCCACTTCGCCTCGACGTCGTTGTCCTTGGCGATCAACGGCGACACGTCCACCTTGATCTCGCGAAACCGCGTCGCCGCCGGCGCCGCCAGCGCGGCGCCCGGCGCGACGGCCAGCGCCGCCAGCGCGGACAGCGCGGCGCGCCGGGTCAGGAGAGTCTTGTCCATGATCGTATCCTCGTCGGCGCGGCAAGCCCCTCGGGGCCTCCGCCCGCCTCTCAAATATAGGCGACTTTCAAGATCTCGTAACTCTTGCCGCCGCCAGGCGTGTTCACTTCGACGCTATCGCCGACCTTCTTGCCGATCAGCGCCCGCGCGGTCGGCGAGGTGATCGAGACTTTGCCCGCCCTCACGTCCGCCTCGGTCTCGCCGACGATCTGAAACACCTTCTGCGCTTCGGTGTCCTCGTCGATCAAGGTCACCGTCGCGCCGAACTTGATCGTCGTCCCCGAAAGCTTCGACACGTCGATCACTTCGGCGCGCTGGAGCAGATCCTCGAGCTCGACGATGCGCCCTTCGTTGATCGACTGCGCTTCTTTCGCGGAATGGTACTCGGCGTTCTCCGAGAGATCGCCGTGAGAGCGCGCGTCGGAGATCGCCTGCACGATGCGCGGGCGCTCAACCCTCTGGAGCCGCCGGAATTCGGCTTCCAGCGCCGCGTGGCCGGCCGCCGTGATCGGAAATCTATCCATCGACCATCCCGATTCGAATCTCAAAAAATCCCGCCCCGCGACCGACGCGCGAGGCGGCGTCGGATCACGCGAAATAGTCCTGCAACGCCCGGACTTCAAGATCGCCCGCCAGATAGGCCTTGATTCCCTCGGCGGCGGCGATCGCGCCAGAAAGTGTCGTGTAGTAGGGCGTTCTTTGCAAGAGGGCGGCGCGACGCAACGGCTTCGAGTCGGCGAGCGAGGTCGCCCCTTCGGTAGTGTTGAACATCAGCTGCACGCCGCCGTTGCGCACCAGGTCGGCGGCGTGGGGGCGACCTTCCGAGACTTTGTTGATCTTGTCGGCGGGCACGCCGCGCGCTTCGAGATAGCGCTGCGTGCCGCCGGTTGCGAGGATCTTGAACCCCACGGCGCGCAGGAGCTTCAGCGGCGCGACGACGCCCGGCTTGTCGGCGTCGCGCACCGAGACGAACACCACGCCCGAGCGCGGCAGGTTCGAGCCCGCGCCGAGCTGGCTCTTGGCGAAAGCGACCTCGAAGGAGCGGTCGAGGCCCATCGCCTCGCCGGTCGAGCGCATCTCCGGGCCGAGCACAGTGTCGACGCCGGGGAAGCGCGCGAAGGGGAACACCGCCTCCTTCACCCCGACGTGATCGAGCGCGCCGAGCTTCAGGTCGAACGCCGCGAGCGGCTCGCCCGCCATCACCCGGCTGGCGATCTTGGCGATTGGCCGACCGATCACCTTGGCGACGAAGGGCACGGTGCGCGAGGCGCGCGGGTTGACCTCGAGCACGTAGATTTCACCGTCCTTCAGCGCATATTGCACGTTCATCAGGCCGCCGACCTCGAGCGCCAGCGCGAGCTTGCGAGTCTGCTCCTCGAGACGGGCGACGGTTGCGGCATTCAGCGAGCGCGGCGGCAGCGAGCAGGCGCTGTCGCCGGAGTGGATGCCCGCTTCTTCGATGTGCTCCATGATCCCGGCGACGACCACGGTCTTGCCGTCGCTCAACGCGTCGACGTCGATCTCGATCGCGTCGGAGAGGTAGCGATCGAACAGCAGCGGGTTCTTGCCCAGCACGGTGTTGATCTGGCCGGTCTTGTCGTTGGGATAGCGGGCCCTGACGTCGGCCGGCACTAGGCTCGGCAGCACGCCGAGCAGATAGTCGTCAAACTCGGATTCGTCGCGGATGATCGCCATCGCCCGGCCGCCGAGCACGTAGGACGGGCGCACCACCAGCGGCAGGCCGAGGTCGGCGGCGACCAGGCGCGACTGTTCGACCGAATAGGCGATGCCGTTCTTCGGCTGCTTGAGGCCGAGCTTGTCGAGCAGGCGCTTGAAGCGGTCGCGGTCCTCGGCGAGATCGATCGAGTCGACCGAGGCGCCGAGGATCGGCGCGCCCGACTGCTCGATGACATGGGCGAGCTTCAGCGGCGTCTGGCCGCCGAACTGCACGATCACCCCCTTGAGCGTTCCCGCCTCGCGCTCCTTGGCGAGAATGGCGAGCACGTCCTCCGCGGTCAGCGGCTCGAAATACAGCCGATCCGAAGTGTCGTAGTCGGTCGACACGGTCTCCGGATTGCAGTTGATCATGATGGTTTCGTAGCCCGCTTCTCTCAGCGCGAAGGAGGCGTGGCAGCAGCAATAGTCGAACTCGATGCCCTGGCCGATGCGGTTGGGGCCGCCGCCGAGGATGACCACCTTGTCGCGCTCGCTCGGCTCAGCCTCGCAGGCGAGCGCGCCGGCGAAGGGCGCTTCGTAGGTCGAATACATGTAGGCGGTCGGCGAGGCGAACTCCGCCGCGCAGGTGTCGATGCGCTTGTACGCCGGGACGACGCCGAGCCCGGCGCGCGCTTTGGCGACGTCGGCTTCGCCGACGCCCGTCAGCGCGGCGAGCCGCGCGTCGGAGAACCCCGCCGCCTTGAGCGCCCGCAGATTGCCGGCGTCGGCGGGCAGGCCGTAGCGCCTGACCTTATTCTCCAGCGCGACGATCTCGGCGACGCGCTCGAGGAACCACGGATCGATGCGGGTGACCTCGTGGATTTCCTCCACGTCCATGCCGAGGCGCATCGCCTGCGCCACCTTCAGCAGCCGGTCGGGCGTCGGCTTGCCGATCGCCGCGCGCAGCGCGTTCTCGTCGTCGCCCTTGCCGAGCCCCTCGATCTCGATCTCGTCGAGCCCGGTTAGCCCGGTCTCGAGCGAGCGCAGGGCCTTCTGCAGCGATTCGGCGAAGGTGCGGCCGATCGCCATCGCCTCGCCGACCGACTTCATCGAGGTGGTCAGCACCGGCTCGGCGCCGGGGAATTTCTCGAAGGCGAAGCGTGGGATCTTGGTGACGATGTAGTCGATCGTGGGCTCGAACGAAGCGGGCGTCGCGCCGCCAGTGATGTCGTTGGCGATCTCGTCGAGGGTGTAGCCGACCGCCAGCTTGGCCGCGACCTTGGCGATGGGAAAGCCGGTCGCCTTGGAGGCGAGCGCCGAGGAGCGCGACACGCGCGGGTTCATCTCGATCACCACCATCCGGCCGTCGTCGGGGTGGATGGCGAACTGCACGTTAGAACCGCCGGTCTCGACGCCGATCTCGCGCAGCACCGCGATCGCGGCGTCGCGCATGATCTGATACTCCTTGTCGGTGAGGGTCAGCGCCGGGGCGACGGTGATCGAGTCGCCGGTGTGCACGCCCATCGGATCGACGTTCTCGATCGAGCAGACGATGATGCAGTTGTCCGCCTTGTCGCGGACCACCTCCATCTCGAACTCCTTCCAGCCGAGCACGCTCTCCTCGATCAGCACTTCGCTGGTCGGCGAGGCGTCGACGCCGCGTTCGACGATCTCGATGAACTCGCTCTTGTTGTAGGCGACGCCGCCGCCGGTGCCGCCGAGGGTGAAGCTCGGGCGGATGATCGCCGGCAGCCCGATGTCCTCGAGCGCGGCGAGCGCCTTCGGCAGCGTCTTGACGTGGTGCGAGCGCGGCGTCTTGAGGCCGATGCGGGTCATCGCCTTGCGGAACAGCTCGCGGTCCTCGGCCTTGTCGATCGCCGCGGCGGCGGCGCCGATCATCTCGACCTCGTAGCGTTCGAGCACGCCCATCTTTCTCAGCGACAGCGCGCAGTTGAGCGCGGTCTGGCCGCCCATGGTGGGCAGCAGCGCGAAGCCGCCGGGCGCCGCGTAGCGCTCCTTGGCGATGATCTTGGCGACGATCTCCGGCGTGATCGGCTCGACGTAGGTGCGGTCCGCCATCTCCGGATCGGTCATGATGGTGGCGGGATTGGAGTTGACCAGGACGATGCGGTAACCCTCGGCGCGCAGCGTCTTGCACGCCTGGGTCCCCGCGTAGTCGAATTCGCACGCCTGCCCGATGATGATCGGCCCTGCGCCGATGATCAGGATGGTGGAAATGTCGTTCCGTTTCGGCATCAATTCCTCACGGCCCGCGCGCCGGCGCGCGGCCGTCTTGACGCGGCGCGCGCGACAAAGCTGCGCCGCAGGCTGCCGCGATCGCTCGCCGCTCGCGATGTCGGCGACGGGCCGCCCGCCCCAGCGCCGGCCCTAGTAGACGAGAATCGCAGCGGGGGGAAGGGCGCGCGGCGCCTGCGACGCGTCGGCGCCGCCTCATTTGCCCGTGCTGGAGGCGCCCGGAGAGCCGGCCCGGACGCCGCCGGGAGAGTTCGCCTGGGGGCTCGGAGCGACGACCGAGCTGGGCGACAACCGCTTCACCGCCGCGACCGCTTCCGCCTCGCCCTGGGCGGCCGCTTTGCGGTACCAGACCAGCGCCTCGGCGAGGTTCGCCGCGACGCCCTCGCCGCGCTCGTAGATCAGGCCAACGTTGTATTGCGCGTAGGCGTTGCCTTGGTCGGCGGCCTTGCGATACCAGCTCAGCGCCTCGGCGTAGTTCTGCGCCACGCCCTGGCCGTCGCGGTAGAGATCGCCGACGTCGGCTTGCGCGACCGCATTGTTCTGGTCGGCGGCCTTGCGGTACCAGATCATCGCTTGGGCGAAGTCCGGAGCGACGCCGTAGCCGTTGGCGTAGAGATAGCCGATGTTGTCCTGCGCGGCGGCGCTGCCCTGATCGGCGGCTTTGGCGAACCAGTTCATCGCCGCGACGTAGTCCTGCGTCAAGCCGGTCCCGTTCAGGTAGAGCATGCCGAGGTCGTCCTGCGCGGCGGCGTCGCCTTGCTCGGCCGCCTTGCGGTACCAGTTGGCGGCCTCGGCGTAGTCCTGCGCGACGCCGTTTCCCTTCTCGTAGTAGTAGCCGACATTGAACTCAGCGACCGCGTCGCCCGCCTCGGCCGCCTTGCGGTACCAGCTCAGCGCTTGCGCGTAATCCTGCGGCGCGCCCTGGCCCTTGGCGTAGAGATCGCCGATGTCGCGCGCGGCGAGCGCGTTGCCCTGGTCGGCGGCCTTGCGATACCACACCATCGACTGGGCGAAGTTCTGCGCGACTCCCTGGCCGGTGGCGTAGAGAAAGCCGATGTCGTCCTGCGCGGCGGCGTCGCCCTGGTCGGCCGCCTTGCGGAACCACGTCAGCGCCTGGGCGGCGTCCTTCGGCACGCCCTGCCCGTCCAGGTAGAGCACGCCGAGCTTCGTCTGCGCGCTCGCGTCGCCCTGATCCGCGGCCTTGCGGTACCACGCCGCCGCCTGGACGTAGTCCTGCCCAACGCCATGGCCGTAGCGGTAAGCGTCGCCGAGGTTCCTCTGAGCCGCCGCCAGGCCCTGGTCGACCGCCTTGCGGTACCAGCTTACCGCTTCGGCGTCGTCGCGCGCGACGCCGAAGCCGTTGGCGTAAAGTTCGCCGAGGCCGTTCTGCCCGTTCGCGTCGCCCTGATCGGCGGCCTTGCGATACCACTCCATCGCTTGCGCGTAATCCTGGGCGACGCCGAGGCCCGCCTGATAGAGGGCGCCGAGGCCCGCCTCGCCGCGCGCGTCGCCCCGGTCGGCCGCCTGCCGATAAAGCGTCGCCGCCTGCGTGTAGTCGCGCGCGACGCCGCGCCCGTTGCGATAGAGATCGCCGAGGGCGGCCTCGGCCGACGTAATGCCCTGGTCGACCGCCTTGCGGTACCACGCCGCGGCCTGCGCGTAGTCCTGGGCGACGCCCTGGCCGCGCTCGTAGAGCCGGCCTAGCTCGTACTGGGCGATCGCGTTGCCCTGATCGGCGGCCTTGCGGTACCACGTCAGCGCTTGCGCATAGTCCTGCGCCACGCCCTGGCCCTTGGCGTAGAGGTCGCCGATGTTGGACTCGGCGGCCGGGTACCCCTGATCGGCGGCCTTGCGATACCACGCCATCGCCTGCGCGTAGTCCTGCGCCACGCCGCGGCCGTTGGCGTACATAAAGCCGATGTTGTTCTGCGCGGCGGCGTAACCTTGGTCGGCGGCCTTGCGGTACCAAGTCATCGCCTGCGCGTGGTCCTGCGCCACGCCGTAGCCCATGTCGTAACTGTAGCCGACGTCGTTCTGCGCTCTCGCGTAACCCTGGTCGGCCGACTTGCGGTACCAAGTCAACGCCTGCGCGTAGTCCTGCGTCACGCCGTGGCCGTAGAAATAGAGATCGCCGATCTCGTCTTGCGCTCTCAGGTTCCCCTGGTCGGCGGCCTTGCCGAACCACGCCATCGCCTGCGCATAGTCCTGCGCCACGCCGCGGCCGTTGGCGTAGAAGACGCCGACGTTCGTCTCCGCGCCGACGTAACCCTGGTCGGCGGCCTTGCGGTACCAAGTCAACGCCTGCGCGTAGTCCTGCGCCACGCCGTAGCCCACGTCGTAACAGTAGCCAACGTCGTTCTGCGCTCTCGCGTAACCCTGGTCGGCCGACTTGCGGTACCAAGTCAACGCCTGCGCGTAGTCTCGCGGCACGCCGTGGCCGTAGAAATAGAGATCGCCGATCTCGTCTTGCGCCCTCGCGTTCCCCTGGTCGGCGGCCTTGCGGTACCACGCCATCGCCTGCGCGTAGTCCTGCGCCACGCCGTGGCCTTCGGCGTAGAGATCGCCAAGGTTGGCCTCGGCGGGCGCGTAACCCTGGTCGGCGGCCTTGCGGCGCCACGCCAGCGCCTGCGCGTAGTCCTGCGCCACGCCGTGGCCGGCGGCGTAGAGAGTGCCGATGTTGTCCTGCGCGGCCGCGTAGCCCTGGTCGGCGGCCTTGCGGTACCACGCCAACGCCTGCGCGTAGTCCTGCGCCACGCCGAGGCCCATGTTGTAACAGTAGCCGACGTCGTTCTGCGCTCTCGCGTAGCCCTGGTCGGCGGACTTGCGGTACCAGGCCATCGCCTGCGCGTAGTCCTGCGCCACGCCGCGGCCATAGAAATAGAGATCGCCGAGCTCGTCTTGCGCGTTCATGTCCCCCTGGTCGGCGGCCTTGCGGTACCAGGCCATCGCCTGCGCGTAGTCCTGCGCCACGCCGCGGCCGACGGCGTAGGCGACGCCGACCTTAGTCTCCGCGGCGGCGTAACCCTGGTCGGCGGCCTTGCGGTGCCAACTCAGAGCCTGCTCGTAGTCCTGGGCGACGCCGTGGCCGTAGAAATAGAGATCGCCGAGCTGGTCTTGCGCGCTCGCCTGACCCTGGTCGGCGGCCTTGCGATACCAGCTCACGGCCTGCGTGTAGTCCCGCGCGACGCCGTGGCCGTCGGCGTAGAGGTCGCCAAGTTTGGCTTGCGCCTCCGCGTAGCCCTGATCGGCGGCCTTGCGATACCAAGTCAACGCCTGCGCGTAGTCTTGCGCCACGCCGCGGCCGTTGGCGTAAAGATCGCCGACGCCGGTCTCCCCCGCCGGGTCGCCCTGATCGGCGGCCTTGCGATACGACGCCATCGCCTGCGCGTAATCCTTCGCCACGCCGTGGCCGTCGCGATAGAGATCGCCGAGTTCCGCGTTCGCCGCCGCGTAACCCTGATCGGCGGCCTTGCGATACCAGCTCAACGCCTGCGCGTAATCCTGCGCGACGCCGCGGCCGCTGGCGTAGAGGGCGCCGAGACTGCTCTCCGCGGGCGCGTAACCCTGATCGGCCGCCTTGCGGTACCACGCCGCGGCCTGCGCGAAGTCCTGCGCCACGCCGTGGCCGTCGCGGTACAGGTCGGCGAGCCGGCTCTGCGCCGGCGCGAAGCCCTGGTCGGCCGCCTTCCGCCGCCAGGTCATCGCCTCGATGTAGTCCTGCGCGACGCCCTTGCCGTCGGCGTAGAGATCGCCGACGTCGGTCTCAGCGGGCGGGTAGCCTTGGTCGGCGGCCTTGCGATACCAGATCAGCGCCTGCGAATAGTCCTGCGCGACGCCGCGGCCGTCGCGGTAGAGGTCGCCGAGGCTGGTCTGAGCGGCGGCGGCGCCCTGGTCGGCGGCCTTGCGG
>Ga0326728_10024095_pt1 | contig 11068 bp, 6 predicted proteins | sample MB3enrmetagenome_FD_207602 | JGI IMG/M metagenome (GOLD analysis project Ga0326728, IMG submission 207602) | Lab enriched peat soil microbial communities from McLean, Ithaca, NY, United States - MB31MN | ecosystem: Environmental > Terrestrial > Soil > Wetlands > Peat | place: USA: New York... | reverse complement strand
GCTGGTGCGCGACATTAACGGCAACAACACAAAAGGTTCGAACGAGGGAACAGGCATCTATTGGAATTGCGGAGGAAGCACACAGAGTAATATCGACAGCCTTACTATCGAAAATTGTGAAGTACGCAATGTCAACCGGAATGGGATTCGAGGTGTCGGATCATTCGGACTGAGAACTTCCAACTGGTTCCCGAATACTCATCTGATCATACGTGACTGCGTGTTGGACAGTATCGGTGGAGACGGAATTGTTGTCAAACAATTTAACGGAGCATTAGTTGAGCACAATACACTTTTCAGATGCCGTTGGGGAGGTATCGGAAGTGACAACTCCGCGGCATTATGGACACATAGTTCCGACAATGCTGTAATTCAATACAATGAAGTGGCTTATACAAAAAACACCAACGGAACTGCTTCCGATGGAATGGCTTTAGATATTGATGGTAATTGCCAGAATGTGACGATGCAATATAACTACAGTCATGACAATGATGGCGGATTTCTACTGGTAATTTCAGATGTTGTCAACTCTGAATCAATAATGACCCAAAACCATACTGTTCGTTATAACATCAGTGTAAATGACGGGATACAGAAACACCGCTTGATATACCTGCCGAGTGTTGCCAATAACGTACAAATATACAACAACTCATGTTTTAATAATAGTGGAGATTCCATTGAAGTAATGAATCTGAATAATTGGAATGGTTATCCGACAAATGTATTCTACAACAATAATATTTTTAGCTTTATAGGAACGGCAAAAGGTACAATTACAAATACAAGTGCTATTTTAGCTGCGGCCTGTACATTTAACAATAATATTTTTTACGGCAACTATTCCCACTTATCCCGTATTACCAACAACAATGGCATTACGGCTAATCCGATGTACGTGAATAACAATGCATTTATATCATCCAACAATAGTTATATTTATGGTTATAAGTTAAAATCAACATCACCGGCATTAAACGCCGGCATGTTAATAAGCAATAACGGAGGCCTCGATTACTGGGGAAATGTTGTTTCGACCTCTTTAGTACCCAATATCGGTGCATGGAACGGTCAGTACTTCAAAACCACCATCACGTTTAATGCCGGAGGGAAGGTAGATAATTATACCAGTGGCGATGTAGCAACTTTACCGAACGACACGGTCCATCCATTTACCATTACGCCGAATGCCGGATATGCTGTTTCGGCTGTAAAATACAACGGCACGGATGTAACTTCTCAATTAGTATCTGGTGTCTATACCGCACCGGCTTTGACAGCCGACGGAACTTTAACGGTCAATTTTGTTTCTGACACAGTTGTAGTAAATGGAGTTAAAAACATATCCGACTTCACATTGACACCTGCAAGTGTGATCATTGTAAGTACAGGGGCAATACTAAGTCTTGATCAATCTGTCAATGCAACAAGCCTCACGATAAATGCCGGAGGCGAAGTTACCAATACCGCAGGCAATATGTTGTCTGTTACCACACTCAGTATCAACAGTGATGCTACTAACGGAACCGGAACTTTTGTGGATCAGAATCCTGCAGGAAGACTCTCTATCAGTGGCACCACCAGTGTAAACCAGCATCTTGCCATCGGCAGGAACTGGTATATTTCAAGCCCGGTTTCCAAAGCCACCAGTAGCGTGGTATCAGCCAACACCTCAAACCCGCTTTACTCGTATACCGAGCCCACGGGCTTATGGACTTCCATCACCAACACCACGACCTCACTGGGCGTAATGACCGGTTATGTAGCCAACATCGCGTCAAGTAGAACAGTCACTTTCACAGGAGGGACATTGAACACGGGAGCGAAATCGATCGGCTTGACTTTCACTTCCGGTACTGCAAAACAAGGATTTAATCTGGTGGGAAATCCGTACCCTTCCTATCTTGACTGTACTGCGGCACTTGCAAGCTCCGGTACGGCCAACCTGGAACCTACCATCTGGTATCGGACACAAAATACGAGTAATACATACGTTTTCGATACGTATAATACAACAAGCAATCTTGGCACCGGCAACAACGAGGTGGCTGAAGTTACCCAATATGTCGCTCCCATGCAAGCCTTTTGGGTAAGGGTGGCTTCAGGCAATACATCAGGGACTTTTGCAGTTGATAATACCATGCGCTCGCACCAGTCTCAATCGGTATCATCCGGAAATCGTCTCAAAGCGGTAGCTCATTACGATGTAGCATCTGCAAGGCCTCAACCGACGGAAGGGAAACTTGTCACGTCATCCGGATCGTCCACCACGACTCAATCGGTGTTGCGTCTAAAGGTATCGAATGGGACCAACAGTGATGAAGCAATCGTGTTGTTTAACCCGAACGCTTCGAACGGGTATGATAGCTATGACTCTCCTAAGATGTCGAACAACAATGCCGCCATTCCTGAAATTTACACCTTAGCGGGTGGCCAACAAGTAGTAATAAACGGATTGAACAGTATCGACACTGTGAACGCATTACCTTTAGGGTTTACCACAGGAACTTCCAACACGTTCACCATCATGGCAAACGAGGTCAGCAATTTTGATCCGGGAATCAGAATTATCCTGAATGACAATTTACAGCATACTTCGACGGAGTTGACTGACAGTGCGGCTTATACGTTCACTTCCGATGTTGTTTCAACAACTTCCCGCTTCAGCATCAGTTTCAAAACATTGACGGAAGTTGCATCGGGGATTAACACAACGACCAGTCCGTCCATCTCTATCTTTAGAAGCGGAAACGACCAGATCACGGTAACACATAGCGATAACGGTACGGAAGGCGAAATATCTATTTACAGCACTCTTGGACAAAAGGTGTTGGTTACTCCGACAACAGGGGAAACTACGGTAATAAACACTCCTTTCTCTCCCGGTATTTATATCGTTTCGGTAAAAATAGAGGGAAAATTGACAACTAAGAAGGTGGTTATTGACTAAAACCTCTCCTCTCCTTGGGAGAAGGGCAATCTGTGGCAAACTATAGAAATACATGTAAATCGCGCCCTGAAAGGGCCTAATCATAACATCAACTATGAATACACTAAACAAAAAAAGGGCATATAGTCCTCCTCAAATAGAGCGAATACAGCTCGACAATGAAATTTCTCTCACAATGGAGTCGGACCCACCAACAGCGCCCAATGAAAGAGCACAAGCTCCCGAATATTTCAACAAAGACCCGTTCAAAGCAAATATGTGCTAACAGGTAAAATCCTCGAGCAATCGGGGATTTTTCTTGTTAATAATTCATCTCCTTCCCCGAGATTGAGAAAAAGGAGTTAAAGCACACGGAACACACAAAATAGACGGAATTGAATATAAGCAATGCCAATAAATACAACTTATCAAAACGATCTATTTTCCAATAATCATATAATTTCAAACTCAAATTGTGAGATTATGATTTTCTGTTTATTCTGTGTCTTCCGTGTACCATTTCTATTTCAGGGGGGGGGTAGAAACAAATACTGTCGAATATCCACTCTGAGGGTATACTGATTTGTCTTGACTCTTGGCTCTTGATACAAATTATTTATCTTTGCAGTGATTCGACTTACCTCTATTAAATTAATGGCATGAACTTACAAAACCTTTACAAGATGAAACCGAAATTCGTTACCAGACAAGTGGGTAATGAATTAATATTAGTACCGCTATCTGACAATGTAGCACAGATGAGCGAATTGTTCACCTTGAACGAAACCGGACGATTTATTTGGGAAAATATCAATGAGAAAACTACAGTCGAAGTAATGGAAGGTTTAATGACCGAAGCGTTCATCATTGATCGAGAAACTGCGAAAAAAGATATCGAAAACTTTCTAAAACAATTGGAAACCGCATTTCAATGAATTCCACCAATATTACTATTGCAGATTTCTCCATAAACCTGCTTTCCGAATCCCCTATTTCGTTAGAAGAGGGTTACCTCCCTTTTATTAATGAGGATAACCGTGATGCGGACGTGACTATTTACTGTTCTTCAGGAATACCTTCTACCCCATTTGAAAATACGGATAAACTTGTCTTTGAAGCAAAAAACGAATCTCAAAGATTTTATTCCATATTCCGATCGGGGTCGCAATTGAGATTTATCATCTACAACCAACAACTTAAAGATACAATCCAACAAGTTGCTCTCTTAGATGAATCGTATTCCGCATGGAAGGTTTATTCCGATCCGGACTGCGATGGCACCCTCTCTCCCTTGAAATATCCCTTAGGCCCGATTATCATGCATTATCTGACGGTAAAGTCCGATGCCGTAATAATACACGCATCTTGCATTTTCGACGGAGTGAAAGGCCGTATTTTCACCGGCTTTTCAGGAGCAGGAAAGAGCACAATGTCAAAACTATGGGCGGCGGCAGGCAACCAGATCATCAATGACGACCGCATTATCATTCGAAAACGTGGTGCCGCTTATTCCGCTTACAACACACCGATGTATTACAATGACATTCCTAAAAAAACATCGTTAGATGCTATTTATTTAATCAGTCATTCGCCTGAGAACAGGATGAGGAAGCTAACAGGAGCTACAGCTGTTTCAAGAGTACTGGCCTTTTGTATTCAAAATAATTATACCGGATATTTTATACAGAATCAGTTGGTCTTTCTCAGTGAACTATGTGCTCATATTCCGGTTTACGAATTAGGATTCGTGCCCGACACAACCATTGTGGATTATATTACCGCCAATGAACGCTAAGGAATTAAACGATCAGTTATTCGATCTTGCAGAGACTTTACTGGAAGAAAAACATGCGTTAACCTTCAGGATGCATGGCAACAGCATGTATCCTACCCTGAAGGACGGGGATATCGGACAAGTTGAAAAATGCCCGCCCGATAATTTAGAGGTGGGTGATATTGTTATATTCAAATCAAATAATAAGCTGATAGCCCATAGATTGACCAACATCACAACCGTCAATGATGTCCGGTTGTTTATTACCAAAGGTGATAAAAATTATCACTCCGATATACCCTTTACGAACGAAGCATTTGTAGGTAGAATGATTTCATTTCAAAGGCAGAAACGCATTAAGAGCATGCACGGACCGCTTATGAAAATGCACCGCATCTCTTCCTTACATTGTCCGAAACTAACAATTCCGTTGTATAATACGGCCCTTCTGACCAAAAACCGTATCGGAAAAATTACTTCCGGTTGGCAATCCTTAAAAAGAAACCTGTCTGTTGTTACACAACATTCGGAGAAAGCGGTATTCATCAATCTGATAATTTCCTGTTTGCAGGGAATTATTCCTTTTGTTATCATAGTCTGCATCAAAACATTGATTGATCACCTTACCGGAGCATCAACCTATGGAGAGCACCAGCGGCTTATCTTCATCTACCTCCTGTGCATTACTGCACTTGTTTTTCTGGCAAACGGGATACTCGTGGAGATACGAGGTTTTTTCTTCGAAAAATTATCGCAATCCATCACCCACCGGATATATGAAAAACTGCACAAGAAACATGCAGCTTTGGACTTATCCCATTATGAAAATCCCGGGGAACAAGATAAAATACACCGGGCTGTTCAGGAAGCTTCATTCCGTCCGATAAAAATCATCAATGAAATACTTTCCTGCGCCAAATCAGTGGCTGCCGGGTTGTTTATGGTCGTTTTGTTTGTAACTATCCGTTGGTACTTAGTTCTGCTTTTGTTGATAGCGATCATTCCCGGGGTATTCGTCCGGCTGAAATTTTCGACAAAGTTGTACAAAATGAAGGAATCCCAGAGCACGAAAGAGCGTGAAATGCATTATTTCAACCGGATACTTACCGGATTCCCGTTTGCCAAAGAGATGAAACTATTTGGATTTTCCGGGTTTTTCCTTCACCGGTTTTCTACTCTTCAGAATACATTATTTGAACAAAAAACCACCCTCCGCAAGTCGGAATTAAAATTTGGGATATCCGCCCAGATTTTTGCCATCATACTGATTTTTATATCATTAGGATATGTATCCATGTTGAAATTAAATGGGGAGATCTCCATCGGAACAGTAGTTTTGTTCTTTTTTGCCTTTCAGAGAGGGTACGCGGTATTGAATGATTTTTTTTCATCGCTCACCCAAATCGTGGAAGACAATACCTTCTTAAATGATTTTATAGCTTTTCTAAACATCCCGACAAGATCGGAGATACAAACAGACGAACATAAGCCCTTCTCCTTGAAAAAGGAAATTAAAATCGAAAACGTCAGTTTCCGGTATGAAGCGAGCAAAAGAGAAGCGTTGAAATCCGTCAACATTACCATTCCGGCAGGTAAAACAGTGGCTTTTGTCGGGGCTAACGGTTCGGGTAAAACCACCATGATTAAATTACTTTGCAACTTTTACAGCCCTGATTCAGGCAACATATTGTTTGATGGAGTGGATTCGCAAACAATCGGGCAAAATGCCATCCGCGAACATATTACAGCTGTATTTCAAGACTTTGCCTTATATAACATTTCAGCCATAGAGAATCTCGGTTTAGGAGATATCCGCTCAACCATTGATTTGGGAAAAGCAAAAAAGGCGGCTCAAGCCGCAGGCATTGCCGATATAATTGAACATTTGCCCGATGGATATCATACTTTACTGGGCAACTTATTTACAGGTGGAGAAGAACTTAGTATCGGACAGTGGCAAAAAATAGCCATTGCAAGGGCTTTTTATCGCGATTCACCTTTATTGCTTATGGATGAACCGTCAAGCGCTCTTGATGTGGAATCGGAATTACAAATAATTGATAGTTTAAAGGAGCTATCGCACGATAAAACGGCGGTTATCATCAGTCACCGGCTCACGACCGTACAGTGGGCCGACCTTATTTATCTCTTCGACGAAGGAAAAGTAGCGGAATCGGGCCGCCATGAGGAGTTGATGAATTTAAAAGGGAAATATTATACGTTATTTCAAACGACAAATAATCAGTATTAAATGATAGTGCAAGAGTAACTGAGTGATTGAGACAGCAAAATTATTCAGTTATTCAATTATTCAATTCTGTATTGCTCAGTGCAAGTGTATGTCGAAAAACTTCTTCACAGAAGACATGACTCCCATTATTCCAATAAAATACCGATACGGATAATAAAAAAGCACCAATGACGGCCGCTTGATTTTATATTTCTGAACCATAAAAATTTTCGGAGGAAACAATACATCCCCAATATACCTTACCCGATTCAAAAACCCTTGAAGACGTTTTACAGTCCCAAAATGAGACGATAAAGTGATCGCAACACCTGCATTACCTCTCAAGCATTTACAAAACAACCACTCTTCTTTTTTCGTCAACAAACAAGCATATTTTTGAATAATAAAATCAGGAACACGTGCATACATAAACCTGTTTACCAGTACAATATATTTGAATACGATATCCTCGCAATTATACGACCGGCAAAGCTCTGTAAAAACAGGCCAATCAATCATCGAAGCCTGCTTGTCTAAAAGGTTGGTTATGTCGTTGAAACAAGTGAACTGTATCTTTCTTTTTTTGAAATGTTTATCCAAGTGTAAGCAGAGGTGAATCAACAAATCATTCAGGTTGAGCACATAAACCTGCACTCCATTAATTGTGGCAGGTACGGCATTTTCCCACAAAGCCGCCACTTTCACATGATATGTTTCTGCACTCCTATGTAGTTTTATGTGTATTTCTACAGACACCCCATCTAAAACCATGGGAAGAAAATGGATAATTTCCAATTGTGCTTTAACAAACTCAGAAACATTGACTCCATAAGGGCTGTAACCTAAACCAGCCAGAACGGCGAGACATTTTTCACCATCTTCCTCTTTTACCAAAAGATCAATGTCGCTGAATTGCCGAAGGCCGATATCCTGATAGAGCCATTCAGAAAGATAAATACCTTTCAATGCAATCACAGGAATACCTTGCGAAGAGCACGCCTCTGCTATTTTACAAAAATGGGTATACAATATCATACTCCGGCTGCAGGTTTTGTAGTAGGCCTGTTGAAGTTTTACTTTTACAGTTGCGGGTATCACCGAACTAGCCGAGAGAAGTGGAAGTTTTTTAAACAATAACGGAGCTATTCCTCTGTCGATACTATTTTTCGCCAAATAGTCCCAATCTTGAATCAATGGAATCAAATCGTTTATTCGCTTCAATTCCGTGGAAGTAGGCTCTACTTTTACACAGGAGAGAAGAAATAAATCTTCAGGTTGTAATTTCATGATTTTCTGTTTGCTAAAACTGAATCAATTCGAGATACGATAATAGTACGTTTCTCATAAAACGCTATTCATCCGAGAAGTGAACCAGCAAGTGACGATAGGCATTAAAGATTTTGGCTTTGGAAACAAAACCGATATATTTGCCATTATCCACCACAGGGAGGTTCCATGCCTGAGTGCTTTCAAAAACATTCATCACGGATTCCATCGAATCGACAGGGGAAAGCAAAGCAGGAGGGGATATCATCAACTGGCCTACACGAAAACGATCATAGAGTTCCGGACGAAACATGATATTACGGACTTCGCTTAAAAGCATTATACCTACCAATTTTCCTTTGTTATCAACTACCGGATATACATTCCGATTCGATTGGGAAATAATTTTTACCAGATCACCTAAAGTATCGTTAGGATGCACGATATCCATATCGGTTTCAATCACATTCTCCATTTTCAACAAAGTCAACACCGCCTTATCTTTATTGTGTGTCATCAATTCTCCCTTTTTGGCCAATCGCATGGCATAAATGCTATGCGGTTCAAAAGCGATAATGGTGAGATAAGCCACAACGGAGGTTATCATGAGTGTCATAAACAGCGAATAGCCGCCCGTCAGTTCGGCAATCAAAAAGATAGCCGTTAACGGAGAGTGCATAACGCCCGACATAACACCTGCCATTCCGGCAAAGGCAAAATTCTCGACCGGCAGGTTAAAACCTAAAAAATGATTCATCACAAAAGCTACAACATAACCCGTGATGCACCCCACAAACAAACTGGGGGCAAAGACTCCTCCCACTCCACCACCACCATTAGTTGCGGTGCTGGCTAATATTTTAAACAGTACTACCGCCGCCAAATAGAGAATAATTGCAGATGAGTCGAAACGGAAATTATAAAACAAGCTCTTTTCAAACAAAGCTTCGGAATTACCCGATAACAAAGCGTTAATGGTATCATACCCTTCACCATAAAGAGGCGGAAAAAAGAAAATCAATACACTTAGCATCACCCCTCCCAAAGCCAATTTGTGATACGGTGACTTCATCCTGCGAAATACATTTTCAAGAGCATCCATTCCCCGGGTAAAATAAAGCGACACCAAACCACATACAATACCTAACACAATCAGATAAGGAATTCTATCGATAGCAAAAGGTGCCGTCACGGTGAATTGAAACATCATCTGATCGCCCAGCAGAAAGTACGTAAGTGAAGCCGCCGTGATGGAAGAGATCATAAGCGGAATCACCGAAGTCATTGTCATATCGAGCATTAATACTTCGAGCGTGAAAAGAACACCAGCAATGGGAGCCTTAAAAATACCACTGATAGCACCGGCAGCGCCGCACCCCACCAATAACATCAATGTTTTTTGACTCATTTTAAAGAACTTCCCCAGATTCGACCCTATTGCAGAACCTGTCAGTACGGCAGGTGCTTCTGCCCCGACGGATCCACCAAAACCGATCGTAATCGCACTGCCCACAAGCGAACTCCAGGTGTTATGCAACTTAATGATAGCCTTGCGTTGCGAAATGGCATACAAAATTTTAGTTACACCATGACTGATATCATCGCGAACAACGTTACGAACAAACCATCCGGCAATAAAAATACCCACTACCGGTAAGATCAAATACCAATAATTGGCTGTTTCGAGCGAAAACCTGTGGGTAAGCAACGTTTGAATGCCTTTGATGGAAGCCTTCAACAAAAAAGCGGCTAAGCCGGTCAGCAAACCAACTACAAAGCTAAGGAACAACACGAAATGCTGTTCTTTGATGTGTTGTTCTCTCCAAGATATCAAGCTCAAATATCTGTTTCTAGTGTTCATTTATCTGTTTTTAATATTCATTTGGGTCTCCCTTCCGCACTACCACATTCTGATAAGGATAAGGAATTTCAATTCCCTCTTTATCGAAACGCTCTTTAATAGCCTTCAGTAAATCACATTTTAAGATAAAAGCATTTGTGCTGGAACTCGCCCATGCCCATGCCCGAAGCTGAATAGAAGAAGAATTTAATGCCAAAACTCTTACTACTACAGGAGGCACCTTCTCTCCTTTTTGTGTTTTGGTACGATTATCAATCCATAACGGATGCTTCATCGTCTCTTCTTGCATCAATGCTATTGCTTTATCAATGTTCGCCGTATACCCAATGCCAACTTCCACAAAAGCACATACTTGTTGATCTACAAAGTTGGCATTAATAATTGTCGAAGAATTAATCGTTGTATTCGGTATAATAATACTCCTATTCTCAGGATCTCTGATAATAGTATGGCGCAAAGTGATATCTTCCACTGTCCCTTTGTTTTGGTCGGGTAATACGATGGAATCACCTACACGAAAAGGTTTGAAAAGAATGATAAAAATGCCGCTGATGATATTTGCGACAGGTTGTTGTGCGGCAAAACCAATTGCAGCGGTTAAAATAGCTGCGCCTGCCAACATTGCTGAACCGATACGCCGGAGTTCCGGGATCTTATTAAATAAGAATAACACACCCGCAACCACCACAAAAAAATTGATGGTGTTTTTCAAAAAGCTGTAATTTGTCGGATCCATTTTCAACCTGCTGGCTGCACGTTGAAAGCCCCGTTTCAGCATCCACGAAGAGAGTTTGACGGCAATAAAAGTCACGATAATGGCTCCTCCGATCCAAATCGCCTCTTCCATCCAATTCATTGTTCCGTGTCCCATTTCAATGTCTTGTTATATATCAACTATCTTGACAATAAATTATTCTTATATTTGAACGTCAAAAATACAACAAAAAAATGAACCCTTTAACCATCCTGGCAAAATATTACGACACTGACAGTCGCTTATATGCT
>Ga0326728_10024094_pt1 | contig 11068 bp, 11 predicted proteins | sample MB3enrmetagenome_FD_207602 | JGI IMG/M metagenome (GOLD analysis project Ga0326728, IMG submission 207602) | Lab enriched peat soil microbial communities from McLean, Ithaca, NY, United States - MB31MN | ecosystem: Environmental > Terrestrial > Soil > Wetlands > Peat | place: USA: New York... | reverse complement strand
CTCGGCGAGAGTCTTGATGACCGCCGGCGTGCCCGCCTGATCCTCGACGGAACGAAGAGCTGCTCGATCCATGATCTCGAGCGCCTTCGCGCCAGCTCCACGCAGGGGCAGAATCGAGTCGGAGGCAGCGTAGAGATCGGGGAAGAGCAGCAGTCCGGTGTACTTTACCGGAAGCTCGGGAACAGTGTTGAGTACCGCCTCGGAGATGAAGGCTAAAGTGCCTTCCGAGCCAATCAGCAGGTGGGCAAAGATGTCGACGGAGCGCTCGAAGTCGAGGAAGGCGTTGATGCCATAACCGGTGGTGTTCTTGCTGCGATATTTGCGGCGGATGCGCTCGGCGAGCGCAGGGTCATTCTGGATTCTCGACTTGAGTTCGAGGACGCCGCGCGCCAGCGCTGGTTCGCGGGCGAAAAAAAGCTCTTCGGCGTCAGGCGCGGCCGTGTCAATGGCAGTTCCGGAGGGGAGCAGGAATCGCATCGAGGAGAGCGTGTGGTAAGCGTTTTGATCGACGCCGCAACACATGCCGCTGGAGTTATTAGAGAGAATTCCTCCGAGCGTGCAGGTCGCGATCGAAGCCGGGTCGGGACCGATCTTTGCGCCGTAGGGAACCAGCACGCGATTGGCGCTGGCCCCGATGGCTCCGGGCCGGACGCGAATCCTGCGCCCATTCTCCAGGACCTGGAGATCGCGAAAATTGCGTGAGACCATCGGAGATCGATTGTCCGGAGAGGCTGGTGCCGGCGGCGCGGAAGGTGATGGGGAGAGCATGGTCGTGGCTGAACTGGAAGAGTCGCGCTACTTCTTCTTCGTTGGCGGCCTGCACTACCGCCTGCGGAATCAGCCGGTAGAAGCTCGCATCCGAAGCGTAGGCAATCCGGTCGATGGGGCGCACAAGGATGCGCTGCGCATCTACAATTTGAGCCAGCATGGAGGCGAGTTTCTCAGGAGAGTACGTCGGCCCTGCCACTGCCGTTACCGCCATTTTGTCTGCTCCCGCGAATGAGCCATCATGGGATTAAGTGTCGATCGTTATATCACAGAATGGATTGTGCGGTTGCGGAGTTACACTATCGCATGATCTCCGGCTCGCGTTTTTGCAACTTGGCGGCTTCGCTTCTAGTATTCTCCTGCATGGTTTCGGCGCAGCCGCAGCCCCGCAGCGGCAGTCCTGTGCGCTTCTCGATCAGCCTTCCCACCGGCGCCGGTACACAGGCGTTCGACGGTCGGATGTACCTACTGCTTTCCACGGACCCGAGCGACGAACCCAGGATGCAGATCGACGACACACCCAATTCGCAATTGATCTTTGGTGTGGATGTAGAGGGGCTCCAGCCAGGACAGTCCGTTGTTGTGGATGAACACGCCGACGGATACCCGGTTCGCAGTTTGCGGGAACTTCCTCCGGGCGAATATGTTGTGCAGGCCGTATTTCACCGCTATGAGACCTTTCATCGCGCGGACGGGAAAACGGTCAAGCTGCCGATGGATCGCGGCGAGGGGCAGCACTGGAATCTGGCCCCCGGCAATTTCTACAGCAAGCCCAGGAAGATCACTGTTGGCCCAGGCGGCGCGCCGGTCAAGATTGTGCTGGATCAAATCATTCCGCCGATTCCGGAGGCGAAAGATACAAAGTATGTCCGCCACCTCCGCATCCTGAGCCAGTTATTGACGAAGTTCTGGGGCAGGCCGATGTACCTTTCGGCGCTGGTGCTGGTGCCGGAGGGCTTTGACACCCATCCCGACGCGCGCTTCCCGCTCATGATCTTTCACGATCACTTCGTGAGCGGGGTCAGCGATTTCCGCACCGAGCCGCCCGATCCGGACATGAAGCCGGACTATAGCGAGCGCTTCCACATTTCGGGCTATAACCGGATTCAGCAGGAGGAGTCTTACAAGAATTACCAGCAGTGGATCTCGCCGGGGTTCCCGCGCTTTCTGGTGGTAAAAATTCAACACGCGAATCCGTATTATGACGACTCCTACGCTGTGAACTCGGCCAACTTGGGGCCTTATGGCGATGCGATTGAAACCGAATTGATCCCGGCCATTGAGAAGCAGTTTCGGGCCATCGGCGAGGGCTGGGCGCGATTCACCTACGGCGGCTCTACCGGCGGGTGGGAGGCGCTTGCGGTCCAGATCTTCTATCCCGACCACTATAACGGGGCGTTCGGAGCCTGTCCCGATCCCGTGGACTTCCGCGCTTACGAAACCATCGATCTTTACAAAGACAAGAATGCGTTCTTCGTGGAAGGCGCACACAAGCGCGTGGCGCAGCCCGCGATCCGCGACTACCTGGGGCATACCCTGATGACGTTGGAGGAGAACAACGCCTACGAACTGGCCCTGGGCAGTAAGGGGCGCTCCGGCGAACAATTCGATATCTGGCAGGCTGTGTACTCGCCCGTAGGAGAGGATGGCTATCCCAAGCCAATCTTTGACAAACGCACTGGCGCAATCGACCATGACGTTGCCGCCTACTGGCGCGATCATTACGATCTGCGGGCCATTCTGGAGAAGAATTGGTCTACGCTCGGTCCCAAACTCCGGGGCAAGCTGCACCTGTATTGCGGAAGCGCAGACACTTACTTTTTGAATGATGCCGTTTACAAGATGGAAGACTTCCTGAAGTCAACCACCAACCCGCCCTATGACGGAGAAGTGAAATACGGAGAGCGCGCGGAACACTGCTGGAATGGCGATCCGGCTGAGCCCAATTACCTCTCGCGTCTGCACTACAACACGATGTATCTGAATAAAATAATGGAACGCATTGCCAAGACCGCACCGGCTGGCGCGGACCTGACGAGTTGGCGATACTAAAGGGGCAAGCATGAGGATATTGGTCACTGGCGGTGCTGGATACATCGGCAGCGTGGTTGTATCGCAACTTGTGGCAGCGGGCCACGAGGTGGTTGTCTATGACAACCTCAGCAAAGGGTATCGCGAGTCGGTTGCATCCGCCGCCCGGTTGGTAGTGGGAGATGTTGGCGACCCAACGCGGCTCGACGCGGCTTTCGCGGAACATAAACCTGAGGCGGTCCTGCACTTTGCCGCTTGGATTGAAGCCGGCGAATCCATGCGTGAACCCGAGAGGTTTTTTCGCAACAACACGGCCAATGCTCTTACCTTGCTGGAGACCGTGTTGGCCCACAAGGTGCGTTGTTTTGTCTTCTCGTCCACTGCCGCGCTGTATGGCGACCCGGAGAGTACTCCAATTTCTGAGAGCGCCAAACTCATGCCTACCAACGCTTACGGTGAATCGAAGCTTCTGGTTGAGCAGATGCTCCGCTGGTTTCACCGGATACACGGTCTCTCTTACGCAAGCCTGCGCTACTTCAATGCCGCCGGGGCCACTGAAACGCTGGGTGAGCATCATAATCCGGAGTCTCACTTAATCCCCATCATTTTGCAGGTTGCCAGCGGGAAACGTGACCATATCAGCATCTTCGGCGAGGATTATGAGACTCCCGATGGAAGCTGCGTGCGCGACTACATACACGTGTCCGATCTGGCGAGCGCCCACCTGCTTGCACTCAACGCACTGCATTCGCACCCGGAACCCGTGCAGCTCATCTACAACCTCGGTAACGGGCACGGCTTCAGCGTGAAGGAAGTTATTGAATGTGCGCGGCGCGTCACCGGCCACGCCATTCCAGCCAGGGTCGAAGCACGCCGCGCGGGTGATCCTGCGACCTTAGTTGCCAGCGCGGCGAAGATACGCGCCGAACTCGGTTGGCAACCGCGGTTTCCCGAGTTGGAAGAAATCATTTGCAGTGCGTGGAATTATCTCCAGCGCAAGGTTTAGGATTTTCGGTGGCGCAGCCGAGGCCGCACAGCGCGATTTCCCTTGCTGCGGTGCCACACGGCGTGGAGGGCTGAATGACCGCACTGTTCCCTATGTTCGTAAAGCTCGATGGCCGCCGGTGTGTTGTGGTCGGCGCTGGATCGATCGCCACGCAAAAGCTTGAGGGTTTGCTGGAGTCCGGCGCTGATGTCCGGATCGTCGCCCCAGAGGCCAGCGGCGAAGTTCAGGAACTTGCGCGGTGCGGGCGGGTCTCGTGGCTGCCAACGGAGTTCAAGTCCGAGCATCTCGCCGATGCGCTGCTGGTAATTGCGGCGACGGGGAACCCAGCCGTGAACGAGATTGTGTACCGGGCCGCACAAGAGCGAGGTGTCCTTTGCAACTCGGTTGATGAGCCGGAGAGGTGTGATTTCTATTACCCTGCGGTGGTTCGGCGAGGCGATCTGCAAATCGCAATTTCGACAGCAGGCAAGAGCCCTGCACTCGCACAGAGACTTCGCAAGGAGCTGGAAGTGCAGTTTGACGAGAGCTACATCGGTTGGCTGAACTGGCTGGGCAAGGTACGCGAGTTGTTCTTTCTGCACCAGGTCGAACCAGGATTGCGAACGCGGACCTTGCACCACATCGCCTCCCACACGGTCTTCGAACGCTTCAAGAGCTTTCACAAGCGAAGAATTCAGGATGGAAGCCATGGGTAAAGTCTTCCTTGTTGGCGCAGGTCCCGGCGACCCCGAGTTGCTGACCTTGCGGGCGGCGCGGTTGCTGCAAGAGGCCCAGGTTGTTCTGCATGATGCTCTGGTCAGCGCGGAGATACTCGCAATGATTCATACGACTAGAGTGATCAACGTCGGGAAACGCTGCGCCACAAAGTTGCTGACCCAGGAAGAAATCAATTCTCTTCTGATCGCGTACGCCTCTGAGTTTGAGATTGTGGTTCGGCTCAAGGGTGGAGATCCCTCGATCTTTGGCCGGGCAGGTGAAGAAATCGTGGCGCTGCTGGACGCCAACATTTCATACGAGATAGTCCCCGGCGTGACCTCCGCAATAGCCGGTGCCGCGGCGGCAGGGCTCTCGCTGACTGATCGCCGGTTTGCCGCCAGCGTTGTCTTCACTACGGCACATCGCGGCCGCAATGCCGAGGCCCTGGCCTGGGACAAACTGGTCACCTCACATTCAACGCTCGCCATCTACATGCCCGGAAGCGATTACAAGAAACTTGCCGGGCAACTGTGTGATGCGGGACTGGATCCGAGCACGCCTTGCGCCGTGATCTCCCACGCTGGCCGCCCCACGCAGCGGGTGCGATGGTCCGATCTGACCTCGGTGAGGTTGCTGGAGTCACTTCCCGCGCCAAGCCTCGTGATCGTAGGGGAATGCGCAAGGCCCCCTCATGGATTGCAGAATCCAATCCACGACGCCGCCAACGACGGCGCTGATTTCGGCATCGGAGAGCACGTCTAGCTTCACGGACGCTCCGGCCAGGAGTGCTTCTTGAAGCCTCTCCTACCTGAACCATAGCGACCACACGACATCCACCAAGGTGTGCGTGATGCTGGAAGCCAGCAACTGCCGCTGGGCTCGCCAGGCGCGTCCATAAAAGACACCGGCAATCGTGGCCAGCAGAACATAACGCCAGTTGAACGCCGCGCCCTTGTGGAAATGCGAGAGGCCAAAGAGTGCGCTGGCGACGGCCAGCGCGCGCAGACGTCCAAGATGCGGCTCCAGTAGGTTCTGCAGCAGGCCTCGGAAGAAGAGTTCTTCCGGAACCGCAGTGAGCAGAAAGGTGACGAGCACCCCCGCCGCGATCTGCGCTGCGGAGTGCACCCGCGGGTGGAAGCTTATAAAGTGCAGGGCAAAGCCCAGTCCGAAGGCAAATGGAGTGAAGTAGAGCCACTCGCGCGCGCCGATGGCGAAGGCCTTTGCATTCGGCGTGAACGAATAACCTACGCCCTCAGCGTTTCTCACCACTAGGTAGAGATAAAGCGCAAGGTCGCAGAGGTAGAGTTTGGGCAGGCTGCCGAGCCCGGGATGCGGCCAGGCGCCGCGGAACACACCCAGTTCGAGCGTGAGCGCCAGCACCAGCAGCACAACCACGTCCTGCCAGAGTAGCCTCTGTGCTTTCGGAGCCAGTTCGAGCAGCCCGCTCAGAGCTACTGGCGTGACCGCCAGGGCAAAGGCAAATTGCCACTGGAACTCCCGCAGCCGAAGCGCGTAGAGAAGGTAGGGCGCGACCAGTACGGCTGGAGCTGCAACCCGCAACCAGGGCTTCTGCAACCACCGGCGCAAAGGCTCTCCAGCACCGAAGGCAAAGAACCACAGCGGAGCCAGCAGCAGCGCGAATCCGGCAAAGGCCGGAAGCAGCGGACCAGAGAATGTGCGGGCCAACGGTAATGACTGCAATTCCAGCCAGAACCCGGCGAGCAACAGCGCGAATGTTGCGAGAATCAGCAGGCGGCGAGGCAAATGCGCCAGGGCTTCATCCATACTCAATTCTACTCACTTTTCTAGGCCATTGGCGGGCACCCGTAAAAGCGGTCGAGCGCATCGCATCGAATTCAGTGGTCATCCAAGGGAGGTCCGCAATCAATCTTCCAGTACACCCATGATCGATAGCGAAGAAGGAGAATTCCGATGGCAAAAAAGCATGCCGAGAACAACCCCGAAACCATCAACGCACAACCCCGGCTTCATCAACACGCAAGAGAGATTCAACCCTTCGGGACGGTCAACCACCTACTGCCGCTCAACCTCGAGGAGCCGGTTCGGCTGGAGATGACTGAGCAGCTGAACCAGTTGCTCGCCGATACGATGACCCTTCGCGACCTGTATAAGAAGTCCCATTGGCAGGTTTCCGGGCCTACGTTTTATCAGCTCCATCTGCTCTATGACAAACATCACGACGAGCAAGCCGAGTTGGTGGACTCCATTGCCGAACGTATTCAGTTACTTGGGGGCATCAGCATAGCAATGGCAGCCGATGTGGCGGAGAGCACACAAATCGAGCGCCCGCCGCGCGGCCGCGAAGAGGTTCCCGTCCAACTCTCCCGATTGCTGGACGCTCACCAGATCATCATTGGTCAGTGCCGTACGCTGGCGCAACGCGCATCAGACTTGGGCGATGACGGCACAAACGATCTTGTTATCAGCGATGTGTTGCGCACAAATGAGCTCCAAGCCTGGTTCTTGAGCGAGCATCTGGTCAACATGCCGCTCGTCAAGGCAAAAGAGCCTTCGGTTTCTGACGCAGCATAGCAAGCAGTTGCCTCAACAAGGTCACGCCAGCTTCAATAGTGATGTTGCGCAGGCCCGGAAGTCATCCTTTGATACAGAGCTACCGGGCCGGAACAACTGGCAACTCAATGGAGCTGGCCGCGCCTGCTGCGTGGTAAATCCTTTGCGTCGCCTTCACATAATCTTCCGGCTTTGCGTTGAAGATGTTCGGCACGAATGTCTGCGGGTTGCGATCGTAGAGCGGAAACCAGCTCGACTGCACCTGCACCATAATCCTATGCCCGGGCAGAAACACGTGGTTTGCAGTCGGCAAGGTGAACTTGTATGTAAGAGGTGTGTTCGGCGCAATCGGCTTGGCCGTCTCGAAGCTCTCCCGGTACCGCCCACGGAAGATGTCCATCGCGATGCCGAGTTGGTATCCGCCTAGCTCCTCCTGGCTTGGAACTACATCGGGATAGACGTCGATCAACTTGACCACCCAATCGCTATCCGTCCCGCTGGTAGAGGCGACTAGATTCACCACTGGCGCGCCGCTGATGCGCACTTCTTCGGTAAGAACCGGTGAGACATACGACAGCACATCGGGGCGGCCATCCATTGTGCGCTGATCCGTGACCAGCCAACGTTTCCACCGGTCGCGGTCGGCAAAGGTCACGGGGCGCGGCAAATACGGCACGGGCTTGGCCGGATCGGAAACATACACGTCATAACCAGTGGGAGAGTTGGGATCGGTCGCAGCCGGTGCGTTGAAGGACAGACCGAATCCCGCCGTCATATAGAGCGGCTTGGATTTCGACGCGCAGCCGCTCGCGCAGGATAGCGGCCAGGAATTCAGGCGGTCCCAGTGGTTCTCGCCAGTGTTATAAATCAACACCGGAGGCGTGTCGGCTTTAGGCGCGTCATCCTTCAGATACTGATCGAAGAACGGCTTCAGCACATCGCGGCGGAAGTCCAGCGCCGTGTCGCCCTCCCACTTCAGCGGCCCCAAGGAAGAACCATCATAGTTCGCTCCACTGTGACGCCATGGCCCCATCACCAGGAAGTTCATGTTGTTCGCGGTGTCTTTCGGTTCCGTCGCCAGGTAGCAGTGAATCGCGCCCCACATGTCCTCCTGATCCCACAACCCCTGAATCCACATCGTCGGAACCTTTAGTGGTTGCGTGGCCATGATCTTATCGAGCGCCTGCCCTTGCCAGAAGCTGTCGTAAGCAGGATGCTCGCTGATCTTGCGCCACCAGGGGAGTTGGTCAAGGCCGGCGGCTCTTGCAAAGTCTCCCGCTGACCCGGCGCGCAGGAAGTTGTCGTAATCATCGTAGGCTTGGCGCGGAATCTCGTGGCCGTCGCCTCTTGCCGTGGTCTGATACGTGATGTAGTCGAAGTTGGTCTGCCGATACGCTCCGAAATGAAACCAGTCGTCGCCCATCCAGCCGTCCACCATCGGGCTCATCGGCGCGGCAACCTTCAATGCCGGATGTGGGTTCACCAGGGCCATCACCACGGTAAAGCCTTCGTACGAACTCCCCAGCATGCCAACCTTGCCGTTCGATTCAGCAACATTCTTGACCAGCCAGTCGATGGTGTCGTAGGCGTCCGTGGAGTTGTCCGTGCGAGTCGAATTCAGCGGGCCCCGCAACGGACGGGTCATAAAATATTCGCCCTCCGAGCCATATTTGCCGCGAACGTCCTGGTAAACGCGGATGTAACCGCCAGCCACGAAGACTTCATCAGCCTGGGGCAATGCCGCCGGCAGGTGCGGCGATCGCGCCTGCTCGGCACGGCTCGACGCGTTGTAGGGCGTGCGGGTGAGGATCATCGGCGCATGTTTTGCTCCGCGTGGAATGAGAATGACAGTGTGCAGCTTCACTCCATCGCGCATCGGAATCATGACCTCGCGCTTTACGTAGTCGTACGACGCTGTCGGGGCGTCATACCTGGCGGGGATGTCAGGCGTGAGCGGTGAGGTTTGAGGATGGACCACGGGAGCGAACGCCAGAAGCGCGGCCGCAATCAACAAACTCCGCAGTGAAGACACACAAATCATACAGATCTTCCCGAATTGATTAACCCTGACCAAAGCGAGGCCAGTTTCGCAAAAATCCAACGGAGGATCAAGCGGCCCGAGGCTCCGCACTCCTAAGCGGAGAGCCAGCGGAATGAAGCTGTCATCCCAGGGGGGCAGGCCGCTCGGCACGCTCCACGGACTCGGCTATCGTCATTTTGCGTACTTTACCGAGCAGCCGTAAGAACGAGTAGCGGTGGTATCGACCGGCTTTCCGGCCATCGCCTGCTCTAGCGCCAACGCCAAGTAATTGGTGGCTCCGCTAACGTCGGAGAGGTCAGTAGTCGGCCTGTCATCGATCGCTCCCTCGTAAATCAATTGACCTTGCGGGTTGATCACAAACATGTGCGGCGTGGTCTTAGCACCGTAGAGATGTCCAAGATCCCCGTTAGGATCGAGCAGCGCCGCGGTTGGAGCAGCGTTGTTTCGCTTGAGGTAATCATTCTCCTGGTCGGCGGTCACGTAACCTTGCGCGCCGGGAGCCGAGGAAATCACTGTCAGCCAGATGACTCCCTTGCCCGTCCAGTATCTCTGGAGCTTCTGCATGTTGCCGCTGTCGTAGTGCTTCTTAGTGAAAGGGCATCCCTGGTTTGTCCACTCGAGGACGACGAACTTGCCCCTGTATTCCGCCAGATTGTGCTGCTGGCCATGGCTGTCGCTGGCGGTGAAACTCGGCGCGGGGTCTCCTACTCGCAGCCCAAAAACTGCTTGCGTAAGAAATACGAACAGTGCTGCCAATACGAGATTCTTCATGGTTTTCTCTCCTTGTGCGCGGTCGAGCCGCGGATCGGCACCTCGACCTGATACGAGTCTTGCGCGTTCAGCACGAGCACACCGTTGAGATGTTCGGGAGCGCGTTGAAGATGATCTGATTTCTTGAGTTCCAGCCGTAGGACGCCGCCGGCATTCTCAAGTTTCTGGGGAGCGGCGTTGTCGATCTGCTCCGGCTCCGCTGGGAAGAATACGGCGTGCGTAATCGTGCTGCTCGAAATTTTGCTGTTCAAGGCAATGCTGAGCCGCAGATCATCGGGCGTACTGGTTGCCATGAGATGGAAGCTGTCGGGCAGTGGCTTGGGAATGCGTTCGGCTGCGGCGTCGAGCAGCGCATGAGCCCGGTTATCCACCGTCGGAGTATTGGCGATGCGCATACTTGCTTTTAGTTCGGCGCGTTGCGGAATACACGTGTCATGGCAGACCAGCCAGCGCAAGTCGCCGGTTATAGGCAGATTGCTTCCGGGCTGCACGGTCGCCGGAATATCCAGGGCGGAAAGCAGAACAACACTTCCTTCGTAGCCGTAATCTGTTCCCGCCGTGTTGTTCAGGCGCATCGGAGCAGGCCATTGCAGCGCTCCCACTGTCACTCCTTCCGGAAGCTGCCAATGAACGCGCGGGGGCTCTCCTGAGTCGCCGGGATTTTTCCAGTAGATGTGCCAGTCTTTGTCGGTTTCAAACTGGATACCTATTCTCGTTTGTGTACCCGGCTCAGCCGCTGATTGTTCGAGAAGGAGAATCGCCTTGGAGCGCGTCGGCGGATCTTTCGGAGCATGCGAACAGGCTATCGCGGAAGCGAGAACCCACATCGAGGCGAAAAGTATGGCACGCATGAGACCAGGCTCCGGGCGGTTAGATTCGCGGCTGCTGAGCAAAGATGCCGGTTCATACGTATCCCGGCTACTGAGCGTCAGAGTGAGGTGACGTTGTTGCGGACGGGAAAGAGTCCAATTCTTTCGCGCGCCGGGCCGGAGCAGGATGTAAACTGCTGTGACCGTCGTAAGCATCCGACGATGCCATACTATGGCGCTCGCACCCAGGGGCAATTCGAATGGAACTCTACAAGTTGCTGCCCCCCGAGGCTCTGAAGATTGTACTGGTCCTATTCTTGTCTTTCCTGGTAGGACTGGAGCGGGAGGAACACAAGGCGGCAAAGGGCTCCTACTCATTCGGAGGAGTGCGCACATTCCCGCTGATCGGACTGA
>Ga0326728_10024092_pt1 | contig 11068 bp, 11 predicted proteins | sample MB3enrmetagenome_FD_207602 | JGI IMG/M metagenome (GOLD analysis project Ga0326728, IMG submission 207602) | Lab enriched peat soil microbial communities from McLean, Ithaca, NY, United States - MB31MN | ecosystem: Environmental > Terrestrial > Soil > Wetlands > Peat | place: USA: New York... | reverse complement strand
GACACCCGCGATGGCGGTCAGGTCGACGTCTACTCCGGCAAGATCACTGGGGGCGCCGGAGGCTATGCGCCACGCTTGATCCAACTCGGGCTCAGACTCATCTTCTAACGAGCCGCAGCCTGAAGGCTCGAGAGTGCGCCCCTCTCCCCCTTGGGGAAGAGGGTGGCCCACGACGGCGCTTTCATCCGCCGACGTAGAGCGTCAGGGAGTGCGGCAGCGAAGCTGCCGCCCTGGATTTCGAGCGAACGGCGGTAGCTGGCGCTACAGCACTCCAAGGTGCCTTCGGCACAGGCATTTTCAGAGCAGCAAAGGATCTTCGCAGCTCGACTCGACACTGCAAAACTCAGGGAGCTACAATCGCCCCTCGACTGAAAGCCGCCGCCTATGAAACAAGTACAACTCTATACTGCCCTCCTCTTGCTCCTGCTTTTGCCTTTGGGGGCGTCCGCGGAGCACAATCCTCTATTGCCACGACCGCAGCAGATTAATTACGCTTCTGGCGCGCTCGCGGTGCGTGGTCTCGAAATAAGCCTTCCGTCGGATGCAGCCTCTGAAGACCGTTTTGCTGCCGAGGAACTTTCTTTATCCCTTTCGAGAATCGTAGGAAGCCCGATTTTCGTCTCGGAAGGCGGCTCGAAGGGCAAGGCCATAACCTTGCGGCGGAGCGGCGCGCTTGACCCGCTGCCCACGCCGGGTGAAAAGGGCGGGCCTGATTCGCGCGAATCGTATTCGATCAAAGTGACCCCCGAGGGCGTAGAAGTCGAGGGCCGCTCTTCCGCAGCCGTCTACTACGGTGTGCAGACGCTCATTCAACTGGTGGAAGGCACGGGCGCCGAGGCTCGGCTTCCGGAGGTCGAGATTCACGACTGGCCATCACTACCCTATCGCGGAGTCATGGTGGACACCAGTCACGGAGGGCTACCGACCGAAGCCGAGGTGAAGCGCCAGATCGATTTTCTGGCGCGCTGGAAGAACAATCAATATTACCTGTATTCGGAGGCGAGTATCGAGCTGGAAGGGTTTCCAATCCTGAGTCCCGAGGCGCAATTCAGCCATGACGAGATACGCCGCATTGTTGCTTACGGACGCGAGCGCCACATCGATGTGGTCCCTTGCGTGGAACTGTATGGCCATTTGCACGACCTGTTCCGCGTGGAGCGTTATGCCGACCTGGCGATTCTCCCGCACGGCAGCGAGTTCGACCCCCGCAATCCGCAGGTAGCCCCGCTGATGAAAAGCTGGGTGGAGCAGCTTACCGCTTTGTTTCCAAGCCGGTTCTTTCATATCGGATTTGACGAAACGCGGGAAGCGCGGGTGGCTGTGGCCCCCGATAAAGATTTGCCCGCCACACTGTATCAGGAGCAGTTTCGGCTGGTATCCGGCCTGGTCCGGGAGCGCGGCAGGACGTTGCTGGTTTGGAGCGATATGTTCGCCCAATACCCGAACCTGATTCCGCTCATTCCCGAGGGCACGATCATCGTTCCCTGGGGATACGACCGGACGGTTTATGAACCGTATTGGAAGCCGTTCGAGAATAGCCCCCTGCCGAGATTTGTGGCGACGGGCGTAAGCATTTGGGACCAGGTCGCCCCCAACTTCGACCGGTCGTTCGATAACATCGATGCGTTTCTGTCGAGAGGCCGCGAACACGGAATCAGCGGGCTCATCAACACTCTCTGGACGGATGACCTCGCGGTGCTGTTCAGGCCCGCTTATCCGGGGATGGCTTATGGAGCAGCGGCAGCCTGGCAGGCACGCCCCATGAACCGCCGCAATTTCTTCTCCGAGTACGCTCGCATCATGTACGGCGAGGCTCCAGCAGCGGAAGCGGCGGCAGGCCTCACGGCCGTGGACCGCTCCGAAAACGAACTGGCGCTGGCCGTGGACGGCGGACACCGGGAATGGGAAGAGACGTCTCCTTCCTTCTGGGATGACCCACTCGCCCCACCGCACCTGGCGCGAGCCACGGCACAGAAAGAGCATTTCCATCAGTCGCGGCTTAAGGCCGAAGACGCCATCGAACATCTCTCCCAAGCCATGCGATTGGGCGCAGATTCCTCCACCCTCTACGACACTCTGGTGGAAGCTCGCCTGCTTGATTACGTCGGGATGAAGAATGTCTACGCCGGGGAACTGGCGAGCGTTTGGCGCGATCTGGGCGAGCACCCGGAACCCCGCCGGGTCCACTTTTGGGTTGGTGAATTCACCTCAAAGGACCACAGCCGAATCGAGGACCTCATGGACGCGAGCGGTGATCTCGAGCAAACATATCGCGCTGCCTGGCTTGACACCTACACTCCCTACCGCCTCGGCACCGTCATGGGCAAATGGAACGCCGAGTTCCAGTACTGGTGGAGGCTCTCGCGGCGGCTGCAAGAGGTCGCCGCGAAGTTCCATCAGGGCGATTCTCTGCCCACACTCGAATCTTTGAGCCCGGGATATTGAGTCCGGCTTGATACAATCATTCTATGAAATTCAACCTGCGAGAAGTGCTTGTTGGACTGGGTATTTTCGCCTTCCTCGCCTCATCGGCGGCCAACGCGACGACCTGGCATGCTGCGAACACGGGCGCTGCCTCTGATTCCAATCCTGGGACGGAGGATCGCCCGGTCAAGACCGTGGCGAAAGCAGTTTCTCTGGCTAAGCCGGGCGACACGGTGGTCTTTGCAGCGGGAACTTACCCCTGCTCTCAAGTGAAGATTCCCGACGGCGCGCAGGACCTGCCCATTATCGTTCGCTCGGACGGCACGGGAAAAGTCATTTTCACGAACGACGGTAGCAAAGATATTCTGGTGTTGGGTTCTTACAACACCGTAGACAGCTTGGAATTCCGCATGACCTCCGGGCGCTCGAAAGGGTCTGGGATTCTTGTCGAACGAAAGCAACACTTCATCATCCGCAACTGCCGTTTCTTCGCCTGCCAGGTGGGAGTGGAGGTGGTGAGTTCGCGCTATCTGAGTATCACCAATTGCGAAATGGCCTATTCCGGCGCTTATGGAGTTCACTTCGACGGTTCGGGCCAGGACGTCCCGGGGCATTGGGATCCCACTGACGAGAACCGTAATGTTGAGGTGCGAAACTGCTATCTTCATGATGCCGGATGGAATGTTAAGGGAACCGAAGGCTACGGAATCACGGCGAACGGGGCCATGGAAGATTTGGTCATCGAGAATTGCCAGATTGACAACAATTCCGGAGACGGGATTCTCTACGAGGACTGGACGGTCCACTCCACAGCTCGATATAACGTCATACGGGGCGCCGGCATTGCCGCCATCTGGATTGACAACGCCAGCATGAGCATTTTCGACAACAACTACCTCGAGGAGAACAATGTGGCCGTGTGGCTCTCCGGCGAAGAGAGCAGCAACAGGTTTAGGGACGACTTCATCTCCATCCGGAACAACATCATCGTCCACAATGACTGGGCTCTTTTCGACCCGACGGGTACGGACCGCTCCGTTTACGGCAAATCCACTCTACTCCTAACCTCCAATACCCGCGACGTGAATTTTGACAACAACACCGTGGCGTATAACCATTGTCGGCGTGTGGTCAGCCTCGAGAACCGGCCTCCACAGAATGAGTACAGCAATATCTGGTTTCGAAATAACATATTCTGGCAGAATTCGGGCGGGGTGGGCGTCGACGCCGGCCTGGACATTAACCAGCTTCACTTTGTGAATAACCTCTGGGATAAAGTATATGCGGGCGACGCGCAGGCCAAAACAGGAGACCCGCGTTTCGTTAACCCGGAGGCGCACAGCCCGGAAGGGTACAAACTTCAAAGTGACTCCGCCGCCAGAGGCCAGGGCATGCTGCTCTATGAGAACCAGGTGGATTTCTGGAACGGCGCCCGCCCGCACCTGTCGAAGATCGAGAAGTACGACGTGGGCGCTCATCAGTTTGGGAGCACGGGCACGGCGCACGTTGGGCTTGATCTCAGCACATTCCCATTCGAGGTTCCACCGTTCCACCTGCAATTTCGAGCCAAGCCGCCGCTCTAGTGTCATGTAACACAAATTCGTTACTTGAGTCAGGTTCATGACCTGCGTGGTGTCAAGCCCCATCAGGGGCGGAATAGATTAGCCCAGGGCGAAGCCCTGGGAAAAATGGCCCCCACCCCTTCAATTCCCCCTCCCCCGCCAAGCGGGGGAGGGGGTAGGGGGAGAGGGTTCCGCATCGGACCCACGGCTCACGCCGTGGGCCAAACTATGTCGCCCGCCAAGGCGGGCTGACTTATGCCACGAACTTTGGTTACACGACACTAGGGCATGTAAGGTTTGCCGTCATACGGCTACAACCTCCTGCTCGCAGGACCATAGGAGTTGATATGAAAGACCGTAGGCCGCTCTTATTTACCTTGGCGCTACTCACAACGGGCCTGCTCTTGGCCTCGTCGCCGTCCTATTCAACATTTGCAATTGAAATTCCGGAGCCCGCAACATCGCCGGCTCGCGTCGTCGATCTGAACCAGGGTTGGGGTGTTCTTCAAGACGTTAATGACGTGGGCGAGAAAGTGGGACTCTACCGGCGGAGTTGGAGTTCGCTTAAGGTGGGGCCATCGGTCTCGGACTGGCAGCCCATCCCGCGCCTGGCCCACCTTCAACTTCTTTTCGCGCCGCAACCTTATTTCGGGCGCGACCTTCGCTATTTCAACCAGGCCCCCTGGTGGTACCGGCTGGACTTCGCAACGCCGCCCGGCTCAACTAAGGCTACGCTGCGGTTCGAAGGCATTGATTACTACGCCAAGGTGTGGCTGAACGAAAAACTGCTGGGCGAGCATGAGGGCTACTCCGAGCCGTTCGAGTTCGAAGTGGGCTCCCTTCTCAGCAAAGACGGTCCCAATCTCCTGGTGTTGAAAGTTTCCTCGCCCTGGGACGACCAGGTGGCTGGCGGGAACGAGCAGAGAAGGTTGTGGGACGTCGTTCGTCATATGATCAAGGGAACCTACGAGCACGCCGACACCTTTATTCAGCGCGATGTGAATCCGATTGGAATATGGCGGCCCGTCCGGCTGGTTTTGCACGGCGCGTTGCGTCGGGCGGGCGACCCCACGATCGTATCGAGCGTTTCAACGAATGCCGACCGCGCGCGCGTGGCGATCAGATGGCCCGTGGCGCTCGATGAGGGCGAAAGAGTAGTGGAATTCGACGCCAGCATTCGCACCGAGACCGGCGGCCTGGAGGTGGCTCGAGGCTCGAAGACGGTGCGGTTGGCGGCGGGAACCACCGAACTCGCGGCCGACCTCGACGTGGACTCGCCCAAACTTTGGAGCACCTGGGATCGAGGCGGCCCGGCCTTGTACCGCGCCAACCTCGAAATCCGCGACGCCGGCGAGACCGCTCTCACTTCGCGCACCACCTTTGGAATTCGGACCGTTGAACTGCGCCGCACGTCAACCGAAACCCGCTTCCTGCTCAACGGCCAGCCCATCTATCTGCGCGGCGCGACGTATTGGCCGGACCTCTATCTCTCGAACGTCGACCGCGGCCGCTATGAGCGCGACTTGGCCGCTGCAGTGCGGGCGGGCATCAATGCGCTTCGCATCCACGTACACGTTGAGAACAGCGAGTTCTATGACGTTTGCGACCGCCTGGGCATTGTTCTAATCCAGGATTCCGATCTTAACTGGATGTTCCCCACTGATGAACAATTCACCCAGCGTGCGGTGGCCGTGGTGGGCGGGATGGTCAAGAAGCTGCGCAACCACCCCTCGATCATCTGCTGGATTTGCATCAACGAGGCTCAACGGCGCAACGAGGCCATGACGAGTCCCGGGCCACAGGTTGTGGCGGAAGTGCATCGGCTCGATCCTACCCGGCCGACCATAAGAAATTCAGACTACAAGGATGATCCCGAGAGCGGCGACGCCCACGACTACCGCGGGTCGTTGGGGCGAGGCCATTACACCGATATCTTCGGTTCAACGGATAAGCTGGCCACAGAGTTCGGTGTGGATGCGCCGCCTGCGCCGGAAAGCGCCCGGCAGGTCCCTCTCATCGCCGAGCGCCTGAAAGATGTGTTGCCACGGGTGGCCGAACTCCATGATTACCAGTACCTGCTCATCAAATATTATATCGAGCATTACCGCATGCAGAAATACGATCCTAATGCCGGATACTTCCTCTTTATGTGGATCGACTTCTGTCCTCAGAGTTTCTACGGCGTGTATGACTACTGGGGCCGCCCGAAAGTGGAAGGACTGGGCGGGGGCCTCCGGGCGCTCGAAGAAAGCAACAAGCCCGTCGGAATCTTCATGGAGTATAAAGACGCGCCCGTAGCACTGCACGCGGTCAACGACTCACTTGCGGACCTCGGGAACTGCGTGGCCGAGTGGCTGGTGACAACCGAAAACGGCGCCGAGGTAACAAAAGGAAAAGCTCAGGTCCACCTGGGGCCGGATTCGCACGCACGAGTGGGAAGCATCTCCTTCGACGTCCAAAAGGCCACCGCTTATCGCGTCACGCTTTGGTTGCGAGCGCCCGACGGCCGGGAGCTTGCGCGCAATGTTTACCTGGACCCGTTCCATCATCCGCCGCTTCCCGATGGCTATCCTCTCAGGATGGACCCTGACATCGGGATGAGGCTTTGGTGGGCCGGCGCAGGGAAATGAACATTCCTTTGATGAAAACCTGTTTCTTCTTCTGATGCCGCTGACTCGCAGGCTATTGAATGTGAATGGCATCCCCGGCGGGATTTGAACCCGCGTTACCGCCGTGAAAGAGCTTTGACCCGGAAGCAAGCCGCTTAGTAGTATGACGACTTGTACCGGATAGCGCGCCCGGCAGTTCCCGCATAGTGGGCCGCTTGGAGACAATCGGAAGGCTCACTGGGTCGTGTCGCCGGTTTGTCGCCTTTGTGCCTCGGGACGCGGCGGTGACGCTTCAACTGGGACGGTAAGCCGTTTACCGCCAACTTGACTGCTTCTGTCTAACTTCCGAGTGGCGCGTCACTCGCCCAGAGCTGCGTTGAGACACCGGATCTGAGGGACGACGTCGGAATTAGGGCACCCTTTTTGGGCATCTTCTTCCCACTCCGCGAGGCGCTTCACCAAGAGTTCGCCTCTTCTGACGTCCGCAGTGGCAACGGCTCCGGGAGTTATTCCAAACCACTTGAGATCAGGACCCAGGCTCTCCTCCAAGCGGCCCAGAAAGTCCTGAGCATTCTTCACCTCGGCCACGAAAGCCTCGAATGCAAACAGGCCATCCTCAATGTTGCTCGGGGCGACGGTCAGGCTTCCTCCCACCTTCCCCAACCAATCAAGGTAGGATGTGGAAAAATCATTCAGTCTCTTGGTTAGTTCGGGGTTCTGCCCGCTCCGCAGACTCAAGTTACGGAAGTTGTCGCGGTAACGCGAATGGAAGGCAAGAAGAGCAGCCAGCCATCGAATAAGAGGAATACCCCCCCTAAAAAGAGCGCCAGAACTCCCCACAAGAAGAATTCCACTCGCGCCCGACTGTCTACCGTGAACTCCCCCGGATGGAACTGGAGCCTGGTCAGGCGAAGGGCTCCGATCAGCCCGCCGAGCAGCAGCCCAAAGACCGCGGCCGCCCACCAGCGCGTGTCGAACCAGGCTTCGCGGTCGTAGGCTGATACCACCACCACCTGAGCGCGAGCCAGTGTGGGCACCGCCACCAGCAAAACGGGAAGCCACTTAAGTGATTTCAACATCGTATCGAACCTCCGTCCATTCACTCGGACAACCGATCCTTAGCGGCCGAGAGTCGATAGCACCACCAAGGGTGGTTCATCACCGTCACAAAGAGCCAGGGGGAACTTTCCTGAGCTAGAACGGTCTGGAAATGCACGCTAGTAATCTGCATCACGAACTCATAAAACCTATAGGTCCGATTGGCATTCTGCGGCAGGCTGTCGTCCCACGTGGAGAGCTGGCGAATCTCGTCGCGAACCGAGCTGACGTTGGCATTCACCTTGAACGCATAAAAGCCGTAGTTCGCCGCCGCATCCCGCACCAAGACGGGAGTGATCTTGAAAGCGAACTTGGCCGGCGCGGACAGGGACGTTGTGCCGCTCGGCTTGTCAGCATGGATGTCGCAGGCGATCTCAGGACGCGCGCCGGGCTCCACTTCCTTAAACGGGTCCTTGATCCACCGGTAGTACTGCGTCCCCACGTCGAGGCTGATTTCACCTGCGGGGTAATATTCTTTTAGGTCATACGCAATGTCGTATGGAACTTTGGCTTGGGCCTGCAACCCGAAAATAGGCGGTCCGAACATCTGCCAGTGGTAAGCCACGTTGGGAGGTTGCGCCTCTGAATAGAGAGGAAGGTTGCCGCTGGGCATCCCCACCTGGCAGTGAACGGCGTCGTCCGAAAAGAAAATGGTTTGCATTTTCGGAAACTCATGGCCCAATTTCTCCTGCAGATTGGCAAACATCCGGCGGGTGGGGCTGAACACAATTACACACTTCAGTTTCCCTGTGCGGGCTGCGGGTCCATGTCAGCACCCCTGTAAAAGGCGAAGACGCGAACGTGCCCGAGCCACGCCCAGTTCTGGGAGGCAAAGTCTGGGAAGAACTCTGCTGATGAAACCAATTCGCATTCTCTTCTCAGAAGGGCCAGGCTTATGGTTGATAAGGTTACTTCCGGGACAAGGCAGTCAGGAGCATCGACACCGGCAGTTCGCACATCGCACCTCTCCCGAGGCTTTCAGAAAGCGGCGCCAGGATACGCACGCCTTCTTGACCACCTGGGCTAGCTTTTGTCAATAGTTCATAACGAACCGTACCTCGTCGATTAAGAGCCAAGTGGTCAATACATGACAAGCACAGGTCCGCCTTCTATGGTCCTCATGACGTGACCGGGGCTCTTTGTACCAGGTGATGTGAGGGAAGATTCACCTGAAGGGGCCGGGCTACTAAAAGCACCCAGTCTGAAACCGTTGCCTGGGCCCCCTGCCTGTAAATATACCTTGACACGCATATGCTCTGTGGAGTATATAAAGAGAGTGGAATCTGTGTTCGAAATCATTGCGGAGCCGAACCGCCGCGCGATACTGAGCCTCCTGGTCTCGTCCCAACAGTCGGTGGGAGAGATCGAGCGTCAGCTTCGTATGCCGCAGCCGAGCGTGTCGAAGCACCTGCGAGTGCTGCGCGAGGCCGGTTTCGTGGAATCCATGGTGGACGCACAGCGCCGTCTCTACCGGCTGAAGCCAGGACCGCTTCAGGAGGTGGATGGCTGGCTGGCTCCGTTCCGCCGGTTCTGGTCCGCCCACGTGGATGCTCTGGAACGCCACCTCGACCGCATGGATCAGTCAAGGAAAAGGAAGACAAGGAGAAGACGACGCGGCCCAACCCGCGAACCTGGCAAAGGAGAAACGAAATGAAAATCAAAGTGACCAGCGTATACGTAGACGACCAAGACAAGGCCCTGCGCTTCTATACGGAGGTACTGGGCTTTGCCAAGAAGACCGATTTCAGTCAGGGCCCATATCGCTGGCTGACCGTGGCCTCGCCCGAGGAGCCGGACGGCACTGAGCTGCAACTGGCGCTGAACAACAACCCCGCGGCCAAAGCTTATCAGCAGGCGATGTTTCAACAAGGCCAACCCGCGGCCATGTTCTTCACCGACGACGTCAAGGGCGACTACGAGCGGATCAAGGCCCGCGGCGCCGCGTTCACGATGCCGCCCGCCGACGTGACCGGCGCGACCATTACGATGCTGAACGACACCTGCGGCAACCTCATTCAGCTCACCCAACTGGCACGCTATTCACACTAAGGAGAAGAAGGTGACCGATCGCGAGCAGTACGCGCCGGGTCCGGCCAGCGGGGCCGAGATACGAAAGGACGGAGAGAAGTGGACGCTCATTCTCGTCAGAGAACTGCGCCACTCGCCGGAAAAAGTCTGGCAGGCGCTGACCGACCCGGCGCATCTGCGCGAGTGGGCTCCCTTTGAAGCTGATGGCAGCCTGGGTACGGTTGGAACCACGGTGAAGCTCACCACGGTGGGAGCGCCCACGCCGCGGGTTTCCGAAACAACAGTGACCCGAGCCGACGCCCCCAAGGTGCTTGAGTACAACTGGGGTGGCAACGATATCCGGTGGGAACTCGAAGCCTTTGGTGGCGGCACGCGCCTGACGCTCTGGCACAACATCGATCGACGCTTCATCTCGTGGGGCGCCGCGGGCTGGCACATCTGCTTCGACGTCCTTGAGCGGTTCCTCGCGGGTGAGCCGCTTGGGCGCATCGTCGGCGCCGACGCCGTGAAGTTCGGCGGCTGGCAGCGGCTGAAGGCGGAGTACGCCCGGCAGTTCGGTATCGAAACACCCAACGCCCCGAAGCGTTGAAGCGTGGGAGAAGAAGGTTACATTGAACTGGAACAAATGGATTCGGCAGACCCACCGCTGGGTGTCCATTGCCTTTACGGTGGCCGTCATCGTCAATATCGTCGCCGTCGAACAGAAAAGGGAGACCTACTGGGTAGGCTTCTCGGCGCTGCTCCCGCTCATCCTGCTAATGATCACCGGTCTGTACATGTTCGCGCTGCCGTATGCCGCCAAGTGGAGCAGCGGGCGACGCACCGGCTGAACGCCGGCTACCGCGACCCATGTTTCCACGGCTTGACGCTTAGAGTCTTGCTGTATATCATGGTATATATCTTCGGAGAAGAGGGATTGATCGTGCGACAAAAAGCTAAAGTCTTTACCAATGGCCGCAGCCAGGCGGTGCGCCTGCCGGCCGCGTTTCGCTTCGACACCAAGGAAGTTTTCATCGACCGTAACCCGCGCAACGGAGACGTGATTCTGTCCCGCAAGCCTGCGAACTGGAGCGAAGTGTTCGCCGCGCTCGACTGTGCCGGCGTGCCCGAGGACCTTCTGGCCGACCGCGACCGGAGCCTGCCCCAGGAGCGAGAGACGGTATGATTTACCTGCTCGATACGAACACCGTGAGCACCATCGTCAAGGGCCAGTCCCGACGCGCCCGCCGCAAGCTCGAACGGGTGAGCGTCGATCACGACGTCTGCATCTCGGTGATGACCGAGGCGGAGATCCGCTTCGGCCTCGCCCGAGGGAAGCTCTCGGCGGCAACGGAGGCTGCCGTTGAG
>Ga0326728_10024091_pt1 | contig 11068 bp, 8 predicted proteins | sample MB3enrmetagenome_FD_207602 | JGI IMG/M metagenome (GOLD analysis project Ga0326728, IMG submission 207602) | Lab enriched peat soil microbial communities from McLean, Ithaca, NY, United States - MB31MN | ecosystem: Environmental > Terrestrial > Soil > Wetlands > Peat | place: USA: New York... | reverse complement strand
CGTCCGCGGCGGTTTCGGAATGTTCGTTGCGCCCGTCACCATCACGGCCATGGGCGTGGACGACAAGTTCTCCACCAACCCCGATACCAACCAGGAGGGCTTCAGCCAGTCCACGTCACTCACTGCCACCAGCAACAACTACCTCACGCCGCTGGTTACGCTGAGCAACCCCTACCCCAGCGGCTTCCTCCAGCCCACGGGCAGCTCGCTCGGCCCGTTGACCTTCGCCGGCCAGGCCGTCACGTTCCTCAATCCGGTGGTGAAGAGTCCGTACTCGCTGCGTTGGAACATCGGCTTCCAGCAAAGCCTCACCAAGGACATGATGCTGGAAGTGGTCTACATCGGCAACCATTCCGTGCACCTGCCGATTGACTACACGCAGCTCAACGGCGTCCCGCGCCAGTATCTCAGCACCCTCCCCACGCGCGATCCCAACCAGACCTATCTCACCAGCTCCGTCGCCAACCCGTTCTCCGGCCTGCAAACCAGCCAAAACACCGCGACCACAACCCCGGTGCAGCTTCTGGCGCGGTATCCCGAGTTCCCGGTGGGCGACAGCTCCACCGGCTGGAGCGGGTCGGGCGGCGTGCTGGAGCAGAACCTCAACGATGGCCGCTCCTATTTCAACAGCCTCAACATCCGCCTCCAGAAACGCGCTTCCCATGGCCTCACGTTCGTGTTCAATTACATTTATTCGCGGCTGATGGAACAAGTGACCTGGCTCAACGATTCCGATCCGGTTCCGGAAAAGCGCGCGGCATCGATCGATCACCCGCAGCGCTATGCCGTCGCCGTAACCTACGAACTGCCCATCGGCGCGGGCAAGGCCGTGGACTTCCACTCGCGCTTGGCCAACTCGCTGATCGGCGGCTGGCTGCTGAACAACGTTTACACCTTCCAAGTGGGCTCGCCCCTCCTGTGGGTCAACGGCAGCTCGTCGAGCCCCGGCGACTACGTCTATGTCGGCGGCGGCTCCATGAACCTGGACAACCGCCAGGTCAACGGAACGGCCTTCAACACGGCGCTGTTCGATATCAAGTCGGCCGACGCCTTTAACTATCACCTCCGCACCTTTTCGACCGCCTTCTCCAACCTGCGCGCCGACGGCATCAACCAGTGGGACCCGTCTATTTCCAAGCGTTTCGCATTCACCGAGAAGGCCTCTGTGCAGATTCGCATGGAAGCGTATAACGTTCTCAACCACCCGGTATTCGCGGCTCCCAGCACCACCGCGAGCAACAGCGCTTTCGGGACTATTACGGCGACCGCCAACCGGTTCCGGACAATTCAATTGGGGGCGCGGTTAGTATTCTGAGAAGCGGCGTTGGCAGGCCACAAAAAGCGATGGCCTGCCCCACATCACTTCGGATGGGGAATGATATCCACGATGTAACAGATGTCATCCCGGATGAGGAAATAGAAGCGCCAATCTTTGTTGACGCGGGCCCGCCACAGGTCCTGGCTGTCGTTGTACTTCTTGGCACGGAGCGACGGGTGCCTTAGATTCTGCTCCAAGAATTTCACCTGCTTGAAAACTGCCCTTCGCACGTTGGGGGGAAGGCCTTGCAAGGTTTTACCGGCACGTTCGGAGTAGTCGGCCTTCATCGAGGGCGGTTGGCCTTTGGGGCGGTTACTCTCTTCTTAAGCTGCCCCTTCATGTGGGCTATCATCTCGTCGGCGCTGTTAAACGGGCCGAAGGTGCGCCCGGCTTTGATGTCGGCCAGGCCTTCGGCGAGCCGGGCATCGATGATGCGGCGCTGCTCGGGCGTGTACTCGTTGTCCGCAGTCGGGAGTTTGGGAAGGATGGTGATCACCCCGCCCGACACCCTGAATTCGAGGTCTTGGCCGTTCCTGTGGCCGGCCTGCCGGCGGACGGACGGCGGCACCACGAGCGGGATTTTGGTTCTGTTCTTGACGGTAACGGTCATGATACGTAGTACACTTCCAATTCGCCTTCGCTTTCAGTGTAGGGCGACGGGCGCAGTTCGTCAATGAACACCGATCCGGGATGATCCGAGGTCCGAGCGCGAGATCTCCTCCCATCGGGCCAGGCGCCGCATCGTGCGCCTTGTACAATGGTTACATTCGAATGCAACCCGCTCTAGTGTCTTCTCACGCTCGAATTGGTCTCATCATCGCGTTCATTTTTCTGGGGGCGCTGCTCAGCTCGCAGCCGGCTCCCCGGGAACGGGTAGGTCCGCTGCCGGACGGCTCGTTCCTGCTCAATAGCGGGTGGCGCCTCGCGCCCGTGGGCAAGCAGGTGCCGCTCGACACCTTTCCCATGGCCACGGCACTCTCGCCGGACGGCAAGTATCTGCTGGTGCTCAACGGCGGCTACAGGCCGCCCTCGGTCAGCGTCCTCGAAACGGCCTCGGCGCGCGTCGTCGGGAGCGTGCCGGTGGCGGACGGCTGGCTGGGACTCGCCTTTGCACCCAAGGGCGACCGTGTGTACGTGGGCGGCGGATCGCGCGCGGCGGTGTTTGAATTCAGCTTCGCCGGCGGGAAGCTGACGCCGGCGCGCACGTTTGCCGTGGTCCCGCCAGACCAGCGCACGACGCGCGATTTCATCGGCGACGTGGCATTTTCGCCCGACGGGCGGCTGCTCTATGCGGCGGACCTGTACCACGATTCCGTGGTGGTGATCAATCCGCAGTCGGGAATGGTCGTCGCACACTACAAAACGGGGAGGCGGCCGTATCGCATCCTGTTCCATCCGGACGGCAAATCCTTCTTCGTGACGCATTGGGCCGACGGCACGCTGGGGCACTATGACGCGAACGATGGCAGCGTGCTCGACACCGTGCGCATCGGCGCCCACCCCACCGATATGGTCTGGCGGAAGGGCGCCCCCACGGAACCTGCGGAAGGCGAACCTACCTGGACGGCGCGCCTGTTCGTGGCGGCGGCCAATACCAACAACGTGTACGCGGTCGCCGTCAGCTCGGGGAACCAGTTGAGCGTGGTGGAGAGCATCAACGTATCCATGACGCCGCGGCAGCCGCTGGGAATGACACCCTCGGCGCTGGCGCTCAGCCCCGATGAAAGCCGGCTCTACGTGGCCTGCTCGGACGCCAACGCGGCCGCGGTGGTGGATGTCTCGGAAACGCGCAGCCGCGTCGAGGGATTCATCCCCGCCGGCTGGTACCCCACGGCGGTGCGCGCGCTGCCCTCGGGGACGCTGGTGGTGCTGAACGGCAAAGGTCCGCGCTCGTATCCCAATCCCGACGGGCCCAACCCCACCAAGCACCTCGCGCCGGTGCACCAAGGCGATTCGCCCAGGGGTGCGGGGTTCGTGGCCTACATGCAAACCGGAACGGCCTCGTGGATCGACCCATTCACCAGCGACCAGCTCGAGGCCTGGACCAAGGCCGCCCTCGCTAACTCGCCCTACCGCGACTCCAAGCTGGAGGAGACCAGCCCGCTGCCGCCCATCGAGCACGTCATCTACATCGTGAAGGAGAACCGCTCATACGACCAGGTGCTGGGCGACATGAAGGAAGGCAATGGCGACGCCTCGCTGGTGCTGTTCGGCGAGAACGTCACGCCCAACCTCCACAAGCTGGCGCGCGAGTTCGTGCTGCTCGACAACTTTTACGTGAGCGCCGACGTCAGCGCCGACGGGCACAACTGGTCCACCGCGGCCATCGCGCCGGATTACGTCCAGAAGCTGTGGCCCAACGAGTACGCCGGCCGGCGCCGCCTCTACGATTTCGAAGAGCAGGACGCGGCGTCGCTGCCCCCCGCCGGTTACCTGTGGACCAACGCCGCGGCGGCCGGCATTTCCATTCGGAATTTCGGCTACATGGTGAACAACAAGCCGGATGCCCCCAAGGGGTCGGAACAAATCACCGGTGTGCGCGACCCGGTGCTGGCCAAAGTGACCAACCGGATGTATCGCGGCTTCGACCTGACCTACCCCGACGTGGAGCGCGCCAAAACTTTCCTCGGCGAGCTGGGGGAATACGAGAAGTCCGGCGACATGCCGCGCCTGATCGTCATGCGCATGGGCAACGATCACACCAACGGCATCACGGCCGGGCGGCTCACACCGCTGGCGCTGGTGGCGGACAACGACTATGCCATCGGCATGCTGGTGGAGGGCGTTTCGAAATCGCGCTTCTGGGCGTCGACCGTGATTTGCATATTGGAAGACGACGCGCAAAACGGGCCCGACCACGTGGATTCGCACCGCTCGCCGGCATTTTTGATTTCGCCCTGGGTGAAGCGCCACGCCGTGGACGGCACCATGTATAACACCACGTCGATGCTGCGCACCATCGAATTCCTGCTCGGCCTGCAGCCCATGACGCACTTCGACGCGGGGGCGCGCGTCATGACCGCGTCGTTCCAGCGCCAGCCCGACGCGGCCCCGTACAGCGCCGAGAAGCCGCGCATCCCCCTGGATCAAAGGAATCCCGACGCCCCGGCCGCGGGGGGCCCTCCGGGCCCGTCGGCGCACATGAATTTCGAGGAAGCGGACCAGAACGACGACGACGCGCTGAACGATATCTTATGGCGCGCCATTCGCCAAGACCCGCCGCCGCCTCCCGTGCGCAGCTATTTCAGCCGATAAGAAGAATATGCCACGCGTCTACTTGTGCTTCCTCTGGCACATGCACCAGCCTTTTTACAAGGACCTGGTCTCCGGTGAGTACAAACTGCCATGGACGCGCATGCACGCCCTCAAGGACTACTACGGCATGGCGCGGATTCTGGAGGAGTTTCCGGAAGTCCGGCAGACGTTCAACCTGGTCCCTTCAATGATGGCGCAGGTGGCGGAGTACGCTTCGGGCGAAGCCGCGGACCCATTTCTCGATGCCGCCCTCAAGCCGGCCGAAAGTCTCACCGAGGCGGACCGCGCATTCCTGCTGCAACATTCGTTCTACTCCGATCCGGAGCGCATGATCTACCGCTACCCGCGCTACGGCGAGCTATACGGCGCGTGGCAAGGGCAAAAGCGCTCGGGGTCGCGGAACCTGTTCGGCCCGCAGGATTTTCGCGACCTGCAAATGTGGTCGCAGATCGCCTGGTTCGACGAGGTGTTCCAGGCCCAGGATCCGGAGGTGAGCGAATGGGTCCGGCGCGGACGCGACTTCACGCCGGCCGACCAGCGCCGCATGGGCGAGAAGCAGCGCGAGATGGTGGGCCAGGTGTTGCCGGTGTACCAGCGGCTGGCGGCCAAGGGCCAGATCGAGATTTCGACGACCCCGTATTACCATCCCATTCTGCCGCTGCTGTGCGATTCGAACATCGCCGGCGTGGCGCATCCGAACGTGCCGCTGCCGCCGCGGTTCCGCTACCCCGACGATGCGCGCCGCCAGCTCACGCTGGCGCGGGAGTACATGGCGCGCCATTTCGGCGCGGCGCCGGTGGGGCTGTGGCCCTCGGAGGGTTCCGTCTCCGACGAGGTCTTCGCGATTGCCTCCGAGCTGGGTTTTGAATGGGCCGCGACCGACAGCGGGGTGCTCAACCGGACCTTGGGACGGGCGGTCCCCGTGGACGGTCTCTACCATCCATACTGCTGGCGGCAGGGCGGCAAGACGCTGAACGTGATCTTCCGCGACCATTTCCTCAGCGACCTGATCGGGTTCGTCTACGCCAAGACGGACGCGGCCCAGGCGGCCGAGGATTTTCTGCGGCGCATCCGCGAAAACTGCGCGGGTCTGGCCGCCGCCGGGCGCGACGCACTGGTGCCCATCGTCCTCGACGGCGAAAATGCGTGGGAATACTACGACCACAACGGCCGGCCATTCCTGCGCGAGCTGTACCGGAGGATCTCCGAGGACCGCCAGATGCGCGCGGTGACCGTGAGCGAGGCCCTGCGGCTGCTGGCGCCGGAGCCGGTCGATCACATTTTTCCGGGATCGTGGATCGACGCCAATTTCGATGTCTGGATCGGGGCCGAGGAAGATAACCAGGCATGGACGCAACTGCTGCGCGCGCGGCAGGCGTACGACTCGGCCGCCATGGTCCCCGAAGACCAGCGGCGGCTGGCGCTGGAAGAGCTGCTGATCGCGGAAGGCAGCGACTGGTGCTGGTGGTACGGGCCGGAACACCATTCGGCCAACCGCGTGGAATTCGACCAGCTCTACCGCAGCCATCTCGCCAACGTCTACCGTTTTCTGAATCTGACGCCGCCGGAGGAACTTTCGCGGCCCATCCTGCGCATCACGCTGACGGAGGTGCACGTCGCGCCATCGGGGCCGGTCACGCCGGTGATCGATGGCCTGGTGACCTCGTACTTCGAATGGATCGGCGCGGGCATCTATCGCGTAGATGAGCGCTCCGGATCGATGCACGGCAAGAGATTCCTGGTGAAGGAGGTGCATTTCGGCAGCGATGGCGCAAACTTCTATCTACGCGTGGATTTCCACTCGGGATGCGAGCGGGAACTCTCGCGCATGGAGGCGCGATTGACGGTGCAATCGCTGGACGGCGCGCACAGCAGCGCGGTTGAGATCGGCTTCGCCAATGGGGTGGCGCAGGCGGCCGGGATGAAGCTGGCGGCGGCGCCCGCGAGCGGCCAGCCGGTGGAATGCGCTTTCGCGCGCGTGCTGGAAGCGCGCATCTCGCTCGCGGCGATGGGCGTGGCGCCGGGCGGCGGCCTGCGGTTCCAGTTTTCGCTGTGGCAGGCCGGTTTGCCCATGGATGCCGTGCCGCAGCAGGGCTGGCTGGAAATGCGAACCACGGACCCGCTGGAATTGACGGCGTAGGTGGGGCAGACCATCGTTTTTTGTGGTCTGCCAGCCTCACCAAAGCGCGCTGTTGGCAGACGACAAAGGGCGATCGTCTGCCCTACAATGGTAAACTGTTGGGAGTTATGGCAATTCCGAATGTAAAGCGTTTCCGTGCTTTCTGCCCCACGTGCAACGACAATTTCACGCTGATGGCTGTCCTCCCCAAGGATGCCAGCGTGGAGCAGTACCTGGCGGACGCCGTGGCGCGCCACGATCACAAGGCGTTCCAGGAGTCCAAGGTGCAGCACTTCAAGATCCGCGTCGGCCAGCAAAAGCAGAGGAAAGCGAAATAACGTTAGAATCTGGCCTGCAAGGTCCGCAAGGCTCGCAAACCCGCCTGCGCCACATCCGCGTCTTTATCGTCGCTCAACTTCTGGAGATGCGGAATGCTCTCCCGGTCGCCGCTGCGGGCCAGCACGCCCGCCAGGCCGATCTTCTCGTCCTTGGTGCCCGTCTCGAGCGGACCGTAGAGCGCCTTGCGGACCTGGCCGTCGCGCGCCAGTTCCACCAGGAAAGGAGACGCATCGCCCTTGTAGGCGGCGGAATTCAACTCGTCGATCAAGTATTGGAGCGGGCTGAACTCGGCGATCTCGGCCTTTCCAAGCATCACCTGGGCAAAGGCAAGAGAAAGCCGGGGCGAGGTTTTTCCCTCGTCCTGCCACGCTTTTTCGAGCATGGGCAGATCGCCCGCATTCCGCAGCCGGGCATAGCCTTCCGCCGCCGCCGCTCGCATCCGGTCGTCCTTGTCGTGCAAGTACTGCGCATACAAGTCGCGGCTTTTCTCCGACGGCAGCATGGCGATGGCGGTGAGCGCCGCGCGCTTCACCTTGGCGTCGTGCGCGTGTTTGAGCACGTCGGACAGATCCGGAACCGCGTCCATCGCCCGCAACAGCCCGGTGGTTTCGATGGCGGCGATTTGCACTTTCTGGTCGAGGTCGTGCAACAGGAAGGTGACGCGCGGCCCGGCCGATTCGTCGCCGATCTTCTGCAAAGCCACCAGCGATTCGTACATCACGTCGCTATTCTTGGAGTGGAGGGCTTCCACCAGGTCGGGAACAGCTTTCCGGCCGCGCAGGATGCCGAGGGCGCGCGCGGCGTTGGCCCGCGCATCCATGTTGCCGCCGCCGCTGGCCAGTCTGCCAAGCGCGTCGATCACCTCGGGCCGCACCGCGACGTAGGGGTCGATCACCTGGTCGTTGGTGTCGGTGAATCGGCCCTTGATGCCGGTGCCGGCGCGCCGCAGTGACGCGCCGATGCCGGTCTTGACATAGCCGGGAAGGTAGAAGTTCACCAAGCCGTCGGTGGCACGGATCTGCACCTCGGGATCGTTATCCCGGGCGGCCAGAATCAGCGCATCGAGGCTCGCCGCCGTGCCGATTTCGGTAATCTGCTTGACGGCTTCGATGCGGACGCCGGCATCCGGGTTCTTGAGCAGTTCCTGGAGTTGAGGGAAGGCGCTGGAGCCGGCCTTGGCGATCTCGCGGACATCCTTGGGACGCACATCCTGGGCCGGCAGAAGCGTCGCGGAAACAAGCAGGAGAAGCACGCGATAGGACCGCATACTTCTACTGTATCGAACATGCCAAAGAATTAGGGCCACCGATGAACACAGATAAGAATTCCCAAAAGATTTTATCCGTGTTCATCGGTGTTCATCCGTGGCTAAATTGCTTACCGCACGAATTCGACTTCCACGCGCCACGGCACCAGGCCCGCTTCGAAGCCCAGGTCAAGCAGTTTCTGCGCGGCCTGCGGGACGATGTCGCCGGCGTCCAGGGTGTAGTGGTTGACGTACATGCCGACGAACTTTTCCGCCAGGCCCGGCTCCATGTCGCCCGCGAACTGCAGGGCGTACGCGAGCGCCTCGTCGTGGTTGTCGAGCGCGTATTGAATGCTCTCGCGCATCAGCCGGCAGCACTCGCTCTGAATTTCCGGATCGAGCGACCGCAGCAGCACGTTCCCGCCCAGCGGCAGCGGCAGGCCGAAGCTGGTCTTGAACCACCGCCCCAGGTCCACCACGCGGTGAAAACCCTCGCGGTCGAAGGTCAATTGCGCCTCGTGAATGATGAGGCCGGCATCGACGGCGTGCTCTTTGACGGCCTCGGTGATCTTGTCGAAGGGCGTGACCACCGCTTCGAAATCCGGCTGGAACAGCTTGCACGCCAGGTACGCGGTGGTCAGCGTGCCCGGCACGGCGATGCGCTTGCCCTTCAGCTCTTCGGGTTCCATGGGGCGGGTGGCGATGATCATGGGACCGTACCCATCGCCGACGCTCGAGCCGCTGGCCATGAGCACGTACTTGCCGGCCACGTACGGATAGGCGTGATAGGAAATGGCGGTCAGCTCGTACAGCCCCTCCAGCGCCTTCCGGTTCAGCGTCTCGATGTCTTCCAGCACATGGCGGAAGGAAACTCTGGGCGAACGGACCTTCTTGGTGGCGAGGCCGTAGAACATGAAGGCGTCATCGGAATCCGGACTGTGCGCGCTGACGATTTCCAGGGAAGCAGCCGAAGTCATATGTGGGACGACTCATCCAGTTTACAACAATGCGGCTGGCGACCCCGTCGAAGGGAAACGAAAAGAGGGGAGAAAAAGCGAAGGGCGGTCATCCGGCGGGCGCGTGAACTGGAAACCCCGTTGACGATCATCCGATTTGCGCATCACGCGCTGTGCGGCCTACCGCCCGCACGAAAATCCGATCGCGCAGAACTTCCCACTACCTCGCTCACTTGCCGCGGATAAGGCCGCCCCCTTGGTAGCCCGGCTCTATTGGTTTCACCTCCCGCCGGCCCCGGTGGGCCGGCCTGATTCCACTTCCAGTTTCATGCCGGCTGGTATGCTTGTCAATGGTAGCCAAGATCCAGTTCATCTAAGCAAGAGACGCATGTTTTGGGGTCTTTTTCGGAGAAAAGACGCGCCCCTGGCCGGAGCACCCGCCGTGCGCCGGCTCAAGACCTACTCCGCGCGGAGCGGCTACGCGTACCAGTATCGCTACCAGGGAAGCCGGCCTCTTCACGGGCAGGATAGCGGAGTGGAGTTCGTCTTCAGCGTCTCGGCCGATCGCAAAAGCTGGCACGCCGTGGGAGTGCTGGTGAGCGATGGCGCCATCCGCGCGTGGGAAGAGGCCCGTGCGCGGCAGCTTTCCTCCACCGAGCGCTATGCCATTGCCAAGATGGCGCTGTTCCAGGCGTTTGACGAGCGCCCCACCCCGGCGCTGATGAAAGACCAGGTGCGCGTGCGAGACGCCGACCTGGAGGCCATCATCGAGGCATTGGATTTGTAGTGGGGCGGGTCCCCGACCTGCCCCGCAACTTGCGCACGGCAGACTGGGGCGCCGAACTGGCGGACGTAGTCGTGCCGCTTCCCACCGGAATCAGGGCCTCGGATGCGTCTGAGTCCGGTCCCACGATCTCCAGGCTGTTGTCTCCTGTGGTAGCGCCGGCCGGCACGGTCACGTTGATCTGATACAGCCCGGCAAACCCAGGCGCCAGGCCGGAGTAGCCGACTGTGGCCGCTTGCCCGCCGATGTAAACCGCGATGGTGTTGTTGGTTTGGCTAAACACCCCGGCCGAGCCGTCCTGAACCATGGGATTCACGGTCCCCAGCCCCGCCAGATACACGGACACCGTCTCACCCGCTTGCGCCGGGTTTTGCTGCGTAACCAGCGAGTAATCCCCGTGCAGCACGGCGCCATATCCCACTCCGCCCGGGGGCACGGTGAAGACGCCCGGCGCCGTCAGGTTCACAAATTCGGTCACCGTGTTCGAAAGAACGCCGTTGTTGTTCACCTGGATTTGGGCGATCTTACTAGACCCGATGGCATACGGCACAATCGCCGAGATCTGTCCCGGGCTCACATATTGGACCGGCGCCGGAAGACCGTTGACCGTCACCTGGACGCCGTCGAGACCCGTGGTGGGGAAAGGAACCGCCGCGGCAGGCGGGGTGCCGGGCGCGAGGTTGGTGCCAAAAAGGGTGATGAAGTCCCCGGGCGCGATGCCCGCCGTGAATGGCGCATAACTGGCGGCGTTCACTACCCCCGTCGGGTCGAGGAACACACCCGAGCCGCTGAAGGTGGGCGCCGGGAGCGCCACGTTGATGCCCAGGTAAGGACCGATTCCCGACCCGACCCGCATCCCGTTGGCGCCCACCACGTAGTTCATCACGGAGGGGATGCTGTACGTTCCATTCGCGTTTACGGAGTACGCCTCGCTGTAGGTATAGCCGTAGAGGTAGCCGTCCAAGACATCGTTCACCCGCTGGTGGCCCCTCACCACGCCCGCATCCGCTTTGAGCGATCCGTAGTAGGTATCGAAGACGGAGGACAGGTC
>Ga0326728_10024090_pt1 | contig 11069 bp, 6 predicted proteins | sample MB3enrmetagenome_FD_207602 | JGI IMG/M metagenome (GOLD analysis project Ga0326728, IMG submission 207602) | Lab enriched peat soil microbial communities from McLean, Ithaca, NY, United States - MB31MN | ecosystem: Environmental > Terrestrial > Soil > Wetlands > Peat | place: USA: New York... | reverse complement strand
TTGTGGAACGCCTGCACGTCGGCGCGCGAAATATGGTCGAGGTGCTCGTACTCCATGTCCCAGCCATAGGGCGTGTCGTCGTCATAAAGGATGCCGGAGAACGCACGGAGCAGAATTCCGTTGGGGTCTTCGTTGCGGCGGGAAATGCGGCTGCGCAACTGCAACTTGGCCAGATCGACCTTGTCGATGCGGAACACCGGGGTGGCGAGCACGTCGCGGAACGCTCGCAGCACTTCGGTCGAGTTCTCCGCCAGCGAAAAGAACGAGACATCTCCCGAGGATTCGTCGATGGCGGATTCCACGCTTCCGGCCATGTCCTCCAACTTGACGTCCAACTGCTCGCCGGTCATTTCGCGGGTGCCCCCGGTGCGCATCGTCATGCCGGTCAGGGTGGCGACACCCACTTTACCGGCTGGATCGAACAGATTTCCGGTGCGAACGCGCGCCATCCCGCTGATGGCGGGCAACTCATGATCTTCGAGCAGAAACAGTTTCATTCCGTTGGGCAGCGTGAAGGTGGCGACTGGAGGAGCTTCGATGGGCCGCAGGGGCGGATACTTAAGGTCGCGGGGCGAGGCTGCCGACGCGGGTGCGGGTGCGGGCGCGGTTGCCGGACGGGGCCGGGCAGTGGTTTGCGGCGGCGTTTGGGCACTCGCCAGGATGGCGGCGAAGCTGAGGACGGAAACCGTGCGTGGGAGAGAGCGGATCATCGGCGGCCTCCTCTGGCTGGCGCGGGTTGCGGCGGGGGCGGCGTCGAATAGACCACCGTGCGTTGGGAGGCAACCAGGTACTTGCGCGCAACACGCTGCACATCGTCGGCGGTCACCTGGTTCAGATCCGCGATGGAAGTGAACAGCTTGCGCCAATCTCCATACGCGGCGTAGTAAGCCGGAAGCTGCGAAGCCAGGCCCTGATTGCCGTCCAGAAATGAGATCAATCGGGCGCGGGCCCGGTTGCGGGCGCGATTCAGGATTTCGTCATCCACTTTCTGCGTCTGAAGGCGCGCCACCAGGGCTTCCAGGGACTTCTCGTTTTCTTCCACGGTGTGCTCTTTGGCCGGGACCAGCAGGAAGGCGAACAAGCTGGGATATCGGCCATCGGGGTAAGCGGAGACCGCCTGGACCTCCAGGGCGATGCGCTGGTCCTCCACCAGTTCTTTGTACAGCATGCCCGTGCGGCCGCCGGACAGGATCAGGCCCAAGACGCGGAGCGCCGGGTCGTCGGGGTCGCGCTGGTCGGGCCGTTTGTATCCGCAGAGCAGCATAGGCTGGATGGGCAATTGCATCTGGATACGTTTGGTCCCCCGCTGAGGGGGTTCCACGGTGTGCAGTATCGGCGGTGCGGGACGCGCCGGCAAGGGGCCGAAGTAGCGCTCGGCCAGGCGCCGGGCTTCGTCGGGAAAGACATCGCCCACCATGGCGATCACCGTGTTGCCGGCGGTGTAGTATTTCTCGAAGAACGCCCGGGCATCTCCGTACCTCAGATTGGCGGCGTCGCTGGGCCAGCCGATTGCGGGATGGTGATAGGGGTGGGCCTCAAAAGCGGCCGCCAGAAATTCCTGCCGCATCAGGCCTTGAGGATTCCGCTCCACCAGCACGCGTTGTTCCTCCAGGAGCGCGTCGCGCTCTTTGTAGAAGTCGCGAAATACGGGGGAGAGGAAGCGTTGCGATTCCATCAGAAACCACAACTCGATGCGATTGGAGGGCAGGCTGCACGCGTATTCGGTGCGGTCGTGAACGGTTACGGCGCTCAACCCCATGGCGCCGTTGGCCTCCAGGAGCGCGGCGAACTCGTTCGGCCGCACGAACCCCTGCGCCTGGTTGATGGCGTTTTGCAATTGCAGATCGAGCACATCGAGGCGCTCCTGGTCGGCTCTGGGCCCTTTGTTCCGTTCGGCCTGCAGGCGATCGTAGACCTCCTCGACGGCGTCCAGCGCCTTCTTCTCGGAAGCCCAGTCGGCGGTCCCGATGGTTTCGGTGCCTTTGTACGCGAGGTGTTCGAACAGGTGTGCGAGACCGGTGGCGCCGGCCGGATCGTCCAAGGAACCGGCGTCCACCCACGTGCGGAACGAAATCACGGGCGCGTCATGCCGTTCCACGACGATGAAGTGCAGACCATTGGCCAGCGTGAACTCGGTGACCTTCTTTTCGAACTGCTTCAGGTTTTGACCGCAAAGGGCCGTGCCGAGGAGCAGGGCCGGTAGAAAGGTCGAACGGCAGCGAAGTCCCATTGAGGCTTTTAGCGACTCCTGTATCCTCTTGAGAATAGCAAGGCCCAGGTGCCAGGTTGGGGGCGCTCGGGAGTTTCCTCGGTTGGGGGTGGGATGACCGGGGTTTGTCCTAGAACCCTTATGACTGTCAAGGTACTTCCAGGACTTCAAGTGCCTGCACCCGATTCCGCATAATGGACTCGTTCCAATCCGGGGGAGTACATGCAATCGAAGCGAGCCTTGATCGTAGACACAAACGCCGCGGGAATCGCGGGAGAGCGCCGGCACGATCGGCGTTACGAGATCCAGTTGGATCTGCGCTGGAGATTGATCCGCCGCCGCCGTGTGCTGGAAGCCGGAATAGGACACACTATCGATCTGTCCAGTGGTGGGATCCACTTTGAGACCGACCGACCGCTCCCGGCCGGTCTCAACGTGGAGTTGTCCATCGCCTGGCCGGCGATGCTGCATAACATGGCTCCCCTTCAGTTGGTCGTCTCCGGCAAAATCGTCCGCAGCAGCGGGCGCAGAACCGCGATTCAGAAATACGCGCACGAATTCCGCACGGTCGGTATCAACGGGGGCCAACGCGCTACCAGCAGTGCGCCGTCGGGGCCTTCCACTTCCTTTCTGGCCCAGCCCGCGGCCTATTTCAGTATGGGGAAGATGCACTGATACGGGTTTCCTCCGATGGCAGTACTTTGATTCGTCGCGGGGCGGATCCCCTGGTCCGCCCCCTTTTTTTGCGTCTTGGCAGGGCAGGTTGCCAACCTGCCGCAAAAAGACAGAGCCTTTCCTATTTCGCGTCTTTGGCGCAGCGGAAGCCGAGATCGTCGGCCAGAAAGCGCGCGGGAACCGTCCCGTAATCCCGGACCGCTTCGGAAGCCAGCGACGGTGTCTTGAAGGAGAGGCCGCGGATCATGTACCAGGGCTCGCTGGCTTTGGGCGGAGGATCGATCAGGATGCGGAAATGCTCGATGGCCTCGGGGCTGGGCGTCATTTCCTGTTCCACCAACTCCCACGCGTTCCCCACCATGTTCAGCGCCCCGTACGGGCTGGCCCCGTCGGGCAAATCGGTCGCCGGACGCAGCCCCTTGCCGTTCACGTTGCAGCGCGCCGCATCGGGATTGTTGCCCCAGGGAAACAGCCGGCCGTCGGCGCCGCGGGCCGCCTTTTCCCATTCCTGGGAGGTGGGCAGCCGTTTCCCCGCCCATTTGGCGAAGGCATGCGCTTCGATGATGGTGACGTTCACCACGGGGTAGCCCGGTTTATCTTTGGGGAAGCCCGGCGGCAACGGCTCTCCCTGGGCGTTGTGGAATTGCAGGAAGGCCGCGTTGGTGACCTCCGTCTTGTCGATATAGAACGCCGGCAGGGTGACAGTTCGATCGTCGGTGCCGTACTGGAACGGCCCCGCGGGAACCAGTTCCATCTCGCCGGTGGGCGTCAGGATGGTCGATTCCAGCACCGCGGTCTTGGCGCCTCCGCCGCCCTTGGTCTCCACCACCCTGGGGGACGGCTTCAACGCGAAATACAACCCCACGCCCAACACCAGGATGGCCGCCGCAACCGCGGGCAGAAGCCACTTGCTGGAAAAAATGGAGGGAGCGGCGGGCTGTTCGGGCGGCTTTTCCAGTTGCAGGCTGGGGACCCCGACGCGGCTGACACGGATGGCCATGGTCGGCGCGCCGTAGTCCACAATCAGTTGCTCGATCTCTTCGCAAACCGGCGCGAACCCTTGAGGACGGCCGGCGGGATCCTTGACGGTGCATGCCGCCACCAGATCGCACACCGACTGTGGAACGTTGGCCTGGTAGAGCGGCTCCAGGTTGAGCGGCTCGTTCAGAATGCTGTAGAAGATCCGCTCCACGGTATCGCCGCTGATGGGCTTCACGCCCGAGAGCAGTTCGAACAGCAGCACGCCGAACGCGTAGACGTCCACCTGTTCGGTAATGTTCTGGCCGGTCACCTGCTCGGGAGCCATGTAGTAAGGCGTCCCCAGCACGTAGCCGGCGCGGGTCATGGCCAGGCCTTCGGTTTTGGCGATGCCGAAGTCCATCAACTTCACCACGCCGCCGGCCGTCAGGTGGATGTTCTCGGGCTTGATATCGCGGTGGATAATCTTCTGGCTGTGAATGTACTCGAGCGCGCGCGCCACCTGCAGCGCGATTTTGAGTTTGTTCTTCAGGTCTCCGGTGCGATTGTTCTTGATGGCGTGCCGCAGGTCCTCGCCGCGCAGAAACTCCATCACCATGAAAGGCCGGCTCTGGTCGTCCTCGCCGAAATCGAAGATGCTGATCACGTTGTCGTGGGCGATGTTGCCGGCCATGCGGGCTTCCGCCAGAAAGCGCGCTTTGGCCTCCGCGTCCTGGCAGCCGGCATCGGTCAGGATTTTCACCGCCACGGTGCGTCCGATCACGGTGTCGTGGGCGCGATAGACATGCGACATCCCGCCGCCCAGGAACTCTTCCAGCTCGTACTTGCCGATCCTCGCGGGAAGCTGCATCTACGGTCTCGCGACCTCCGATACGCAACCCAGTCCGGTGAAGAAGTTCTGCGGGTTGGGATTGAAGTCGAGCCTCACCACCACGGGCTGGCCGGAAGGTCCGCGCATCGGCTGGGACCCGGTCACCGGCCGCTTTTCCACTTGCGTGCCGGCGTGCCCTTCGGCTTCTGCGATGAAGCGGTAGACCGACCACAGGCCGTCATAAGTCGCGATGGTGAAATCCTGGCCTCCGCCCTTGAACTGCACCTTCAATTGCAGGGAGTGCGCGGCGGGCCCTGGCCAGGTGTAGGTTTTGCCCGGCGTGCCGGGAGAAAACACGGCCGTCTGGTCGTCGATAATCAGCGTGACCTTGTCGATATCCGGAGACGAATTCAGCGGGCTCACGGTGTAGCGGAATTGCGGATCGCCGGCGCCGGAGGGGAAGGCCAGGTCGGTAAACGCCGCCGCGCGGTTCAGGAAGGAAACGAAAGCCGGGTTGATGTTCAGGCCGCCGGACGGGTTGGCCGCGAACTGCGAGCCCGAGCGCGTGATGACCTTCTGCAAGGCGGTCTCGTAGAACTGCCAGATGGCGCCTTCCTTCGGCCGGTAGAGCGCCGAAACATCCGCCAGCGTGGCCTGGTCGGTGGCTTTCGGGTTGAACGGATACTTGCGCAGGATGGGACTGACCTGCGCGCACATTCCCGCGCCTTTTTGATTGATCTCCGCCGGGCCGAGCGCGCGCAGCAGTCCTTGCGCGTAGGTGATGGGATCTTCCAGCAGCGAGCCGACTTTCTTGTCCACCTGGGCTTCGGTATCGGGACGGAAGGCCTGCTCAATCTGGCGCGTATTGACGATGGCCTGGCGCGCGTTGTCGAGCGTGGGCGCCGCCGCCGCGTCGTTGGGGATCCCCGGGGAACTGGCGATTTGTTCGATGGACGTCTGCAAGGTGGTCAGCCCCTGCATATAGTTCTGGTTGGGCGGCGCAATCACCACGTCGGTAGTGTTGGAAGGAACCACCGCCTGAGGAGGCTGGAACAGGATCTTCACGTTGGGGTCGTCGACATCGGTGTTGCGCGACGCCACGGCGATCAGTTCGAGCAGCGGGGATTGGTTTCCGGCCAGCGTCTTGAGCTTGTCCGAGGCATCCCGCAAGCTGGCGTAGCGGACCACGGAGGCCGACTTGATATAGGTGCGCCACTCGTTGACGAAGTCGCCGTAGTAGGTGGACTTGAGGTCTTCCTCCAGTTTGGCGCGATCGATGTTGGCGGACCCTTGGTCGCCGAGCACCCAAATCTCTCCGTTGAAGTACCGGTCGGCGTGGGCGATGGCGTTCTTCATGAACGCCCAGCCGCCCTTGGAGAACGCCCCCGGCACCACGTGCGGTTCGCGCACCACTTGGTCGGAACCGGGGAACATTTTGTGGAAGTCGATCGGCGGATTGGTCTTGGCCGCTTCCGACAGCATGAAGGCATACACCCGTTCGGCGCCGGCGAACTGCGCCAGATAGCCGCGCGCGTGGGCGACGGCGTCTCCGTCGATTTCTGATGTGTAGGGGTTGCTCTCCTTCAGTTGATCCGCGTAGAAATCGAACTGCTTTTGCGCCAGTTGGACCCGATCGGTTTCCACCGTCCGCCCGGCCATCCACCAATCCATCAGCACGGGCGTCAGGAACGGCTTGGTGCTCTTGTCGGGATTGGAGGTGGTGATGAGATACGCCTTCAGCGCGTTGTAGGTGGGCGTGTACTCCGGCCCGGGCGTAACCGGCAGGGTGCGCAGGTTTTGCAAAATTCCGGTCTGCGTCTGGCCGAACAGCAGGAGCTTGAAACGGTCGAAGTAAACCCGCCGCGCTTCGGGATACAGGTCGTCGCCCACGAATAGAAACCAGCGGTAGAAGAAAGGCGCGCCTTCGCGGCGGCACTGGACCAGGGTTTCCATGGCCTGGCGCAGAGTTTCGAGTTTGCGCAACGACTCGACCGGCGCCAACCCTCCGCCGGACGATTCGACCGACGAAATCCCCACGGCCGCGTCGCGGACCTTGTTTTCCAGCGACCGGTTGTTGAAGAACGAGATGGTGAAGCCTGCCGTCAGCAGCAGGCACAACCCGGCGGCCGAGGCAAACAGAAAACGGCGCCAGAAACTGGTCTTGGTGCTGGCTCCGCTGGCGCCCATGGCGGCGCGGTCGGCCAGCAGGATGTCGTTAAACAGGTGGCTCAGAAACAGCCATTGGGGCACCTTGCGCGTGGTGGCTACCGGCGGCGGGGGCGCGGGCGCGCCGGCCATGGCGCCCACGCTGAAGATTCCGGTGGCGCCCTGCGCCTGTCCATAACCGCCTGGCTGCGGCTGCTGGGCCGCCTGCACCGGCGCCGCTTCATTGATGAGGATGGGACGTACGCCGGTGAAATAGAAGCCTCGCAAGAACGGGCCTACGCTCAACTGGCTGGGACGGCACAGATCCACCAGAAACTGCACCACGGTGGGGCGCAGTTTGCGGAATTCGCGCGGAAATTCATAAGCTGCCGGCAACTTGGTGGGATCCGTCTCCCGCGACAGGAACTCGGGCCGCGCGTCGGCCAGCGCTCGGAAAAGCCGTTCGAAGTTACCCGTCAGCCGCGTGGTCTCTTCTTCCCCGTACACGCCCTCGCCGCGGCCTTGGACCATGGGCAGCGTGACGCCGAGCACCTGGGTGGCCTCGTCGTTGGTGAGATTGCGGACGAACTCGGTGAAAAACGGCAGCCGGTCGGCCTTGGTGAAGAGCACGTACACCGGAAGCTGAATCCCCATGGACTGCGAGATCTCGCCCAGCCGCGCCCGCAGCGTTCGCGCCGCATTGGCGGCCGCATCCATGGCTCCGGGTTTGGTGAAGTTCTCGATGTCGTAGCACACCACCGCGGCGCGCGGCGCCTGCTCGCCCTTGCCCACCACGGACGTCTTGGGCTCGAGTTTGCCGACCAATTTGCGCCACTTGGCGGCGTCACCCGGCAGTTTGCCGCCGGCTTCCACGAACACCGAGCGCCGGGAGAACCAGAAATTGGCGGTGCGCGTGGGCGCGACGTTGCCTCCCTGGTAAATCTGTCCGGCCAGCAACTCGGGATCGAGTCCGGAGTGCAGCATGACGCTGGTCTTGGTGGCGCCGGAATCGCCCATCAGGAGGTACGCGGGCAGGGTGGCCACGCGCGCGCCCGGTTGAATCCTGGCCGCGGCGATCTTGGCGTCGGCATCGCGCACCAGCGGCGAGATCTCGTCGGCGCCGTCGCCCGCCGGTTCATCGCCGAACGCGGCGGCCTGGGCCTTCTTTTTCTTATTCCGCTGGATCAGGAAAACGGTCAGGAGAACGATCAACGCGACCAGCGTAACCGCCAGAACCACGTACAGTGTCGTCATGCGTCCTCCCTTAAGAACTCCAGGGGCGGGTTGCCAATCTGCCCCACAAGCCGGAAGCCACGGTCACATGGACTCCGCCGCCCAACACGATTTTGTAGACCACAAACAACAGCACCATCAGAATGGCCGCGGTGAGGGCAATGATTCCGAGCCGGCGCACCCACGGGTCCTTGCGGCCGCGCACCGCCTCCTTGGGCAGCGCCCAGGCCGGCGAAAGCTGCGAGAAGCGCGCCCGCACACGGTAGATCTTGGCCGCCGTCATGCTCATGATCTGGCCCAACTCGCCGCGGTTCGCGGCGCTGTAACGGCCGCCGAAACCGAGGAGCAGGCACAGATAGAAGACTTCCAGCAGGTCCGCGAGGTCCGCCGAATCGTTGCGCCCCAACAACTGCTGCAGATACTGGAAGAAAACCTCGCCCGCGATTTGCGTGCCGAACATTTCTTCCTGAAGCGGTTTCCGCGCCCAGTCGGCGAACACCGGGCTGCGCGAGTTGAGAACCGATTCATCGAGGAACGCGACCGTCGCATAGGTGGCGTACTTAATGTCCTCGGGTGTGTAACCGGCGGCCAGCGCCTGGGCCGCCGCGGTTTTGAGAGCATCCTTTGTATGGTGGCGGAAAGCGTTCGCGTCCGTAACGCCTTGCCGGTTGCCGCGCAGCCGTTCGATGGCTGTGAGCACCTCCTGAAAGTGCAGGGCCAGGTTTTCGGGCCTGCGGTTTTCGACGGAAGAAGTCATATCAGTTGTCCAACACTACTAGGATTTCCACTTCGGGGTTGGGGAATTCTCCCGGAACGTAAACGCCGATCCGGCGCGTCTGGGACATGTGGTCCCAACACGGGCCGCTTCTGGCGATGCCGAAATACTGGGTCTCCACGCGCGCCGAAATGGCCGGCGGAGGCACCGGCAGGTGGGTCAGCGTGAGGCCGGGCAGAGCGCGCCGCACCAACTCGCGCACAAAGGGCGGCGAACAGACCTTGATGAGCTGCGGCGCTTTCGCCATCAGGTCCGCCTCTCCCATGCCGGCGCGGACGGCAAACACCCATCGCGACCGGCCGAGGCAGCGCTGGTCTGAGATCTCGCCTTCATAGAAGTAGTCGCCGGCGGCTTGGAGCGGAATCGAGATGCAATTCGTGGGAACGATGGTTTCCAGGTGGGCGCGAATATGGCGGTCGAGCCGGTCGAAACACTCGCTGAGATTGCGGTGATCGTAAAGCGGCAGATCGCGCGGATGGGAATCCAGAGCGAAGGTACACAACGCGCCGCCCAGACGGGAGAGTTCCAGAAACAGTTCCTCGGGATGGCCGCGCTTGGCGACAAGCTGGTGGCGCAAGGGCGCCAGGGCCGAGTTCACGGCATGCAACAGCCAGAAGTTGGCGATTTCGCGGGTGGAGAACTCGGCGTGTCCCGAAGATCCGCGTTTCGCGCCCCGGCTGATGCTGGCGCTCTTCTCGCCCAGGATTTCGATGAGGCGCTGGGTCAGCAGCATCAGCCGCTGGCTGGCGCCGATTTCCAGTACCGGGGGCACGAAGTCGGCATCGTAGGCGAAATGGCCGGAGCGGTCGCGAACCACGCGCGCCATGGGCAGCGTCAAGAGGTCGCCCGCCGGCTCGGTATCCAACAGCAGTCTCAGATTTTTGCGGCCCAACTTAACCGGCCGTTCGTCGGCGCCACTGTTCTGGTCGTGGATCACGCGGGTTTCGGCCACGAAACGCGGGTCGCGGGCGGCCGCCGGAGCCGAGTCGTCCACCAGGCAGTTGAAACCGTCGGGCTTGCGCGGCGGAATGGCCAGCAGCACGGTGACGCCGTCGCGGGTGGGCGGAAACAGCTCGCCGACGGCGCGCGGCTGCGGGAGCGCATCGCTCTCCGGCATATTGAAGGGCAGGCCGTCGGGCATGATTCCGCGGGCGTGCAGCAGCGCGACCGTGCCGTTGTGCAGTGCATCCGCGTCCACTTCGATCCCCGCCAGTCCGTAGGCGGCGAACCAAAGGGAGGAAGTCGCGAATTGGATGGAGTCCTCGAAGTACCGGCTCTGCACCTGGAAGTGGTGCGGCCCGAGGTACATCCCTTCCGACCAGACTACTCTGGAAAGCAACTTCATAGGCCCGTGCGGATTACTGTAGCATACGCGGTCTGACAGGGCCTATGTCACCCTCGGGCGAGGTACCATGTTGAGGTACGGCGGGGGAGGATGTATGGACTTCTATCAGAAGTACAATCTGATTGCGCCGCTGGTTGGGGAAGGCACGCGGAGTTTTCACGCCAGGCAAATCTCGACTGGCCGCGAGGTCACCGTGCACCTTCTGATGGGCGGGAAGACGCCGGAAAACGAGGCTCTGCTGGCGCGCCTGCGCGGGCTCCCACCGCAAGCCATGGGGAAGTTGATTGAAGTGGGCGAACACGAGGGCACAACCTTTGTGGCCACCATGGCGCCTCCGTTCCAGCAGCTTTCGGAGTGGTTGAGCGAGCAGGAAGCCCCACGTCCCGCGGCCCCAGAAACAGCGGGATTTGCGCGGGTGGGGATGTGGAAGATTCCTGCAAAGACGCCTGGGACGGCACCGTCTGCCGGCGCGCCCGCTCCGCCTCCGCCGCCGGTCGCGACGCCGGCTCCCGCGGCTGCGGAGCCTGGCGAGTTCACCAAGTTGTTCCAGGCGTCCGAACCGTTGGCCTCGCAGCCGACACTGATCATCCCGGCCGCGTCCGCGCCCCCTCCGCCGGCGGTCGCGGCGCCGGCTCCCGCGGCTGCGGAGCCCGGGGAGTTCACCAAGTTGTTCCAGGCGCCCCAACCGCCATCTTCACAGCCGACCCAGGCCGTGCCAGCCGCGCCGGCTCCCCCTCCGCCGGCGGTCGCGACACCGGCTCCTGCGTCTGCGGAGCCCGGGGAGTTCACCAAGTTGTTCCAGGCACCCCAACCGCCATCCTCACAGCCGACACTGGCCGCGCCAGCCGCGCCTGCGCCCCCTCCGCCGACGGTCGCGACACCGGCTCCCGCGGCTGGG
>Ga0326728_10024088_pt1 | contig 11070 bp, 7 predicted proteins | sample MB3enrmetagenome_FD_207602 | JGI IMG/M metagenome (GOLD analysis project Ga0326728, IMG submission 207602) | Lab enriched peat soil microbial communities from McLean, Ithaca, NY, United States - MB31MN | ecosystem: Environmental > Terrestrial > Soil > Wetlands > Peat | place: USA: New York... | reverse complement strand
TAGACCGAATCCCGAACGAAAGTATCCGTGGAATTCAAAGCTACCGACCTCTTGCTGCAACTCCGCGATCTTTTGCTCCGCCTCTTGCAGGTTGTCATACGTCGGCTCCGAAGGCACTTGGCCTTGAAACCTCGCCCCGACCTTATCCGATTGTCCGAGAACCTTCTTGGCCGCTTCCTGGGCCAGTTCCGCCACCGAGACCGTCTTCTCTTCTGGCTTTGCGCTGGCCTCTTTCTCCTTTGCGAGTTGCTGTTCCAGGATAGCGATGCGTTGCTCGAACGCGCGAGCGGTCTCGGCGTACTGTTGTTTTAATTGCTGTAGTTCTTGTTGGAGTTGTTGTAGCTGATCGGCTGGTTGACCGGCGGCGTCCAAGGCGCCGAACGCAATCATGGCAGCGCACCAGGTGAACGAGCTGATTCTCCGCTTCCAACGACCATGTGAGACTATCTTCATGGATATCTCCGTCGTCCGTACGGGCCGCCTGTGGTCCTTAGCACGAGATGGTCCAGAACAGGACGGCGGCTACTCGGGGGCTGCGGTCGTTGAGCCCACGCGGGGGCCCGGCGGAGCTGACCGGAGCCGAGATGCAAAAGCTGCACATGAGATGCGAAAGTTGCCGACCCGCTATGCGCGAGTGCCGGTTCTGCTGCAGCCCGCTCTTGGGCTGAGTGGTCGGCTCTTGGGCTGAGTGGCCGGCGGAGTATAACTGTTACGGTGGTTCGGTCGCCTGGTCATGACTCCTCGTCCGAACCGATTCAATCTCGGGACTCCGGTCTGAGAACCAGGACGCCAAGAGGGGGAAGTGTCAGGTTTAAGGAGTATGGCCTGCCATGCTGCGGGATTGGAACGGCTTCAACACGGCCGCTGTTTCCCTGGCCACTGCCGCCGTAAAGTGGAGCGTCGCTATTCAGGGCTTCTGTCCAATAGCCGCTCACGGGCGCCCCGACGCGATAGTTGTGCCGAGGCACTGGAGTGAAATTGCAGATGAATAGCATCACGTCGGCAGGATTCCTAGCGCGTCTCAGGAAAGAGATGACACTCCGTTCAAAATCGCCGCAATCCACCCACTCGAATCCGGAGGGTTCGAAATCGACCTCGTAAAGGGATGGTTGCGCCCTGAAGAAAGTGTTCAGATCGCGCACCCACCGCAGCAACCCGGAATGCAGCGGACGCTCCAACAAGTGCCACTCCAGGCAGCGATCGTGGTTCCATTCATCCCATTGACCAAAGTCGTCACCCATGAACAAGAGCTTCTTCCCGGGATGGCCCCACATATAGCCGTAAAGGAGCCTTAGGTTCGCGAACTTTTGCCAGTCGTCGCCGGGCATCTTGGCGACCATCGAACCCTTGCCATAGACCACTTCATCGTGCGAGAGAGGCAGGACGAAATTCTCCGAGAAAGCGTAAACCAAGCTGAAAGTGATCTTGTTGTGGCAGTACCTGCGATAAATCGGGTCCTTCGACATATATTCGAGAACGTCGTGCATCCAACCCATATTCCACTTGAGGTCGAAGCCGAGACCGCCGAGATACGTCGGCCGGGAGACCATCGGCCAGGCGGTGGATTCCTCGGCAACCATCATGGCATCGGGGAATGCGGCGTACACATGTTCGTTCATTTGCCGCAGGAACTGAAGCGCGTCGATGTTCTCTTTGCCTCCATACGGATTGGGAATCCACTGTCCTTTGGGGCGTCCGTAATCCAGGTACAACATGGAGGCGACGGCATCCACCCGCAGCCCGTCGACATGATACTTGTCGAACCAAAACAGCGCATTGGCGATCAGAAAGCCTCGAACTTCGGAGCGGCCATAGTTGAATACGAACGTGTTCCAGTCGGGCTGCTCGCCCTGCCGGGGGTCCGAATGCTCGTACAGATGCGTGCCGTCGAAATAGCCGAGCCCGGCTTCGTCTTTGGGGAAATGAGCCGGCACCCAATCGACAATCACTCCGATCCCACGTTGATGAAGGCAATCCACCAGGTACATGAAATCCGCGGGTGTGCCGAATCGGCTGGTTGGCGCGTAATAGCCGATGACTTCATACCCCCAGGAACCATCGAACGGGTGCTCCATGACGGGGAGAAACTCGACATGAGTATAACCCGCCTCATGCACGTAGTCTGCGAGCTGCACAGCCATTTCCCGGTAAGTCAGCGGACGGTTTCCCTCCTCCGCTACCCTCTTCCAGGAGCCCAGATGGACTTCATAAATGGAGACGGCGCAACCCAGACCGTTTTTCTTTGCGCGGTTGGCCATCCACTCGCTATCGCCCCACGAATAAGTGGCGAGGTCCCACACCCGGGAGGCGGTTTGCGGCCGGATCTCCGCGGCAAATGCATACGGATCGGCTTTATCTACCTCATAATCCCGGTACTGGGACGTGATGTGATACTTGTAGAGTGCCCCTGGCGCCAGATCCGGCACAAAGCCTTCCCATACGCCGGTTGCTCCACGCGACCCGAGGACATTCAATTCCGGGTTCCATCCGTTAAAGTCCCCGAGTACGCTGACCTGCCTGGCGTTGGGAGCCCACACGGCGAAATGAACACCGCGCCGCCCGTCCGACTCGCCGAGGTGCGCCCCCATCTTGTCGTAGGCGCGGGAATTGGTGCCTTCCCCCAGCAGATATAGATCGTAATCGCTTAGCCATTGGTCCTGCGTTGCGCTTTGCATCGCTTACACCTCAAGGAAACGGACAAGAAGCCGGATCGCCGATGGGCGAACAGGCTTTTTCAACACACCAATCCCACCTTCTCACTCCATACGGAAATCAGTGGACCGTCTATGGTCCCTAGCACGAGATGGTCCAGAACAGAAAACCGCCTTTTCGGAAGCGGAGGCCGACTGGGCCGGGGCAGGGGAAAGCCGCCGGATTCGAAAGGCAACATCTGCACCTGAAAGTGCGGAATCTGCCGACGCCATCTCCGAATGCCGGTTCTACGGCAGTCCGTTCCCTAGCTCGCCGAGAGACGAGGGGCGGTTTGCGGCTGCCAAGCGGGTCTCGCAGGCCATCAAGGTCAGCCCGGCATGCAAGTCGTGTCCATCTCCGCGCACATTCAGGCGCCGCTGTCAAAGAGCGTGTCCAGAAGGAAACCGCCTTCCTGCAAAGCCGTTTGCACCCGCTGTGCCTCCCTGTCTATTTCATTGGTTGTCGTGCACACTGCTCTCTGGCTCTTTCAGCGCTTAGCGTTTTGGACTCCCTCGCTCCACTGTCTCCAAGTGGTGAATGAAGTGCTTAAGAATGGCCTGGGAGATTCGCCGTTGCGCTTCCAACTGCATCGAACTCGACGGGCCGCTTCCCAATGCAGCAACGGCGCATCGCTGCCGGGTTAGGCCGTTTGCAGGGAATGCTCATTCGCCTAAACATCCCGATGATAGCCGTCGGCCTGGGAGTTCGAGGAGACCTAGAAAGCAATGCAGCAGGCGGGAGAAATTCGGCAAGGCGATGGATGCACTCAAGCGCTGGCTGGGGATCTAAGGCGGCGCTGCCGCGTTGGAGTCGTTATGACCAACGCGGAAATATGACGACATCGATCCGGAAAGAAAGGAACGTAGATAATGTCTGAAACGAACTCGGTAGTAGCCATTTACGAAACCCACTCCCAAGCAGAGGAAGCGGTGAAGGAACTGCAGAGGTCTGGGTTTGACATGAAGAAAATGTCCATCGTCGGCAAGGATTATCATACCGACGAGCACGTTGTCGGTTACTATAACACCGGCGACCGCATGAAGTACTGGGGCAAGCTGGGCGCCTTCTGGGGCGGTCTCTGGGGAATGTTGTTTGGAGCGGCTTTCTTCGTCATTCCAGGCATCGGACCGATATTGGTAGCGGGCCCGCTGGTTGCCTGGATCGTCGGCGCACTGGAAGGCGCCGTGGTAATCGGTGGATTGAGCGCACTGGGCGCCGGACTGTATAGCATTGGCATCCCCAAGGACAGCGTCGTGAAATATGAGGCGGCGCTCAAGGCCGACAAATTCCTGCTTTTGGCCCATGGCACCGCAGACGAGGTGGCCAAGGCCAGGGACATCCTGCGGACGACGCACCCAACGGAGGTTGCGGTACACGCGGCGGAACGCGGGCAGCTCGCCTTGAGTAGCGGCAGATAGTCTTGCCATTGGCTGGTGAAGCGACTGTATCATCAGGGCGTTCAACCGCCCGGAAAAAGTGGAACGTTTAAGGAGAAATATCATGTATAAAAATGTGTTGATCGTTTCGGTTGCGGGCCTGAGTTTGCTCCTGCCCGTTTTGGCGTCGGATCGCGAAGATGACATTGGGCGTATCGAAAAGGCGACCCGGGTCTTCCACGAGATCATGGCAACGCCCGACAGAGGCATTCCCCGGGACCTGCTGGAAAAGGCGAAATGCGTTGCCATCATTCCAGGAGAGGAGAAGCTCGCCTTCATATTCGGCGGCAACTACGGCAAGGGACTGGCGACCTGCCGCACCCGCAACGGCTGGAGCGCTCCGATGTTTGTGGCCGTCGGGGGAGGAAGCGTTGGCTTCCAGATTGGCGGCTCTTTCACCGACGTGGTGATGTTGTTTATGAACGACCATGCTCTGCAAAGCCTTCTGGGTGACAAATTCAAGATCGGCGGCGACGTGACCGTGGCGGCCGGGCCCGTGGGGAGACAAGCATCCGCCAACACGGATGCAAGATTCAGTGCGGAGATCTTGAGTTATTCGCGCAGCAAAGGGATTTTTGCCGGGGCCAGCGTGGATGGCGCCGTGGTGCAGGCCGACAAGAGCGGAGACCAAGCCATATACGGACGCAACGTTACCCACGAGGAAATTCTGCACGGCAGAGTTGCGGCTCCTGAGGCGGCACGCCGCCTGCTGGAGGAACTTGGCAGTTACCCCGCGAACCGTGAAAGCAGCAGCCGCTAAAGGCACATCTCGCGGCCGATGGCATTGCGAGGGCACCGGAGGTCCCCCTCCGGTGCCGGTCCCAGTGCGGGAATGCGGATTGACCGCCGAGGACCTCTGTAAGCGCGCAACCAGCCTGGCTGGAGAAGAGCAATGCCTGAGCCGACATGGCTGCCAAGGACACCCCAACGCATCGGTATCGCCGCCGATCATGGTGGATTTGAGTCGAAGCAATATCTGGTTGGGATGTCGCGTGAGGCTCACTATGAAGTGGTCGACTTTGGCGACAGCCAGCCGAAGCCGGATGGTGACTATCCGGATTTTGTTGTGCCCCTGGCCCGTGCAGTTGCTCACGGCGAGGTGGATCGCGGGGTGGCCATCTGCGGCAGTGGCGTGGGGGCGTGCATTGCCGCCAATAAAGTTCCGGGCGTGCGGGCCTGCCCGATCCACGAGTGTTTTTCAGCGCACCAGGGGGTCGAGGACGACGACATGAACGTGATCTGCCTGGGCGGCCACGTGGTGGGGAATGCGGCCGCTTGGGAGTTGGTCGGAACCTTTCTCCAGGCACGATTCAGTGGCGCCGAGCGTCACCGGCGTCGTCTGGCCAAGGTCGCCCGGCTCGAAAGCGGGGAAACGGAATCATGAGCAGCAATCCCTTGACGAGAGAGGCATGAAAGTAAGTCCTTGTGCAGGAAAGCCGGCCGAAGCATCGATGCTGGTGAACGTACCCAGACTAGTCACGGCCTACTATACGGAAGAGCCTGACCCTTCAGTGCCGGAACAGCGGGTTGCCTTCGGCACCTCGGGACATCGTGGTTCCGCATTCCAAAAGGCCTTCAACGAATGGCACATCCTCGCCATCAGTCAGGCCATTTGTCTGTACCGGGTGCAGAAGAAGATCGATGGCCCGCTGTTTCTCGGCATGGATACGCATGCCCTTTCCGTTCCGGCGCTTGCCAGCGCGCTCGAGGTATTGGCGGCAAACGGGGTCGAAGTCATGTTGGCGGAGGGCGATGAATATACTCCAACCCCAGCCGTTTCCCACGCGATTCTCACCTACAACCGCGGGCGCAAGACGGGACTCGCCGACGGCATCGTCATCACGCCGTCGCACAACCCGCCACATGACGGCGGGTTCAAATACAATCCCCCGAACGGCGGGCCGGCCGAATCCGACGTCACCGCCGGGATCGAGGCGAAGGCAAACGCGTTTATCGAGAAGGGCCTGCGGGGGGTGAGAAGAATTTCTTTCGAGAAAGCTCTGCACCTTTCCACGACGCACCGGCACGACTATCTCAATGCTTACATTACCGATCTAGCCAACGTGGTCGACATGGATGCCATTCGCGGCGCGAAGATCAGCCTGGGGGTAGATCCCCTCGGCGGCGCAGGCGTCCACTACTGGGGGCCGATTGCCGAGCGCTACGGGTTGAATCTCACGGTCGTGAACGACGCCGTGGACCCGACCTTCCGCTTTATGACTGTGGATTGGGACGGCCAAATCCGCATGGACCCGTCCTCACCCTATGCGATGCAGCGGTTAATCGGCCTGAAGGATCGCTTCGAGATCGCCTTCGCCTGCGATACAGACCACGACCGGCACGGGATTGTCACCCGGAGCACAGGGCTCCTTCCACCCAATCACTACCTTTCCGTCGCCATCTTCTACCTCTTCCAACACCGGTCGAAATGGGGCGGGGGCGCGGCGGTGGGCAAGACGGTGGTGAGCAGCCAGATGATCGATCGGGTCACTGCCAAGCTCGGCCGCAAGCTCTACGAGGTGCCGGTCGGTTTCAAGTGGTTCGTGGATGGCCTGCTCGACGGCTCGCTGGGCTTCGGCGGCGAAGAGAGCGCGGGTGCGTCGTTCGTCCGTCTGGATGGCAGTGTGTGGACGACGGACAAAGACGGAATCGTCCCGGCTTTGCTTGCGGCGGAGATCACGGCGCGGATGGACCGCGACCCCGGCGAGATTTACCGCGAACTCACGCGCGAGTTCGGCGAGCCGGTTTACGACCTCCTGGAGGCTTCCGCCACCACGGAGCAAAAGGAGATGCTGGACAGACTCTCGCCGCAACAGGTTCGGTCCACGGATCTGGCCGGCGAGAAGATCCAGGCCATCCTCACCTGCGCGCCGGGGAACGGCGCTCCCATCGGCGGGTTGAAGGTGATTGCGGAGAGCGGGTGGTTCGCAGCGCGCCCGTCGGGAACTGAGGATATCTACAAGATTTACGCGGAAAGCTTCCGGGGAGCGGATCATCTGCGGCGTATCCTGGAGGAAGCACAGGCGATGGTCAGCGACGCACTGGCCGCGCCGGATTCGGGAAAAAAATCATGAGCAAACAGACGCGTGTCAGCCACCCCATCTACCATCTCCTACCCACGGAAATCAAGGGTTTTGATTCTCTGGCGGAACTCGCCTTGGATATGCACTGGTCGTGGAACCATGCCACCGACGGCGTGTGGCGGCAGCTTGATCCCGAGCTGTGGGAGATCACGCATAACCCCTGGGTGGTCCTGCAGACAGTCTCACGCGACCAGATCGAGCGTGTGTTGGCCGATCCTGTTTTCCGGGAAAAGGTCGATGGTTTGCTCGGAGCCGGCCGGCGGGCGGCGGAGGCGCCCGCGTGGTTTCAGAGGAATCATTCGGAAGCCCAACTGACGTGCGCGGCGTATTTCAGCATGGAATTCATGTTGAGCGAAGCTCTGCCCATCTACTCGGGTGGACTGGGCAATGTGGCCGGCGATCAACTCAAAGCCGCCAGCGATCTGGGTGTGCCGGTGGCCGGCGTGGGGCTGCTTTACCAGCAGGGCTATTTTCGCCAGGTGATCGACAAAAACGGAGAGCAGCAGGCGCTCTACCCGTACAACGATCCCGGACAGTTGCCGATCACGCCGTTGCGTCAACCAAACGGGGAGTGGTTGCGGCTGGAGATCGCCTTGCCTGGATACTCGGTCTGGCTGCGCGGCTGGCAGGCGAAGGTCGGCCGGGTGAAGCTTTACCTGCTGGACAGCAACGACGCGGCGAACTTCCCGGTTCATCGCGGGATTACGAGCGAGTTGTACGGGGGCGGCCCAGAGTTGCGCCTCAAGCAGGAACTGCTCCTCGGGATCGGCGGATGGCGGCTGCTGCGCGCGCTCGGGCTCCAGCCGGAGATCTGTCACCTGAATGAAGGCCATGCGGCGTTCGCTGTGCTGGAACGCGCCCGGAGCTTTATGGAGGAGACTGGGCAGCCCTTCGAGGTGGCGTTGGCAGTTACGCGAGCGGGGAATCTCTTCACCACCCACACGGCGGTGGCGGCCGGTTTTGACCGTTTCGCTCCCGCGCTCATCGAGCAATACCTTCGGGGCTACGCCGAAAAGAAGCTCGGCATTGCACTACACGATTTGTTGGCCCTTGGCCGCCAGAACCCGGCTGACCGGTCGGAGCCTTTCAACATGGCGTATCTGGCAATCCACGGGAGCGGGGCGGTGAATGGTGTGAGCCGCTTGCACGGACAGGTGAGCCGGCGCCTCTTTCAACCTCTGTTTCCGCGCTGGCCGGAGGACGAAATTCCGATCGGACACGTGACCAACGGAGTCCACGTGCCCACCTGGGACTCGGCCGATGCCGACGATCTCTGGACCCAGGCCTGTGGAAAGGACCGCTGGCTGGGGACGACGGAGAGCCTGAAGCAGGGCATTGGCCGGGTCTCCGACGCCAGGCTGTGGCAATTTCGGACCGCCGCCAGCCAGTCTCTGGTAGAGTACGCTCGGGGACGATTGTCGCGGGACCTGGAGGCAGCCGGCGCGCCGCCCGAGGAGGTCGAAGCCGCGAAGCATTTCTTTGATCCCAACACCCTGACGCTCGGCTTTGCACGCCGTTTCGCGACCTACAAGAGACCCAACCTCCTGCTGCACGACCCGCAGCGGTTGCTTCGTCTGTTGACCAATCCGCAGCGTCCGGTGCAGCTCATCATCGCCGGCAAGGCGCATCCGGCGGACCAGGCTGGGCAAGCCTTGATTCAGGAATGGATGCACTTCATCCGGCGGCCCGAGACGCGCCCCCATGCGGTCTTTCTCAGTGACTATGACATGCTTCTGACCGAGCACCTGGTGCAGGGGGTGGACGTCTGGATCAACACGCCTCGGCGCCCCTGGGAGGCTTGCGGGACGAGCGGCATGAAGGTGCTGGTCAACGGGGGCATCAATCTATCCGAGTTGGACGGATGGTGGGCGGAAGCTCACGCGCCTGGAGTCGGGTGGGCGCTGGGGGACGGTCGGGAGCATGGCGACGATCCGGCCTGGGACGCAGCCGAAGCCGACGCGCTCTACAACTTGCTCGAACGGGAAGTGATTCCCGAGTTTTATGCCCGCGACGGGCAGGGCATCCCAACGGCTTGGGTGGCGCGAATGCGGGACAGCATGGCGAATTTGACACCTCGCTTTTCCGCGGACCGCGCGGTGCGCGAATACACGGAACAACACTACCTGCCGGGTGCGGCGACTTACCGTGAGCGTGCTGCCGACAAGGGCGCAGCGGGCAGGCGACTGGCCGATTGGCAGCGCGCCCTGGAAAAAGAGTGGCCCGCGATACGCTTCGGTGAAATGAAGGTCGAGCCCGACGGGGAACAGCACGTGTTTGAGGTTCAAGTCTATCTCAATGATCTCGACCCGAATGCGGCGCGAGTAGAGCTTTACGCCAATGGCGCCAGCGGCGACGGCGAAGTCCGGCGGGAGATGGAGTGTGTTCGCCAATCAGGAGGCGCATCCGGCGGCTACGCTTATCGCGCACGGGTGCCCGCGACCCGTCCGGCTGCCGACTACACACCGCGCCTGGTACCGCACTATACCGGTGTTGCCGTTCCCCTGGAAGCCGATCGAATCCTGTGGCAGCATTGATGTGACTTCGAATGGAGGATTGGCATGGAGAGTCGGCGCCATGAAATCGGCATGATCGGCTTGAGTGCCATGACAACGAACGCTCAACCAACGGCCAAAACGGCGATGAAGAAAGCGACCGATATCACCTGCGTGTTTCTGGATATCGGCGGTGTCCTGCTCAACAACGGGTGGGATCATCTTGCCCGCAGACGGGTGGCGAAGCACTTCAAGCTGGAGTGGGCCGAAATGGAGGAGCGGCATCGCCTGACCTTCGAAACCCACGAGGAGGGAAAGCTCACGTTCGAAGAGTATCTAGGCCGGGTGGTCTTCTACCAAAAACGCCCGTTCACCCGGGCTCAGTTTCGGCGCTGCATGTGCGCGCAATCGAAACCTTACCCCGAAACGATCGAGCTGTTCGCTCAGCTCAAGGTCCGGTACGGCTTGAAGATCGCCGTAGTCAGCAACGAGGCGCGCGAGGTGAATGCGTATCGGATTCGCAAGTTCAAGCTGGACGGGTTCGTGGATTCCTTTATCTCCTCCTGCTTCGTCCACCTTCGCAAGCCCGACGCGGATATCTTTCGGCTCGCGCTGGACATCTCCCAGGCGCCAGCCCAGCAGGTAGTCTACATCGAAAACACCCCCATGTTCGTCCAGATCGCGGAAGGGTTGGGGATTCGAAGCATTCTGCACACGGATTACAAGTCCACGTGCGTGAAGCTGGCTTCCCTCGGATTGCGAAACGAATGAGCGATACATGAAACCCGACAGCCCATGCGTCCTGACGATCAATGGCGGCTCATCGAGCATCAAATTCGCGCTGTACCAGGCCGGCGAGCCGCTGCAGCGAAAGCTTCATGGAACGGTCGACCGCATCGGCATGAGCGGGACGACTCTGACGTTCGATGACCAGACTATGCACCAGCAGGACAGCCGCAGCCTGGACGCCTCCAACCACAAATCGGCAGCGACTTTTCTGATGGATTGGCTCGAAGGGCAGCATGGTTTCGAATCGGTCCAGGGTGTGGGACACCGCGTGGTTCACGGCATGCAGCACACCGCGCCCGAACTGGTCACCCAGGCGTTATTGGACGAACTCGATCGCATCAGCCCCTACGACCCGGACCATCTGCCCGGCGAGATCGAGCTGATCGAAACGTTCCGCCAGCGCCATCCGAAACTGCCCCAGGTGGCCTGTTTCGACACCGCGTTCCACCGCAACATGCCGCGAGTCGCCAAGCTGCTTCCCATCCCGCGCCGCTATGACGCGAAGGGAGTGCAACGTTATGGTTTCCACGGTTTGTCCTATGCCTATCTGATGGAAGAACTCGCGCGCTTGGGCGACCC